>LNFM01013598.1_pt1 | contig 18256 bp, 15 predicted proteins | sample 596031 | NCBI WGS metagenome assembly LNFM01 (sample SAMN04254537, study PRJNA301005) | activated carbon metagenome | isolation source: dual media filters at the Ann Arbor, Michigan drinking water treatment plant | place: USA: Ann Arbor | reverse complement strand
ACCTCAGGGAAGGGATCGGACACGACTCCCCACCAGCCGGCCGGCGCGGCCCCGTCCGGTCAGTCCCCAGAAGCAGTTCCTCCCGTCCCACGCCACGTCGACCGGGTCCCGGTGCCCGCCCGCTCCCGCCGGCGTCTCCGACCACCCCTCAGGGACGGACCCGGATCGCTCCCCCACCAGCCGGCCGGCACGGGCCCACAGGTTCCGTCGTGGGACGCGGTTCCTCCCCTTCGCATCCCTGCGCGGACCGGGTCCCGGTGCCGCCCGGCGTGCCGGCGTCCCCATCCACCCCTCAGGGACGGACCCGGATCGCCTCCCAACCAGCCGGCCGGCGCGGCCCCGTCCGTTCAGTCCCCGGAAGCAGTTCCTCTCGTCCCACGCCGCGTCGACCGGGTCCCGGTGTCCGCCCGCTGGCGCCGGCCTCTCCCTCTAACCACTTCAGGGAAGGGCCCCAGGTCGCCTCCCCACCTGCCCGCCGGCGCGGCCCCGCCCGTTCGTCCCCGGAAGCAGTTCCTCCCGTCGCACCCCCGCGCAACCCGCCCCAGGGCGCCCGCGACCACCCGGCCGCTCGCGCCACCCGGCCCGCGCGCCGTCCCTCGGCGCGCCGCGCGCGGGTCCCGCCGGAGAGGTCTCTAGGTGGTGGGCGCGGGGACCTGGTCCCCGCCCATGAGGCGCTCGCCGATCCCCATGCAGGTCGGGCACGTGTGGGGAGTCAACGGACCGCCCCCGGCCGGGGCCGAGTAGAGCTTCCGCTGGCCCCAGCAGGTGCCGCAGGGGACCCAGACGCCGTCATGCGTATCAGGGTTGCTCTGGTTCATGGGGCCAGTGTGAGCCGGGGAACGGGCACCGCCTTTGGCCGCCGGGCCAACGATCACCGGCGGGGCGTGCGACCGGCGGGCGGCGTGTAGCGTGCCCGTGATGCGTGGACTCAGCGTGACCGAACGGGGCGCGACGCCCGTCGTCGCGGACGTCCCCGAACCCGTCGCGGGACCCGGGACGGCGCTCGTGCGCGTCAGCCGCGCGTCGATCAACCCGCTCGACCTGGCGATCGCCGCCGGCCGGTTCTACATGCCGGTCCCCGACCCGCCGTACGTCCCCGGCGCCGAGGTCGTCGGCGAGGTCATCGCCTCCGAGACCCACCCGCCCGGCACCCGGGTGTGGGCCATCGGCCTCACCGGCGGCATCGCCGAGGTCGCCGCCGTCCCCGAGGCCGCGCTCGTCCCGGTGCCGGAGGGATGCGACGACGACCTCGCCGTCGCCCTCGGCGTCGCCGGCCTCGCCGGGTGGATGCCCGTCCTCGACCGCGGCGCCCTCGTCCCCGGCGAGACCGTCGCCGTCCTCGCCGCCGGCGGCGCCGTCGGACAGGTCGCCATCCAGGCCGCACGGTCCGCCGGCGCGGCCCGCGTCGTCGCCGTCGCCCGCAGTGACGGCGGCCGGGCCCGGGCCCTCGCCCTCGGCGCCGACGTCGCGCTGCCGACGGGCCCCGACCTCGCCGACGCCCTCCTCGCCGAATGCCCCGACGGCCTCGACCTCGTCATCGACCCCCTCTGGGGCGACTCGGCCGTCGCCGCCCTCGCCGCGCTCGCCCCCGGCGGGCGGCTCGTGCAGGTCGGCAACGCCGAAGCACCCACCGCCCCCATCACCGCGGGCGGCCTCCGCGGCCGCCGCCTCGACATCCGCGGGTTCTCGGTCCTCGTCGAGGAACCCGAACGGATCCGCGCCGCCTACTCGGAGCTCGCCGCCGCCGCGCTCGCCGGCGAGGTGGTGCTCGACGTCACCACCGTCCCCCTCGAGGGGGCACCCGACGCGTGGCGCCTGCAGGCCGCCGGGGCCGGTGGCGTGAAGACGGCGATCGACCCGCGGTGAGCGACTTCCACGGGGACATGGCGGCCGGGTACGCGTTCGACGGCCCCACCATCCGCCTCGGCCGCCCCTTCCCCGCGCCGGAGCAGCCCGACACCGGCGTCGAGATCGCCATCCCCGTGGGCTTCCTCAACCGCCACGGCCTCATCGCCGGCGCCACCGGGACCGGCAAGACACGCACCCTCCAGCTCATCGCCGAGCAGATCTCCCAGGCCGGCTGCCCCGTGTTCGCCGCCGACATGAAGGGCGACCTCGCCGGCATCGGCGCCGCCGGGGAGGCGAGCGACCGCATCACCACCCGCGCCACCGAGCTCGCCACCGAATGGGCCCCGTCGGGCTGCCCCGTCGAGCTCCTGTCGCTCACGGGCGGCGACGGCGTCGCCATCCGCGCCACCGTCACCGAGTTCGGCCCGACGCTGCTGTCGAAGGTGCTCGGCGTCAACGAGACCCAGGAGTCGAGCCTCGGCCTCGTCTTCCGCTTCTGCGACGAGAAGGGCCTCCCCCTCATCGACCTGGAGGACCTCCGCGCCGCCCTCGCGTGGCTGACCGGCCCCGGCAAGGCCGAGCTGAAGACGCTCGGCGGCATCTCCACCGCCACCGCCGGCGTGCTGCTGCGCAAGGTCTCCCAGCTCGAGGCGGAGGGGGGCGGCGTCTTCTTCGGCGAGCCCGCGTTCGACGTCATGGACCTGCTGCGCACCGCGCCCGACGGCCGCGGCATCGTCTCCGTGCTCGACCTCGTCGACGTCGCCCGGCAACCCGCGCTGTTCTCGACCTTCCTGATGTGGGTGCTCGCCGAGTTGTTCGAACGGCTCCCCGAGGTCGGGGACCCCGACAAGCCGACCCTCGTGTTCTTCTTCGACGAGGCGCACCTGCTGTTCGACGACGCCAGCGACGCCTTCCTCGACGCCGTCGCCCAGACCGTCCGCCTCATCCGGTCGAAGGGCGTCGGCGTGTTCTTCATCACGCAGCTCCCCACCGACCTGCCCGACGAGGTGCTGTCGCAGCTCGGCCACCGGGTGCAGCACGCCGTCCGCGCGTTCACGCCGAAGGACGCCCGCGCCCTCAAATCGGCCGTCGAGACGTTCCCCATCACCACGCACTACGACCTCGCCCAGACGCTCCAGTCACTCGGCGTCGGCGAGGCCGCCGTGACCGTGCTCGACGACCGCGGCGTGCCGACCCCCGTCGCCGCCACGCGCCTCTACCCGCCGGCGTCGCGCATGACCCCGCTGCTGCCCGACGAGCGCGCCGCCATCATCGCCGCGTCACCTCTCACACCGCGGTACACGAACCGCCTCGACCGGGAGAGCGCCGCCGAGATGCTCGAGGCGCGCATCGCCGGCGACACCGCCCGGGCGGAGGAGGTGCGCACCCGCGCCGCCGAGCGCCCGCCCCCCCGGGAACCCGCCCGGCGCCCCGCCCCCCGGGCCGACGACACCCTCGCCGGGCAGGTGCAGGACATGCTCGGCTCCGGGGTCGGCAAGCAGGTGGCGCGCGAGGTCGTCCGCGGCATCTTCGGGATGCTCCGCCGCCGCTGACGCCGTGAGCCGGCCCGCCCGCGCCCGGCGCAGCTGCCACGTCGTGCCGGGGTCCAGCCCCCGGATGCTCGGCAAGGCCGCGGGCCTTCGCGCCGACGAGGTCATCCTCGACCTCGAGGACTCCGTCGCCGCCGGCGCGAAGGGCGACGACGTGCGGGCCGCCGTCTCCGCGGCCCTCCTCGGCGGGCTCGCCGCCGGCACCCGCGCCGTCCGGGTGAACGCCGTCGGGACGCCCCACCACCACCGCGACCTCACCGAGGTCGTCGGCCGTGCCGGGGCGGCGCTCGACGTGGTCGTGCTGCCGAAGGTCGACGACCCCAGCCACGTCACGTTCGCCGACCACCTGCTGACCGCCCTCGAGGCCGAGCACGGGCTCCCGCCGGGCGGCATCGGCCTGGAGGTGCAGATCGAGACGGCCCGCGGCCTGCTCGACGTCGCCGCGATCGCCGCGTGCCGTCCCGCGCGGGTCGAGGCGCTCGTCGTCGGACCGGGCGACATGGCGGCGTCGCTCGGCATGCCGCACACCGTCATCGGCGGGCCCGTGCCCGGGTACCCGGGCGACGGCTGGCACCACGTGCTCATGGCCGTGCTCGTCGCGGCACGCGCCCACGGCCTGCAGGCCATCGACGGGCCGTACGCGCGCATCCACGACGCGGAGGGGTTGCGGGACGCCGCCGGCCGGTCACGGGCCCTCGGGTACGACGGCAAGTGGAGCATCCACCCCGACCAGATCGCCGTGCTCGACGAGGTCTACGGGGTCCCCGCCGGCGACCTCGAACGGGCTCGGAGGGTGCTGCGCGCCCACGCCGACGCGGCCGCCGCGGGCGCGGGGGCGGCGGTGCTCGACGGCGAGATGATCGACGAGGCGACCCGCGCGATGGCGGAGCGGCTCGTCGTGCGGGCCGACGCGGCGGCGGACCGCGAGGACGCGGGAGACCCCGACTCCTAGGCCGTCCGGCGACTGTACCTTCGACTCCGCGACCTCGACCCTTGGGCGGGGGAGGGCGGGTTGCGTTCGTCCGGGGGAATCACAAGGCTTGCGAAAGCGATGTGCCCGAGCTCGCCACGCATCCTCCTCGTCGAAGACCGCGGGGGGCTGGCAGACCCCGCCGCGACGGTCCTGGGAGGCATCGGGCTGCCCGTCATCGCGGAGCGCGCGCGCGACGCGGCGGCCGTCGGCGCCGCCCTCGACGCCGGCCCCGTCTCGGTCGTGGTCATGGTGTGCTCCGACCCGATGCTGCTCGTCGAATCGGTCCTCCGCGCGATCCGCGGACGCGGGCTCGACGTGCCCGTCATCGTCGTCGCCACCACCCCCGGCGAGTCCGCCGCCGTCGAGGTCATGCGGGCCGGCGCCGTCGACTACCTGCGACGCGACGAGCTGGTGCGCCTGCCGGTCGCCGTCGAACGGGAGCTGCGCGAGGCCGCCGACCGGTCGGCCCGCCGTCGCGCCGAGGCCGCCTACTCCGGCCTGAACGACCGTCTCACCGGGGTGCTGCGCGCCGCCCGCGGCATGGCCGTGGTGATCGCCGACCGCGACGGCGTCATCACCGAATGGGGCGAGGGCGCGCACCTCCTGCTCGGCCACGCCGCCGAGGAGGTCGTCGGCACCGCGGACCTCACGGTCGGGCACGACCCCGACGAGCTGGCGGAGCTCGCGCGGGAGCTGGGGAGCCCGTCGGGCCTCGCGGCGTTGCTGCAGGACGCGGTCGCCGACAACGAGGCGCGCGAGTGGAACCTGGTCCGCAGCGACGGCACCCGGGTGCCGGCGGCGCGGACGATCGCCCCCATCAGGAGCGCGACCGGCGCCGTCACCGGCTACGTCGGCCTCGCCCGGTCGATCGCCCGGCGCCGCCGCAACGAGGACGAGCAGGCCGCCCTCGCGCGGCTGTCGACGGTGGTCGCCTCCGGCGCCGTGCCCGAGATGGTCTTCGAGGAGGTCGCGCGGGAGGCGGCGGTGCTGCTCGCCGCCGAGACCGGCGGCGTGAGCCGCTTCGACGGCGACCAGGCCCTCGAGGTGGGGTCGTGGAGCGTCGACGGCGTCCGGTCGCTGCCGCTCGGCGCCGTCACGCCCCTCGACGGCACGTCGGGCATGGCGCGCGTGTCGCGGAGCGCCCGCTGCGAACGGATCCACGACCTCTCCGAGGAGCTCGACGACGAGACCGAGCGCGCGTGGGGCGGGCCGATCGACGTCCGTGGCGCTCTCGTGTGTCCGCTGCACGTCGACGGGCGGCTGTGGGGGGCGTTGCGCCTCGGGTCGTCGCAGCCCGGCTTCTTCGGCGCCGACGACGAGGTGCGGCTGCGCCGCTTCGCGGGGCTGACCGAGATGGCCATCACGAGCGCCGAGGCCCGTGAGCGGATCGTCGCCGACACCATCGCCGGCGTCTTCCGCAGCGACCTCGACGCCGATGCGACCCTCGACATGGTCATCGCCGCGGCCCTCCGCGCCCTCGGGGCGGACCGGGCCACCTGCTACGTCGCCGCCGAGGACGCCGACACCGTCGCGTCGGTGCGGACCACGGAGACCGACCCGCAGCGCCGGGCGTTCCTGCGCGCTGCGATCGGCATGCCGCGGTCCCGGATGCCGGTGTGGCAGCTCCTCGCCGAGCACCCGGGCGCGACGATGATGATCGGCGACGTCGCCGCCGACCCCGCCATCCCGGCGGTGATCACGAAGGGGCTCGGGGCGGGGGCGCTGATGGGCCTGCGCCTCGAGCACCCCTCGATCCACCGCGCCGGCACGCCGCGGCACCTCGGCTCGATCTTCCTGTCGTTCCGCCGCCCCCGCGAGTTCACGGAGCGGGACCGGGTCGCCGCCGAGAGCCTCGCCGGCATGGCCGCGCTCGCCCTTGCGAACGACCGCCTCCACGCCGTCAACGTCCGCACCCGGGCGGAGGCCGACGCGCGCTCCGCCCGCGACCCGCTCACCGGCCTCGCCAACCACCGCGGCTTCCAGGAGCGGCTGTCGCAGGAGGTGACCCGCGCGCGCCGCCACGGCCGGCCCCTGTCGCTCGCCCTGATCGACATCGACCGCTTCCGCCGGGTCAACGAGCAGCACGGGCACCAGATCGGCGACCGGGTGCTCCAGGAGATCGCGCGCCAGCTGCAGGACTCCGCCCGCGACACCGACCTCGTCGCCCGCGTCGGCGGCGAGGAGATCGCCTGGCTCATGCCGGAGACCGAGGCGATGGAGGCCTGGCAGGCCGTCGACCGCGCCCGCGAGGCCGTGGCCCGCACCACCCTCGACGGCGTCGGCCGCGTGACCGTCTCGGCGGGTGTCTGCGACCTCGCCCAGTCCGGGTCGGCGGGTGAGCTGCTGCGGCTGTCGGAGGGCGCCCTCTACTGGGCGAAGCAGCACGGCCGCGACGTCGCGTTCCTCTACTCGCCCGAGGTCGTCGAGGAGCTGTCGGCGGAGGAGCGCGCGGAGCGCCTCACCCGCATGCAGGCGCTGCAGAGCATCCGCGTTCTGGCGCGCGCGGTGGACGCGAAGGACACCTCGACCCGGCAGCACTCCGAGCGGGTCGCCGACCTGGCGGTGTCGCTCGGCACCGCGATGGGCTGGGACTCGGAGCGGCTCGTGCGCCTCCGCGAGGCGGGGCTGGTGCACGACGTCGGCAAGATCGGCGTCCCCGACCGGATCCTCTTCAAGCCCGCGCGGCTCACGCCCGCCGAGTACGAGGAGATCATGCGCCACGCCGAGATCGGCGCCGAGATGGTCGCCGACGTCCTCACGCCGGAGCAGGTGGCGTGGGTGCGCGGGCACCACGAGCGCTGGGACGGCCGCGGCTACCCCGACGGGCTCGCCGGCCAGACCATTCCGGAGGGGGCGCGCATCCTCGCTCTCGCCGACTCGTGGGACGTCATGACGTCGGAGCGCTCCTACCACGAGCCGTTGTCGGTCGAGGACGCCGTCGCCGAGCTGCGGCGGTGCTCGGGCGCGCAGTTCTCCGCGGAGGTCGTCGAGGCGATGCTCGAGCTCGTGACGTCGGGGGCCCTCTCGTCCGCTCCCGGCGCCTGACGGTCCCCGCCTCCCCGGGCGGGCCGGCGTGAGGGAGGGGCGGCGGCTGCCGCGGCCCTACCGCTCCCACCTGGCGAACGCGCTCGTCGTGGTGCTCGCCGTGCTGGCGGTCGTCACGGTCGCCGGCCTCGTCGCCCTCTGGCCACGCGGAGAGTCGATCCCGGCGCCCCCGGGGGTGGGGCAGCTGCGCACCGAGTCGGCGCGCGTGACGGTCGTGAACGCGGAGGGCTGCCGGTCGGCGGTCGCCGGCGACCCTGCCGCGACCCCCGGCGTGCAGGGATGCCGGCGGGTGACGGTGCGCCTGACGTCGGGCCCCGACGAGGGCGACGCCGCCGGGTTCGACGTCGGCGGCCCGGTCGACATCGACGTCGGCGACCGCGTGCGGGTCGCGGCGACCGGCATCCCCGCCGACGCGACCGTCGGCGGGCAGCCCGCCGACGCCTACGCCTTCTCGGACTTCGAGCGCCGGTCCACGTTGCTGTGGCTGACGATCGCGTTCGCGGCGGTCGTGATCGTCACGTCACGGTGGCGCGGCGCCCGGGCGCTCGCGGGCCTCGCGGTCAGCCTCGGCGTGGTGATCCTGTTCGTCGTGCCGGCGATCCTGGAGGGATCGTCGCCTCTCGGCGTCGCGACCGTCGGCGCCCTCGCGATCATGCTCGTCACGATCCCCCTCGCGCACGGCGTCGGGCCGAAGGCCGTCGCCGCGGCCCTCGGGACCGCGTGCGCGTTGCTGCTCACCGTGGTGCTGGCGCAGGTGGCGACGGACCTCGCTCACATCACCGGCTTCTCCTCGGAGGAGGCGACGTTCCTGAGCGCGGCGACGAGCGACCTGTCGATCCAGGGGCTGCTGCTGGCGGGCATCGTCATCGCGGCCCTCGGCGTGCTCGACGACCTCACGGTCACGCAGGCGTCGGTGGTGATGGCGTTGCGCCGTGCCGACCCTTCCGCCGGCGCCACCCACCTGTTCCGCGAGGCGCTGTCGGTGGGCCACGACCACATCGCGGCGACGGTCAACACGCTGGTGCTCGCATACGTGGGTGCGTCGCTGCCGGTGCTGCTGGTCTTCAGCGTCGCCGGTACGTCGACGTCGGACGCGGTGAACAGCGAGGTCGTGGCGAGCGAGATCGTCGCGACGCTCGTCGGCTCGATCGGGCTGATCGCCGCCGTGCCGATCACGACCGGCATCGCGGCGCTGCTCGCGACGCGGGTCGAGTCCGAGCGCCTCGGCGACGCCGGCCACGGGCACGCCCACTAGCCCGCGGGTCAGGCCGCCGGCAGGCTCACGGTGAAGGCGCCGCCCCCGGTGGGGGGGTGGTGGGCGGTGACGTCGCCCCCGGCGGCGCGCGCCAGGCGGCGGGAGAGGGGGAGGCCGAGGCCGGCGCCGCGGCGGTGGGCGTCGACGTCGCCGGCGTCCTGGACCCCGGGCTCGAAGATGGCCTCGTGGCGGCCGTCGGCGACGCCGGGGCCGTCGTCGCGCACCTCGATGACCACGCCGGGGGCGGCGTCGGCGACGGTCACCGTCACCCGGGCCCGGGCGAACCGGCATGCGTTCTCGACGACCGGCTGCAGGATCCGCTCGACGACGGGGGTCTCGACGCCGGCGCGCACGTCGGGCTCGCCGCGCAGCACCAGCTCGATGCCCCGGTCGTCGGCGAGCGGGGTGCAGGCGGCGATGACGTCGACCGCGGCGTCGCGCGGGTCGCCGGTGCCCCGCGGCAGCAGCGTCTCCTGGCGGGCGGTGGCGATGAGGGTCTCGACGGTGGCCTCGATGCGCTCCGCGCCGGCGCGGATGACCTCGAGCGCCGCCCGGTACTCCTCGGGTGTGCGGTCGCGCCGCAGCCCGAGGTCGGCCTCGGCCCGGATCTGCGCGAGCGGCGTGCGGAGCTCGTGGGACACCTCGGCGGTGAGGCGCCGCTCGCGGCGCATGCCCGCGGCCAACCGGTCCATCAACCCGTCGAGGGTGGCGGCGAGGTTGGTGATCTCGTCGTGGGGCGGCCCGACGGCGAAGCGGTTGTCGAGGTCGCCCTCGCTCCACGCCGCCGCGTCGGCGGTCATCCGCGACACGGGCCGCAGGGCGGCGCGCAGGATCAGGGCCGACGCCGCGGCCACGGCGCTGAGCACCAGGATCCCGAGTGCGGTGGAGGCGACGAGGGCGAGGAACCGCGTGCGGTTGTAGGCCTCCAGGGAGATCGCCGACACGATCGTCCCGATCCGTCGGTTCTCGTCGAGGACGGGGAGGGCGTAGAGCCGCGCACGCGACCCGAGGTCGCTGGTGCCGGGGGCGGAGTCGACGAGGGCGACGGCGGCGCCGTCGAGCTCCTCGTCGGCGGGCGGGCGGCGCAGGGGGACGGTGCCCTCGAACACCCACGCCCGCGTCTCGAGCCGGGGCGCGACGACGTCCTCCGGCGGCACGATGCGGCCGTCCTCGACGATCAGGGCGGCGAGCTCGCTCTGGGCGCGGCCCTCGACGATCTCGTCGGCGTCGTTGTCGAGGCTCCGCGCCAGGGCGACGTTGAAGACGACGATCAGCAGCACCAGCGTCAGCCCGACGCCGCTGACGATCAGCAGGAGCAGCCGCGTGCGGAGCGCGAGCGGCCGCCGGCGGGTGGTCACCGGATCGCGTACCCGACGCCGTGGACGGTCTCGAGGGAGGGTGCGGCCTCGAGCGTCCGCAGCTTCCGCCGGAGCCGTGCGATGTAGGCGTCGAGGGTGTTGTCGTTGACGATCGCGCCGTGGGGCCACCCGGCGCGCACGAGCTCACGGCGCCGCACGGCCTCGCCCGGCCGGGCGAAGAGGGCGGCGAGGATGCGGAACTCGGTGGGCGTCAGGCGCACGAGGGAGTCCCCGGCGCGCAGGCGCCGGCGCGCACGGCGCTCCCGGCCCCCGGCGACCGGCGCACCGCGACCCGCAGGCGCGCGATCAACTCGTCGAGGGAGAAGGGCTTCGCGAGGTAGTCGTCGCCGCCCGCCTCGAAGCCGGCGAGGCGGTCGACGAGGGCGTCGCGGGCGGTGAGGAAGATGACGGGCGAGTCGATGCCGCGCGCCCGGAGCGCCTGGCAGGCGTCGCGGCCGTCGCAGTCGGGCAGGCCGATGTCGAGCACCACGGCGTCGGGGCAGACGACCTCGACCCGCTCGAGCAGCCGGGCGCCCGTGTCGAGGGCCTCGCAGCGGAACCCCTCCTCCTGCAGGCCGCGCACCAGCACCGACCGCAACGCCGCGTCGTCCTCCACGATCATGACGAGCGGTGCACCCATTCCCGCAGTATCGCGCGCGACGCGGCCGGCGTCGCGCCCGTCAGGACGCGGCGGCCGCCGCCGGGGGGTGCTCGGCGGGCATCTCGGGCGGCGGCCCGTTGAGGCAGCAGTGCGGCGGGACGTCCTCGGAGTCGACCGGGGCGGTGGGGTTGCGCAGGGCGATCAGGGTGAAGACGCCGCCGACGACGCACAACGCGGCGCAGATGAGGGTGCCGGTGCGGAAGCCCTCGTCGAACGCGTCGGGCACCAGGTAGTCGTCGCCGGAGATCCCGGCGACGACCGGGATGACGGCCACGGCGAGCAGCCCGGCGACGCGCGCGACGGTGTTGTTGATCGCCGACGCGACGCCCGCGCGGTCGGCGCCGGCGGCGCTCAGGACGGTGACGTTCAGGGGCGCGACGGTGATCGACATGCCGAGGGCGAACACCAGCACCCCGGGGAGCACGTCGGTGACGTACGAGGCTCCCTCGCCGATGCGGGTGAAGAGCGCCAGGCCGAGGCCGGCGACGATGGGGCCGACGCCCATGGGGATGCGTGGCCCGATCCGCTGGGAGAGCCGGCCGGCGCTGGTGGAGAGCAGCAGCATCACGATCGTCATCGGGATGAGGGCCGAGCCCGCCTGGATCGGGCTGTACCCGGCGACCTGCTGCAGCTGGATCGGCAGCAGGAACAGGGAGGCGCCGAGCGCCCCGTAGACGACGAAGGTCATGATGTTCGCCGTCGAGAACGTGCGGGAGCGGAAGATCCCGAGGGGCACCATCGGGTGGCGGCCGCGGGCCTCGACGAACACGAAGCCGACGAGGCAGGCGACGCCGCCGAGCCCGAGCGCCACGACGACGGGGTCGTCCCAGCCCGCGCCGGGTCCCTCGGTGAGCGCGTACGTCACCCCCGCCAGGCCGACCGCGGTGAGCACCGCCCCCGTCCAGTCGAGCCGCACCCCCTGCGCCGCCGGGTCGCGCGACTCGGGGATCGCCCGGCTCGCCCACAGCACGACGCCCGCGAGCGGCAGGTTGATGAGGAAGATCAGGCGCCAGGAGACCGCCTCGACCAGCCAGCCGCCGAGGAACGGGCCGAAGGCGGTCGAGACGCCGGCGAGGCCCGACCACGCCCCGATCGCGGCGCCACGGTCGTCGGGGTGGAAGGTCGCCTCGAGCAGGGCGAGGCTGCCGGGTGTCAGCAGGGCGGCGCCGACCCCCTGGATCGCCCGCGCCGCGATCAGGGTCTCGATGGACGGCGCGATCGCGCAGAGCAGCGAGGCGACGGCGAACCATGCGACCCCGAACGCGAAGATCCGCCGCCGTCCCAGGTGGTCCCCGAGGGACCCGCCGATCAGCAGGAGGCCCGCGAGGGTCAGGGCGTAGGCGTTGACCGTCCACTGCAGGCCGGCGAGGTCGGCGCCGAGGTCCTCGCCGATGGTCGGGAGAGCGACGTTGATGACGGTGCCGTCGAGGAACGCCATCCCCGAGCCGAGGACGGTGGCCAGCAGGATGATGCGTCCGCGGCGTGAGGCGAACCGGATCCCACCCGCCTCGTCCTCCCCGGGTGTCTGGGGTGACGGGGCAACGGGCACTCACGGGTTTCTACTCTCCCGGGGGCGGGTGCGCCAGGGGAGTCCGGGGACCCGGCGAACGAGAGGGTGGATGGGCGAGGAGATCGCGACCGAGAGCTTCTCGGATGAGGACCACCGGCGCTTCGCGGAGCGGTGCCGCGCCGGCGTGCGCGCCCTGGGGCAGGTGGTCGCGCGTCCCGGTTTCGGCGACGGGCCGCCGTCGACGGGCGTCGAGGTGGAGGTCGGCCTGGTCGACGGGGACGCCCGCCCGGCGCCGGTCAACCGCGAGGTGCTCGCCGCCGCCGGCGACCCCGACCTCGACGTCGAGCTCGACCGCTTCAACCTGGAGCTGAACACGGCGCCGGTGATGCTGGAGGGGCGGCCGCTCGGGACGATCCACGACAACCTCGCCGCGGGCCTCGACCGTGTGACCCGGGCGGCGGCGACGGCGGGTGCCCGCCCGATCGTGATCGGCATCCTGCCGACGTTGCGCCGCGACGACCTCGGCCCCCACGCCATGACCGACTCCCCGCGGTTCCGCGCGCTGCAGGCGGGGTTGCGCGGCCTGCGCGGCGGGCCGTTCGAGATCGGCATCGACGGCGACGAGCCGCTGCTGCTCGACTGGGACGACATCACGCTGGAGGGGGCGGCGACCGGCCTGCACGTGCACCTGCGCGTGCCGCCCGCCGCGTTCGCGTCGGTCTTCAACGCCGCCCAGGCGGCGATCGCCCCGGTCCTCGCGGTGTCGGGCAACTCCCCGATCCTGCTGGAGCACCTGCTGTGGGCGGAGACGCGGATCGCCCTGTTCGGCCAGGCGGTCGACGACCGCGCCCCCATCGGCGCGGCGTGGCTGCCGAGCCGCGCGAGCTTCGGCCACGGGTGGATCGCCTCGCCGGTGGAGCCGTTCGCGGAGAGCGTGGCGCTGCACGTCCCGATCCTCCCGGTGGTGGGTGGGGAGGAGGACACGCTCGCCGTGGTCGCCGCCGGCGGCACCCCCGCCCTCGACGAGCTGCGCCTGCACCACGGCACGGTGTGGCGTTGGAACCGCGCGGTGGTGGCGCTCGGCGACGACCCGCACCTGCGGATCGAGATGCGTGCCCTGCCTGCGGGGCCGACGGTGGCCGACATGACCGCGAACGTGGCGTTCCTGCTGGGCCTGACGCTGGCGCTCGCGCCGCAGATGGGGTGGATGTGCCGGTCGCTGCCCTTCGAGTTCGCGCGGCGCAACTTCTACACGGCGTCGCGGGCCGGGCTCGACGCGACGTTGTTGTGGCCGTCGCAGGAGGCCCCGAGCCCCCGTCCGTTCCCGGCGGCGGAGCTGGTGCGGCGCCTGCTGCCGGTGGCGCGGGCGGGGCTGACGGGGATGGGCGTCGCGACCGATGACGCCGACGAGTGGCTGAACGTGATCGCGGAGCGGGTGGAGAGCGGCGTGACGGGCGCGGTGTGGCAGCGCCGGGCGCTGGCGGCGGTGGGGGAGGGCGCCGACCGGTCGCCGGCCCTGGCGGCGATGACCGAGGCGTACCTGGCGCGTGGCGCGGGGGGCGCGCCGGCGCACCGGTGGGACCTGCCCGGCGGCGGCGACCCCGCGACCCCGCCGTCGTGACGCGGGTCTATGCTCGCGGCGTGGAGGCCACCCGATGACCCTCGGCCCCGGCGCGGTCGTCTCCGACCGCTACGAGCTGATCCGCATGCTGGGCGGGGGTGCGGCGTCGGGTCGCGTCTACCTGGCCTTCGACCGGCACCTCGAGCGCGAGGTCGCCCTGCGCGTCGTGGAGCGCGACCCGCGTGCGGCGGCGGTGCTGCTGGGCGACGGGCGCCGCATGTCGGCGGTGCACGCCCACACCCCGGCCGCGGTCGCGGTGCTCGACGCGGGCGAGCTGCCGGACGGCGGGGCGTACACCGCGGCGGAGCTCATCCCGGGGACGTCCCTCGACGAGGTCGCCCGCCACCGGGCGCCGCTGCCGGTCGCGGAGGCCGTCGGCCACGGGATCGCCCTGCTCGACGCGAGCATCGCGGCGCGCCGCAACGCCGGCGACGGCTCCGACCCCGTCGTGGCGTCGGCGCTCGTCACCCCCGACGGCACCCTGCGCGTCACCCGTTTCGCGGACGGCGCCGGCGCGGCGCGGACGGGCTCCGAGCCGTCGGTCGCCGCGACGGGGGCCGCGGTGCGCGACCTGCTCGCCGGTTCCGAGCCGCCGCCGGCGATCCGTGCGGCCATCGACGACGCCCTCGCGGGGCGTGTGCGGTCGGCGGAGGAGCTGCGCGGCCGCCTGCTCGCCGCGGTGGGGGAGACGCCGCCCGCGGTGATCCCGCCGCCCCCGCCCGTGGAGCACCGGTCGTCGCGGTGGCCGTGGGCGGTCGCCGCGCTCGTCGCCCTGCTCCTCATCGCGGGCGCCTTCCTGCTGCTGCGCGACGACGGCGACACGACGCCGGTGCCGGAGACCGCCGGCCAGACGGCGGCCCAGGCCGTCGCGATCCTGCAGGACGCCGGGTTCACGGCCCGCACCGCGGGGCAGGCCGACGCGACCGTCGCCCGCGGCGTCGTCATCGGCACCGCACCCGCCGCCGGGACCGACGCGCCGTCGGGGTCCGAGGTGGTCGTCAACGTGAGCCAGGGGACGGGTGAGGCGGTGGTGCCGGCGCTCGCGGGGGTCACCCGCGACGCCGCGGAGGAGCAACTGGAGCAGGCGGGGCTGACGGGCCGGTACCTCGAGGCCGAGAGCGCCACGGCGCCCGCGGGCACGGTGATCTCCCAGGACCCGGCGGCGGGCCTCCGGATCCCGGCGGGTTCGGTGGTCGCGGTCACGGTCAGCAGCGGCCCCCCGGCCACGACGACCACGGCACCTGCGGCGGTGGCGGTGCCGGACCTGGAGGGCCTGACCGTCGACGACGCGGCCGCGGAGCTGGCCCGCGTGGGTCTGCGGCCCGGTGGCGTGACGCAGGAGGCGCGCCCCGGCGTGGCCGCGGGGACGGTGCTCGCCCAGGACCCGGGCGCCGGCACCCAGGTGGCCGCGGGGACCGCCGTGGACGTGGTGATCGCGTCGGCGGCGACGACCACCCCGTGACGGGCCGGGGCCTCGGCGTGACCGTGCGGCGCGCGCTCGTCGCCCTGCCCGTCGTGCTCGGGATGGTCGCGTCCACGGCGGTGGCGGTCGAGGCGGGGTCCGGTGTGCGGGGGACGGTGACGGCGAGCTGGGACGGCGTGGCCGGCGCGCCGATCACGCAGTGGTCGGGCTCGGCGCGGCTGACCTTCGACCCCTCCGCGGCGGCCCGTAGGGCGACGTTGGACGCGATCGCGGACCCGGCGCTCGGGGAGCCCACGCGCCGGCCGTTCGCGCCCCAGGTCCAGGCGGCGCGGGCGACGGACCTCGCCTACACCCGCACCGAGACGGTGACCTGCCAGACCATCACGGACGCCGGTGAGCCGTCGGAGTTCACGGCTCCCTGGACGACCACCGGCGGCGCCGTCACGGACGGGCGGATCGCCTTCGAGATCCTGAGCCCCCGCCTCGACCTCATCACCGGGCGCGGCACGGTCGCCCTCGCCCCGTACCTCGCGCCCGACCCGAACGGGTGGTACATCGCGAGCCGCTTCGCGCTGCCCGGCCGCCACGCGACCAGCGGGGTCTACCCGTGCCCGGGCAGCGGCGTCGAGGCCGACCGCCAGGCGCGGATCATCGCCCTGAACGGGCAGGGGGCCGTGCCGCGGCCGATCACCGACTGGCTCGGTGACAACACCCGGTCGCTGGACTGGCCGGTCCGGCGGACACGGGCGGGCTGGCGCGTGCAGATCGCGCTGGCGCAGCGGCAGACGTTCTCGGACAGCCCCTTCGGCCCGCAGGACACCCAGCAGATGAACCTGCGGGTGTCGTCGGACCTGTACCTCGCCGGCAGCCTGCGCGCGCTGGGCGCCCGGTGCCGGGTGCCGGCCGGCCTGCTCGACCGGGCGAGGTCGGCGCGTGCGGCGGTGTCGATCGCCCGACGGGCCGGCCTGCGCGCGCGGTACGCGGGGGTGCGGCGGTTCGCCACCCTCAGCCGCCCGAAGTACGTGGTCACGGGACGCATCGGCATGGGGTACGGCACCTGCGACCGCGGCACCTACCGGGTCTGGCGCTACACCCTTTAAGGGCTGGTCGGGTGCCGCCCGGGGCCGGCCGGCGCGACGTCCGCCGCCGGGGGGAGTAGGTTCGCCCCATGGACGACGCCGAGATCCGCTCAGTTGTGACGCGCCTGTCGAGGCCACACGCCTCGGGGGGCCAGGTCATCGAACGCGCCGCGATCCTCGCCGCGGGGGGTGACTACCGCGCGATCATGGCCTGGGTGATGGACCACCACGCCGTCGCGGAGGCGCAGGTGGCCGCGGCGCCGAAGGGTGGCCTGCACGGTGGACGCGTCGGGTACTCGACGGTCGCCGAGGCCGGCGAGCCGACCCGTTTCGTGATCCCGGCGGGCGTCCTCAGCTAGCTGCGGGTGCCGCGCCACCCCCGGGGTGGCGCGGACGCGGTGGGAGGCGGGAGGATGGGCCCGGTCCGGTCGATCGGGAGGTCCGCATGCCGTCGGTGAGGGTGCTGGTCGGGACCCGCAAGGGCGCGTTCATCCTGCGCTCCGACGCCGCGCGGCGCGACTGGTCGGTCACGGGGCCGCTGTTCGGTGGCTGGCAGGTGATGCACGTCCACGGCTCCCCCGCCGACCCCGACCGACTGTGGGCGTCGCAGTGGACCGACTGGCACGGTCAGGTGGTGCAGCGCTCCGACGACGGCGGGGTGTCGTGGGCGCCGGTCGGCAACGACTTCTCGTACACGGGTGGGACGGGGACGCACCGCTGGTACGACGGCACCCCGCACCCGTGGGAGTTCAGCCGCGTCTGGCACCTGGAGCCGTCACCGGAGGACCGTGACACGGTGTTCGCGGGGGTGGAGGACGCTGGCCTGTTCCGCTCGAGCGACGGCGGGTTGACGTGGCGGGAGTCGCCGGCGCTGCGCGGCCACGTCAGCGCCCCCGCGTGGATGCCGGGTGCGGGTGGCCTGTGCCTGCACACGATCCTGATCGACCCGGGCGACACACGGCGGATGTTTGTGGCGATCTCGGCGGCGGGGGCGTTCCGCACCGAGGACGGCGGCGCGACGTGGGCGCTCGCGACGGGTGGGTTGCGGTCGGAGTTCCTCCCCGACCCGGAGGCGTCGGCGGGCCACTGTGTGCACAACCTGGCGATGCACCCGTCCCGGCCGGACACGCTGTTCATGCAGAAGCACTGGGACGTGTGCCGCAGCGACGACGCCGGTGACCACTGGACGGAGGTGAGCGGCGACCTGCCGAGCGACTTCGGCTTTCCCATCGCGGTCCACGCCCACGAGCCGGAGACGGTGTACGTGGTGCCGATCACGAGCGACGCGGAGCACTACCCGCCCGACGGCCGCCTGCGTGTCGCCCGCAGCCGCACGGGTGGCGGGGAGTGGGAGCTGCTGACGGAGGGGCTGCCGCAGCAAGACTGCTACGTCAACGTGCTGCGCGACGCGATGGCCGTGGACTCCCTCGACAGCTGTGGCGTGTATTTCGGGACGACGGGTGGCGAGGTGTACGTCTCCCCGGATTCGGGCGATTCGTGGGCGCCGATCGTGGAGCATCTGCCGTCGGTGTTGTCGGTCGAGGTGCAGACGCTGGCGTGAGCGTCACCGTCCGCGTCGCCCTCCCCACCCACCTGCGGACGTTGGCGGGTGTCGGCGCCGAGGTCGTGGTGGAGGTGGCGGGTGACGCGCCGTCGGCCGCGGACGCCCTCGACGCCCTGGAGGCCGCCCACCCGGCGCTGCGGGGGACGATCCGCGACCGGCGCACCGGGGTCCGCCGGCCGTACATGCGCTACATGGCCTGCGGCCGGGACCTCTCCCACGACGACCCGGCGGAGCCCCTCCCCGGGCCGGTGGTGGCGGGGGAGGAGCCGTTCATCGTGATCGGGGCGATCTCGGGAGGGTGAGGGCGCCCCGGCGGCGTCAGGCGGTCGCGGGTGGGAGGTCGAGGAAGAACTCCATCCCGTACCGGGG
>LNFM01006918.1_pt1 | contig 18257 bp, 13 predicted proteins | sample 596031 | NCBI WGS metagenome assembly LNFM01 (sample SAMN04254537, study PRJNA301005) | activated carbon metagenome | isolation source: dual media filters at the Ann Arbor, Michigan drinking water treatment plant | place: USA: Ann Arbor | reverse complement strand
GTCCGCATAGTACCGCTGCCCATCGTCGGGAAGAACCGTCCAACCGCTCAAGTCGACCGGCCCGCCATCGGGAAGCATCCCAGTTCCAGCCTGCGCACGAAAGGCGACGGACCATTGCGGATCGCGTCGAAAACGCCGCGTGAATGCGCGCTGTCCTTTGATCGCGAAAATGTCTGCCATCGCGACCCACGGCCGTGTCGGCGCAAGGCAGGGAGTCGTGGGCGCGATCTCCACGTCGACAGTGCCAGCGAGCCCATGCCGCACCGTGCGCACAATGCCTTGGATAAGGCGGGCGATCACCTGGTCGGCGGCGTTCATGAGCTGATGCGGAGCCTCAGTCGCCGGCAGTCCGATCGGAATGCGTGTGCGCTCTCCCACGTCGTAAAGGTCAAGTCGCGGCGCGCGGCCATCGAGCAGGGACGACCAGAGCGCAGCCTCGCCCGGTGCGCCATCGAACAACGGCACGATGTGGCGCGGCGCCGTCGCACGTCCAATGCCGCCGGTCAGATCGATCGCGAATTCGGCCGCACCCTCTTCCCCGCTCGATACCGCCAACGGCACCGTATCGAGCGCATGCGCGCCACCACCATGTAATGTCCGGTCGACACGCAGCAGCCACTCCAAGGCAGACGGGAGATGAGCCGGGACGCCAGAATCGACGGATCGCACGGCGCACGCAACGCCCGCGCGGCTCAACGCCAGCGCCAGCTGGGCGTGCCACCGTCTCGGGGGGGCCCTGGGGATCAGCAAGTCAGCCGTCATGATCTGCGCGTTACCGTGGTTCGGAGAACCGGTATAGCCGCAAATTCCAGGCCGCCGCCGCGCCAATCGGGATAGCGCCCTGCAACTTTCCCGCAAACGCCGCAGCGCATCCGGCACGGTTCTGGCGTAAATCCCTGACACGTTAACGCTATGCATACCGGGTGCCCTGTGTCCGGTCAGCCAGTTCGCGCGGTTTCATGCTCTTTCGCCAGACCTTGCTCTATCTGCCGGCTCAGGTGCTGGGACCCTTGTTCCAGTTCATCTCGATCCTAGCGTGGACGCATTTTCTCTCGCCCGTCGAGATGGGCGTTTTCGCGCTCGTCGTCGCCGTGCAGGAACTGGCCTACGTGGCGACCACGTTCTGGTTCACGCTGTACACGATGCGCTACCATGACCCGGCAGCCTCCCCAGATGCTAAGCGCACCTTCCTCGATACGGAATTGATGGTGCTTGCTGCGGCCTCGCTGGCCACCGTTGGCATCATGCTGCTGTTGCCGCTCACCACCGGCGTCCCCTGGTCCCTCGATCTCTCTCTTGCCGCCATCGCCTACGCGATCACGCGCGGTCTCGTCACACATTTGGCTGACCGCGCCCGCACCGAACACGACACCATGACGTATTCGGTTCTCCAGATTTCCTGGCCCGTTCTCGGGCTCGTCTTTGGCATGGCGTTGGTTGTTTGGGGCCGGGCGGACGCAGTTCATGTGCTTTGGGGCTACACGCTGGCACAGGCGTTCTCCCTTATCATCGCCTTTGCCCGCCTCGAGTTTGGCCGCAACCCACTGCACTATGCTCGCGCAGCGATTGCCAAAGGCTTCGACTACGGCCTACCTCTGCTCATCGGCGGCATCTTCATTTGGATGGCCAACAACGGCCTCCGCTTTGTCGTTGAAATGCGCGAAAGCGCCGCCGCCGTCGGTCTCATCACCGTCGGTTGGGGCCTCGGTCTGCGAGTTGCCGCCTTCGCCGCCATGCTGGTCACAGCAGCGGCCTTTCCCGTCGCCATGAAGCGTGCGCGAGAAGAAGGTATGGCGGCCGGACAAGCCCAATTGGAGCGCAGTGGCATTTTGCTGCTCGCCGTCCTAGCCCCCGCGGCTGCCGGACTTGCAGCCATCGGCGAGCCCTTCATCACGCTCGTTGTGGCCGAGGAATTTCGCGCGACCACGATTGCTGTGCTGCCGTGGGCTATTCTGGCTGGCGCCATTCGCAACATTCGCATTCACTTTGCCGAGCAGGTCTTTTTGCTCCATGAGCGGACACGTGTGCCATTGTGGAACGACGCCATAGATGCCGTCCTGAGCCTCGCGGGTGTGGCGGTTGGTCTATGGCTCGGCGGGCTTCCCGGCGCCGTCGCCGGTGCTGCGGCCGGGGCAGCCGTCAGCCTCATCGTCACGCTGCTCGCCGGCTGGAGCGCTTACCAGTTTACCTTGTCGTTCGATGCCGTCTGGCGGATCGCCCTCGCGACCCTGGCGATGGTTGGGGCCGTGGCGCTAATGCCCGTCGAAGCCGCACCCCTCTCGATTGCCGCAGCGATCGCCGTGGGGGGTGCCGCCTATACCGCAACACTCGCCACCGTTTACCCCGATCTCGTTCGCAAACTCGCCGGCCTCATCCGCTCCAGACGCGCGGGAACCGAGGTCTGAACAGGGTATCCACAACCCCATTGCGCGCGACGGCTATGGCATAATCCTTGGGTACGAAAAACGGACCACGAACGAAGAAAGCTAAAGCGATCCAATGCAGCACCGGTTGAGCGTCATCCACTCCTTTGATCCGCGCGGCGCCAAAGTCGGCGGGCTGGAAACGTTCATTCGTGACATGATCGCATTTCTGCCCGAGGACTTTACGTTCCTCATGATGGGGGTCGATGCGCTGGGCGACCTCGAGATCGGCAAGGTCACGACGGTCGAATTCCGTGGCCGCCCCTTCGAATTCCTGCCCGTTTTGAGCTATCCCGATGCCCAAGCGCGTGAAGCCGCCACCAGTGTGCGCCAGTCCCTCACATTCCAGTTCATGCAAGGTCTGCTGAAGCACCTCCCCACCGTGCGCCGCCAGCTCAAGGAAAAGCCGACCAGCGTTGATCTCCAGCGCGTCGAATTCGCACCCGTCGTCAAAGCAATCGGCGTTCCCTTCGTGCAGATGCTGCACGGCGAAGGCGCGCCACCTCTAAAAATGGATAGCCTTCTAAAAAACTATCGCTTCGTCCACAACGTCAACGAACGGCTCGCGGTCATGGCCGCCGACAAGTTTCTCTGCGTCAATCCATTCATCACCGAGCGCCTTCGCCAAACCTATCCGCGCCAGGCACACAAGATCGACACCCTCTCCACCTGGGTCGACACCAAGACGTTCTATCCGCGGCCGTTCCCCGATGACGGGACCTTCCGCGTCGCCTACGCTGGCCGCCTCGATCTCTTCAAATCACCGCCTCTGATGTTCAAAACAATGGCGCGGCTGCGCGAAAAGGCCGGACCCGGCGTCGAATTCCACTATATGGGCACGAGCGATCCGCACCGCTTCCCCGAGTTCGCGCTGATCGAAAATATCGCGACGTTGCATGGCTTCAAGAGTGCTGCTGGCGTGTCGGAGGTGCTGGGTAATGCCCACGCGGGCATCCTCACCTCGGAATTCGAAGGCATGCCCTTCGCCGTCCTCGAAGCGCTCGGCTGCGGCCGTCCGATGGGGGCCATTCACCTGCCGCAACTCGAAAGCGTCATCCAGCCGGGCCTCAGCGGAACCCTCGTTGCCCGCTCAGATAACGAAGATGACATGGCTGATCGCTTGTCGGACGCCTTTATCGCAATCCGCGACGACAGTCGTGCCGGCCGCTTGACGCCTGATGGCGTCGCTTCCTCAATCAGAGACTTCACGCCCGAGCGCCAGCTTGCCAAGTGCTACGAAAACCACCGCCACATCCAACGCCGCAAGTATGGCCCCGGCTCAAACACTGCCCCGGTCTCCACCGCCGCACTCTGACTGTCTAACGGATCTTGGCGCCATCCCGCGCCGGCATCGCGTCAAGCGCCTCTGCTACAGCATCCCACGCTCGCTTGCGCCGGAACCCGCTATCGTAAATCAGCGGCCGCGGACGCCGCAGTGCGCGCGGTGTCTTCTGAACCGCGTCGTAATAGAGCCAGCTCGTGTGGTCCGCCATCTGCCACAGCGTCAGCGTCGAGACCGCTTTCACCTGCAAGACCTCTGACAAAAACCCGCGGTAGATTTTCGCCACCGCCGCATCGCGTTCGGCTGCATCGCCCGGCAACGCCCGATCATTGACATCGAGTTCCGTCAGAAGAATCCGGAAGCCTAAATCCGCCAGACTCTGGACCCATGCCGCGAACTTGGCGAAGTCGTACGGCCGCGCACTGTCGATATGGCACTGCAAACCGATGGCATCGATCGGTGCGCCCTTGTCCTGCAACCGCTGCACCAGCCCGAACAGGCTCGAGCGAAACGTCGCCCCATTTTCGTCATCGCTCTCCGTTTGCGCCTCGTTCAAGACGAGTTCGAGGCCGGGCGCCGTCCGCCGCGCAATCTCAAAACTGCGCGCGATGTAATCTTCGCCTAGCGCCGTCAGAAACGGCCCCTTGCGCAAATTCCCCGGCAGCCTATCCCACGGTCCAATCGGCTCGTTCACGACATCCCACGACCCGACGCGATCCTTATATCGCTCCAGCACCGTCACGATATGCGCTTCGAGCAGGTCCTCGGCCTCTCGCGGCCCGAGCGCATGGATCCAGTCGGGCAGATAGTCGTTCCAGATCAGCGTATGCCCGCGCAATCCGAGCCGATGCGTATCCGCAAACGCCACCAACCGGTCCGCTGGCGCAAAATCAATCGCATCCGCAGTCGGCCTGAGAACCCCCATCTTGAATTCCTGTTCCGAGGTCAGAACGCGCGCCTCACGCGCATACATCGCCCCATAGGCAGGACCGTAGGATTGATCGAGTTCCGCCACCGAAAACGACGCCCCGAAGGTGAGCCCCTTCGCGGCGGCCTTCGCACCAAGCGATGTGATACTCTGTGCCCGCGCCGGTAACGCTGCCGCCGCAATCGCCGCCGCGCTACCCACGAGAACCGAGCGCCGCGTCGCTTCCATCACACGCCCTCGCGCGCCGCCGCAATGAGCGGCACATCCATCGGCGAGGCTAACAGCGCGCGCACCCGCGCCAGATCCTCATCCGCCGCCGCATTCCACCGCGCTAGATTGAGCGCTGCCGCGCGCGATGCCTCAACCCGGGCAGCCGGTTCAGCCACGAGGTTGAGAAGAGTTCGCGCCGCCGCGTCTGGATGGGCTGGATCAATGTACACACCCGAGACCCCGAGCGCTTCCCGGAACACCCGTGCATCGGGTGCCACCACCGGCAGCCCAGCAAATTGCACCTCAAGCAGCGGCAATCCAAGTCCCTCATCGTGCGAGGTGCACAGGTAGAGATCGGCCGTCTCAATCAGCGCCTTCACATCCGCCCTGTCGAGATACCCATGCAGCGTCACGCCCGGCGTAGACCGCAAGAGCGCCGCATCCTCACCCCAGCCCGCACGTCCCACCACATGCAATTCCGCATCCCGCGCGCCACCGGCACGCAGCGCGGTCAATATGGCCACCGCAGCCGAGTAATTCTTGCGCGGCTCCACCGTCCCCATCGACACGATCTTGATCGGCGCGGCTGCCAGCCGTGGGTGGCTCCGCCCTGTTGCATCGAGCCCAAACACGTTCTGCACCATCGGCCGGTAGAGCGTGATGGCCGCGTCGCCCGGCACATAGGCTCGGATTTCGGCGCGCGTCTTCTCCGAGTTGGTCAGAAAATACCGCAGACCCGTCACCGCCCGATTGAAAGGCCATGCCATATAGAGCCGTGCATTCCAGTTCAAATCCTGCGGCCGCGTGATCAGAAACGCATCGTGCACATAGTGGATCACCCGTTCCCGCGCGAAGACGAACAGCGGTGAAGGCGGAAATCCTGGAAACACGAACCGCGCGCGCGGATAGATCAGCGCCATGAGCGGTAGCACCACGTGCTGCGCCAGCACCATTCCAAGCGTGCCTCTCGCACGCACCGGCCGCACATCGGCACCCGGGAATACAACCTTCTCAAACAGCTCGATCGTCACCCGCTCAATGCCGGTGACATGGCGCCCCAAGTGCGAAAAATCGACAAACACGACTGGCAGATCGCCACGGCCCTCCGGCTTCTCTGTCATCGCATCGGCTCCGGCTTCGCGGGTGCCGGCACCGGTTCGCCACGCGTCACATGCGCCTCGTTCAAGATCTCGCGGATCAACTCTTCGTAGGCCGGCACGCGCGCCTCGAACGAAAAGTCTTCCGCCCGGCGCCGCCGCACTGCGGGATCTCCCGGCTGCGCCAGCGTGGCATCAATGGCATGCGCCAACTGCACGTGATTGCCGATGCCCACGATCCGCCCATACGTGCCGTGATCGAGAATGTGATGCGGTCCCGAACACGCGGTCGCGACCACAGGCAGTCCATACGCCATCGCTTCCACGACGACATTGCCGAACGGCTCCGAACTGGACGAGGAGACAAAGCACTTCGCCGACCCATAAATGGTCCACGGCTCCTTCAGATATCCCGGCAACAAAACCCGTCCCTCCAGCCCCAGTTTCCGGATCTCTGCCTCGATCCGCCGTTGGTCCGGCCCTTTCCCCAGAATGACCAGCCGCGCGTCGGGTGTCTTCAGCCGCGCAAAGGCACGAACGAGCGTCAGATAGTCCTTTTCAGCCACCAACCGCCCCACGGAGAGGACAAGATTTTTACGCTCCGCGAGTTCGTCCGCCGTCGGGATATCGATGTCACGAGGAAAAAAGACGGGGTTGAAAATCGTCACCAGTCGCCGCTGATGCGCCCGCCACTTCGTCTTCAAGACATAATGAAGACCTTCCGAAACCGCGACCGTTCGTGTTGCCCAACGGCTGAGAAGCGGCAGACCCACATAGCTGAAAGAGCTCAGCCAGCCTGTCTTCCACTCCATCTCGCCGTGATAGGTGATCACCGGCAACGTCGGAGCACGCGACAGCATCGACGCCAGCAGAAGCTTTAGATTTGATCCGCCGATGGCCGCTAAAGCGACGTCCGGCTTTTCATCTCTTAGCAATTGCGCAAGCCTGCGCGTTGCTTGGATATGATTGCGCCCCAATGTGTGGACCGGGATCGACGGATCGAGATTGTGCTTGTTTTCGTCCGCCTCGAAATCCTGGGCAAACATCACGTCATAGCCGCGCTGCTTGAGAGCGGTGGCGAGGCACGCCCAAAGGCGTTCGCCGCCGCCATCGACGAGACCGTGCGTGTATAAGAGAATGCGCGGCGGGGTCATCAGGTGTGGGGTCCAGATTTCGTGGGACCCTCTAGCGCTATGCGGGGCTCGCGGGCGGTTGCGTTGACCAAAGTCATGTGGATCACGGACGTCGCCGTCCCGTCGATCCGTCGCCATGCGGCGTAAGCAGCGTCAGCTCAGCGAGAAGAAGGGCGCACTGCGCGTAGCGCGCCGCCAGGCGCCGCGGATTGGAACTGAGCCGCCAGAGCCATTCCAAGCCGGCGCGCTGGAAAGCACGCGGCGCTCGGATCTGTTCGCCGGCGAGAAAATCGAGACTGGCGCCAATGCACACGAACCCGGCCTTGACACCTTGGGCTTGCGCGCGCGCCGCAAAAATTTCCTGCTTTGGTGCCCCGAGCGCGACAAAGCAGATCCGCGCCCCCGATTGAGCGATCCGTTCGATGGCGGCATCGGCCTCCGGTCCCTCAGGATCGAAACCGGCCGGTGGCGACAACGTGCCGGTGATCTCCAGCCGTCCATTGGTATTCTGCACAAGGCGTTCGCCGGCCTTAGCGAGAACGCCGGGCGACGTGCCAAAAAGGAAAACAGGCAGACCCGCATCCGCACACGCGTCAGCCAACGGCAGCATGAGGTCGGCACCGGTCGTGCGAATGATGTTCGGGTCATCGCGCCGGGCCAGTCGCGCCACAGGTTCTCCGTCCGCCGTGACGAAAGTCGCATCGCGGTAAGCACGCTTGAAGGCTTCGCTACTGCGCAACTTCACAAGATGGTCCAGATTGAGCGTGAAGACCGTGAAGCTACCGCCAGCCTGGGCTGCCGGGACAATGGCGTCAATGGCCGTGGCTTGGTTGGCAACATTGATTGCCCACCCATCGACGGTCGCAATTGGAGGCCGCGGCACAGAACGCATCACGCTAGAATCCGATAACGCCAATCCGCCAACAATGCGGATACTCTGGTTCATACGCGTCATATCAGAAATTCACCCGTTTCTTACTGTGCATTTCAGGCAATTGGCAAATGTAGGAAGGCGTCAGCCCGTCGCAGGTGTCTGCCAAGCATAAGTGTTTCGCCCTCGTCATCGAGCTGCCTCTAAGCATGTCCGTTCAGGATGAGGCCGCGTCGCGCCGTCCCGGCAGCTGCCGCTGTCGCATCCGCCGTCTCCTGCAGGTCGGCGTGTGGTGTGTCGCCGTCCCGCGCCACGACCAGCACGTCGCTGGCGATCGGCAACAGGGTCAGCACCGCATCGTCCTCCAGGATGGGCCCGGCATCGATGACGACGACATCATAGGAGCGCGCCAGCGCAGCCAATCCGTCCGTAAGCCGCTGCCGCTGCGTGCCCTTCAGACGTCGCAAATCTGCCAGTGCGATGGGCAGAACGGAGAGGCCCGAGCGGTCGTCGCGCGTGGTGATGCTGGCCAAGTCATCCTTACTGTCGAGAACGACAACGGTGCCGCTTTCGAGAGGGGGCGCAAAGACATTCGAGAGGTCCGCGTTGGCCGGCGAAGCATCCACGAGCAGCGTCCTGTCTCCAGCAAGCGCCGCAGCATAGGCGATGGCGAGCGCCGTCGAAGATGCGCCAGCCCCTGTCCGCGGCGAAACGATCGCGGCGATAGCAGGCCCACCGCCCTTGGCGGCCGCCCTGAGAATGCTCGTCAACCGCAGGATGGCTTGCCGGTATCGGGCAGCCGGCGGGTTTTGCGGGTCGGTGACCGCTTGGAGAATGTCGGCAAACTGCGCCACGCCGTCGCTGCCACCGAACCACGACTGGGTCCGCTCTACCAACGACTTTGCCGGCGCCAGCATGGGCAGCGTCGCCCTGACAGGCAATGCGGCCAGCGTGGGCTGCCGCGTGTCGTCCGGCCTCACGCTCCCCTCGAGCGCATCGCCCAACAGAGCCCGCCCTATACCGACGCCAAGCCCGCCCAGTAAACCGAGCGTGAGGAACAGAAGCGGTGAGGGGAAGCTTTGCCGGGACGGCACCGCCGCCGGCGTGATGATGCGCGCCTCCGGAGTGGTCAGATTGGCCTGTTCTAGCGTCTCTTTCGCCCGCGCGATAAATGCGCCGAGAAGTTCGCGTGATGTGGCCAGATCTTGCTCCAACTCCCGCATCTTGATCTGAGCCGTGTTCGATGTGCCGACTTCTCGTTTGGCGCGCTCTGTGGCAGCGAGAATTTCCCGCTCCCGCGCTCTGGCAATGTCCGCCTCTCCCTTGGAACTGGCCGCAATGCGCCCCAACTCGTTGTTGATCTGGGCTTGCAGTTCTTTGAGCTGCGACCGCACGTCGATCAGAACCGGATGCCGGCCTTTCAACTGCTGCGAGAGGGCTGCCTCGCGCCGCGCAATCTGCGAATACTGCTCGCGCAGCTTCTGCACCAATCCAGACTTCACAGCTTCCGGCAGCAGTTCCGGCGTGCCCGAACGCGCCGCGGCGCGGGCTTGTTCCATGCGGGCCCCCGCCTCCGCGGCAACGGACCGCGCGGTGGCCAGTTCGATATTGAGCTTGCCCAACTGCTGCTCGGAGACGATGCCGCCTTCCGAAACCACGATGCGGTTGGCCTTCCGAAACTCGTCCAGCCGCAGTTCTCCCAGGCGCACTTTTTCCCTGAGTTCCCCGATCCGGCCATCGATCAGGCTGGTTGCCCTCCGGGATTCCTCCGCCTTCGCGGCGGTTTGGTCCTCAAGGTAAGCGTCCATGACAGCGTTGGCGATCCGCGCGGCCTTGGCGGGCGTGGCGCTGGCAACCTCCACTTCGATGACATAGGATTTCGCCGCTCGCTTAACCCGGACATGCCGGGCCAGCATCTCGGTAGCCGTTGTTTCGGCGTCCACAATCGGACGCGGACCGCGAATAAGTGTTTTGAGATCGGCGACGAGACCCGTGGCCGGTTCGCTATAAAAATCTGGATCGTCCGCCAGTTTCTCACGCGCCACGACCCGCCGCAGCACGCCGTCGGAGACCAGGATCGACACCTGGCTTTCAACCAAGGATGCGTCATTGCCGTAGCCGGCCGGATTGTTCTCTTCCGTCACAATTCGGCGCGCGCGGGGATCGACAAACACAGCGCCGGTGGCCGTGTAGGTCGGCGGGGTGGCGGACACAAGTAGCAGAGCGGCCGTGAGCCCAATCAGCGGGCCGAGGATCAGCCACCATTTGTATCGCCGCAAAATCCCCATCAGCCCGCGCGCATCAAGCCGGGACTTGGAACGATCGTCGGTATATTTTGCGTTGTTATTCATAGCCTTATAGGTTCTTCCAATCGGTCGTGCATCGCCAGCTCTGGATCTGCTCCAGGTGTCCCATTTGAGTTCAAACGAACCCAGTGGGAGTGCCGTTTGTCCGGCATCGGAACATCCCCAACCCAGAGTTGAGGCATGCCGATGACTTTGGGCTGACATACGCAAGCGGTGTGCCTTCGTCGCAAACCGGTGGCATAAAGGTTATTCCGTCGGCACCCGTTTCGGTTCACACTGTTGCAGTGCACAAAGGGGGGGCGGTCGAAACCATGTCTCGTCACACAGCTTGCGTCCAGATCGGTGCGCTGATGTCTAATGCTCGGCGCGCGGTGAACTGAACGCAGGGAAGTTACGCGTGAGCGTCAAGTTCGACAGTTTTGCAAAAGCCGATGAAGCGCGCGCATCGCGTGCCAAGCTCGGCCGAATGAGCTTCGCCATCGCCGCCTTCGCGGTCGAGGTTGCCGTCATTCTGGCCGTGGCCATAACGGTCGGCGCCGCCTACCATCTGGCTGCTTACGGCGAAATAGGCCCCATTCACTCCTATTCCGCAGTCGGCGGCATCGCCGCTCTGGCCTACACGCTGCCCTTCGTGTTCCGCGAAGAGTATGGCGTGCAAGCCTATCTCGAAGGCCACCGCGAATTCGATCGCACCTTCCTCATCTGGAACACGGCCTTTCTCAGTCTCGCCGTCGTCGGCTTTCTCACCAAATCCACCGACCTCGTTTCTCGCGGCATGCTTGTGCTGTTTTACGCGGGCGGTCTGGCCGCATTAACGGCGACCGCAGCCCTAACCCGCTCCGCGCTGCGCTCCCTCATCGTCGCGCAGCGCCTGACCGCACGCCGGATCATGCTCGTCGGCCCGGAAGATGAGATCCGCAACGTTCAATCCGCATTTGCCGCCCGCCCCAGCGGCATCCGGATCGTCGCCACCCAGACGTTGCCCGCCCGCGTCTCCGGCGAGTCGTCCGATAGCGACGCAGGTCTCGACGGCACACTCAAAGACGCCGTCGAAAAAGCCCGCCTCATTGGTGTTGACGATGTCGTGCTCCTCGTCGAGTGGTCGCGCACCGCCCTCATCCAGAACATCATTGCCGCCTTCTCGCTGATGCCCGTCGCCATTCATCTCGGCGCCTCCAGCCTGCTCGGCCGCTTTTCGGAAGCCCGCGTCTCCCGCCTCGACGCCATCACGGCTCTATCGCTGACGGCGCCGCCGCTCGGACCATTGCAGGTGGCGACCAAACGAGCCTTCGATATCGTGATGGCCGCCCTCGCACTCGTCCTCCTGGCGCCGCTGCTCGCCGTCATTGCCGCCGCCGTCAAACTGACAAGCCCTGGCCCCGTCTTCTTCCGTCAGCGACGCCGCGGCTACAACAACCGCGAATTCCGCATCTGGAAGTTTCGCACCATGACCACCCTCGACGATGGTCCACACATCGAGCAGGCCCGCGTGAACGATGCCCGCGTCACCGCCATCGGCCGCTACCTGCGTCGCTTCAACCTCGACGAGCTCCCCCAGTTGCTCAATGTCTTGCGCGGAGAAATGTCGCTCGTCGGCCCCCGCCCCCACGCGGTTGCCCACGACCAGCTCTACGAGGAGCGCATCCTCTCCTATCCCCGCCGCCTCAATATGAAGCCCGGCATCACCGGCTGGGCGCAGGTGAACGGCTATCGCGGCCGCACCGAAAACGACGAGGCCATGGGCGCCCGCGTCGCGTACGATCTCTACTACATCGACAATTGGTCGATCCTTTTCGACCTCTACATCCTTGCCCTGACGGTGATTTCCCCCAAGGCCTTTCGCAACGCGCACTAACCACACCATCGCACCAGATTGGCGCCCAAAGCCGGCTCTTCCTGCTGCCTATTATATAACGTTTCATAACGTACCCCATGGGGGCGTTGGTCGTGCTCTCGCCCTACCCCACGCGCGCCTGAATTCGGTGTGCAATTAGAGCAAGGCAAATTGGTTCATGTGAACATGTGCTGTAACAGCGTATGCAACGTCAGCCAGCTGCGCTGAGCAACCTTACGTCCACGTCCCGTCGTATCGTCTACGCCACTTTGCCTCGGCCGCGCGACGGCTCTTCTTGCGCCTTGAAACCAGGAAAAGCGCAAGAAACCAAATGGCAAAGGTGAGCACGCCAACTTCGATCACAACGAAGACTTCGCGTTCTGCTTTCGATCTCAATTCCCTTCAATCATAGTAATGATCTTCGGCAATGGGTTGCTAAATGGTCGTTTAATGCCAAGAAATCGCATCCTTTAATCAGACAATTCGCTTCAATCTAGGTTCAAAACAGGCCTGGGTCGAGCGGTAGGATCTCTATCAATTGTCGGCATTTTGGGCATGCAATCACGTCTCCCACCGGGTGTGAACCAGCATTGATGGATCAACTTCGACTGGACATCCGGCACCCCAGATCGGATTGCGGCGCCACTTTTCACATACGACCATCGATACCGAAGAACGCCAACCAAGCGCACGCATCAAATATCATTTAAATGACCGATGGGTTGGCATCGCCCGCTTCCACGCGATTTACAGAAAATTCGACCGAAGTTCTACAGCGTAGAACAAGACCACAGGCGGATACTGCTCAGATCGCATCAACGACGCCGAGGCTGTCATGATCCAACTGTCAAAAATATTTGATCGTCGCTTTGAGGGCCGGGTGACGTCCCTTGCGTTGATGTCCCTTGGCTTGATTGAGCGAACGGACGGTGGGTTGCGGATTACGAATGCAGGGCGTCTCGCTTTTTCGCGTCATGCGCCGACCTCGGCCTAACGCTTGTAAAGCGGTCCGAATGTCAGTTTCGCAACTTGTTTGTATCGGTGGTTCGCTGACGCACCGGACGATGTCGACGAGGCGGCCCAGACACCATAACCAGCCAGAGAATGGAACCGAGCATCGTGCGTAACTTTGGAAAGAAAGCAAACTCAGCTGACTTTGGGTACATTCTCATGGAAGAGCGGCCACCGATTTCGTGCCGGATCCTGGAGCGCACGTTGCGGGTCGTTCGGCTGTCTGTCGAGGGATACAAGGAATTGTCGCGAGAGTTCACATTGATCTACCAGAACGGCAGCGAGAACCTACTCTGCCAGATCATCGCTCACTCTAATGATGGCATCGTGGCGCGTTATTCGTCGAAGAATCGAGGAAGAGGTCAGCTAGATATCATCGATAATTCCATTTCGCTTGATGATGTGGAGCGTTGGAGGGGGTAATCCGGATTACCTTCAAGAGCCAAGCTGGAATGCGAGACCCTTCGTTTCGTGAATTGAGCCTTGACGTTGTTTGGACGTCGATTTCTCCACGCCCTTGATTGTCGCCATCGACATTTCTCGCGCTGGACACAAACAAATGAACCTTGTTAAAAATTTTGAATTGAAAGTGCATCATGAGGCGTCTGAGTGAGCGAAGTGATTGAGATTGTTATCCTCACATTTGTCGTCTGGATCGGGCTTCTCGGCGTAGTGGGCCCGCGAGCCAAGCGCCGTCGTAAAAAAGAAGAAGCTTGGCGTCGGATGACCGCTACCTGGAGTTGACCGCATTTTCTCTGCGGTGGTCAGATAACGCTATGCATTGAGAGATCCCGAGAACCGAAATCGGTCCGGGAGCGGTCGCATTCCAATCAGAAATCCGGACCTACGTCAGAAATGACGGTACTCTGACGGACCACCACTGCGAGATGGTAGTTCCCACCGTTTGCGGTTCACGATAGATCAGCCAGGTCGAAATCGATTGCAAACAAGACGGCCAGATTGGACGTGAAGCCCTTGGTCAATCGTCTGCGCTTTGGTCGAAGGAATAACGGCTGGAAACTATATTTTGGTATTATCTGGCCGTGCGGCGGAGCTGAATTGGCATCTCAGCCGCACAAGTGCTACGTCTCAATTGAGTTCCAATAGCGTAGGATCAGATAAAAATGGCGCGTGTACCTGTCGAAAAAATGACCTTGAAGCAAATTGAGGATCTTGAGGGTCGCATCGCGACCGTCAAGGCAAAGGTCGCCGATGCCGCCAAAGCGGAAGTGAAAGCAAAGATCGATGCCCTGCTCAAAAACTCAGGATTCACAATTGCCGATCTTTACCCACAAGCTGGCAAAGGTCGTGGTCGCGGCAAATCGGTAGCCAAATTCGCCAATCCGGAAGATAGCTCGCAGACTTGGACGGGACGTGGCCGCAAGCCCAATTGGCTGGTGGCGCGGCTCAAGAAGGGCGCAAAGATGGATGATTTTAAGATCTGAACTCGGTTGACAGGAGGCAGAGGACTCGATGGGAGACGCCCGCCTCCGATCGTGTGCAGCGCTCCTAAGAGGACATGGAGTGCTGCACAAAGTAATCGCCCATCTTTCCTGCGGGGTAAGCCAGAAAGGCGAACGAGCCGATTAGTGTAAGACGGACGATTTGTTCGCGTCAAAACCAAAGTGTTTCTGCAGGTATGAGCATAATCAGCTCGCCTAGCAGAATGTTCCCGACATGAGCAGACGACGGCGTTTCTTCAGCGAACCCTAAGTGCCAGTCCTTGCTAGAACCCCCGACAGTTCTATGAATCGAAACTGATTGGAGTATTCTATTGGAATATGGCTGGTCAGGTCCTCGATGCAAACGACAAATTCCTAGAGATGATTGGTTACCAGAGCGCTGATTTCATCGCTGGGCGCATTGACTTGCAAAACATGACGCCCGAGGAATTCAGGCCGCTCGACGAACTTTCAGTTGCTGAACTTCAAAGCGTCAGGGTGAATGCTGCGCCCTTCGAGAAAAAACTGGGCTACCTGCGATGGATGTCGACTACACGTGGGGCTGATAGAGGTCTGGATCATGTGCCCTCATCTCCCAGTGGGTGCCCGGTGACGGCGCTAGTTCAAGCACGGCTGAGCAAACGCGACTGTCAGGGGGCGTCCTCCGGCAAATCGACTTCTACAATGCCAAACTCAATCCGGGGCCGAACCAGTCGGGCGACGTAACGAATTGGGCCCCTCTCTATGCAGGGGCTGGAGAGGCGCGCGCTAGGCGCTCGAACGCAACGAACCTGTGGACTGGTGGCAGTCGGAGGCCCGCGCGCACGGCATTGGGCTGAGGTGCTCCACCGTCGGTCCCACCCCCAAAACGGAGAAAGGCGACGGTCAATGACGCAATAGCGTATAGGCGTGCATGGGTGTGGCGTCGGTGACGGCCGCAGATGAAGCCATGTCAAAATCCGTGGCGAACAAGCTGCGAAAACCCGATTTGGTCCTATGCCAATCGAAATAGGGCGTGCGGATGGAAATCTGCACCACCCGAAGTCACTTATTTTTCGAGAAGTGGTTTGAGGCCACGCCCGGAATTGAACCGGGGTACGCGGATTGAGCAGTGCGATGCGTCTCGTGAACACTGCGCACGAGAAGGTCTGCGAGCTCTTCCGCGCGCTGCTCTGATTCCTTGGCACTTTTCGGATTATTGAGGAGGGCAGCCAAAAGGGTAACGAGGAGGCGCTCTAACTCTGCCGGTGCAAACTCATTGCTCGATCTTTGGCTCAAGACGTAACCACGCGTTACGGCAGCTTGAACTGCCGAGAGCGCTCCGTCGAATTCTGAATCAATGTTCAAAGACCGCTTTACTTGATCGGATAAGCTCAGAGTCACGATACGCCTCCTCGTTGGTTCGAAGGCCCGAGCATTCCTAGACATCATCAGGTCGTCCTACTTAAAGTAGCAACGGCATGGTTCGCTCACACCGGATCGAATTCACTACGCCGCACGCGTATGCACTCTCCGGGATGATCAAATAAGTGGCAAGGCCTGTAAGAGTGGCTAGGAGTCAAGTGAGGTCGCTAGACGAGCAAATTAGTTATATAGATCAGAGAGTAGGCCGAACTCGATCAATCAGACGTCGATCAATATCGGCAACGAACGGCTGTGGATAATGTGCCGTGGCTCGCAAGGATGCTCCCATTTACAAGATTGCGGCAAGGGATGTTCAAGGCGCATCAAGGCTCGAATCGATGGCAAAGCGCTCTTCCGCTACCGCCGTCCGAGTGTGGGAGGGATCGTGCGCGGCATTGAAGAGCGCGCAGCGAAAATTGCCGATATTCTCGCTGGGTCGGTGCGCCAGGTATCGAAACCGACGCGATTAGGCTGAAAACAAATTAAGATCGCTTTTTGTCCGGGCTGGCTGTGTACCCAAAGACACTTCGACGGCTAGGTTCAGCGCCGATTTCCAGTAGCCAATTTTCGCAGGCTCGCTTTGCGTCTTCTACGCCTGAAATTTCACCTATGAAGTCAACTTCAACGATTGCAGTTGCGTTTATCTTCCCGGGTTCCGTTTCTGCCAGTGCAATGACAGCACATTCACCGCCGATATCACACTGCGCCCAGTGACTTCCGTCCGCTCGGGACTTCCAGTCGAGACGAGTCCGAAACTTATCGCCCATACTAACCCCGGCTCTTCCCCGAGCCTCCGCGCCAATAAAAGGTGCAGTATGAGGATGTCCCAGCATCCGGGGCAATGCAATCAATTTGTTGGTTTTAGCTTGGTCACGGCAGCGTGAGCCAAATTCGACCAATCAAATTGTCGCGCAAGAAGTCCACTGCGCATGACATGGGGCGGCGTACGCATCCCCGCCAGCGACGCAAGCAATTGACACCGCTCCTCTTGGCGTAAACCCGCAGCTGTGCGTCGCATGCTGTTTTGAAAACCTACAGTTCACAGAAATCCCTCTAACCGCGGGCTATCTCGTTGCGTCTGGAGCCGCTGCCGTCCATATGACACGGATCGGCAATCATGCGACCAGCTTCAAGAACTACTTAGAACTCGTAGCCCAATCCGACGAAGAGTATGACGGGGTCAAGCCGAACGTCGATTTCGCGCGCGACGCCCGCACTCGTGAGCGTGGCGCTTGAGCGTGCAAAAGCGTAACTTGCTGAAAAAGAGAGCATCCACGACTGCCCCAATTCGACGTCCGCGCCCACTTTGAAGATGGGAGCCACAAACGACTTCAGTGCCAAATCAGTGGGACCAAACAAGCCTTCGAGTGCCGGCGCTGGCTTTTCATCAATGAAGTTCGTGTAGGTGATGCCGGCGCCGACATGAGGACGAAACGGCATATCGCGACCGAACGGATAGAGGTTCAAGACGACGGTCGGGCTCACGGCTCGTGCCTGGCCCACAAGACCAATTGCGGCCACAGTGCCAGCGCCCGCGAAGTCGAATTTGGGAGGGAGCCCACCTATGAACTCGATCGAAAAAAATTCCGAGAGCTGCTGCTCATAGGACAGGACAACGGAGGTGGTGTCGAGGACGTCGGTTTCAACTCCGGGAGGCGAAAAAAGCCCCGTGAGTTCGCCTGATGAATCCTGCGGAATGACCTTAATGGCGCCAAACCGAATGACGCCGCCCGTGCCAGCAGCCGACCCCTCGGCTGAACAGTCTGTTGAACACACGATCAACGGGAAGAGGCTGAAGACGATCATCACCAGACGGGCGCTGGTGCAGGGCCCGCCCTGACACTTCTTGCGAGCCAGCATCACCGCCCCCCTTTACGCGACGTCGTTCAAGCGGGCCAAGTGGCATGCCGTCCGCCCAGCAGCGAACCCGCTTTCACCTAGGAAGACTATGCGAAGGGTTCAAACCTGCCTAGACCCCTTCCACATGGTGCCAGAAATCATTGCCCATCAAGCGCGCGTGCGTCATTCGCAGTAAGGTCCAGGCGATAAATCTAAGTCCTCATTGCTGCAGTGGACCTGAGACCATCGCAACTGCCGATGGTTCTCCATCTGCTTCCGGTGGATAGGAGGTGCCAAGTCGCTGGACTTCGGAGGGCAAGCCAGCAGTTGGTAATTGTGTAAGTTGGGTAGTGTTTTAGCCCCTGTCGGCTTGAAAGATCAGACCACGTTGAAGAGACATCATTCTGGAGAGTGTGCCTTCGATTTCAGGCAAAGTCTCTCCGGTCGCCCTTTGCGCATCCCGAACAATGAGGGTGC
>LNFM01008550.1_pt1 | contig 18258 bp, 14 predicted proteins | sample 596031 | NCBI WGS metagenome assembly LNFM01 (sample SAMN04254537, study PRJNA301005) | activated carbon metagenome | isolation source: dual media filters at the Ann Arbor, Michigan drinking water treatment plant | place: USA: Ann Arbor | reverse complement strand
GCAAATCGTATTCGACATAGGTCATGGAGGCAGGGGCCGTGACTTTGAATCCCTCGATCGCCTGTGCATAGGCCGGCAAGTCGGAGGATTGCAGTATGGCAATTTCTCCGGCAAGGGCGTGGGCTGATCCGAGGAGACAAAATATGATGAGCAGAGCGAATCCCCCCACGTATCTGCCAGGTGCGCGGCATCCGGCGAAGGGGGAACACTCCGTGTGGTGTCGATGAGGCGTCGTCATAATATCACGATCGCAGATTGTCGTGTCGCGGTTTCTCTGGGGCCTTGCGACCTGTCTGCGTGGGCTCTGACGGCGGCACCTGTCCGGTTGATATGAATTGGACGGTCCCCAGGATGCGGGTCGCTGTCCCGGTCGCGCTCCGAACCACATGGCCCGACCATGAGAGCCACTGGAGAGTGCCGTCGGCTCGGCGCACGCGGTGAGCATAGGCGAGCTCAGGCTGAGAGGATTTGGGCGCCTCCAGCAGCGCCGCCAGAACGGTGGCCTGATCCTCTGGGTAGACTCTGGCCAGAAATTCCTCTCTGGAGAGAGGGCCAGCACCGACCGGGAGGTCGAGCAGATCATTGACGATCGGCGACCAGTAGCAGTGGTCCGTCTGCAGATTCCAGTCCCAGATGCCGACGCGCGCAGTCATGAGCGCGAGCTGAACCCGCTCCTCGTTGATGCGGAGAGCATCTCCAAGTCGTTTGCGGTCGGTGATATCGGTGGAGATTCCGCACACGGCATAGGGGGTCCCTGTTTCGTCGCAGAGCGGAAATTTGATCGAGATGTAGTGGCGCAGCCCATCCCGGTGAGGGGCGGTTTCGTCGTACTCCACCGGAGCCTTGCGTTCCAGCACCTGGCGATCGTTGGCACTGAATGCGTCGGCGATTTCGCGGGGAAAGAGATCATGATCGGTGCGCCCGACGATCTGATCGGTGGTCAAGTTGAACAGCTGCCCGAACCGGCGATTCGTGAGCACGTAACGTCCGTCCAGCCCTTTCACGTAAATGACGGCGGTCGTGTTATCGATCACGTCTTTCAGCAGCCGTTCACTGCGTCGGAGGGCTTCTTCTATCCGTTTGCGGTCGGTGATGCACTGTAAGGAGCCAGCCATGCGGAAGGGCCGTCCATTGTCGTCCCACACGGCCTGGCCGCGCGCACGGAACCAGCGGTATTCGCCCTGTTTCGCGAGGAGCCGGTACTCCACGTCGTAGGGCTCGTGCTGTTCCATGTGCGCGCGCAATGCGGCCAGGGCTCGCTCACGATCTTCAGGGTGCAACCGGGACATCCAGCTCTCCAGGATGTCCGGAAACTCCTCCCGGCTATATCCTAACAACTCGCGCACCCGCGGAGACCACCAGACCGGCGTGTGAGGGTGATGCCACGGCTGGCCGGGCAGAATCTGTCCATCCCAAAACCCGTCGCTCGATCCGCGGATCACACATTCCAAACGGTCTTCCCGTTCCCGCAATCCCGATTCGACACGCCACTGTTTGGTCGTATCATGAAAGACCACGACCGCCCCGGCGACGGTGTCGTCCTCCCACAGCGGAGAACTGACGTATTCGACCGGGAAGCTGGTGCCATCACGTTTCCAAAATACTTCATGGGTGACGCGATGGATCTCACCGTCGTGCAGGGCGGCGTAGATCGGGCAAGAGGCATCAGGGTACGGGGTCCCATCGACTCTGGTGTGGTGCAGGAGCGCATGCATAGGCCGCCCTATCAAGTCCTCCACAGCATAGCCGAGCATCGCGGCCGCGCGCGGATTCACGAACGTAGCGAGCCCCTGGCGATCGATGCCATAGATGCCCTCGCCGGCCTGCGTCAGGATAAGGCTATGCCGGCGACGCAGTTCATCCAGCGCCCGCTCCGTCTGTTTTCGTTGGGAACTGTCGCGGATGATACCGCTATAGTAGTTGCCGGTTTCGGTTTCCCAGGTAGCCAGCGAGAGTTCGATCGGAAATTCGGTGCCGTCCTGCTTGAGCCCCTGGAGTTCGACGACCGATCCGATGAGACGCCCCGATCCGGTTGCTTCCAGACGGGCCAGGCCGGCGTTGTGGCGATAGTGATACCGTGACGGCATGAGAACCGTGAGCGATTTTCCGATCAGATCATGGTTCGAATAGCCGAACATGGTCGCAGCTGATCGATTGTGCGAGAGGATGATGCCCCGCCCATCGGCCACCACGATGGCATCGCTGGCTGACTCCACCAGTGAGCGGAAGCGGTCTTCGCTTTCCGTCAGGAGATGTTCGGCGCGCTGGGCTTTGACCGCCAGTTCCTTGAGCCCGATCGCGCGGCGGAGCGTCTGGCGGAGTTCCTCGCGATGGTAGGGTTTGGTTAAATAGGCGAAGGCCCCCCGCGTCAGCGACCCCACCGTTTTCTCCGTCGCCGTGCTGGCCGTGACGATGATTACGGGCAAATGCGGGTCCAGCTGTTGGATCGTGGCGAGCACCTCGAGGCCATCGCCGTCCGGCAAGGTTAGATCGAGCAAGACCGCATTGAAGTGATGGGCATGGAGCCGGGTGAGCGCGCCGGCGCAAGAGTCGGCGGTATAGACGGTATAGCCGTCGTGGGCGAGCAGGTCCTGCAGGCTCACGGCAATGTCCGGATTGTCTTCCACGACGAGCACGGTATGGGAAGGGGCTTCGCCGGCCATAGCGCCCTCAGTCAGTAAAGTCTTAAGGATAGGAAACGGCCTGACTTACCGTTACCCAAGGCTCAGTGTTCCTGTGTTGCGCCGTACAATAACGAGAATCGCGCAAGCCTAGTGTAGATATACCACTTAAGGAAACCATTTAGAACCTCATCATCAGCCAGCCCATCGCCCGGCTGCCGATCGTCTCACCAGGAGGTTACTCCTGGTGCTTGTCGTAGAGTGCGCTGAGAGCGGATTCTGCCACTTCAGCTTTGTCGTGCCAGAGCCGGTTCATCTTGCCTTGTACGTCGTTATAGACCGAGCGGCGACCTGCGTTCGACAAGGCTCGCGAGATCGGCGTTCCATAGCGTGAAGCGATGCTCACGCTTTCTGCTTCTTTGATCAATCCCATGGCGTCGATGTGGGGAGCTGAGTCGGTCACGTTGGTTGGGTCCGCGGCGGGGGATTCCGTCTGTGCCAGGCCGCCCAGGCTGACGGTCAACAGCGTGGCTAGCATCGGATGGCCTGATCGTCTCAGCGCGGCGTTCATGGCATTTCCTTACTTCGGCATCGAGCGCTGACGGTCGAGTCCACCGGCGGCGCCTACAGGAGCGGCTCGGTAATGGAAAGGCGTTGTGCAGGGGGAACGCGGCGAGGTCGCCCTCGTTTCAGCGGAGCGAGGCGAAGAGGAAATAGGCCGCCGTTGTTGTGCTCCATCTCGGCCACCGTATCATCAATGGCATCAGCAATGACCCGGGCCATCGTGCGCTGTTCGGTCCAGTAAATGGCGTTTCGCAAGCGTTCGATCAGAGTCGTCGGGAGAAGGACGGTGATGCGCTGATTGCGAGAATCTGCGGTGGCAGTCACCCCGTTGAGGGATGGGGCGTGAAGATCAACAGCGGCAGTCTGACTCGATAGGGGCAGGAGACGATCGTCTGCTTTCCGATCAGACCGCCATCCCTCGGTGCGAAGGTGTCCCGTCTTTTGAGAGCTCTTTTGTCTCATGGGTATGAACCCCTTTGTCAGTGCGGCGATCGTCGCCGGTGATCGTGATGACCATGAGCCACGAGATTCCTACCAGCCCCGCTAGCAACACCCAGTTGATCAATTCCTGTGTCACGGTGTGGACTCCTGAGGAGTGTGGCCTCAAGTTCTTTCTGGAGGAGTTCGCAAGCCGTATGCCAGTGGCCCTGTCCGATTGCACGGGCCTGTTTTGGGAGAAGATTGTTGGAAAAAGCGGAGCTGAGCCGATGCCCATCGTTATGTATGACGGTAGGAGTCGACGAGGGTGGATCAGATGTGATCCGTAAGTGAATCGGAAAGGATTCGCCGGTGGGCGAAGGAATCGCGGCTTGTCATGGCAAAGAGGGAAGGAATCAGAGGAGCGCTATCGGGTCGGGGTTGTGAGGGAGCGAAGATCCCATTCGGCCACTCCGTGTAGACCGACTTGTTTCAGCAGCGCAGCGCGCATGCGTCGGAGCGGGGCGTCGGTGGGGCGGGCATCGATGAGCGCGCAGAGACAGGCCATCGCGTCGTACCAGAAGCCCTGGCGGGCGTTGTCCTGCACGCTCTGCGTGCTGCAGGTGAGGTGCGGGCCTGCTTCGACCAGACAGGCATTGAACTCGCAGCGCTCGATGACTCCTCCCGCCACAATATCCTGAGATGGCGAGTCGGGGTTACGAATCACAGAGACGTACCATCGATACTGCACGTCCGGCTCGAGTGTCAGTCCCAACTCCTTCAGATTGATCGTCTGAATTCCTGCCTTCGTTGGAGAAGGGATGGGTGCTTCATGCACCGGCTTGATCGAGCGATTATCGATCAGCGTGAAACGAACCGAATAGGCCGTGGGTTTGGAAAGAAACCAATTCAGCACCGGCATTCGGTTGATCGTCAGGCCGACATGATCGGGGACAAGGGCTTGAATTTCAGGGTCGCTGCCGCCTGTTCCGCGCATTTCCCCGCCGACACGCGCGCGCGGGGAATATTTTCTGGGCGGGGTATAGACCGGCAGCGACAGGTCGTCGGGGGCGGCGACTTGAGGGGCGTCGGATGGCTCGGGTCCTGCCGTGGCCTGCGTCGGCTCCGCAAGTGTCAGGCCCAGGGGCATTATACTGATGATGCAAACCAACAACGTGGGTTTCACCGTGCACCCCCTCTTGCTGAGGCTCTATGGTGAATGTCGATGCATGAATCGTACTCTAGCATATGGTCGAAACCCTTTATAGCCAGTTATTAAGCAACAAGAAGGGTGACCAGTAAGCCGGATGCTCATACACCCGATCAGCCAGCAACTTCGTCTGAGCCTGTTGCAAGGCGACCGCTTTGGAAATCGATGGATTCCGGAGCCGCCGGTAGAATTCGGTAATCAGCGCGGCGGAGGCTTCATCGTTGATGAACCACAATGTGGCGATCGCGCTTCTGGCGCCGGCCTTGATGGCGATTCCCGCGAGGCCGAGGGCGGCGCGATCATCGCCGACGCCGGTCTGGCAGGCGCTGAGGGTCAGGAGTTCGAGCGGTGTCTGCCGGAACCGGTACAAGCCGACCAGCCGGTCCAGCTGGTTCACGGTGAGTTTTCCGTCGAACGTGAGCAGAAAACTCTCGTTCGCATCCGTCGAAAATTTTCCGTGAGTGGCAATGTGCAGCACGCCGAACTGACCGTCCCGCAATTCCTGCTCCAGTCTGGTGGTCTGAAATTCGCTGTTGAGCAGTTGATCGCCTCTATAGAGATCGTGGATCGCTCCCATTTCTTCGGCCACATAGGGGAGCGCCGGGAACCCCTGGACGGCATGGGTCAGTCCGATGGACAGGAACCGGACGGTCTCGCGGTCAATCGGGTGGGGGTCCGTGAGATTGAGCCCGGGGGTGAGCGCGACGGCAAATTTCTGAATGAGGAAGCCGGTCCCATCGTGTAAGGCGGCCAGGGGAATGGTGCGGAGGGCTCCGTCGGGGACAAACACCAGCGTATTGATGTGCAAGCGGGTCAGCTCTGCCTCGATCGGTCGAACCAGCCAGTCATAGAGCTGTTGCGCATGGGGAAGATATTCCCTGGTCGTCCGCTTCTCGACCGTGCGGCGGAACGCGCGTACTTCCTGCGCCAATGTGACGGCAGGGATGGGCACAGAGATCCGCATCATCCCGGTCGGGAGGCTGACGAGCATGTCCAATCGGTCTGCGAACATGATCGGATAGATGACTGCCGTAGTCGGGGAGAGCTGGTCAGGCTTGGTGATGCGGGCCTGCAGGGCATCGACGCATTCGTCCTTGAAGTATTCCCGCAGCTCTGCCGCTTTGAAGGCTTCGATTGCGTCGCGCGCGGTCAGGAGATAGATCTGTGCGGCGGGAGTGTCGTCCGTCAACCCGGCGCGTTGGAGCAGGAGGTCGGCCAGTTCGAAAAATAAGGGGCGCACCGATTCCTGGTCCGGAGTCGACGCCTCATAGGAGGCGCGGGCCACTTCCGGTCTGATGGGCAGTAAGGTCGCGGCGGCCTGCCGGTAGGAGGCGATGGCGTCGTCGAGGTGCCCGCTCGACGCCAGCAGCCGGCCCATCTGCCACTGCCAACGGTAGAGCGCCTCCGGTACGCCCGCGGATTGCGCTGAGAACGCGGCGCGTCGGGACAACTGCAGCGCTTCCTCAGTGCGGCGTTCTGTTTCGTAGAGATGCCCTAGATAGCCGAGCGCATAGGACAAGGTGCGGCCATCTCCCAATCGTTCGGATAGGGCCACCGCTTCCTGCAGCACGCCGGCGGCTCGTATGAGCAGCGCATCGCCGATGGCGGGCAGGAGCGGCCGCAGGTGCCCGTAGCCCAGCCCGATATTAATCAAGCCAATAGCCTTGTTGTAAGACGGGGACAGTTCACGGGCTTGATCGAGGGATTGATCGAGCCAGAGCCGGCTGTCTTGCGGTTGGCCGAGCCGCAACGCCGCGCGCGCGGCGTTGATTCTGGCGGTAATCGCGACCATGGGAAGCCCGGTGTCCTGCGCAATCGTCGTACTTTCATGAAAGGCAGCCAGCGCCTCGGCATCTTCGTGTCTGAGGGCGTGGAGAATGCCCAGATCGTTCAACGTGGCGGCGGTGAGCGCGGGTGATACTTCTTGACGGGCGAGCGTCAACGCGTCGGTCAGGCGTTCCTCGGCTTCATCGAGCTGGCCGACCGCGAGATAGGTGCGACCGAGTTGGGCCAGCACGCCCGCTGTGGTCTGCGGATCGCCGCTGTTCTGTGAGAGCACCAGCGCAAGGTCGAGTTGGAGCAGCGCCTGCTTGGACTGCCCGAGGGCCTGCGCAGCCTGTGCGGCGCCGAGGAGGGCCTGGATGTGTTCGCGGGTCGCGCCGCGTTCGCCGGCAAGCCCGGCGGCGTCCTTCCAGGAGGTGAGGGCTTGTTCAAACGCACCGCGGCGAAACGCGTCGGTCCCCTGCGCCAGCAGGGCGTCGAGATTGTCCGGGGTGGTCGCCCCCTGCACCGCGGTCGTGAGCAGGAGTCCCAGGAGTCCAACGAGCGCCCGGCCGATCCAGCGGCGGATCCCTTGTGCGGCGAGTCTAGGACCGGCCGCTGATGCCGTGAGGGGGAGGATGAGCATGTGTCGAGGGTTCATCGTCTCGTCCTTATAAGACTTGCACGACAAACTGCAGGTGGATGCCGTGATCCTGCAGATTGCCCGGCGGATGCGGGACGTGATTGAGCGGTTGTCCCCAGTAGAGTTCAAACCGTGCCCGTTCCTGCGGCAGCAGGCTCCAGCGAACGCCGAGTCCCACGCTCGCCAGCGTCTGCGGATCGGGTGTACCGCCTTTCGCATTCCAGGCGCGGCCCACATCGGCGAATTGCGCGAATTGGAGGCGGGGCTCGCCGGAGGGAAATGTGAGTAGAGGGATGCGGGACTCAATGGAGGCGAGAAACGCGTTGTCGCGAATGAGCGTGTTCTCGCGATAGCCGCGGACGCTGAATCGTCCGCCGACCGGCACCTGTTCCAATGGGAAGAGGCGATCGTTCGCGAGTTGCAGGCTCATCTGTCCCAGCAGTTGGACGCCCCCCCACTCATCGAGCCGTCGCAGGCCTTGCACTTGGCCTAACCACGAGAAGAATTGCGTATCCGGGAGCGGACCGGAGTTGTTGGTGGCACCAAGCACGTCGAGCCCGACGGAGAAGCGGGAGCGGACAGCGATGACCGAGTTCGACGTGCGATGAACATACTCTTGAATGAAGCGGAGCGCGCTGACCGTGTTGACCCCGGTGTCCGACGAGCCGGGGATGAACAGCGAGGGGAGTCCGGCCTGGTCGAACGCGGAGGTGACCTTGTTATAGAGCCGTTCCCCGGTGATCGCGACCGCAAACTCATCGGTGAGCGTCTTGTAGAGCGGCTGGCGGAGCGTGATGCCGAAGATCTCCGCGTCGGCCTTCAGGTCGAGAAAGCGGAAGCTCTGATCGATCACGAGGAAATCGTTGCGCCGGTAGTAGGCCGACAGGGTCGTATCGTACCGGGTCACTGGAATCGTATAGGAGGTGTCGATGATCGGATTCACGCCGCGTGACCGGCCGTAGGTGAAGCTGAAGGCATCGCCGTGGCCGGTGACATTTTGATGTGCGATGGTCGCCAGGCTCCGTTCGGCGCCCACGACCGGTGTCTGATGATTATTGAAATCTAGCCAGGCTTTCCACGGAGAGGCTTCCTTCACCCGCAGATTCAGCACGCTCTCCCCGCGGCGATCGCCGGGGCGGAGTTCCGCGTTGATGCGCTCGAGACGCTGGTCCTGCTGGAGCAGTTGCAGTCGTTCCTGCAGCGGCGCGATGGCAAAGGGCGTCTTGACGCCCAGCGCCACCCGGTCGCGCAGATAGCCGTCACGGAACCAGTCGGTCCCCTCCACATCGATCCGCGCGACCGTGCCTTCGACGATGTGATAGGTGATGACTCCGAGCGTCACGTCCTGATCGGGAATAATCGCGCCCGACGTGATGTAGCCTCGATTGACGTAGAGCAGGGTCAGCGCCAGCCGCAGCCGCTCCAGGTCATCTGTCGTGAGGGTGCGGCCTTTGAACGGCTTCGTAACCTGGTCGATCTCCGTTTCCGTAAAGACGGTGTTACCGGTCACATGAATATCGTGGACGAAGACGCGGATCTGTCCCAATTGCCGCTGGAGGTCGCTATCCGGCGCCTGTGGGACCGGCGGCAGGACCATGCTCGGTGGGGGAGCCGGCGGCTTGAACTCCTTCTTGAGCGGACCGGGCGGTTCACCGGATCGGCCGGTCGGATCGAAGACCGGCGGGAGGGCTTGAGCCAGGAGTGAAGAAGGGGGCAGCGTGAGCAGCATGACGAACCCCACAGAAAGGGCAATGCCTGCGCTCGGCCGCGCAAACGATGTGTAATTCCTCATCCAAGCCTCGACCTTACGCGCGGCATCCAGTCAATCCGCTCTCCGCAAAGCTCTGTGTCAGAAAGCCTGCGGGGGTCAACCGACGCAACGAGACCGGGGCATCGGCCGATGCAGTCATGGCCGCGACCAGTGGGCTGCTTTCCTCACTGGCGAGGGCCAGTGGTTCGGTCTGTTCCATGATGAGTGCGAAGTGACTGGGCGACCAACCGCCCGGCTCCGCCGGAAGAATATCGCGCCCGGCGACGATCAAGCTGCTGGATCGGCTATCGGCCAGTGCCGCGCAACGACCGGTCTGTAGTGATTGCACCTGGCGAAGCGAAGAGGGGAGTGAGGAGACGGTGCCTGCCAGGTTCGAGGTCGGACTCTGGATGTTCACCGTGCCGTTCAAACCGAATTGCGACGAGGCATCCACCAGGCTGCCGGCATCGGTCAGGAAGAGCGGAGTCGTGATGGAAATGTTTCCCCCGGCGCCCTGGACGGCCTGGGCGATGATCTGGCTGTTCTGCAAGATGACGACATTCGGATCGATCGTAATATTTCCACCGCTACCGCTACCGCCAAGTACCGATGTGCTGATGGAACTATTCACCAGTCGGATACGGTCGATGGCTTGAATGTCGATATTCCCGCCGCTGGCCTGCGCCGCTTCCGTCTTGACCGAGCTGTTGCGCATTTCAAATTGCTGGCCGGCATTGATCGAGATGTTGCCGGCGTTGCCTGGCCCGCTGCTGCTGGCAGAGACCGACGCGCCATCTAAGATGGTCACAGATTGACCGGCAGCGAGAGCAATGTTGCCGCCGGAGCCGGCGTCGGATGTCGCTCCGGTGCTCAGGCTCAGCATACCGCCGGGAGAGCCATCACTGAGAATTCCAGACATTGAAATAGTGTCTCTTGCATGGATTGTGATAACCCCTCCATTACCGTTGCTGCTTGTGCCACTATTGATTTGAGCCCCATTGGCCACGGTGAGTGAATTGGTAGTGATTGATATGTCTCCAGCATTGCCGCACAAGCCCAGACAACTCTCGCCAGTAGTTACTGTCGTGATCCCTCCAGCATGAATAGTGCCTGGAGAAAATAGTGGCTCCGGTATCAAGCTTGGGAATTCACCTGAAAGGGAAACGGATTGAGCGCTAATGATGACATCACCACCCCGGCCATTGGCTAAGGTGGTCGTGTTTATCCGTGCACCATCGGTCATGCTCAAACGTGGTGTGGTAATCGTTATAGTGCCCGCATTCCCGTTTGTCCCAAAAACCCCAAGCGAATTGCTGAAGATCCCAGTAGGACGACCGATAGGGCCTGTCTGTATAAAGCCAGACAGAGTCAAATGATCATTGGCCGTTATGTTGATTGGGCCAGCATTGCCGTCTCCACCCGTATCGCTGACTACCGTGCTCCCATTGCTTAGCTCGATGCTATTCCCGGAGATATTTACTCGGCCCGGTCCAAGGAAGGCCGAGCTGTTAATCAATGTGCTGTTCGTGGCTAGTACGTCAGCCTTAGCCTCAACAGTAATGATTCCACCTTGCTGGAATCCAAAGGCCGTCACGTTACTGCCCTCTATTTTAATATTCCTGCCTTCGAGAGTAATATCTCCTGCAATCCCATCAAAGCCGGCATCGGTAATAATTGCTGCAAAACGTACCTCTAGTTCGTCCGCAACAATCTTTACATTGCCTGCTGAACCAATGGCATCAGCACCTTGTTGGACAGACGTAAAGTCCCCGGCACTTATGCTTTGTCCTTTCAGGGTAAAGCGGTTTGCCGTAATCGTAACATCGCCGCCGTGACCATTTTGAATTCCGGAAAATCCGCTATCGATGAATACCGCTACCCCTTCTCCTGAACTGGTCACATCGAGGTTGTCTGTGGCTATGGTGACGTTCCCCGCCCTTCCCTCGCCGGAAGTGTGAGTATCAATCATTACGACGCTAGGCACTCCGCTGCTGGTCGAGTTCGCTGCGAGATTGCTTGATGAAATTCGGACTTCTCCCGCATCACCTGTCCCACTCGTCTGAGCAGAAATCGAGGAAACGCCCCGCGTATCGGCCATGGACATATCACCCGTAATCTGAACATCAACAGCTAACGATGCACCGTTTGCATTAACCGTATTGGCGGAGAGCGTGGCATCAGCAATCGACAATTGACCTCCTCGAATTCTTATCGTTCCCGCCGCATTGGCTGAGACGTCCAACGTTGAACCACCGGACAGCGCAATATTCCCCATGCTGGTAAACGACTGTCCGTTGACGTTCGATCCGGTTTGCAGAGTTGGATAGAGAACATCTCCCGGGGACGCGACACTAGCGAGATTGATCTGTCCACCTGGTGTCAAAATGCGAGCTGGTTGAATCGTTATCCCGTCGTCGAGCACACCAGCCTGAACTGTGATGTTTCCCCCAACGAGAGAGATGTTTTGACCCGATGGTACGGAGAGTTGACTGCCTTGCACGGTAATCGCGCCAGGACTAGACCCCAAGAAGCCGAACGAGGCGACGGGGGCACTAGTCAGGACGCTGGTTGCTGCCGAATCGGCATGAAAGATTCCCGCTGTCCCATCAACTTCGACCAGGCGTAGATAGTGTGCTGTCGTGAACGTGACCGATCCGCCGACATTCAACGTCGCGTTGGGTCCGAAAATGATACCGGCCGGATTCATGAGAAACAGGTTTGCATTCCCGAAGTTGGTCGTTTGAATCGTGCCGAAGATGCTGGACGGGTTCCCCCCGCTCACACGTCCGAGGATGTTGGTGGTTGCGAGACCTGAGTTGTTGAGGAAGTTCGCGATGTTGTTCGTCGGCACTCCAAACTCACCGAAGCTATGAAACAGATTGGTACCTGCTCTGGTTCCACCAGTGATGTCGTAGTTGACCCTTCCGTTCGGCAGGGTGGTCGGCGCGCTAATTTGGGTGTTCAGTCCAGACGGCGTGAGAGGGGGCGGAAGATTTTGTGCCACCGCCCCTGAGAACACACCGAAGAGTAGGAAGAGGAACGGGCCAAAGACCTCGAGCCAAAACCTCTTAGACTTGATGGTTCTCAGGCACAGAAGATCACGCATGGGACACCATTGATTGACCACATTACATGCAGTAGCAAACACAGGCACCGCCAGATGTACACACTCTCTTTGGGTAAAAACGGTTGCAATTCGTCTGGCCAGGATTGGCACAACCTCCACAAGGAGTCAGACTGCAACCATCTCCATGACACGTGCCATCCCCTTTGTCGCCATCGGCTACTCTTACCGGGCCCCACTTACCAAGCGTCTTAACAAGCCCAGCTTCTATTGTTTTCTGATCGCCGTCTTTTTGTGCCAAGGCGATTGCCTCTTCCAATGATTTTATGCCTTCGGCAAAGTCTCGCTGTGCATCCGGCTCCACTTTCATTGCTTCGAAGTCACGTTGAGCCGAGCGAGCCTCCCTAAGCGCCATTTCAGCATGCTTGACCGCCTTGTCGAGATTGTGATCTCTGGTCGCGTGCAGTGCGTCTTCTGTATGTGCTACCGCTTGACCGTACTTGCTCGATGATTCCTGCGCCATCGGCTCGGCGCTCTGTTTGGTCATCGATTCGGCGCTATACGCCGCAGTCGCTCCCAGGACTAAGCTGAAAAGACATAATGGGAAAAAGTATGACCTGCCTATCCCAATCATAGATGACATAGCTCTTCTCCTTCCATTGAGGGTTTTAAGGACGGGAACGCTTCCTGTAATCACTGGAATCCAATCGTTTGATCTCTTCCATAAGCTTGGCCAATGCATCGTGCACATTCTGTTGCTTACCAATTGCTACGTCATGATGCACAGGGTCGAACTTAATCGGGAGCAACGTCAGGTCCGTGCCCCTGAGAGTACCCAGGTACCAGAGTTCCAGTTCGTAAAGTCTCGCAATGAATGCCGAGTCTAATATGTTCAATCGCTCGGCAGCCAAAGGAGCCCCGAATGCCCCAAATGCTGCGGCCTGCCATTGTCCCGTCTTCCTCATTTTCTTAACCGTGATGGCAGATCTCACTTTCTCTCCGACCTTAATGGGATAGAGAAATTGGTCAGTCGGTTTAAACAGTTCAGCGAGGTCATGACCAGGGGTATAGCCTTTCAGGCCGTCAATGCTAATAGACATAACCGCAATTGCTCTCCCAAGTTTCATGTTGGCGTCAGTTGCCTCATCGGCCGAGCGGAAACCCAAAATCTGAGCCAGGGGTTTATCATTCTGAACCAAGCGTTCTACTATTGTTTTTCCGCTAGAGGCTGCATCATTGGCTGCGGTTGGAGGTTGGGGGATGGAAAACGCCATGGGTGCCATATCGACAAGATAAGCAGACGGTTCTACTGAAGAGGGGGAATAGAGGGTGCCCAACGCCACCATGAGAAAAAGTCCTGCCGATTGAGATCGCATGATTCCTGCCTCACCGGAATTTGGAACTTGATGCACTAGAAGAAAACTTCAAAAAAGCTAGTTCTAGGTTTCGAAATAATAACGTCTTCCTCTCCAGGATACCGTTCAGCATAAAACTCATAGCTGATTACAGACGGTTCAAGAGTGCCGAGTGGGTCGTGCACGTAGATATTCATGTACAGGAGCTTTTGCATGGTGATTGACCCCTGGGCAATACCAATAGAAGAGAGTTTTGGTATTGAGGAATAACCAACTACGACCACATCGTGAAAGGGGCCAGGGACACCATTGTCAATATAATTGTCATAGGCCCATATGAAAGGCGTGCCTTCACTGCCATCGGCAGGGCAGATTTTCTGGGTTATCTGGTTGAATCCATAGGGCGTGGGTGTGTTATGAGCCGAGATTGTGCCGTAGACATCTCTGTATGTGAATGCGGCACCCTCTGGCGACCCCCATTCATTGTGCCGTTCCCGCCATCGGTCCGGGTCAGTTATCATATCTTGGCACGACGTTGCTCCGTAATGGAGATCATAGATCTGACACTGATCAGCGTTTGGTAAGTGAAACCAGTTCAAAACTTCACTGACTGTTGCAACCCAACACCACCTTTCGTTCAGTTGGCGAACGTGATCTATGAGCAACACTCCCGAGGAAGCGTTGCACTGACTCCTTGATACCCACGGGAGCCATCGGCGCGCAGAATCGCGCCCTGAAAACCCCCATAGAATTGTGGACGCGAGGACAAGTACGCCAACAGTTAAAAGTTTATGTTTTCCGCTCATAAGCAATCACTCTCCAACAGGGGAACAGAACAAGTATCAGAAACCTTTGCTAGATAGTCTGTCCGAACACTTCCTAGGACAGTTCTGTATGGTCGACGGTTGAAATAGCGTCTTAACGATTTCTTCATTCCATCCTCCAAAGCCTTCACAAAAGCTTTTCCGGATCAATCGCGAATAGCCCTTCGATTGGCCTGATCTCTCTTGCCTTCGATATGGCAGGTCGTAAAAACCTCATGATGACTTTCGCGTGATTTTGATTTTGATTCGGGTGCTGCCATCCTTCTTGTCATCACTCTCTAGTTGTCGCGTCTGATAGGCCAAATCCAATATGTAGTCGCCTTCAGGGATTCCCTCCAAGTTGACAGTAATAGCTGTGGGATATGTGAAGGTGATCGTCGGGAGCCCCGGAGGCACGGCCCCGGTTCCCTTAAAGGTCGTCTCCCTCTCGACAAGTCTGACTAACGGCACACCTGATTGGAGAGTTAACCGCCAACTATTATTTGGATCAGGCACGGTGTTCGTGCCCTCGGGAAAGATTCGAACCGTCGGCGGTTTCGGTGGAGTTGGCCATTTGACAGGGTACGTAGGCTGAAGAGCATTCCAGTGACCCTCATGTGTTTCCGCATGCTGCCCAACGGTGAATATCTCGAGGAACGGAGCGATGGCGGTGCTGTTCGCGACCTTTCGAATCTCGTCGCGGATACCGAACAACTTCGGACCAAACACTTGTCCCGTTACCTTGGCCAGCTCGCCCTTCGCCACCTCCAGTTTATCTAGCCTAGTGTCAACAGCGTGTTGGGCCTGGATGATATTTCCCAATGCGGCCCCTTCCTTTTGGCGGTTATCCAATTCGCGCCGAGCTTCATCCAACTCAGACTGTGCGTCATCCACTGCCTTACTCGCGTCGTCTTCTTTCTTACGGAACTGTTTATTGGACGTTGCGGTGCCACGGATCCGATCGAATGCGGCTTGAGCGGCACTCAGTTTAAGAGCGGCAGCCTGCAGAGCCAGCGTTGCCTCTTTGATCTTGTCGGACCCGAGAGGTTCGCTTGCGGTACGGAAAGCCAAGGTGCTTTGGGCTAGGTCAAACTCCAATTGTGCATCGTCGACCGCCTTCCTCGCCGTATCTTCTTTGGCCTTCTGTTCGGCCTTTTTCGTCTGTTCAGCTTGGAGGCGCTTCCGCCCGATGCAACGGCGTCAGCGACAACGGCTGATGAATCACCCGTCCAGTTGATCGTTTTAATAATCCCGCCCTCGGTGGACACCTCGAGCGCGTCAGAGGCGAGGAAGCTGAATGACTCTACGACATAGCTATGTTCGGGATCCGGGAGGTAGATGATATCTGCTGAGATCGAGCCATCCGCATTCGGCGTCACCTGTATGTAAGGCCGTGGAAGAGAAAAGCGCTGCCCTTCTCCTTCTATTGCTAAGGTATCGCTGTTGGGCGAAACCTTTGTGACGGTCAGGCAGGTGCAGCCTGAGAGAATCAGCATAACGGGAATTACTATCGCTACCATTCTAATTCTCGTCATGGTCAGGACCCTGGCTTGAGCGTTATGCTGATTGTTTCGTGGCTTGGAACGCCGATCAGCTTGAGGGTGTCTTGAATAATCACAATTTTATAAAGTCGTGGGGCTTGAATCTTTGTCGTTCTCGTTGTGTCAAGTATGGCTGCTCCTACTAGTGGCAAGACTTTCTCGATTGCCCCAATCACCGCTTTGATCGCAGCAGTTGAGTCTGCCTCTGATTTTGAAGATGTCAGGACGCCATTCGTGAACGTGAAGTTTGCCGAAGTCTTGGCGAAGAACTGATGTGGCGTTGCCACCATCAGCTTGGTCTGATCCGGCAGGTTATAGACTCTCCAAAAGAGATTCCCTTTACCGTCACTATAGACGAGTAGATAGGGCGAGCTGAGGTAGTAGCGGACACTCCCGGTATGTTTCTTGTCCTCCTCAGAATTCTTGTGTTTTGTCTCCCGATATTCCTTCTTATACTTCTCTTCCCAAGCAAGTTTCTCGTCATCATCCCTAGCGGACTTGCTATCAGGAGGGGAGGGGTACGGGTAATACTTCACCGGCTGGTGTGTAACATACGCACATCCGGAGGCCATGATTGCTGTAGCAAGCACTGCCGACAGGCTCAGGAGATGAACCACAGAAAAGCTGCCAGGAACCTTTTCCCTGCTTGCGCGATTGGATGCACGGAGTGCGATGAGATCTTGGGGGGAAGAAAGGAACCGATATGCCCTGCGAATTTGAAGCGCCATCCTTGGCATCTCCTTCTGTCGCATTCGACCAAACTGACCGAGGACTTTCGCGCCATTCGGTTGCTGGTGCCCTCTAGCTAAGCTTCCCACACAACTTATGCAATGCCCCTTTAGAATGGGGCCGATAGGCCCTGGATAGGAATATCGTTCTAGGCCTGTGTTTCAACCTGCTCCCCCTCACTGTGGCATCAGGAAAATCCTGATCCTCACCATCCACTTCAGATCTCCCACAGGCTTCCGATATGGAAGCTATGCCTATTTTTGATCGCGTGTGCCTTCGGCCTCTTCATCGATCGATCTTGAGTCTGCTCGGCCTCTCTTTGCTGACCGGCTGTCTCCAGCTCGACCGGCAGGATGTACTGCCTGCCACGGTTCTGGACTTAGTCTCTTCGCCCGTCGCGATCCCTGTTTCATCAAGGCCACTCACGGAAGATGCAGGGGAGTCGACAAGCCTCCTTCGTTCCGTAACCGGGACCGCCTGGCACGTATCGTCACTTCGTCTGGTCCAAGATGACGGTGGCTCCATCCTGCTCCACTCAGACCGCCGCTCCGGGTCTCTGCTTCAGGGGCTCGACCCTTCGCTTGTCCATCCTGCTGTCCGTCCATTCCTCTTTCCTTCCTGTGACCTCTCTGCCTTGCCTTAATCCGGTTTGAAGGAGCCGTCTCTCCGGGTATGAATCGAAGAGGCGGCTCCTGTGTCCTCGGCGTGGAGGCGACGGCTGCAGCCGGGAGTGGGTTGGATCCGGGCTGTGTGGAGCGATTCGACTCCGCGTATGAGTCGGATGACACTTGGTCGGCTCCATGCTGAGGCGAGGGGTGGTTCCAAACTGAGTCATGTTTCGCTGATTCTCCCTTATCGGTTACGTTGCGTCATTGCTCGCAGTGTTTAGGCTGTCCCGATCTGAGCGCGCTACTCCTGCCAAATCAGCCGCACGACTAGGTAAATGAAGCAGGCCATGAATATGTTGGAAAGTAGGAGGAGAAGTGTGAAGTCCATGATGTGCTCCTTTCTGTCCCTTCACGGCCCTTGGCTGCTATCTATTGCGGCACTGATGACTGAGACCTTGTGCAAGCGCTGAACCATCAGTGATGGAATGTCGCTTCCGTCTGAACACGAGTCGATTCGATGATTGGCGTGGGAATTGTGAGCAATGATTTGCTCAGAGGTTTTCTGTTTCACTGATGAGCCATGCGGCAATGAACCCAAAATAATTCAGGCTGAATCACTTTCGATTCAGTGCCAACGGCACTAGAAGGTTCATGAAGGCTTGGTGTTGCAGGGCCGAATGTCTTTGATCCGTTTGCGGCCAAGACCGCTCGATCTGACGGATGCCGGATCAATTGAGCGAGCGCGGCGGTGGTCGTCGAGCAGGTAGGCCGCGAGGGGCTTCGCTATTCGCAGGGCATGGGAGTTGATCGCACGCTGGGGATGGTGTCTGGCTGGAATGGGAAGGGCTTTCAGTATGCTGCACAGACGTTCGGCTCTTTCCCGGCTTCAGCAGGCTCTTGGATTGGCGAGTTACACTGCGTGGCTTTTACGCCTGTTGCGCGACAGACACCCGAGCAGGCGCTTGGCCTCACTGGTCGGTGGTCTTGTCGTGAAAGTCCTGTACTGCCTCAAACTCTGAGGGGGAGGCCGTTCTAGGACTTGCGTCTGAAGCATATGAAGGTCTGTTCACCGAGTCCTGCCTGGTTCTGAGCGTGAAGAGATGGACGGCGGTTCTGACTTTTTGCACAAGGACGTCCCGCGACACGGGTTTCCGCATCCAGTCGCCCACTCCTTGCTGGATAATTCCTTCAA
>LNFM01006917.1_pt1 | contig 18258 bp, 16 predicted proteins | sample 596031 | NCBI WGS metagenome assembly LNFM01 (sample SAMN04254537, study PRJNA301005) | activated carbon metagenome | isolation source: dual media filters at the Ann Arbor, Michigan drinking water treatment plant | place: USA: Ann Arbor | reverse complement strand
TGCCAACACCCTGCGTCTGATGAAGCGCGAGAAGCTGCAGGCCAAGCAGAAGCTCACCCGCATGTTCGAGCACCACCGAACGCATTGAGCCTGAGGCACAGCGATGCGAAGGGGCGGCCCTGCGGGGTCGCCCTTTTTTTTTTTTTGGGATTCGGGAATTGGGATTCGGGATTCGCGAGGAGCGAAGCGGCGCATAAGGTGGGCCCTGGCCCCCCGTGGCCTTGCACACCCGCCCCGGTGCGGACGCGCCCGCGTGTGTCGCCACGATCCTGATCGCATCGCGCAACAACACGCCCATCGCATCGGGGCACATCGCGCCTTGCGTCGTCGCGCGCGGCCGCATCGATCTGCTTTCCGCAACATGTGTACGGCTCTCATCGGGTCGCGTGCACCGCACGCATCGCCTTACCCGCCGCCTTCACCCCGGCCCGCTATCCTGTGCCGCCGCCTCTCTCCCAGGATTTTCCGCATGCTCTACCGCCGCATGGGCTCGACCGGCCTCAAGCTGTCTGCGCTGTCCTTCGGCGCCTGGGTCACGTTCGGCGGGCGCGTCGGACGCAGCGAGGCGCGCAACCTGATCGCCCAGGCCTACGACGCCGGCATCAATTTCTTCGACAACGCCGAGGTCTATGCCAAGGGTGAGGCCGAGCGCCTGATGGGCGACGTGATCGCCGACCTGCGTCTGCCGCGCGATGCCTGGTGCGTCTCGAGCAAGGTGCTGTGGGGCAGCGTCGACAATCCGCGGCCCACCCAGATGGGCCTGTCGCGCAAGCACGTGACCGAGGCCTGCCACGCCGCGCTGAAGCGCCTGCATGTCGATTATCTGGACCTCTACTTCTGCCATCGCCCCGACCCGGAGACCCCGGTCGAAGAAACCGTGCTGGCCATGGACGCGCTGATCCGGCAGGGCAAGGTGTTGTACTGGGGCACCTCCGAGTGGCCGGCCGAGCTGATCCGCGAGGCCCATCGCATCGCCCGCGCCCAGCACCTGCATGCGCCCAGCGTCGAACAGCCGCAATACAACCTGCTGCACCGCGAGCGCGTCGAGCTGGAGTACGCGCCGCTGTGCAGCGAGCTCGGCATGGGCACCACGGTGTGGTCGCCGCTGGCCTCGGGACTGCTGACCGGCAAGTACCTGGACGGCGTGCCGGACGACAGCCGCTTCACCACGCCCGGCTACGAGTGGCTGTCGCGCAAGCTCGAAGAGGAGCCCGAGCGCCGCTCGCGTCAGCTTCGTGAATTCGTCGCTCTGGCCGCGGAGTACCAGGCCACGCCGGCGCAGCTGGCGATCACCTGGTGCCTGGCCAATCCGCAGGTGTCGAGCGTGATCCTCGGCGCCTCGAAGCCGGCCCAGCTTGCCGACAACCTCGGCGCGATCGAACTGCACCAGCGCCTGCACGAAGCCGACATCGCCCGGATCGAGGCGGTGTTCGCGCGCTGAGGGCGCATCGGACCGCGTTCCCATCGCCGCGAAAACGGGCGGCGGGAGAAAGCGTCGCAAGCGCCCGCGCCCGCTGCCGCTATCCTGTGCGCCCCGCGCGGGCGGGCGGCTTCGCCGATCGCCCCCGCCACCCCGCATGCACGGAGCAGCCCATGCTGCTGATGATCGACAACTACGACAGCTTTACCTACAACCTCGTGCAGTACTTCGGCGAGCTGGGCGAGCAGGTCCAGGTGATCCGCAACGACCAGCTCGATGTCGATGCCATCGCCGCGCTGCAGCCCGCGCGCATCGTGATCTCGCCCGGGCCCTGCACACCCAACGAGGCCGGCGTTTCGCTCGAAGTGATCGAGCGCCTCGGTGCGCGCATTCCGATTCTTGGCGTCTGCCTCGGCCATCAGGGCATCGGCCAGGCCTTTGGCGGTCGGGTGATCCGCGCCAGTCGGATCATGCATGGCAAGACCTCGCCGGTGCACCACCGCGGGCTGGGCGTATTCGCCGGCCTGCCTTCGCCCTTCGAGGCCACGCGCTACCACTCGCTGGTGGTGGAGCAGGCCAGCCTGCCGGACTGTCTCGAAGTCACTGCCTGGACCGAGAACGCCGACGGCTCGATGGAAGAGATCATGGGCCTGCGTCACCGCGAGCTGCCCATCGAAGGCGTGCAGTTCCACCCCGAGTCCATCCTCACCCAGCATGGCCACGCCCTGCTGGCGAACTTCCTCGGCCGGCCCGCCGCGCGCGCCGCCTGAGCTGCAGACGAAAGGCATGACCATGCAGGCAGCACGCACGCTGAGCATCACCCCGCAGGCTGCGCTCCAGCGCACCATCGAGCATCGCGAGATCTTCCACGACGAGATGATCGACCTGATGCGGCAGATCATGCGCGGCGAGGTCTCGTCGGTGATGGCTGCGGCCATCCTCACCGGCCTGCGCGTCAAGAAGGAAACCATCGGCGAGATCACCGGCGCCGCGATGGTGATGCGCGAGCTCTCGGCCAAGGTCGAGGTGCCGGAGTATCCGAACTTCGTCGACATCGTCGGCACCGGTGGCGACGGCGCGCACAGCTTCAACATCAGTACGGCCAGCATGTTCGTGGTCGCTGCCGCCGGCGGTCGCGTGGCCAAGCACGGCAACCGCAGCGTGTCGTCGAAGTCCGGCAGCGCCGACGTGCTGGAGGCCCTGGGCGCGCGCATCGACCTGCAGCCGGCGCAGGTAGCGCGCTGCATCGAGGAGATTGGCATCGGCTTCATGTTTGCGCCGATCCATCATCCGGCCATGAAGAACGTGGCGCCGGTGCGCCGCGAGATGGGCGTGCGCACGATCTTCAACATCCTCGGGCCGCTGACCAATCCGGCCGGCGCGCCGAACATCCTGATGGGCGTGTTCCATCCGGATTTGGTCGGCATCCAGGTGCGCGTTCTGCAGCGCCTGGGCGCCAAGCATGCGCTGGTGGTCTACGGCCGTGACGGCATGGACGAGATCTCGCTGGGTGCGGCGACGCTGGTCGGCGAGCTGCGCGACGGCGTGGTGCGCGAGTACGAGATCGAGCCCGAGGACTTCGGCCTGCAGATGGCTTCTTCGCGCAATCTTCAGGTGGCCGACGCGACGGAATCGAAGGCGCGCGTCATCGAAGCCCTCGAAGGCCAAACCGGCGTCGCCCAGGACATCGTCTGCCTGAACGCGGGCGCGGCCCTGTACGCAGCGGATGTGGCCGGCAGCATTGCCGAGGGCATCGAGCGCGCGCGCGCGGCGATCGTGTCGGGTGCGGCGAAGCAGCGCATGCAGGACTTCATCGCCACCACCCAGGCCCTTGCGGCGCACTCGGCCTGACACGCGCATCCGCAAAGCATGCGCGACGGCAGCGCGCAAGGCTGGATTCCTGCCTCACAAGCGGGCACCCTTGCGCCGCCGCTGCGGCCCACGGTTTGCAGCACCCTCTGAACAACCTGTCACGCACGCTTGAGCACAGACCCCATGGGCGACATCCTGCACCGCATCCTGGACCGCAAGCGCATCGAAGTCGCCGAGCGCGCTGAAACGACGCCGCTGGCCGAGGTCGAGAAGGCCGCCAAGGCCGCCAAGCCTGCGCGCGGCTTCCATGCTTCTCTGGTCAAGCACATCAAGGCCGGCGATGCCGCGGTGATCGCCGAGGTCAAGAAGGCCAGCCCCAGCAAGGGCGTGATCCGCCCCGACTTCTCGCCGGCCGACATCGCGCGCAGCTATGAGCGCGGCGGTGCCGCGGCACTGTCGGTGCTGACCGACGTCGACTTCTTCCACGGCTCCGACGACTACCTGCGCGAAGCCCGCGCCGCCTGCGCGCTGCCGGTGCTGCGCAAGGACTTCACCGTCGACCCCTACCAGGTGTTCGAGTCGCGCGCGCTTGGCGCGGACTGCATCCTGCTGATCGTCGCCGCGCTCGATGACGCCCAGCTGCGCGAGCTCTGCCAGCTCGGCACCAAGGTCGGGCTCGACGTGCTGGTGGAAGTGCACGACGGCGAGGAGCTGGAGCGCGCGCTCAAGCTGCCGACGCCGCTGATCGGCATCAACAACCGCAACCTGCACACCTTTGCGGTGTCGCTGGACACCACGCTGGACCTGATTCCCGCCGTGCCCAAGGATCGCCTGCTGGTCACCGAGAGCGGCATCCGTACCGAGGACGACGTGATGATGCTGCGGGCCGAGGGCGTGCACGCCTTCCTGGTGGGCGAGACCTTCATGCGCGCCGAGGATCCGGGCGCCGAGCTCGAAAAGCTGTTTGGCTGATCCTGCGCTGGCCGCGGACAAGGGCCCCGCGGAAGCGCCTGCCGCTGCGGTGGTCGTGTTCGATTTCGATGGCACCCTGTTCCGCGGTGATCTCGGCTACGAATGGCTGCGCTGGCTGCTGCGCGGCTCGCCGGCGCGCTTCGGTCTGTTCGTTCTGCTGCTGCCGCTTTGGGCGCCGCTGTTCCTGCGCCGGCGCTGGGTTCAGCACGGCGTGCGCGCCTGCTTCCTGATCGCTACCCTGGGGCGCCCGCACGTCTCGCATGCGGATTTCCTGCGCGACCGCGCCGCGGTCATGCGCGCGCGCTTGTTTACCGAGGGCCTGGCCGCGCTCGCGGCCGAGCGCGCCGCCGGCCGTCGCGTGGTGATCGCCACCGGTGAATACCCGCCGCTGGTCGAAGACCTGCTCGCCGACCTGCCGGGCGGCTGCCCGCCGGTGCTGGGTTCGACCGTGGTGATGACGCGATGGGGCATGGACCTGCGCCACCACCTGCAGGGCCGGCGCAAGCTCGAGGCGCTGGAGGCGGCCGGCCATGGTCACCGCTTTCTGCGCTGCTACACCGACAGCGCCACCGACGCCGCGCTGATCCGCGCCAGCGCCGGGGCGGTGATCGTCAATGTGGCCGAAAGCGCACGCGCGGCATTTACTGCGCGTGCCGCTGCGAAAGGCAGCGCTCTGCGCTGGGTGCGCTGGGGGCTGTGTTCGGGCTGAGGCCTGGAGCGCGCTGGTCGGTGCTTCGCAGCGCGGCCGAGTTCTGCGGGAACTTCTGGCAGATGCGCTTCGCTTATCTGCCCTTCGATCGCGAGTGACGCGGTGCCTTGAACGAAGCGGCAGACCGATGTGCGCGGAGGATGGGCAAGCGCAGCGCACCCACCGCGGCGACCCAAGCCTCGCTGAATCTACGAAGAGCTGGCAGATGCGCTTCGCTTATCTGCCCTACGACCGCGAGTGACGCGGTGCCTTGAACGAAGCGGCAGAACGATGTGCGCGTAGGATGGATAAGCGCAGCGCACCCGCCGAAATCCGCGCGTGACGCGGTGCGCCAATCGAAGCTCAAGCGCTGGCTCGCGCGTGCGGCCAGACGCCCACCGTACGTCGATCGACCCCTGACCACCCCTTCGCAGCCCCACCTTCTTCCTCGATCGGCCTGCGCGCGGCGCCGAGCATGGCTGCACCCCGTCGCCCCTGCGGCGGGCCGTGCATCCATTGCTAGGAGTCGAACATGCTGCGTCCCATCGTTATCGTTCTGGCGCTCACCGCCGCTGCCCACGCCCACGCCGTGCCCTGGTGCCATCGCGGCCACATCGTCGAGGTCGCCAACTACGGCCTGGACGGTGCCCAGCTCACCGCCTTCGCGGCAGCCAACGGCATCACCGACCACTACTGGGCCGGCAGCTATGCCGCACACCAGACCTGCCAGGCCCACGTCGGCTGGAGCGGGCCGAGCTTCGGCGTGCCCGGCGCCGGTCAGGTCGATGGCCTGCCCTATGCGCCGTCGGGCCTGCTGAGCGGCAACGGCTACCACATGAGCCAGGGCGTGTCCTTCCGCTGCATGAAGTGTTTCCCCTTGCGGGTCATCAAGGCGGTGCGCGACGTCGAGCTGCGCAGCGAATAGGCGATTGCCGGTCTGAAAAGCGGCGGCGAGGGCGCTGCGTTCGCCGCCGCTGCTGGGCCGTGGGCGGCGCAAGTCGCTGTTTCCATGGGTGCTGGCGGGTTCATGTTCCCCTGTTGTTCCCGGGATTTTCCTTAACCCCCGGGCACCCTCACGCATAGTCTGGTCACCCCGCCCGCCGGAGCACCGCCATGAAGATCCTTCGCGTCCTTCTGTCAGCCGCCGCACTGTCGATCGCCGCTCCCCTGTGGGCGCACAGCGAGCTGCCCTCCGAGGCGTGGTGCGCGACCGGTCGACCGGTACCGGTGGCCAGCTTCGAGTTTTTCCCGGAGGGCCTGGTCAGCGATCGCGACGGCGGACAGTCCTGTCCGGCCGGTGGCGGCAAGGCGCCGAGCAAGGAATGCGGACAGTTCGATGACGACTACGACCGCTCACGCCGCAAGGCGCTGGCGGCCTGTGCTGCGCACGCAGGCGCGGCCACCGGCGATATCGGCAGCGTGATCGCGGTGGTGCAGGCGCCCGACTCCTACCTGCACGAGGAGCACCATCGCCTGTACCGGTCCGAGCACGGTCTGCGCGGCGTGTGCGTGCGCTGCGAACGGCCGCGACCGCTGCCGATCGGAGGTTTGCGTTGAGGCGCTGAAGGGCCGTTCCCGGACAGTCTGCCGATCACCGTCGGCACGACGAGTCCGGCGACGCAGCTGCTGGCTGCCGCGCCGGGCGGTCTCAAGCCGCGACGCGAGCCACCCCGTGCAGCGGCTATGCCGCCGCTCACAGCTGCGGCCGCGTGTGCCGCAGCACGTCCTCCACCATGGCTTCCAGCTGGCTGCGGTGCTCGCCGCCGATGTCCACTTCGCCGAGCAGGAAATAGGCCGTGCGCAGCACTTCGCGCCAGCGCGGGCGCTCGGGCAGGGTGTCCAAGCTGAGGTAGCGGTCCATCGCGCGCACACGCAGGCGACCGTCGTCGATGGTGATGCGCCAGATGCCGCTCGCTTCCGCGAGTTCGACCCGGCCCTTGCGGCTGGCACGTTCCCAGGCTTCAAGCGCGGTGCGCATCAGCCGGACGAGCAGGCGGCGGAATTCGTGGCGGGCGCCTTCGTCGATCTGCGCGGGGGTGGTGACGCCCGATCCGACCGGCGTGGTCGTGTTCGCGGCGACTGGAGCGCTTTCCGAGGGCGCCGCCGCGGCGGCGGTCAGCGTCTCTGCGGTGGCCTGCTCACGGTCGAGCGGCTCGAACACGAGCACGCCGAGCTCCTCTTCCATGCTCAGATGCTGGCAGCGCAGGTGGGCCGGCCCGGGACCGTGCTGCTCGCGGCAGCCCAGATCCCCGGTGTCGGCGCGTTCGCCGGCCAGCGTGGCGGTCTCGACGAGGGCCTGCGCCCAGTGCGCGGTGTCGGCGCCGAGCGCGCTTTCCAGCGATTCGCCCTGCAGCGACTGCGCGCTGCGAGCGAGCAGGTCGGCGGCGGCGGCCGTGGCGATGCGGATGCGTCCGGCGGCATCGAAAACCAGGCAGGCCGAACCCTGTCGGTCCAGCAGCCAGGCCATCGAGCCCAGGTCGCTGCGCAGGTGCCCGGCGGCGGTGCGGGCTTCGGCGATCCGCGTTTCCAGCGCCTTGCGCTCGCGCTCCGCGGCGAGCCGCTGGCGATAGAAGCGCCGCTGCGAGTACAGGCCGAACACGGCCAGAGCCAGCAGCGCTGCGCCAGCGACGCTGGCGGTCTCCAGCCGTCGCTGGCGCAGCTGCGATTCGCGGCGCGCGGCCTCGGCCTCCAGGCGCTCCACGTCGAAACGCACGCGCATGCCGTCGAAACGTTCGCCGTGGCGCGCCTCGGCCAGCGCCAAGGCCTCGCGATGCAGCTGGCGCAGATGCACCACCGCCTGTTCGGGACGCCCGAGGACCTCGGCCAGTGTCGCGAGTTCGTCCAGGGCCTCGACCCGCTGCTGCGGGGCCTGCTGCGTGCCGCCTTCGAGGGCATGCAGCAGGCCCGCGTGGCTGCGCTGCTGTTGGATCGGGGTGTCGGCAAGCCGCGCAGCGATGATGGCCATGCCCAGGTTGTCGCCGGCTTCCGCACTGCGTGTTGCGCGGGTGCGTTCCAGCCATTCCTGCGCTTGCGCGCGCTTGCCTGCATCCAGCGCCTGACGTGCGCGCAACAGCGCAAGGCGCTCCAGGTCGCGCGGTGACTGCGCCTGCCGGTAGGCCTGCCAGGCCTGCTCCAGCAGCAGTTCGGCGTGCTCGGCGTGGCCCTGCCTCAAGGCCAGGCGGGCCAGCTCTTCGCGGGTGCGTTCGGCGGGCAGGGCGCGGCCGGCCGAGCGATGGTCCTCCAGCGCGCGCTGCAGGTAGCGCTCGGCCCGACCGAGGTCGCCGAGTTCCATGTACAGGCTGCCGATGTTCGCCAGCAGCGCCCCGAGATTGGATTCGCCCGCGCGCTCCCGCAGCTCCAGACTGGCCTCGAAAGAGGCCAGTGCAGCCTCGTAGTTGCCGAGGTGGCGATAGGTCACGCCGAGATCGTTCTCGCTGATCGCGCGGGCGCCGGCATCGTCGGCCGCCCGCGCGGATGCCAAGGCTTCGAGGAAATGGCCGAGCGCACGCACGGGCTGCCCCTCGCGGTAGGCGTTGAGGCCGCGACGACGGGCCACGCGCTGTGCCGCCAGCGGGTCGGCCACCCGCGGCAGCAGCGCGACCGCTGCGTCCAGCGAAGCCTCGGCGCGCTCCGGTTCCCCCAGCTGCGATGCCAGCTCGGAGACATGCATCCAGGCTTCGAAGGCAGTCTCGGCCGAGCCCGCATCCGACAGCGCGCGCGCGGCCCGCTCGCAGACCTGCACACCCTCCCGCGGTTCGCTCTGGCGCAGCTCGCGGCAGCGTTCCAGATCCGTCGATGCCGCCACGGTCGGGGCCACGAACGCCAGCGGCAGGCCAAGCAGCAGTGCGCTCAGCGGCAGTCGCCGCAAGATCGAGGACTCGAAGGCTGGAGCGGGCATGGTGGGCGCCGGCGGGGGTGACCGGCGAAGTTAGCACGCGGGTGCTCTGCGTCCGAACAGTCGGCGGCCGGTCCCACGTGCCTGTCGATGCACGCGCCGGCGGCCGATGGCCCGCGCGCTCGCGTTCAGTCGCCGACCAGGGCGTGGAAGATGAAGTGCTCGACCACCAGCCGTTCGGAGGTGCCCAGCTCGACGAACTGCAGGCCGAAGCGGCGCTTGTCGGGATCGCCGAAGGTCTTGATGCCCCTGAGCTCGGCGACCACGCTGAGCACGTGCTCCTCGCCGGCAGCTTCGAGCTTGAAGCCGAGGCGCAGGCGGTCACCGACGTCGGCGATGTCCGGCGGCGCCTCGACCTGGCAGCCGCTGGCGCTGATGTTCTTCATGATGCCGGCGTGCGTGCGCGGCTCGCCCATGACCGGGCGGCTCAGGTTGACCGCGCTGCAGATCAGCTGGGTATCGACGCGCTCGTGGGCGCGCATGACGTGGAACACCGCGACCTCGGGATACGAGGTCACCACGTACGGAAACGGCGTGAAGTGCACCTTCAGCACCTTCGCTTCGAACGTGGCCACGCCGCTGGCGGTCAGCACGCGCACGAACAGCAGTTCGTTGTCGCGGAAGGGCACCACGCCGCCGTCGGCATTGAGCGCGCTGATCAGCACGCCGCCGCCTTCCAGCAGCCCTACGAGGCGCAGCGCGACGCGCGGCCGGTTGGTGGCCGTCAGGAAGTCGATGTACAGGGTCTTGCCGGGCACCAGCTTCAGTTCGCCCAGCTTGCGGGTCTCGCGGGCGCCATCGGCCTCGGCCGGCTCGGGCGCCTCGCTGGGCAGGGGCTCGGGGCTGTGGAACGGGCCACGCGCCAAACGGCTCAGATCGCCCTCGGCCAGATAGAGCCCCAGCTCATGGAGGGTGGTGAGCTGGCGTTCGCTTTCGATGACTTCGCCCGCCTTCAGCAGCAGCCGACCCATGGCGTCATAGACGGGGTAGGGCAGCGGGCTGCCGATCTTGATGTCGGTTCGGCGGACGGGCTGCAGCGGCGTTTTCGCCATGGGGGCTTTAGCGGTGCGGGGTGGAAACGGTGCCCCAGTGGATCAGCCTTGCATGAAGACCACAAGCGGCGGCGCGACAGCCGACCAGTGCAGTTTCCGTGCCGTCGGGCGAGTGCCGCGCCGAGCGGCGCGCTGGCGTGCCGATTGCGGCGGCGACGCCAGTGCTTCCTCGAAGGGCGCCGCCTCAGCGCGTCTGGCTGTAGACCACCACGGTCTTGCCGCGGGCGTGCAGCACGCCCTGCTCTTCCAGCTGCTTGAGCACGCGGCCGGCCATCTCGCGCGAGCAGCCGACGATGCGCGCCAGCTCCTGGCGGGACACGCGGATCTGAGTGCCCTGCGGGTGGCTCATGGCGTCCGGCTCGTCGCAGAGGTCGATCAGGGTGCTGGAAATGCGGCTGGTGACGTCCATGAAGGCCAGGCGGCTGGCCTTGCGGCTGGTGTGCATCAGGCGCTTGGTCAGCTGTGCTCCGATCGCGTACAGCAGGCGCGGGCACTCTTCTGCCAGGGGGCCGGCGAACAGGGCGTGCAGGCGCTCGTAACCGATCTCAGCCAGTTCGCAGGCGGTGCGCGTGCGCAGCAGGACCTCACGCTGCGGAGCGGCGACGAAGATACCGGTCTCGCCAACGAAGTCGCCGGGGTTGAGGTAGCTCAGCACCAGTTCGCGACCGTCTTCCTCTTCGGTCATGACGCTGAGCGAGCCCTGCACCACGTAGTACATGGTCCCGGCCGGGTCACCCGGGCGGAACACATCGGCGCGGGCGGGATAGCGCCGGCGATGGCAGTGCGCGAGGAAGCGCTCGATGTGGATGGGCTCCGGCGCCAGCGAGGGCGGCGTCAGCTGGCGCTTGAGCGCGGTCTGCAGCGAGAAGCTGGAGGGGACCATGTCCGACCTGAAATGCGATGGAGTTCAAAGATTAGCGCCGCATGGGCGCCGCTTCAACGCAATATTGCGCCATTTCGCACGGGTTTGTCCCTCGCTGTCACGTTTGGTTTGCGAGTGGCAGCGCAGTTATCCGGACTTCGCGGGATGCCGGGTGGCGTCTACCGGTGGTCTCCGCGGGCCGCACGGTTCTGACTTGCATGCCTTTGCTTCATACTAGCCCGCTGGGTCCAGGCCACTGGCTCCAGACGCCTGGCGGCCGCGATGTGCGTGGCCCGCCAGTCCTCCATCCGCCCGCACAGGGGATCCGAAACGTGGTCAAGCCACTGCCGCGCCTGAAGCTGCAAGGTTTCAACAACCTCACCAAGGCGCTGTCGTTCAACATCTACGACGTCTGCTACGCGGTCAGCGAAGAACAGCGGCGCCGCTATATCGAGTACATCGACGAGGCCTACAACGCCGATCGCCTCACGCAGATCCTCACCGAGGTCGCGGAGATCATCGGCGCCAATGTGCTGAACGTCGCCCGCCAGGACTACGACCCGCAGGGCGCGTCGGTGACCATCCTCATATCCGAGGAGCCGGTGATCGACAAGAAGGCCGCCGGCAACGTGCTGTCGGGCGCGGTGCGCGAGCACGAGGAAGTGGACGCCAGCGTGGTGGCCCACCTCGACAAGAGCCACATCACCGTCCACACCTATCCGGAAACGCATCCGCACAACGGTATCGCGACCTTCCGGGCAGACATCGATGTCGCCACCTGCGGCGTCATTTCGCCGCTGAAGGCGCTGAACTACCTGATCGAAAGCCTCGAATCCGACATCGTGATCATGGATTACCGGGTGCGCGGCTTCACCCGCGATGTGAAGGGCACCAAGCACTACATCGATCACCGGATCAACTCGATCCAGGACTACCTCGCCAAGGGCATCAAGAACCGCTACGAGATGTTCGACGTGAACGTCTACCAGGAGAACATCTTCCACACCAAGATGCACGTGAAGGATTTCGACCTGGACACCTACCTGTTCGAGGAAAAGGCCAAGAACCTCTCGTTCAAGGAGCGCCTGCGCATCGAGGCTCAGCTGAAGCGAGAGATCGAGGAGCTGTTCCACGGTCGCAACCTCGACTGAGGCTGCGGCACCGCGGATGAGAACGAAGGGCGCGCTCTGCCTGGAGCGCGCCCTTTGCGTTTCTGCTGGCGGCGATCAGTGATCCGCGGCCTGCGGCTGTCGCGGTGGCGAGGGCGCGAGATAGCCGACGACCACCAGCAGCAGGCCGACCGTGAGCACGGCGCCGATGCCGTACAGGTTGCCGAGGTAGAGGCGGTCGACCAGCACCAGCTTGATCAGCACCAGGCCCATCAGGGTGGCGCCGCCGACCCACAGCGGCCAGTGCCCGCGGCGCGAGCCGCGCACCCAGGCGACGACGCCGGCCAGCGCCCACAGCACGCTCAGTACGCCCTGCGTCAGCGCGCTGTCGAACAGCGCGGGTGACCAGGGCAGATCGGCATGGTGGTGCAGGCAACGCAGGGCGGTCAGCGTGAGCAGGGCCAGCGCTGCGATCGCCAGTCCGGCGCGCAGTGGCAGAAGGTCACTGCGGTCCTCGTCGGGCAGCGCACGCCAGGCGGCGATGAGCAGAGCCCACTGCAGGAGTTCCAGCGGGTTAAGCACAGGCAGATAGGTCAGCGGCACCGCATTCGCCGCGGAGTAGAGCCCGCCGAACCAGGCTGCGCCCAGCGCCAGGGCAGCGCCGCCATGCCAGAAGCGCGCGTAGCGGGCGAAGCGGTCGGCCAGCGGCCAGGCGAACGGGGTCGGCGATCGCCACAGCGCGAAGGCAATCGCGACCAGCGGCAGGAGCGCGAGGCTGTAGATCCAGGCCTCGCCCAGATCGGCGCGCTGCGCGCGCAGGCAGAAGTCGCTGCCCAGCACCAGCGCCAGGCTCGCCAGCAGACCGAGATGGCCGGCGCCGGTGAGTGCTGCCGGCGGTTCGCGCAGCCGCTGCAGGGCAAGCAGGCCCGCACCGAACACCAGCGCCCACTGCGCGGCGCCGCGGCCGTCCAGCGCGGGTGCGTCCTGTTCGATGAGCGCGGCGACAGCGAGCAGCGGCAGGCCGATCAGGGGCAGTACGGCCAGCCAGCCGAGCCGGCCCCAGCCGGACAGGCTGCGCACCAGGCTCGCCACCAGCGCGATCAGCATGGCCAATCCCAGCAGAGTTTGGAGGTGATCGAGCTCGAACGGCGGCCAGATACCGACGTGCAGCCACAGCAGGGTGAGCCAGGCGCCACCAAGCAGGAACAGCAGCCAGGCTTCGATGCCGTCGCGCCCACCGCGCTCATGCAGCAGGCTGGCGATGAAGCCGGCGAGGGCCAGCAGGCCGAGGCTGAAGCGCATGCCGATCTGGACATCCGGCTGATCGAGCAGACGCTGGTCGAAGGCCTCGGCCGCGCTGAGCAGGAAGGCGCAGGCCGCACCCAGCTGCAGCAGCCAGCCGAACACAAGGGTGAGCGCACGCTGCTGGCGCAGGCCCAGCCACATCGCGCCGACACCCTGCAGTGCCCAGACCGAAGCGGTCTGCTCCGCCGAGAACGCCAGCGGTACCGCGACGGTGACGAAGCCGGCCGCGACCCAGGCGAAGCTCTCGCCCTGCAGCCGCGCGCGTGTCGTGCGCAGCAGCAGGGCGGCCAGGGCGGCATAGACTGCGGCGGCCAGCAGGGCGGACACCGAGAGCTCGCTGCGGCTGCCTTCCAGCAAACCCGCCTGCAGGCCGAAGGCCCAGAGCGGGAGGGCGAAACTCAGCGAGGCCTGCACGCCGTCGCTGGCGGCGAGCCCATGGCGCAGCGCGCCCAGCACCACGATGCCCAGATAGAAGCCCCAGAACAGCAGCAGGAAGAACTGGCTGCTGGCGTAGTCCGCGCTGGTATAGGCGCCGAGGCCCCACAGGCTGCCGATTCCGAAGGTGAACAGAAAGCCCATCAGGTTCAGCGCATGCCAATGGCGCCACCAGGCCACGCCGAACAGGGCCGCGTTCAAGGCGGCGTAGTAGGTGAACAGGGTGACCTGATCGCCGCTGCCGGTGTTGATCAGCACCGGCCCGAGGTAGCCGCCGAGGAAGCCAAGTACCGCGAGTGCCACCGCGTTCTGCCAGACCGCCAGCACGGCGCCCAGCGCGACCAGCGTCACCACCATGCCCAGCGCCACGCCGGGCGCGAGCAGGTCGTACAGCCGGTAGGCGCCGAACACGCACAGCAGCAGCACTCCGATCGCGCCGCCCTGCAGCGACAGCGCGAAGGCCGGCCGCTGCATGCGCTGGCTGAGACCAAAGCCCAGGCCTGCGAATGCCGCCGTGGCGATGCCGATGAAGCGCCAGCCGATCGGCACATCGAACAGGCCCTGCTGCGCCGCATAGCGCAGCGCTGCGGCGACGCCGGCGAACAGCACGAGGACGCCGAGCTTGACCGGCAGGTTGCCCCCGAACAGCCTGCTCAGCAGGCGGCTGGACAGTGCATCGGTGGATTCGCGCGCCGGGGATTCCGGGGCGCGGGCGCGCTGGGCTGCCTGCGCGATTGGCGTAGCGACCTTCGGCACGCTGCGCGCTGCGGCAGGCAAGGGCGGCGGCACTGGCGCAGGCGAGACGGGCGCAGCCTGCGTCGCAAGCGGCGATGCCGCCGGCGCAGAGGCATCGGCCGCCGAGGATCGGAGCGACTGTAGATCCGGCTCCGTTCGGGTGGGTGGCTCGGTGGACTCCGGCTCGGACCTTGCGGCCCGGCGCTCGGAGGCCGCGTCCAGCGCCGCGTGCTCTGCCGGTGGTGCTGGCGCCTGCGTGCGCTCGCGCGAACGCGCTTCCTGGCTCTGTTCCAGTCGGCGCAGGCGCTGCGCCAGCTCCTGCTGGCTGCCGAACAGCCAGCCGGCGAGCGCGGCCAACAGCACCGACACCAGCGATTCACTGGCCACGGCCAGCAGGCCGAAGAGCACAGCCAGAACAATCTTCATGCCCGCCTTCCCTGCGCCGTGCCCGAATACGGGCAGTGTAGGCAAGGTGAAGTTGCTGCGACAGCGTCGGTGACGAGCGGGGCGGGTCCCCGAACGCTCGCTCAGATCCGGTAGGCGCCCAGCTTCATGAGTTCGCTGACCGCCCGCATCAGGGAAGGAATCGGCGACGGCAGCGCGCGCGCGCCGGCGGCATGCGCCTGTTCGGCGTGCTCGGCTTCCTCTTGGGCCATGCGCTGCAGGATGCGACGGCTGCGCTCGTCGCCCTCGGGCAGCTGGCGCAGATGGTCTTCGAGATGTGCTTCAACCTGGCGCTCTGTCTCGACGACGAAGCCGAGGTTGTAGCCGTCACCCGCCAGCCCCGCGGCCATGCCGATCGCATAGCTGCCTGCATACCACAGCGGGTTCAGCAGGCTGGGGCGGTCATCCAGCTCGGCCAGGCGCTGCGCGCACCAGGCAAGGTGGTCGGCTTCTTCCTGCGCGGCCTGCAGCAGATGCTCGCGCGTCGCCTCGTCGCGGGCGACCCGCGCCTGTCCCAGGTACAGGGCCTGCGCGCAGACCTCGCCCGCATGATTGATGCGCATCAGTCCGGCGACATGGCGGCGCTGCTTCTCATCGAGCTCGACGGAATCGGCGTCCGCCGCGGGATTCGGACGCGCCGCCGGCGTCTGCCGCGCGGTGGAGGTCAGCAGGGCGTGGTCAAGATCGGCGATCAGGCGATCGAGCGGAGAAAGAGTGCGCAGCGTGCTCACGGCAGGGCCTCGGCCAGCAGTTCAAGCGGATGCCGGATGTCGATCCCGGCGAGTTCGGCCGCGCCGCCCAGATGCAGGCGGCAGCCGATGTTGGCGGACACCAGTGTAGTGGCACCGGATGCGATGATCGCGTCCAGCAGCGGTTGGCGCAGGCGCTCGGCGCGGTCGGGGAACTGCAGCATATGCGCGCCGCCTGCCCCGCAGCAGCCGCTGTCCTGCAGCTCGATCACCCCCACACCCGGAATGCGTGCAAGCAACGCGCGCGTGGCCTGCAGGGACTTCGCGTCCGCCCGCTGCGTGCAGGGCAGGTGCAGGGCGATGCGTCGATCGAGTCGGCGCAAGCTCCAACTGGCGAAAATGGCGTCATCGGCCAGCAGGCTCAGGATGTCCATCACCGGCGCAATCGACGCGAGGCCTGCCGCGTAGGCGCCCTGGCAGCCGCTGGCTGTCGACACCAGCAGGTCGGGCCTCAAGGCAGCCCAAACCCGCTGGTTCGCCGCGATCAGCGAATGGGCGTGCGCGCCGCTGCCGGCATGCTGATCCAGCGCGCCGCAGCAGCCCTGCTCCTGTGGAATCAGAACTGTGTGGCCGCAGGCGCGCAGCAGCCGCACGGCCGCGTGCTGCGCGCCGCTTTCGAGACTGCGCGCAACGCAGCCGATCAGCAGCCCGATGCGGCGAGAACGAAGCGCTGGATGTTCAGCCCTCCCCGGGCGTTCGAACTGCAGGTGCGCAGGCGGAGCCGTGCCGGAGTCGGTGACCGCTGGGATCGCGGCCGACAGGGCGCGGCGCGCGCGCAGCGGCAGCAGCCTGCGCAGAGGTCGCAGCCTTGGCAGCAGGCCAGCCAGCATCTGCGGATGCCGGCTCGCCCACAGCAGCAGGCCCACGCCGGCGCGTGCATGCCGACGTGGCAACAGCTGGCGTGTCTGCCGCATCAACTCCCCGAAGCGCAGCTTGGCCGGACACACCTGCTCGCAGCGGCCGCAGCCGAGGCAGTGCTCGAGCGCGGCGATGCTGCTTGCATCGATCGCGCCCGGTTCGCGAGCCAGGGCCTGGGCCAGCAGCACGCGCCCTCGTGGCGATTCGGACTCGCGCGCATCCAGCCGGTAGGTGGGACAGTGCGGCAGGCACAGGCCGCACAGCACGCAGGCGTCGGCAAGCGCGAGGATGCGCTCGGCGATCTGTTCAGCGGGGGGGCTGGCGCGCTCGGACATTTGCAGTCAGAATACGCGGCTTCGCCGGGCAAAGCCCCTGGCCGATGCCACTCGGGGCTGCAGACTTGCACCCCTCGAAAGAGACCGCTATGCTTCGCGGTCTTTCGTCCTCGCTTTCCCTTTGGGAGCTGTCATGAAGACCTTCAGCGCCAAGCCGGAGACCGTCAAGCGCGACTGGTATCTGGTCGACGCCAGCGGCAAGACGCTGGGCCGCCTCTGCTCGGAGATTGCGCTTCGCCTGCGCGGCAAGCACAAGCCCGTGTTCACCCCGCACGTCGACACCGGCGACTACATCGTCGTTATCAACGCGGAAAAGATCCATGTCACCGGCAACAAGCTGCAGGACAAGATGTACCACCGGTTCACCGGCTACATCGGCAACCTGAAGTCTGAGACCCTGGGACAAGCGCTGGATCGCCACCCGGAGCGCGCGATCGAGATCGGCGTCAAGGGCATGCTGCCGAAGAACCCGCTGGGCCGTGCGATGTTCCGCAAGCTCAAGGTCTACAAGGGTGCCGAGCACCCGCACACCGCCCAGCAGCCGCAGGCGCTGGACATCTGAGACAGGACGCATAGACCCCATGGCTCTGAACCAGAACTACGGCACCGGCCGCCGCAAGTCCTCCACCGCCCGCGTGTTCCTGCGCAACGGTAGCGGCGCGATCACCGTCAATGACAAGCCGCTCGACCAGTTCTTCGGTCGCGAAACCGCCCGCATGATCGTGCGTCAGCCGCTGGTGCTGACCGAGATGTCCGAGAAGTTCGACATCAAGGTCACCGTCGCTGGCGGTGGCACCACCGGTCAGGCCGGCGCGATCCGTCTGGGCATTGCCCGCGCCCTGGTCGAATACGATGAAAGCCTGAAGACCCAGCTGCGCCGCGCCGGTTTCATGACCCGCGACGCCCGCGAGGTCGAGCGTAAGAAGGTCGGTCTGCACAAGGCCCGCCGCGCCACCCAGTTCTCGAAGCGCTGATCACGCTTTATACTTGCCGCCTCGCGTGGCAAGTGCGATCCGGTTATTGGGGGATCGTCTAACGGTAGGACTGCAGACTCTGACTCTGCCTATCTAGGTTCGAATCCTAGTCCCCCAGCCATTCGAAGGGCTCGCGCAAGCGGGCCCTTCGTGTTTTGGCGTGCTGCGATCGAGCAGAACCGGCTTGCGGGCAAAAGTGCCCATCATCTGCAGGAAGCCCGAGGCCGGCCTTGACCGCGGCGCGGGACAGCGCAGCGGTCGAGGCATGAGTCCCCTGCGATGATGAGCATCGCGGAGCAGTGGACGGTACTGAAGCAGACGATGGGCCTATAGCTCAACGGTTAGAGCAGGGGACTCATAATCCCTTGGTTCTGGGTTCGAATCCCGGTGGGCCCACCATCCTTCGCGGAGTGAAACGAAAACGAAGAATGCCAGCCATAGGCTTGGCGACGGCTGGCCATAATGCACGACGACGATTGTGGCTACGGATGGCAGGCCAACTTTCGTGGATGAGTTCTGATACCAATAGCCCGATGAAAATACCCTGTCATTGCGAGGAGCGCAGCGACGACTTGTCCGCCATAGCCTTGGCGACGGCGGAAGCAATCCAGCC
>LNFM01015221.1_pt1 | contig 18260 bp, 20 predicted proteins | sample 596031 | NCBI WGS metagenome assembly LNFM01 (sample SAMN04254537, study PRJNA301005) | activated carbon metagenome | isolation source: dual media filters at the Ann Arbor, Michigan drinking water treatment plant | place: USA: Ann Arbor | reverse complement strand
GGTCTACTCCGTCGACAAGCCCGAGGAAGTGAAGGCGACCGTCGATGCCGCCGCGCGCTCGGCCTTCAACGGCGGCCAGTCGGTCGCTGTCCTGCTGCGGCAGAAGTTGCTCGGCATCAAGAATTTCGGGAAGAAGTGAGATGAGCAAAGCCACCCTTCAACGCCGGCCACTGGTGAAGCAGATGCTGGCCGGCGCCGACGACAACCTCCTGGTGATCGCAGGCCTGGGCTCGGCCAACTGGGACGTGACCGAAGCGGGCGACCGGCCGCTCAACATGCCGCTGTGGGGCTCGATGGGGGCGCCGGTGCCGATGGGCCTGGGCCTGGCGCTCGCACAGCCCAAGAAGCGCATCCTGGTGATCACCGGCGACGGCGACATGCTGATGAGTCTCAGTTCGCTCGCCACCGTCGCCGCCCAGCAACCCGACAATCTCGCGATCGTCGTGCTCGACAACGAGAAGTTCGGCGAGACCGGCAATCAGGCGACGGCTACCGCGCCGCGCAACAACGGTCCGACCGATTCGGGCGCCGGCACCGACCTCGCCATGATCGCCAAGGGCTGCGGTATCGCCGACAGCGGCACCGTGCGTGAGGTGAGCGAGGTCGCGCAGCTCGTGAAGGACGCGCGCACCACCAAGGGCCCCGTGTTTCGATTGGTCAAGGTGATGGTCGAGAAGCTCGAGTTCGTCATGCCGCCGCAGGACGGCGCGCATCTAAAGGATCGCTTCCGCCAGGCACTGGGCATCAAGCCGACCTAACAGGGGAACATGACCGACTACGCGCCCTTTCCGCTGATCGACCTCGCGGGCAGCCCGCGCGAGCGTGGCCGGACGCATGGCAAGGCCGCCGCCGATCGGCTCCGGCGCGGCGCCAAGATGTACGCCGAGTCGCTGCTCGTGAGCGGCGTCGACTGGAAGGAACTGGAGCGCCGTGCAGAGGCGATGGTGCCGGGGATCGAGCAGTTCGATCCGGCCTATGTCGAGGAGATGCGCGGCATCGCCGAAGGCGCGGGCGAGCCGTTTGCCGCGGTGATGCTGATGAACGCCCGCACCGAGATGGTGGCGGCGGCGCGTCGCCAGAAGGCGGCCCAGCACTTCCCGGACGGCTGCACGGCGGCCCTGGCGCTGCCCGAGGCCAGTGTCGACGGCGTGCTGTTGCATGGCCAGAACTGGGACTGGCGCGCCGAATGCGCCGAGACCGCCGTGGTGCTCCGCATCCGCCGCGACGATGGGCCCGACATCCTGACCTTCACCGAGGCGGGCGGCCTTGCCCGCTCCGGCCTCAACTCGGCCGGCATCGGCCTCACCGCCAACGCGCTGGAGTGCGACCGCGACTACCAGCGCGGCGCCGGCGTGCCGCTGCCCTTCATCCGGCGCAAGGTGCTGGAGGCGGCCGGCCTCGCGCACGCCGTCCAGACGATCGTTTCAACGCCCAAGCCGGGCTCCAACCACATGGCCGTCAGTCACGCGACGGCAGATGGCGGCGGCGAGGCCTTCGGCTTCGAGTGCGCACCTGACGATACGTTCTGGATCGCGCCGGATCGCGGTCTCTACGTCCACGCCAATCACTGGATCGCCGAGTCCGCGCGCGCCAAGGTCAAGGACACCGGCCTCGCCGAGACACCAGATTCGATCTATCGCGACAAGCGCGTGCGCGACCAGCTGGCGCCCAAGCGCGGCAAGCTCACCCTGGATGACTTGCGCGAGGCCTTCTTCGACAAGTGGGGCTCGCCGTATTCGGTGTGCCGGACGCCGCGCATGAATTTGCGCGGCGTCATGACGGCTACGACGGCGATGATCCTGATGCGTCCCGGCGAGGGTCATCTCGAGGCCTGCCCGATGCCGGCGCTCAACAGGAATTTCACGACCTACACACTGACACCCGACCGGACAGCGCAGATGCAAGCGGCCGAATAACAGCCTGGGAGGGCTCACCATGACTCAATCACCCGAATTCCGCGGCCGCATCTACAACGACATCACCGAGACCATCGGCGCCACGCCGCTGGTGCGGCTCAACCGACTCCCCAAGCGCGACGGCGTCAAAGCCGAGATCCTGGCCAAGCTCGAGTTCTTCAACCCGCTCGCCTCGGTGAAGGACCGCATTGGCCTTGCCATGATCGATGCCGCGGAAAAGACCGGCAAGATCGTGCCTGGCGTAAGCACGCTGATCGAGCCGACGTCCGGCAACACCGGCATCGGCCTTGCTTTCGTGGCCGCCGCCCGCGGCTACAGCATCATCCTCACCATGCCCGATTCGATGTCGGTCGAGCGGCGCAAGATGCTGGCCATCCTGGGCGCCCGGCTCGAGCTCACGCCCCGCGAAAAGGGCATCAACGGCTCGATCGCACGGGCCGAGGAGTTGCTGAAGGAGATTCCCAACAGCTTCATGCCACAGCAGTTTCAGAACCCGGCCAATCCCGCCATGCACCGGCGCACCACGGCCGAGGAAATCTGGAAAGATACCGGCGGCAAGCTCGACTTCTTCGTGGCCGGCGTCGGGACCGGCGGCACCATCACCGGTGTCGGCGAGGTGCTGAAGCCGCGCCTGCCCGGCCTGAAAGTGGTGGCCGTCGAACCGGCGCTCAGCCCCGTGCTGTCGGGCGGCAAGCACTCGCCCCATCCCATCCAGGGCATCGGCGCGGGTTTCGTGCCCGATATCCTCGATCGCAAGGTGATCGACGAAGTGGTGCAAATCGACAACGAGACCGCCTTCAAGACGGCGCGCGACATGGCGGCAATGGAGGGTATTCCCGTCGGGATTTCCTCGGGAGCGGCGGTGGCGGCGGCGCTGAAGATCGGCGCGCGGCTGGACAGCGCCGGCAAGCGGATCGTGGTGATCATTCCTTCGTTTGCCGAGCGCTACGTCAGCACGCCCTTATTCGAAGGTCTCTGATCAGCCCGGATACCATGCCGGCTTGCGCTTTTCGCGGAAGCTGGCGAGGCCTTCGGTGGCCTCGGTCTGCTGTCGGGCGCGGGCGTGTTCGTCGATCAGCTCACGCAGCTCGCCGTCGTCGATGAAGGAACGGGCCACGGCCAGCGTCCGCAGCTTGGTGGCGGTCGTGGCGCCGGGCGCATTCATCAGCACCGCCTCGATGATTTTGCCGCCCGCGTCTTCGAGGCCAGCGGTCGGACAGACTTCGTGCACCAGTCCCAGCCGGCGCGCCTCGTGGGCGCCGAACCGCTCGCCGGTCAGCGCATAGCGCCTAACCTGGCGCACGCCCATCGCCCGGCAGAGCTGCGGGAGAATGATGCCCGCCATCAAGCCCCAGCGCGTCTCGGCGATGGAAAAGATCGCGTCCTCGCTCGCCACCACGACGTCGCAGGCCGCGGCAATGCCGGTGCCGCCGCCGAAGCAGCCGCCCTGGACGAGGGCCAGTGTCGGCACGGGGCAGGTATCGAGCCGGCGGACCGCCTCGGCGGTGAGCCGGCTCACCCGTTCGTTCTCGGCCGGCGATTGCGTGGAAACGCCGCTGATCCAGGCGAGGTCCGCACCGGCCTGGAAGTGGCGGCCGTTGCCGCGCAGAACGACGAGGCGCAGCCGGGCGTCGCGGCCGAGCGCATCCATCGCGTCATGCAGGCCCTGGATCAGGTCGCCGTTGTAGGCGTTGTTCACCTGCGGCCGGTTGAGCGTGACGGCGGCTACGCCGCGCCCGTCGATGGCCCAAAGAACCGTGTCGTTGCTCACGTCAGTCGGCTTTCAGGTAGCTGTCCTTGAGGGCGATCTTGCCGTCCTTCACCTCATAGAGATCGATGCCGTAGCGATCGAACGGCTTGCCGGCATGGTCGATGCCGGTGACGCGGAAAGTGCCGAACAGCGTGTCTCCAGCGCGATGGATGCGGGCCTCCGAATAGCGTGCTTCGCGATGTGCCCTGGACTTGTCGGCGAAATGGGCACGTAGATCGTCCTTGCCCTTGAGCACGCGGCCGGCCGGCGCGCCGCCGGCATTCTGGCGCCATTCGAAATCGTCGGTGACGCAGGCCGCGATCTCCTCGGCATCGGCCTTGTTGAAGGCCTTGCCGAAGCGGCGGAACAGATCGTCGATGGCATCGGCCATGGTTTCCTCCTTATTTCAGGAGTCCACTATATCTCCCAGGGCGGCGGCGTGAACTTCTCGATCAGGAAATTCACGAACGCGGGGACCTTGGGCGCGAGATGCCGGCGGTGCGGATAGACCGCGTGGATGGGCACCGGCTCGTCGGCGGAGAAATCGCCCAGCAGCGGCACGAGGGCGCCGTCGCGGATCGCCTGGGCCATGGTGAGGCGCGTCAGCCGAACGATGCCGATGCCCTGGAGCGCGAGCTGCATCTGCATCTCGCCCTCGCTGAGGGCGACCCGTCCCGCGACCTCCATCTCGCGGACTTCTCCGTCGATCCGGAACTGCCAGCGGTTGAGGTACGGCCGCTCGCGCGAGACGATGCAGTTGTGCCTCGCCAACTCCTCGGGCCGCCGCGGCGTGCCGTGGCGCGCGAGGTAGGCGGGCGCGGCACAGATCAGGCGTTTGTCCTCGCCGATCTTTCGCGCCATGAAGCTGGTGTCGGCCAGCCGCCCGATGCGCAGCGCGATGTCGATTCCCTCCTCGACCATGTCGATCACGCGGTCGGTCGGCAGCAGCTCTAGCTGCACCAGCGGATGGCGCGCCATGAATTCGAGGATCACCGGGGCGAGCTGGTGCGTCGCGAAGGCGAGCGACGTGGTGACCCGCAGCAAACCGTGCGGCGTGTCGCGCTGGCCCGAAATCTGGTCCTCGATCGTCTCGATCTCGCTCACGATGCGCCGGGCGGCGGCATAGAAGGCCTCACCCTCGGCGGTGAGATGAAGTGCCCGGGTAGTGCGTTGCAGCAGGCGGACGCCCAGCCGCGTTTCCAGCCGGGTCACCAGCTTGCTGACGGCCGAGGGCGAAAGCCCCAGTCCGCCGGCAGCGGCGGAAAACCCTTTGGCATCGACGACCCGCACGAAGGCCGCCATTTCGCTGGCATGGTCGATCATTGCGGGATTAGTGAATTATATTCATCAGTGTTCGTCAATATCTCCAGATTAACGTCTCCAATGGCAGGAATTATGTTCCTTTCAATCCGAAGGAGATAGCCATGTTCACCACCCCGTATCCCTCGACCCCCGAATATCAGGCCTATATGGCGAAGGCTCACCGCTTGCGCGCGGCTGCCGTCGCCGGCGCGTTCCGCGACCTGGCGCGTTGGGTTTCCGCAGCGGCCCGCTGAAACCGACTGGCCAACGAGGCGCTCCGGGAGGCCTGCGCCGCGTTCTTCCGGAGCGTGCTCAGGCCGAGTCCGGCTTGAAGTCGGGCTTGATCTCCTGCTTGCGCCACTTGAAGCGCAGCTCCGAGAGCCCGGTGCAGATCACGTAGAACACCGGGGTGAAGATCAGGCCGAAGATGGTGACGCCCAGCATGCCGGCGAACACCGCCGTGCCCAGCGACTGGCGCATCTCGGCGCCGGCGCCCTCGCTGATGACCAGCGGTACCACGCCCAGGATGAAGGCGAGCGAGGTCATCAGGATGGGCCGGAGCCGGGTCTTGGCGGCGGTCACGGCAGCATCGAAGCGGTTCATACCCTGCTCATGCGCCTGCTTGGCGAACTCCACGATCAAGATGGCGTTCTTGGCCGCCAGGCCCACCAGCACGACGAGGCCGATCTCGACCAGGACGTTGCGGTCGAGCCCGCGGATGTTCACGCCGATCATCGCCGCCAGGATGCACATCGGCACGATCAGGATGACGGCGAGCGGCAGCAACCAGCTTTCATAAAGCGCCGCCAGCAGCAGAAACACGAACAGCACGGCGAGGCCAAAAGCCAGAATGGCGGTACTGCCGGCGAGCTTTTCCTGCAGCGCGATCTCCGTCCATTCGAAGTCGAATCCCGACGGCAGCACCTTGGCGGCCAGCGCCTCCATGGTGGCGATGCCCTGACCCGAAGAGTAGCCGCGCTGCAGGGCGACCTGGACCTCGGCCGCCGGATAGAGGTTGTAGCGCGCCACGCGGTAGGGGCCGGTGGTGTCGTTGAAGGTGGCGACCGAACCGATCGGCACCATCTCGCCGCCGACGCTGCGGGTCTTGAGATTGGCGACGTCGCGAAGCGTCAGGCGATAGGGATTGTCGGCCTGGGCGGTGACGCGATAGGTGCGGCCGAGGATGTTGAAGTCGTTGACGAAGGCAGAGCCCATGTAGACCGACAGCGTCTGGAAGACGAAGGCGATCGGCACGCCCAGCTGCTCGGCCTTGGTGCGGTCGATGTCGGCCCAGATCTGTGGCGTGCGCGTGCTGAACAGGGTGAAGGCCTGCGTGAGCCCGGGCGCCTGCCCGGCCGCGCCGGCCAGCGCCCAGGTGGCACCCTCGAGCGCCGGCAGGCCACGCGCCGCGCGATCCTGAACGTAACCCTTGAGGCCACCACCGGTTCCGATGCCGGGGACCGAGGGCGGCTCCAACACGAACACGAAGGCCTCGCGGAGCCCGAACATGCGCCCGCGCAGGTCGGCCAGAATCATGTCCTTGGTGATGCCTGGCCGTTCGGCAAACGGCTTCAGGGTGACGAAGATCACGCCGGTATTGGGCGCGTTGGTGAAGGTGGCGCCATCGAGTCCGACGAAGGCCACCGCGTCCTTGACGCCGGGCTGCGAAACGATGATGTCGGTTGCCTGGCGGATCAGCGCGTCGGTGCGCTCGAGCGTGGCGCCGGCCGGCAGCTGCATAGCGGCGATCAGATAGGAGCGGTCCAACTGCGGCACCAGGCCGGTCGGCGTCGAGGCGAGCCGATTCTGAGTCAGCGCGAGCAGGCCGGCATAGATCACCAGCATGATGAAGCTCATGCGGATCAAACGTGCCGTCGCGCGACCGTAGAAATTCGCCAGCCATTCGAAGCCGCGATTGAAGTGGCCGAAGAACCAGTTGACCGGCCACATCGCCCGGTCGACCAGGCTGGGCGTGCCTTTCTCGACATGCGACAGCGCATGGGTCTTGAGCAGTAGGGCGGCCATGGCGGGCGACAGCGTCAGCGACACGAAGGCCGAGATTGCCGTCGAGGCCGCGATGGTGATGGCGAACTGCTTGTAGAAAGTGCCCTGCAGGCCGGTGATGAAGGCGGTCGGCAGGAACACCGCGATCAGGACCAGCGAAATGGCGATCAGCGCGCCGCCGACCTCGTCCATCGTCTTGTGCGCCGCCTCCTTGGGCGACATGCCCTGAGAGAGGTAGCGCTCGACGTTCTCGACCACGACGATGGCGTCGTCGACCACGATGCCGATCGCCAGCACCAGGCCGAACAGCGACAAGGTGTTGAACGAGACGCCGACCGCCGACATCACGGCAAAGGCGCCGATCAGCGATACCGGGATGGCCAGGATGGGGATGATCGCGGCCCGCCAGGTCTGCAGGAACAGGACCACCACGATCACGACCAGGATCAGCGCCTCGAACAGCGTCGTGATGACCGCGTCGACCGAGGCCTGGATGAACTCCGTCGGGTTGTAGACGACGGAATAGCCGATGCCGGCCGGGAAGTTCTTCTTCAGCCGCTCCATCTCGGCGATGATGGCGTCGGACGTTGCGAGCGCGTTCGAGCCGGGACGCTGGAAGATACCGATCGCCGTGGCGTTCTTGTTGTTGAGATAGGCGTTCAGCGTGTAGTCCTGCGCGCCCAGTTCGACACGGGCGACGTCGCGCAGCCGGGTCACCGATCCGTCGGGCTCGGCGCGAATCACGATGTTCTCGAACTGCTCCGGCGCGCTCAGCCGTCCCAGCGTCTGCACCGACAGGGTGAAGGCACCGGGCGACACGGCGGGCGCCTGGTTGATGGCGCCGGCGGCGACCTGCAGGTTGGCGGCACGCAAAGCCAGGACGACCTCGGTGGCGGTCAGGTTGCGCGAAGCGACGCGCGCCGGGTCGAGCCAGACGCGCATCGAATAATCGCGCGCGCCGAAAATCAGCACGTTGCCGACGCCATCGACGCGACTGAGCACGTCCTTCACATAGAGCGTCGCGTAATTGGAGATGTACTGCTGGTCGTGTGCACGACCATCATCAGGTCGGGCGAGGCCTTGCGCACCACGATGCCGAGCCGCTGCACGTCCTCGGGCAGGCGCGGCTGGGCGACGGCGACCCGGTTCTGCACCAGCACCTGGGCCTGGTCGATGTTGACCCCGGGCTTGAACACGACGTTGATCGACAGCCGCCCGTCGCCGGTCGACTGCGAGCTGATGTAGAGCATGTCGTCGACGCCGTTTATCTCCTGCTCGAGCGGCGTGGCGACGGTCTCGGCGATGACCTCGGCCGAGGCGCCCGGGTAGGTCGCGGTGACGTTGACCGTGGGTGGGGCGATTTCGGGATACTCGGCGACGGCCAGGCCGCGCTGGGCGATGAAGCCAACGATCACGATGATGACGGACAGGACCGAGGCGAAGATCGGCCGGTCGATGAAGAAGTGCGAGAGGCGAATCATCGGCTAGTTTGCCTTCGCGACGATCTCGCCCTTCTGTGGCACCACCTTGGATCCCGGCCTCACCATCGGGTTGGCGAGCCCGTCGAGCACCACCTTGTCGGTGGCGACGATCCCGCTGCGCACGACACGCAAGCCGTCGACCAGCGGCCCGAGCACGACGGGCTTGCCCTGCACGACGTTGTCGGGCCCGACCGTGAACACGATCTTGCGCGCCTGGTCGGAGATCACCGCCGAATCGGGGATCAGCAGGGCGTCATACTCACCGCCGAAAAGCTGCAGCCGGCCGAAGATGCCGGGCGTCAGAAGCTGGTCCTTGTTCTCGACGATGGCGCGGGCGCGGATGGTACCGGAGCGGCTGCCCAGCGTGTTGTCGACGAAGTCGATCCGGCCGGTGCGCGCCCAATCGGTTTCGTCGGAGAGGCGGATGCGGACCGGAATGGCGGTATCGCCGCGTTCCGACGGCCTCGACCCGGACAGGAACAGGCGCTGGTAGCGGATGTAGTCCGATTCGGAGATGTCGAAAACGAAGCGGATCGGGTCGAGGGTGACGATGGTCGCGAGCAGGGTGGCGCCGCTCTGGCCGCCGGCGACCAGGTTGCCGGCATCGACCTTGCGGTCGGAGATGCGGCCGGCCAGCGGCGCGCGCACGTCGGCCCAATCGAGATTGAGTTCGGCCGATTTCAAACCGGATTCGGCAGCCTTCTGCTGCGCGCGCGCGACATTGAGGTTGGCCTTGCGCTGGTCATGCTCCTGGTCGGTAATGGTGCGCGACTTGATCAGTGTGGCGCTGCGTTCGACCTGGTTTTCGGCCAGTTCGACCTGCGCCGTGGTGCGCGCCACTTCCGCCTGCGCGCTCTCGACCGCGATCTCGAACGGCCGCTTGTCGATGGTGAACAGCAGGTCGCCGACATTGACGAGCTGGCCGTCGCGGAAATGCAGCTTGTCGATGAAGCCGGAAACACGCGGACGCACCTCGACCGAGGCGACCGGCTCGAAGCGGCCAGAGTATTCGTCCCACTGGGTGACGCGCTTGGCCAGCGGCTCGGCGACGCCGACCGGCATCGCGGGCGGGCCGCCCTGTGCCATGGCCGGCGCAGCAACAAAGGGAATAAGGGCGGCGATGAAGAGTTGGCGGAAAATGGACAACGTAACTCCCCCGGCGATTCGCGGTGCGTCGCTGGGGCAGATGTGGTTCCGCCTGGAGGCGCTGTCAATTACCCAAGCGGTAAACGGATGTTTTAGGGAGTCACCCCACGGTGACTGGCGTGTCCGCTGCGCAATCATCATGCCATCAGTGATGGCCGATGCGAGCCGATGCTAGCAAAATGCTGGCATGGCCGAACAATCCAGTCTCGCCGTGATCGTCAATCGCGCCGCCAACAAAGGCGGTGCCGCTCGGCGCTGGCCTGCGATCGAGGCACAGTTGAAGTCGCATCTCGGATTCTTTCAGCCGGTGTTCACCGAAGCGTCGGGCCACGCCACCGTGCTGGCCCGGCAAGCGTTGGCCGACGGCGCCCGTCGCTTCGTGGCGGTGGGCGGCGACGGGACCGCGAACGAGGTGCTGAACGGCCTGCTCGATGCCTCGGGCCGTCTCCTCGCGGCTGACGCGGTTCTCTGCCCTGTGCCCGCCGGCACGGCCAACGAGCTCTGCCGGGCGCTCGGCCATCTCGAGGATCCCGTGCGGGCCTATGAGGCTGCGGCCGGCCGTGGAAGTCGGCCGGTCGATCTGTTGCGTGTGCGCTGCGTCGATCTCGCCGGCCATCCGGTCGACCGCTTCGGCTATCTCATCGTGTCGCTGGGCGCGGCCGCCACCATCAGCCATCGTACTTCGCGCTCGGCTTGGCTGAAGAAACTGGGTGAGATCGCCTATCTGCTGATGACCCCGGTGGTGACGCTGAGCTACCGCCACCGCGACATCGCCATCGCGATCGATGGTGGCGCGCCGCAGACGCGGCGGCTGTTCGCCGCGATGGTCGCCAACACCGAGAATGGCGGCGGCGGCATGAGACTGATGCCAGGCGCCAAATTCGACGACGGTGTCCTCGACCTGATCGAAATGGGTGACGTCTCGCGGCTCGGTATGTTGCTGGGCGTCATGCCCAAGCTTTATAGCGGCGCGCATATCGGTCACCCCAAGGTGCGGGTGAGCCAGGGCACGTCGTTCCGCTTCGAGTCCGACGTGGAGACTTTGGTCGATCTCGACGGCGAGACGGTCGGCCGCCTGCCGCTGGAAGTCTCCGTGCTGCCACGCGCCTTCGCGGTCGGCGCGCCCTGAAGGGAACCGCAGGCCCCGAGCCGCGTTTACGGTGCGGAGGAATTTGATCATGCACGCAATTCGTTTGCTTCTCGTGTCGGCGCTTTGTGCCAGCCTCGCGTCGCCAGCCTGGGCCGATAACGACAAGAACAAGGGCAAAGGCAACGACAACGACCGCGGTCAGAGCCAAGGCAATCGGGGCGACAAGGGTAACGACAACAAGGGTAACGACAACCGGGGCAACGACAGAGCGACGGTGATTCAGACGCCGACGCGGGTCGTCGTGACCGACCGAGACCGGACCACCGTCTACACCTACTACCGGACCGAGTTCACGAGCGGCAATTGCCCGCCCGGCCTCGCCAAGAAGAACAACGGCTGCCTGCCGCCGGGCCAGGCCAAGAAGCTCTGGGGCGTCGGCCAGCCGTTGCCGCCGAATGTCGTCTACTATCCATTGCCGCAGCCGCTGATGGTCCAGCTCGCGCCGCCGCCGCCCGGCTACGACTATGTCCGGATCGACGACGACATCGTGCTGATGCGCCGAGACACGCGACTGGTGAGCGAGATCATCACCAATCTCGGCCAACTGCTGAATTGAGGCCGGGCCACTTTCACCTAGTGCCGGAAGTGACGCATTCCGGTGAAGACCATGGCGAGGCCGGCGTCGTCTGCGGCCTCGATCACTTCCTTGTCGCGCATCGAGCCACCCGGCTGGATGATGGCTGTGGCACCCGCTTCGGCTGCGGCCAGCAAACCGTCGGCAAAGGGGAAAAAGGCGTCCGACGCGACCACGCTGCCGACGGCCGGGCTCACCGTGAGACCGGCCGTTTCGCCCGCTTCGGCGGCGCGGATGGCGGCGATGCGTGATGAATCGCGGCGATTCATCTGGCCCGCACCGACACCGACCGTGGCGCCGTCCTTGGCATAGACGATGGCATTCGACTTCACGTGTTTGCAAACGGTGAAGGCGAACAGGAGATCGTCGAGTTCCCGGGCCGTCGGCGCCCGCTTGGTCACCACCTTGAGATCGGCCTTCTTCAGATGGCCGTTGTCGCGGCTCTGGAACAGATAGCCGCCGGCCACGCTCTTGATCGTCATGCCGGGGGACATCGGGTCCGGCAGCGTGCCGGCCAGCAGCACGCGCACGTTCTTCCGGGTGGCGAGGATGGCGAGCGCTTCCGGCGTTGCGTCGGGTGCGATCACGACTTCAAGGAAGAGTTTCACCAGGTCGGCGGCCGTCCTGGCTTCGAGCGTGCGGTTGACCGCGACGATGCCGCCGAAGATCGACACCGGATCGCAGGCATAGGCCTTCAGGTAGGCGGCGTACTGGTCCTTGTCGACAGCGACGCCGCAGGGATTGGCGTGCTTCACCACGACGATGGCCGATTCGGAGAATTCGGCCACGCATTCGTAGGCCGCTTCGGTGTCGCCGATATTGTTGTAGGAAAGCTCCTTGCCCTGGACCATGCGCGCGGTGGCGACGCCCGGACGCTTGCTGCCGTCGGAATAGAAGGCGGCCTGCTGGTGCGGGTTCTCGCCGTAACGCAAGGTTTGCACGCGCTCGGCCGAGATCGTCAGCCGCTCGGGGAAGGTGTCGCTCTCCTGTCTGGCGAACCAGGTGGCGATCGCCGAATCGTAGGACGCCGTGCGGCTGAAAGCCTTGGCCGCGAGCTTGCGGCGCAGCGCCAGCGTTGTGGCGCCCTTGTTGGCTTTTAGTTCGTCGAGCACCGCGGCGTAGTCCTTCGGATCGACGACGATCGTGACGAAGTCGTGGTTCTTGGCCGAGGCGCGGATCAGCGCCGGGCCGCCGATGTCGATGTTTTCTACGCAGGTCGGGAAATCGGCGCCACGCGCCACCGTGGCCTCGAACGGATAGAGGTTCACCACCACGAGATCGATGCCGGCGATCTTGTGATCGGCCATCGCCTTCTTGTGTCCGTCGTCGGTGCGTCGCGCCAGGATGCCGCCGTGGATCGTGGGCTGCAGGGTTTTCACCCGCCCGTCCATGATCTCGGGAAAGCCGGTGTGGTCGCTCACCTCGACGACCTTCAGGCCGGCGTCGCGCAGCGACTTGGCCGAGCCACCGGTCGAGAGGATTTCGACCCCGTGGGCGGCCAGCGCCTTGCCCAGCTCGACCAGTCCCTCCTTGTCGGAGACGGAGATCAGGGCGCGCTGGATGCGGGCGAGATCGGGGGTTGGCGAGGGGACGTAGGAAGGGGCTGCGGACATGGCGGGTCTATAGCCCGGGCCGCTGTGCGTTGTCAGGCGGCTGTTTCTAGACTATTCTGAAATTTCTAGAATGCGGAGAAATCCATGGGCGTCAGCATCAAAAGCGCCGAAGCCGAGCGCAAGTTGCGCCGGGTGTCGCGACTGCTCGGCAAGAGCCTGACGGCGACGGTCATCGAGCTGGCCGATGGCCGGCTGAAGGAAATCGACGCCAAGAAGGACCGGGAGCGGCGCCTGAAGGCGATCGACGAGATCGTCCGGCGATACAATTCCAAGCCACGGTTGACCGATCGGAGTGTGGACGAGATTCTCGGTTACAACGACAAGGGCTACTTCGATTGATCGTCGTCGATACTTCAGCACTGATCGCGATCCTGCTCAACGAAGCCGAGAAGCTATCGTTTGTCGACATCCTCCTCACGGCGGACGTTGCGCATATCGGTGCGCCGAACTACTTCGAGGTGTCGATGGTTGCCGAAGCGCAGCAGGGGAAAGCCGGCTGCCACGAGCTCGATCGGTTGGCCTCTGCGTTTGAACTGGTCGTTGCCCCGTTCGGCGCGGACCACATCGAAACAGCCCGCGATGCCTTCCGCCGCTACGGCAAGGGCCGTCACCGCGCTGGCCTGAACTTCGGCGACTGCTGCGCCTACGCGCTGGCCAGAACGCTCGATGCGCCGTTGCTGTTCAAGGGCAACGACTTCGCTCTAACCGACATCAAGCGCGTGCCCTGAAGGACGACTACGCGTCGGCGCCCTCCAGAACGCGGACCTTGAAGCCGTCGGCCTGCAGGGCGGCCAAAAGCTCGCCGAGATGGGCGCGGTCGCGGGTCTCGACGGTGACGTCGAGCTCGGTCGCCTTGGCGACCACGCCGAACAGCCTCTGGTGCAGCACTTCCACGATGTTGCCGCCGGCGCCGCCGATCAGGCCGGCGACCCGGGCGAGCTGGCCGGGGGCATCGCCGATCATCAGCCGCAGCCGCACGATGCGGCCGTCGCGGACCAGCCCGCGCAGCAGGACCGAGGCAAGCAGGCGGGTGTCGATGTTGCCGCCGCACAGCACGAGGCCGACCTTGCGGCCGGTAAAATGCTGCGGATGGGCGAGGAGGGCGGCGAGGCCGGCGGCGCCCGCGCCCTCGGCCACCGTCTTCTCGACTTCGAGGAAGAGCGCGATGGCGCGTTCGATCGCCACCTCGTCGACCGCCAGCACGCGCTCGATCAGGGCGCGGGCGATGGCGAGCGGCGTCTGGCCGATGTCGCGCACGGCGATGCCTTCGGCGATGGTGTCGCCGCCCACCGTCACCGGCTCGCCGGCCAGAAGCTGGCGCATCGCCGAGTAGCCGGCCGATTCGACGCCGATCACCTTCAGGTCGGGTTTCAGGCCGCGTGCCGCCACGGCGCAGCCCGCGATCATGCCGCCGCCGCCCACCGGGACCACCAGCGTGTCGAGTTCGGGCACGTCCTGCAGCATTTCGAGCGCGATCGTGCCCTGGCCCGCGATCACGCGGGGGTCGTCGTAGGGATGCACGAACACCAGCTTTTCGGCCGCGGCCACGCGATGCGCCTCGGTCGCGGCCTCGGCCAGTGTATCGCCCACCAGCACGACCCGCGCGCCATGGTCGCGCGTGTGCTTCACCTTGGTGTTGGGTGTGAAGGACGGCATGACGATGGTGGCGGGAATGCCGAGGCGCCCGGCATGATAGGCCACGCCCTGGGCGTGGTTGCCGGCCGACATGGCGATCACGCCGCGCTTGCGCTCCTCGTCGGTGAGCTGCAGCAGCGTGTTGAGCGCGCCGCGCTCCTTGAACGAGGCGGTGAACTGCAGGTTCTCGAATTTGATCCAGACATCGGCGCGGGCGATGCGCGACAGGGTCTCGCTGCGCAGGCAGGGCGTATGGACCACGGCGCCCGCGATGCGTGTCGCGGCGGCTCGAATGTCGGCCAGCGTGACGGGAAGCTGCTCAGTCATCGTCACGCTCTCGGTAGTCGCCGAACTTCGTGTCGCGCTCGCTCAGCAAGTCGGACACGCTTTTTCCGTCGCGGCGGAAGCGGCCCATGTATTCCTTGCTGGGTCCGGTCTGGAAAGCCAGCGCCTGGATCTCGGTGCCGGCACGGATCGCGGCACGCATGCCCGAGATTTCCATGGCGCGATGGACCGAGCGCTTGTTGATCTGCGCCAGCTCGGTCGGCAGCTTGGCCACACGTTCGGCGATCGCCAGCACTTCCCGTTCGAGGTCGACCAGCGGATAGGCCCGCGTCGCCCAGCCCTTGGCCGCGGCTTCGCGGCCGGTCAGCGCGTCGCCGGTCAGCATGGATTCCATCGCCTGCCGCATGCCCATCAGCCAGGGATGGAACTGCATGTCGGGCGGACTCATCAGCCGCACCGGCGGGTAGCCGATCTGGGCGTCGTCGGCGACATAGACGAGATCGCAGGCGGTCGCCAGCTCCGTACCGCCGGCCAGGCAATAGCCGTGGACCTGGGCGATCACCGGCTTGGCGAGGTCCCACACATGGAACCAGCCCTCGACGACATGGCGCGACCACTGACCCAGGCCCGCCGCCGAGTGATAGGGCTGGCCGACACGATTGTCGGCGGAGAGGTCGTAGCCCGAACAGAAGGCAGGCCCGGCGCCGCGGATGATCGTAAGCCTTACCTCGGGGTCGTTGTCGTGCGCTTCCAGCGCCGCGAACACCGCACCACGCAGCTCGTTGTTCAGCGCGTTGCGCTTCTCGGGTCTATTGAGCGTAAGACGGCGCACGCCGGGCAGCGGCGTGTCGGTCAACAGCACGGTCATGGGAGTCCTCCAGTCAGGCGGCCAGGCGGCGATCGAGCCAGTCGCGCGTGCGGTACCAGGCGCCGATCACCGGCAGGTACATCGAAGGATCGCCGTTGTAGAGCGGATGCTCGGGGAACTCGCGGCCATCGAAGGCATTGACTGGCGCATTGGAGCCACCGGCGATCTTCTTCGCCGTTTGCGTTCCGAGATAGGTCATCATGGCGACGCCGTTGCCGTTGCAGGCGAGCAGATAGTGCATGCCGTCGTCCTGGCCCATGTGCGACATCGAATCGAGCGCGAAGGCGACGTTGCCGGTCCAGGCGTGAGTAATGCGCACGCCCTTGAGCTGCGGGAAACGGTCGATCATGTACTGGTACAGGATGGGCGCGCTCACTTCCGGCGGCGCGGCCGTGAAGCGGGCACGGCCGCCGAAGATCATGTACTTGCCGTCGGGCGAGGGCCGGTAATAGGTCAGCACCCGCTTGGTGTCGCCGATCGAGCGCTGCAACGGGATCAGCTCCGTCGCCGGCATCGGCAGCTCTTCGGTGGCGATGATATGGCTCGCCACCGGCACGACGCGCATCTTGAGCTTGGGCGTGAGATCGCCGGTATAGCCGTTGGTCGCGATCACGACCTCGCGGCAGGCGATCGGCCCCTTGGCCGTCAGCACACGCCAGCCGCTACCGGTCTTCTCGATGCGCTCGGCCTCGAGGTTGCCGCTCAGCACGGCGCCTTGGCTGTGAGCGGCTTCGAGCAGGCCCTTGTAGTAGCGCGCGGGATGGAGATTGCCGCCGCTCTTCACATACATGCCGCCGTAGTAGTAGTCGGACGCCATCATCTCGCGCACGCGCTCGCGCGGAATCATCTCCGCGCCGACATTGGCGTACTTGTTGAACATTTCGACCTTGCGCGCCTGGTCGTCGTAGTGCTTGGGCGTCCAGGCGCCGGTGAAGCGGCCGGTGGTGATCAGCCCGCAATCGATTTTCTCGCGCGCGATGATGTCGATCAGGGTTTGCAGCGAGTCGGCGCCGCTGCCCAGGAACGCCGCCTTGTTCGCTTCGAATTCCGCCTCGACCTTCGGGTTCTTGCCGCCAAGCCCCTTGGCGATGTTGGTGCCGCCCGAGAGCATGCCGCCGTTGCGTGTCGAGGCGCCGATGCCGAAGACGCCGCGCTCCAGCACGACGGCGCTGACGCCGTTGCGCCGCAGCTCGAGCGCCGTCGAGAGGCCACCGTAGCCTGCACCGACGATCACCACGTCGGTCCTCGAAGGCGGGTCCTGCGACAGCGCATTGTTGGGTGTCCACGCCTCCCACCACCAGGGCTGGGCTTTGAACTCGGGGTGGAAGATGTCGGTACGCATCGCGTCAGGCCGCCCGCTTCGGTGCGATGGGCTCGATGCGGGCGAGCCGGCCCGCCAGCCGTCGCCGCGCCGACCACAGGTCGAGATTTTCCTGCATGCGCAAGAAGAGCTCGGCCCGGCCTCCGACAAGACGGGCAAATCGCAGGGGACCGCACAATACGGCATGCAGAGCCTGACGGCTGACGCCCATGCGCCGCGCCGCGTCGGTCACGGACAGACGCGCATGCTCCTCGATGATCTCCCGCATAAGTTCACCCGGATGGGTTGGTGGCCGCGTCTGAATACCCAAAGACAACTCGCCCATAAGGCCTCCTCGAATCTCAGTGGTACTGTTCCAGATCGACTCTGAGAGCAGTCCCATCCACCCACTCAAACGTAATGCACCACGGACCGTTCACGTGAATCGTATATCGCTGCGGCTTGCCATGGAGGGCGTGAAAATCAAACCCCGGTTGCCGCAACTCGTCTACCGATGCAGCGGCATGCAATGCGTCCAGTCTGACGAGAACGCGGCGTTGCAATGACGGAGCGACCCTGGACGATCGACCGGACTCGAATAGCTCTTTGAGCCCTCTATGACGAAAGCTGCCGATCACGCGGGAGCAACTGTAAAGCGTCGCTTTACCACTCGCAAGTGTTAGAAATCCGTCACTTTTCCGTTGAACTGCCAATCGCCGTAGCGGGTCGGCTCAGGGCCGGGCGGACCGCCGATCTCCTCGACCTTCTTCGGCTTCTCGGGCGGGACAGGCGCGGCCGGCTCGGCTTTTGCAGGCTCCGGCGGTGCGGGTTTCTTGTCTTCGGTCATGCCGGCATGATGCCCGCAGGCGCCTTGATTCGCCACAGTTGGCTACCATCTTTCCGGCATGAACTACTTCAAGACGGCTCTCCTTCTCGCGGCCCTCACCGGCTTCGTCCTGGTGGCGGGCTATCTTCTGGGTGGCCAATCCGGGCTCGTTATCGCCCTGGTCGCGGCCATGGGCATGAACCTGTTCGCCTACTGGAACAGCGACAAGATGGTGCTGCGCATGAGCAACGCGCAGGAGATCGGCCCCAACGAAGCGCCCGAGCTCTACGGCATCGTCCAGGAGCTGGCGCAGCGTGCCGGCCTGCCGATGCCGCGCGTCTACGTGATCGACGAGGAGCAGCCCAACGCCTTCGCCACCGGCCGCAATCCCGAGAACGCCGCGGTCGCGG
>LNFM01025062.1_pt1 | contig 18262 bp, 22 predicted proteins | sample 596031 | NCBI WGS metagenome assembly LNFM01 (sample SAMN04254537, study PRJNA301005) | activated carbon metagenome | isolation source: dual media filters at the Ann Arbor, Michigan drinking water treatment plant | place: USA: Ann Arbor | reverse complement strand
ACCGGCATCAAGCCGCAGAGCATGGTGCAAGACCAGGCCACGCGCGAAGCCATCCACAGCCTCTGGTGGGACTGGTGCGAGCAGGCCGATGCGGCAGGACTGACCGACTTCTACGGTCTCCAAGCACTCGCCACCCGCGCGATGCTCGAAGGCGGTGAAGCGCTGATCCGATTGCGTTACCGCCGCACCGAAGATGGCCTGCCGGTGGCGCTCCAGATCCAGGTGCTGGAAGCAGAGCACCTGCCAACCACCATGAACCGCGATCTACCCGGTGGCAACGTCATCCGCTCCGGCATTGAGTTCGACCGGCTGGGTCGCCGGGTGGCCTTCCACCTGTACCGCTCGCATCCCAATGATGGACTGCTGGCACCGATGTCCAGCAGTGCCGGCGGCGGTGGCATGGACACCGTACGGGTGGATGCCAGTGAAGTGATCCACCTGTTCCGTCCGCTTCGTCCCGGCCAGATCCGGGGCGAGCCGTGGCTGACCCGTGCGCTCGTGAAGCTCAACGAGCTGGACCAGTACGACGATGCGGAGCTGGTCCGCAAGAAAACCGCCGCCATGTTCGCTGGCTTCATCACCCGCATGGCCCCTGAAGACAACCTGATGGGCGAGTCGGCAGCGGATGCCAACGGGGTGGCGCTCGCGGGCATGGAGCCCGGCACGCTGCAGATCCTGGAGCCAGGCGAAGACATCAAGTTCTCGGCCCCTGCCGATGTGGGATCGTCGTATGCCGAGTTCATGCGCCAGCAGTTCCGCGCGGTGGCCGCTGCCATGGGCATCACCTACGAGATGCTCACTGGAGACCTGACGCAGGTGAACTACTCCTCGATCCGGGCGGGTCTGCTGGAGTTCAGGCGTCGGTGCGAAGCCCTGCAGCACGGTGTGATCGTGCACCAGCTGTGTCGCCCGATCTGGCGCGCCTGGATGGATCAGGCGGTGCTCGAAGGTGCACTGGATCTTCCCGGTTACCGCAAAGACAAACGGCAGTATCAGTCGGCCAAGTGGATCCCGCAGGGCTGGAGCTGGGTCGATCCGCAAAAGGAATTCAACGCCATGAAGTTGGCCATCCGAGCGGGCCTCATGAGCCGATCCGAGGCCATCTCCGGCAATGGCTATGACGCCGAAGACGTGGACCGCGAGATCGCAGCGGACAACGCCCGGGCCGATGCGCTGGGCTTGGTCTTTGACTCCGATGCCCGGCATGACCAGGTAGCCGCTGCGCCACTCACCGAAACCCCAGACGCGCAGCCCTCGGATCCGCAGACCAGTGACCCGGAGGCCGCGCCACCTAATAACCAGGATCACCAAACATGACTTACCTTGCTTCCCGCCTGTTCGGGACGCCCTTGCTGATTCACCGACCCAAGCTGGACGTGATCCTCTCCGTGGTCGGCCAGCGCATCGGCATGGCCGATGTCCATGCCATGCCAGCCATCGACATGGCTGTCTACCAACGGCCATCCGCAGCAACAGCGCCCGAGGGCATTGCGGTGATCCCGATCCACGGCTCGCTGGTCAAACGTTCGCTCGGCATGGAGGCCGCTTCGGGACTGACGTCCTACGGCGAGATCAGTGCCATGCTGGATACGGCGCTGGCAGACCCGCAGGTCAGCGGCATCTTGCTCGACATCGACTCACCCGGTGGTGAAGCCTCGAGCAGTTTCGAACTGGCCCGGCGTGTGCGCGAGGTGGCTACCATCAAACCCGTCTGGGCGGTGGCCAACGATGCCGCGTATTCAGCAGCCTATGCGATTGCCGCCAGCGCCCAGCGCCTGTTCGTGACGGAAACGGGTGGTGTCGGCTCCATCGGCGTCATCGCCCTGCATGTCGACCAGTCGGTGAAAGACGCCAAGGATGGCTATCGGTTCACCGCCATCACGGCAGGTGCTCACAAGAACGACTACTCCCCGCACGAGCCGCTGTCAGACAGCGCCAAAAACGAGCTGCAAGGCGAAGTGGATCGGCTGTATTCCATCTTCACCGATCACGTGGCCGCCGTGCGTGGCATGGATCTGGACGCTGTCCGAGCGACCGAGGCCGGATTGTTCTTCGGCACGAATGCCTGGAGGCCACCCTCAGCGAATTCCACTCGTATCTCAACGCCCGTAACCATCCGCCGTCTCAGGTGCGGGGCGTCATCCGTGCTGAGGCGGCACCCTTGAAGAAGGAAATGACCATGAATGAAGAAGAGAAAGTGATCGAGACCGCCGACACCATCAGCACCGACGAAGCCGTCGTGCTGGTCGCTGAAGCCCGTCGCGAAGTGACCCAGGCTGCCCAGGCCATCGCCGAGGTTTGTCTGCTGGCCGGCTGCCCCGACCGCGCGGCCGAGTTCATCGCCGCCGGCAAGACCGAGGCTGATGTGCGGCGCGTACTGATAGATGCCCGTGCGGCACGGTCTGAGGCCGATGACATCCGCTCGACCATCACCGTGGATGCCGGCACCCAAAACCTCGACCGCCCGGAGGCCTCACCGATCGTGGCCGCCGTCAAAAAGCTCACGGCTCAAGCCTGACGAACCCCTTCCAGAAAGGACTGAACCATGACCCCCATCACCGAACAAAACAACCTCGGCGACCGTGACGTCGCCACCATCGCCGCTGGCCAGAACCTGCCCTTGGGCACGGTACTCGGCCGCAATGCCAGCGATGGCAAGCACTACGCCATCGACCCGGCCGCCACAGACGGTACCGAGTCCGCAATCGGGGTGCTCGCCAACGCCATCGATGCCACCAATGCCGACCGCGGCGATGCGATCCTGATCACCCGCCACGCCATCGTGGCCAAGACCGCGCTGGTCTGGCCGATTTCCCTCACCGGTGCCCAGCGCACGGCTTACGAGCAGCAATTGGCCGAGCGCGGCGTGTTGGTGCGTGAATCCGCCTGACATCCGCCTGACCTTCGCCACTTACAGCCCGTCCTTCCATCCCCCGAACCCGCCTGGCCTTCTGGCTTGCGCGGGTTTCGTCATTTCTGGAGCCCCGAATGAACAACCCGTTTCTGAATCCCGGTTTCTCGATGGCCAGCTTGACTGCTGCCATCAACATCATCCCCAACCGCTACGGCCGTCTGGAAGCCCTGAACCTGTTTCCGGCTAAGCCTGTGCGCACCCGCCAAATCATCGTGGAGGAGTACGCTGGTCGCCTGAACCTGCTGCCCACCAAGCCACCGGGCTCGCCCGGCACGGTTGGTGAGCGTGGCAAGCGCAAGCTGCGCTCTTTTGTCATCCCCCACATCCCGCACGACGATGTGGTCCTGCCCGAGGAAGTCCAGGGCATCCGTGCCTTCGGCTCCGAGACCGAAATGGAAGCCATCTCCGGCGTGCTGGCTCGGCACCTCGAGACCATGCGCAACAAGCACGCCATCACGCTCGAGCACCTGCGCATGGGTGCATTGAAGGGTGAGATCCTGGACGCCGATGGCAGCGTCATCAGCAACCTGTTCACTGAATTCCAGATCACCCCGCAGTCGGTGAACTTTGATCTGGCCAATGCCAACAGCGAGGTCAAGGGCCACTGCTACGACTTGCTGACCAAGATCGAAGACGCCCTGCAGGGTGAATTCATGACCAGCGTGCATGTGCTGTGCTCGCCGGAATTCTTCCGGGCACTGACCACCCACAAGGAGGTCAAGACCGCCTACACCAACTGGCAGCAAGGCGCGGTGCTGATCAACGACGTGCGCTCGGGCTTCACCTATGCCGGGGTCACCTTCGAGGAATACCGGGGCCAAGCTGCCTATTTGCAGGCCAATGGGGATCTCGGCACCCGTCGCTTCATTGCAGCAGGCGAGGCTCATGCCTTCCCGCTGGGTACGGTCGACACCTTTGGCACCTACTTTGCCCCGGCCGACTTCAACGAGACGGTCAACACGCTGGGCCAGTCGCTGTACGCCAAGCAGGCTCCTCGCCAGTTCGACCGTGGCACCGACCTGCACACCCAGAGCAACCCGCTGCCCATGTGTCACCGCCCGGGCGTGCTGATCAAGCTGACCGCCTGATCCGATGCAAGCCGCCTTTGAGCGGGCGGTCTCGCGCCTGTTCGCCCGGCTGGGTGTGCCCGGCACCTACCGGCTGGCCGATGGTCGTGAGATCGCCACCCGCTTCATTGCCAAACAGGCCGATGTCGTCGAGTCCTTCGGTGACACCCGGTTGGCGCTGGCCACCCACCGCTTTGATGTGATGGCCCGTGACGTGGCCTCGCCGCGTGAAGGTGAGCGCTTCACGGTTGCTGGACAGCCCTATCAGGTGGTGGGTGAGCCCTTGGCTGATCGAGATCGCTTGATCTGGACGCTCACGGGAGCGCCGTTATGAGACTGCAAGCGGCACTCTCGGGTGACCTGGGTCAAATGCTGGCCGATGAGGTGCGCATTGCCGAGCAGGCGGTGACGCACTCCATCCGCGAGGCGACCGATGGCCTCAAGACCGAACTGCGCAGCCAGATCACCGGTGCAGGCTTGGGCCAGCGCCTGGCCAACACCTGGCGCGGCGAGCTCTATCCCAAAGGCAAACTGAGCATCAAGGCAGCAGGCCTGGTCTACAGCCGGGCGCCCGTCATTGTCGGTGCGCATGACCAGGGCACCACCATCCGCTCCAAAGACGGCTTCTGGCTAGCCATCCCGCTGCCGGCTGCCGGCAAAGGCCCACGCGGCAAACGCATGACCCCCGGTCTTTGGGAAAAGCTCAGGGGCCAGCGCCTGCGTTTCATCTACCGCCGAGGCAAACCATCCCTTCTCGTCGCAGAAAACCAGCGTGCCCGCCAAGGCCAACGCGGCGGCTTCTCCGCTGCCTCACAAAAGGCCCAGACCACTGGCCGAGGGCTGGTGACGGTGCCGATGTTCCTGCTGGTGCCCCAAGTGACCCTGAAGAAGAAATTTGACATCGACCGCAGCGCGCGTCGCTGGATCAGCACGCTGGCCCAGCGCATTGCCAACCGCTTCGATGAAGCCGACCGCAAAGGGGCAACGTCATGAGCCAAAGAGAGAACGCTATCGGTGCTTTGTTCGCGGTCCTCGGCCAGTTGTCACTGGGCACGATGGTCAAACGCAACGCCGCCTTGCCCGAACGTATCGCGGACCACGCCATGGCGATCCTGCGCGACGGCGAGATGGGCGAGCCCGAGGTATCGCTCTCGCCACTGACTTACCACTGGCAGCACCAGGTGGCCATCGAGCTGTTTGTGGCCGATCCGGATGCCGCTGTGCGGGATGCCCGCATGGACGGTCTGCTGGTCGAACTGGCTGTCCTGATCGAAGCCGACCTGACGCTCGCCGGTGTCGTCGAGTACGTCGAAATCGGTCAGCCGAAGTTCGATGAACTGGCCCCCGAAGGCACGAGCGGCATCAAAGCCTGCCTGCTGCCCGTGGTCCTGCACTACAGCAGTGCCGGGTATGGCCCGTGCCTACGGCGCGAACGCCAGCCTCTTGGCCGCGTTCGAATCCACCTATGGCAGCACCCCGGTAGATGGCTACTGGCAGCTGCCCTTTGTCTCCACCTCACTCGGCTCCGAACAGGGGCTGATCGCCAACGATCTGATCGGCCTGGGCCGTGACCCGAGTGCACCCATCCGCGACGTGATCAAGGTCGAAGGCGACATGGTCGTTCCGCTGGACGTGCGCCATATCGGCCTGTGGCTCAAGGCCTTGTTGGGCGAGCCCACCTCGGTGGGCACGGGCGTGGTGACCCACACCTTTGCTTCAGGCAAACCGAGCCTGCCCAGCCTCACCCTGGAAACGGGTCTGCCGGACATCCCGGCCTGGTTCGTCGCCTCCGGCGTCATGGTCAACAGCCTGCAGGTGGGCTTTGCCCGCTCTGGAGCCGCGAATGCCACGGTGGGTCTGGTGGCCCAAGGCGAAATGCGGCGCACCGCCACGCTGGATGACACCCCGGCCACTCGCGAATTGCAGCGCTTCAACCAGTTCCAAGGCCAAATCCTGCGAGAAGGCCAGGCGCTGGGCAATGTGGTTTCGGCGCAGCTGACCTATGCCAACAACCTCGAGCGTATCGAGACTATCCGTTCTGATGGCAAGATTGACGGCGCGGATCCGACGGTGGCCAGCCTCACCGGCAATCTCGAAGTGCGCTTTGCCGACACCACGCTGATCGATGCTGCCACCAACAACACCCCGTTGGAATTGACCTTTGGCTACGCGATTGATGCCGATCACCGGCTGACCTTCATCGCCCACGAGGTCTATCTGCCCAAGCCCAAGCTCTCTATCTCCGGGCCCGGCGGCATCCAGGCCACCTTCGAATGGCAAGCCGCCAAGGCCACCAGTGTGGCGCGCATGTTCACCGTCGAGCTGGTGAACGACGTCTCTTCCTACTGATCACTCGACCGAGGTTTCTCATGATCAAACTCAATCTTCCGCGTGACCCGCACTGGATCACCCTGGCTGCTGGCGTGCGCCTGCAGGTGCGTCCCGCTACCACCGCGCTAGTCATGGCCGCGCGCCATGCCGCCTCCAAAGTGGCCGGCACCGATACCGCTGCGGCCGGCGAGCGCACCGCCACGCTCATCACCGAACTGGCCAAGCTGGCCGTGCTGGCCTGGGAAGGTGTGGCCGACGACAAGGGCAAACCGGCTCCTGTCACGCCTGAGGGTGTGGCAGCGCTGATGGAGTACTGGCTCCTGGCCGATGCCTTCGAGCGCGAATACCTCGCCGGCCTCTATGCGCTGGACACTGAAAAAAACGCCTGAAGGCCCGCACCGCATGGCACTTCGGTGGCGGGCCCAGCTATTGCCAGGCCTGCCCCGAACCGTGCCCCGAGTGCCCGTACACCATGAACGCGCCCGAGAGCCTGGAAGGCTGGCAAGCCGCCAGTGCGATTGACATCTGTGCCAGCCAGCTGCGCATGGCGCAGGGCCGCGTGGTTGGGCTGGATTTGAACGCCTGGATGCTGGCCTGCGAGTGCACTGGGTTGGACAAGGCCACCGCGATCGATCTGTTTCCAGCGGTCGAGGCGGGCCTGATGAGCACCCTGCAACAAGACACATAGACCCACGATTCACCCGATATCGGATTTCTTCTTCCCATGGCCGAACGCAACCTCTCCATCCGCCTGTCCGTGGTCGACGGCGGCAAGGTCAAAGCCGAGCTGTCCGAAATTGGTGAAAAGGGGGAGCGCTCGCTCAAGAAAATCGAGGCGGCGGCCACACCAGCGTCTGGTGGCCTGAAACTGCTGTCGTCTGCCGCCAACGACGCCAAGTTCCAATTGCAGGCCGCCACCGACCGGCTTGGCGTGCTTGGCTCGGTCCTGAGCAAACTCGGCCCCGCCGGTCTGATGGCCGGCGCCAGCATCGCCGCCTTGGGCGTGGGCATCACCGCCTTGGTCATGCCGGTGGCGCGGGTCGGTGATGAGTTCTTCAAGCTCTCGCAAAAGACCGGTGTCTCGGTTGAAGCGCTCACCGCGCTCGACTATGCGGCTAAGCTCTCGGACGTCAGCACTGAAGGACTGACCAAGGGGCTGCAGCGCCTGTCTGTCGCGTTGTTCGACAGCCGCTTCGAGGGCGCCGAAGGCAGCAAGGCCTTGCAGGCTCTGGGTGTGGCGGCCACCGACGCCCATGGGCAGATCCGGCCAACCGAGCAGGTCTTGCTGGATCTGGCCGAGAAGTTCGCCGATATGCCCGACGGCGCAGACAAGGCGGCCTTGGCCATCAAGCTCTTTGGCCGAGAGGGGCTCAACCTGATCCCCTTACTCAACCAGGGGCGAGAGGGCATCACCGCGCTAATGGAAGAAGCGCAGCGCCTGGGCCTGGTGATGTCCGAAGACGTGGCGCGTGCGTCGGAAGTCTTCAACGACAACCTCACGCGCCTGTCGGCCATCTTCGAAGGCGTGCAGCGCCAGATCGGCGCGGCCGTCATTCCGGTGCTGGCCGACTTCACCGAGCAGGTGATCCTGGCGCAGACCGAGACGGGCAGCTTTAGCAATGAGCTGCAGCGCATCACGTCCAACCGGGAGGCCACGCTGGCATTTCTGGAGTCTGTCGCTTCCGGCCTGGCCTTCATCGCCGAGTCGGCGGTGCTCTTGAAGCGCGTGATCGCCCAGCCATTTGACAGCCTGTCGGTGGTGGGCAAGGACATTGAGACCTGGTTCAGGACCGAACTGCTGACCTTCTACAAAAACTACGGGTTCAATGCACAGGACATCGATGCCGAAATCGCCAAGTTGCAAACCGCGCGCGACGACTATGTGCGCGCTGCCAACGACCGGCTATTCAACATCAACCAGAACCCGGGCTATAACGCCGCACGGTGCGCGTCATGGGCCAGCGGTTCGTGCTCGACACCGAAGCGCAGGCCCGGGAAGTTCAGGCCATCTACGACCGCTTCCTGCCGACCGTTCCCCGAGCGCCCCGGCCACCGGCCAATCTGGACTTCAGCGCCTTTGCCAGGCCGACTGCTTCCGCCAAGCCCGATGAGGGCGAAGCCTTCCTCAACCAGCTGCGCACCCGGCTCTTGCGCACCCAGGAAGGCGAAGCGGCCGAGCTGCGTGCGCGTGCCTTGCAGATCGAGGCCAAGGGCTACCAGGGGGTGGCGGCGCAGGCTGAGCGCTATATCCAGGTGCTGGAAGCCATCGAGCGGCAGAAGGAATCCGACAAGGCCTTTGACGCCTACGAGAAAGAAGAGGCGGCCGCCCGCAAGATCACCGAAAGCCTGATCGGCGGCAACCGTCAGCGCATCGAGGCCCTGCAGCTGCAGCGCGAGATGCTGGATCTCTCCGCCAGCGAACGTGCCGTCCTGCAAGCCCGCACCGAGCTGGAAAAGGCCGCCACCGCTGCACGCAAGGAAGCCAGTCAACTCCAGGACGCTGACCTGAGGGCCCAGACCATCGAGGCCATCAACGATGCCCTGGCGCGTCAGTTGCCTATCGTGGAGAACCTCTTTCGGGCCAACGCCGAGTACCAGCGCAGCACCGAGTTTGGAGCCAAGGCGGCGCTGCGCACCTACATCGAGGACGCCACCAACGCGGCCAAGCAGGCCGAGCGCGCGGTGACGGGCGCCTTCAAATCCATGGAGGATGCGCTGACCCAGTTCGTGATGACGGGTAAGCTGGACTTCAACAGTCTCGCCAATTCCATCATCAGCGACCTGATCCGCATCCAGATCCAGCGCGCGATCACCTTGCCGCTGGCGAACTTTGCGATGAGCCTGTTCGCACCGGCGGCCAGCGCCGCGCTGCCCCTGGGCTCTGGCGATCTCATGGGCGTGAACGCCAACATTGCGCACAGCGGTGGTCTGCTCGGTGCCGATGGCCTGCCGTCTCGCAACGTGGATCCCGCTCTCTTTGCCGGTGCTCGACGCTTCCACACCGGTGGCCTGGTGTCGGGCGAAGTGCCCATCATCGCCCGCCAGGGCGAGGCCGTCTTCACGCCCGGTCAGCTGCGCGCTCTGGGCGGCGCGGTGGCTGCCAAACCCCAGGTGAATGTGGAAGTGAATGTGATCAACCGCGCCAGTGGGGTGGAGACCCGGGTCGAGCAGCAACAGCAGCCAGATGGCAGCACGCGGCTCGATGTGATCGTCGAGCAGATGGAAGCGCGCATGGCTCGCTCCATCTCTCAAGGCTCCGGCTTGGCGCCGACCCTGGAGCGCCGCTACGGGCTGAACCCGGCGGCAGGGGCGATGCGATGAGGGGCCATGTGAAGAGGAAGCGCCGATGAACATCACCTGGCCCACCACGCTGCCGCTGCCCTCGGTCGAGGGCTATGGCCTGACGCCGCAAGAGGCCGTGCTGCGCACCGACATGGAGTCGGGCCCGGCGCGCCAACGGCGCCGGTTTCGGCAAACGCCCACGCGCATCACCGTGCGCTGGCTCTTCACCGAGTTCGAGTTTGCCCTGTTCGAGGCTTGGTACAAGTACCACGCCGACGAAGGGGGCCAGTGGTTCGAGATCACGTTGCTCGGCGGTCTGGGCTTGCTGCCGCATGAAGCCCGTTTCACCCGTCAGTTCGAAGCCCAGCTGCGGCCGGCAAGACGCTGGGACGTCAAGGGCGAGCTGGAAATCCGCGAGCGCCCCACGCTCGATGAAGGCGCGCTCAACCTGATGCTGGAGCTTTCCGCCGCCGACCTCTTTGCTATGGGCAGCGAACTGCACCAACTGGTGCACGGCACCTTGCCTGCTCGCTGGCCGGTCTAGCGGCCCCCGATTCATCCATTCATTCTGATTCCGGAACCACCTCTATGAGTCTGCAAACCGATCTGCACCAGGCGGTCGCGCAGGTCACGGCCGACAGCACCTTGCTGCGCACCGTCGTGCACGGCACGGCGCTGCAAACCGTGACCACCGAGGGCGGCGATGTCGCCACCGTCGCCAAGCTGCTGGCCGACGCCGATGCCCGCATCAACCTCGCCGCCGACGGTATCCTGGCCCAGAGCCAGGCCGCTGCCCAGGACGCGCTCACCTCGGCCGAACTTGCTGCCAGCGAAGCCGACCGAGCCCAAGCCACGGCCGACCAGGGCGTGGCGGACACCACCGCCGTGCTGAATCAGGTGCAGTCCAGCGGCAACCAGATCCTGGTCGACGCCGAAGCCGTGCTGCAGCAAGTCATCGCGCGGCTGCTCGCGGTGGGTCTGCCCGATGCGCTGACTGGCGCGCGCGGCATGCTCCTGAAGGTCAAGGCCGATGAGTCCGGCTACGAGCTCGTGCCCACGGTGGCATCGCCCAGGTTCTACGGCTTTGCGCTGTCCGCCGATGGCTCCGAGTTGCTGATGACCGAGGGGCGCGATCAAACCTTCGAGGCCGACGCGTTCGACGCCTGGACCGTCACCGAGGGCGTGCACTTCGCCATTGAGGACAACGCCCTGGTGATGATGCTGGAGGGACAGCCATGAATCTGGACATCTCGGCGCTCGGCTATCGCTGGCGCGGACTCTACTCACCGTATCTGAGCTACCGCGACGGTGACGTGGTCTTCAAGGAGGGCGGCGCCTGGGTCATTCGCCATGGCCAGCCGCAGCCCTTTGCCCTGGGCCAGCAGGACGCCGTGCTCAAAGGCCATCTGCTGACAGGTGGCGTCTCGGTGGGCGGCATCGGCAGCATGGTGCTGCATGCCAATGGCGTTGATGGCGTGGAGTTTCGCTTCATGGCCGATCGCAACGGCACCGTCGCCACGGCCCTCATGAATACCGACCGGGCGGCGGCGGACTACCACAGCGCCAACTTCTTCATGGCCGCGCTCATGAACGACGGTTCGGTGCGTGCCTGGGGCCGTGCGCTCACCGGCCAGCAGGGCACGGGCAGCACAGGTGACATCAGTCGCACCTTCCCGGCACGGGTCGCGTTCCCCCCGGGCACACCGCGTATCACGTCCATCACCTGTATGTGGGACGAGACCTTCTTCATCGACGCCAGCGGCGGCCTGTGGCATGCCGGGGCCAACAGCGACTGGGGATCGCCCACGGCCACCGCTAACCCGGTGCCCCGCCGCGTCAATGGCGTCGGCCAGTTGCCCGCCGCTGCGGTGGTCAAACGCGTCTTCACCGGCCACGACTGGTACGGCTATCGGATGTTCGCATGCCTGGACGATGGCGGCCGCGTCTATGTCTGGGGCAACAACCGCTACGGCAGCCTGGGGCTGGGTCACAGCACCAACGTGTCCACGCCAACGCTTGTGCCGTTCACGCTCGACACCCCGATCCGCGAGGCCTTTCTGTCTGGGGGCTTTCATGCCGCCAGTTACCTGGTGGATACCCAGGGCAAGTTGTGGGTGGCCGGTGAAGCGAATGCCTGTGGCTTTGGCAGCGACCAATCCACCCACCGTCTGCTCATGCCCTGGGGCACTGAGAAGCGCGTCAAAAAAGTCTTCTGTTCCGAGTCCGACGGACATTGGGTGGCAGGCGCCCAGTACTACCGCGCCTACGGCGTGGTGCTCGAAGACGGATCGCTCTACCGCTGGGGGCATGACAGTGGTCAAATCGGGGGCAGCTGGGGTACGGGTTTCACCGGCGATATCTGGACCGGTCACGCGCTGTTTCCGTACAAGGTGCTCGACGGCGTGACCGATGCCTACGCCATCTCCGGCGGGTATGGCAGGACGCTCGCGCTCATGCAAGACGGCACGGTGCGCCACACCGGGTACAACGGCTACAGCATTGGCGGCGGCAGTGACCGCATCACTTGGGCCACGATCGGTGGCGAATTCTTGACCCAAGTCACCAAGCTGCGGGTGTACGGCAGCAGCTATGGGTCGTCTGCCATGGCGCTCCGATCTGACGGCAAGGCGGTGGGCTGGGGCATGGGGGCAACGGGGCAGTGCGGCCATGGGTATGCCGACACGTCCAACGCCCCCTCGCGCTTCGTGCTCATCGACCGGCCCATCGTCGACTTCTCCCGCTCCGGGACGATGGGCTGCGGCGAGGGTGGCGAGTACCACAACGGCGCCTACCACTTCCTCACGGTCGATGGTCAGGTGATGAGCACTGGCAACGGCAGCTATGCACAAACGGGCGATGACGACCACGACCACCGCCAATCTCCACTCTTCAAGGACTGTTCATGGGAACCGTTTCTCTGGGCAAGATTGCCTTTACCTGGCGCGGCGCGTATGACGCTAGCGCCACCTACGCCCGCCAGGACGTGGTCGGCCACCACGGCGACAGCTTTGTGTGTCTCGCGGACGCCACCACGGGCGTGGCGCCGCACGCTAATTCCTCAGCTTGGGATCTGTTTGCCCAGGGCACGCAAGGGGTCTCGAATCTGCCGGGCGAGGTCATCTACTTCGATGGCAACCAGCTGGTCGCCTTGCCCGCAGGTCAATCCGGGCAGGTGCTCACCATCGGCGCGCAGGGTGTGCCGGTCTGGGCGACACCCGATGTGCGCTCGGGCACCAAGGCATTGAAGTTGCCAGAAAACGCCAGCAACACGCAACCCAACAGTTACCGCCAGTTCGGTCTGATCATGACCGATGGCAGCATCCGCGCCTGGGGGCGCAACGTCAACTTCAAGCTGGGGGACGGCACCACATTCGCGCGCTCTTACCCGGCACGGACGGCGTTCCCGCCGGGCTTTCCGGGGGCAGACAAGCTTTATTACAGCCATGACACCAACGGCTACTGCATCGACAAGAACGGTCAGCTCTGGGGTTGGGGGTTCAATGGCTATGGCCAGCTCGGTACCGGCAACACGGCCAACCAGCCGGTCCCCTACAACATGAGCGCCAATGCCAGTAACTCGATCGCTGGCAAAACCGTGGTGCAGCTGGCGCAAAACTGCGGCGTCGAGGGATTCAACAGTACCCTGGTGCTGTGCAGCGACGGCACGGTGCACGCCTGCGGCTACAACGCCCATGGCCAGCTGGGCTTGGGTGATGTGACCCAGCGCAACAACTTCGTGCAGTTGCCGGTGCTCTCAGGTATTACCCAGATCGCTGCCGGGCGCGAGCGCTACACCGCCTATTACGCGGTGAAGAATGACGGCACCCTGTACTCGTGGGGTTACAACGCCAACGGCCAGCTGGGCGATGGCACCACCAATCAGGCCAACGTCGCCATGCCGCGCGCGGGCGGCAGCCTCGCCGGTAAAACCATCGTCAAAGTGTTTGGGGCGTATGTTCATGCTTTCGCACTGGACAGCACCGGCGCTTTGCACGCCTGGGGTACCAACGACTTCGGGCAATTGGGCAATGGCAATCTGGCCAACCAGTTCACCCCGGTGCAGGTGGCGACCAACGTGCTCGATGTCTACGCTGGCAGCCACGATCAACCGCTCACCTACCTCAAAAAAACCGACAAGACCCTGTGGGCCTGTGGCGCGGGCGCCTATTGGGGCAACGCCAACGGCAGCAACAGCGGCAACTTCGTGCAAGTGCCGGTGGGCAATACCGTGGTCAAGGCCGTGCACGGTGGCACCGGGTCCTACAACTACGGTGCGGCCTTACTGGAAAACGGCACCGCCTACACCTGGGGCTACAACGGCAACGGGGCGCTGGGACTGGGGGATGCCACCAACCGCAGCAGTGTGGAACTGGTGCGCATTGCACAGCGCCGCGTGGTCGACATCTCATCCTACGGCTCGAGTTCCGAGCAGGGCCTGGTGTTTCTGCTCGACGATGGCCAGGTGCTGGCCAGTGGTTATGCCGGCGAGGCACAGTTGCCCGAGGACGACAGCGAAACCAGCTACGTGCCTTACCCCATCATCCTCTGAGCGGTGATCTCTGATGCCCAACGCTGCTTTATCTGAAGCCATCAAGGAGGCTTACGCAAGTGCGCCTTCGGAGCAGATCATCCTGCACACCCTGGAGTTGCGCCATCCGGCCTTTGTCGATGAGACAGGGCAGCTGGTTGCTATTCGGGTGGTGCGCGACACCGGTGATCTGTGGGCTCGGCTGGAATCGCAAGCCCCGCTGCAAGCCGGCGAGCGCGTGCAATTCGTGGCCATGGGCTTTGAGCTGGATTTGCCGCCAGTGGACACCATGCCGGTGCCGGAAATCACCGTGACGCTCGACAACGTCTCGCGCGAGATTGTGCGCCACCTGGATGCAGCTGCCGAGTCGCAGTCGGTGATCGAGGTGACTTACCGGCCATATCTCTCGACCGATCTGGAAGGGCCGCAAATGGACCCTCCGATTCATCTGGTGCTGACGGAGGTCGAAGCCGACATCTTCCGGGTGACCGGGCGGGCGCGCATGCTGGACGTCGGCAACAAGGCCTTCCCCGGCATCAGCTACACCGCCAAGACCTTCCCGGGCTTGACCCGATGAGCCCGACACCCCATTGGGCGGCCGAGCTCATCGGTCGGCCCTGGCACGCCGGTGCGCGTGGCCCGGATGCGTTTGACTGCTGGGGGCTGCTTCTTGCTATCCAGCGTGACCATTTCGGCCGAGACCTGCCCGAAATCCCGGTCAATGCCAACGACCTGCGTACCGTGATGACCACCTTCCGTGACCATCCCGAGCGACAGCGCTGGAAAACCGTCACAAGCCCGATTGAGGGCGATGCCGTGCTGCTGCGCCAATCCCGCCACCCGGTGCATGTGGGCGTGTGGCTCGCGGTCGACGGCGGTGGTGTGCTCCACGCGGTCAAAGACGCGGGCGTCGTTTTCCAGAAGCGGCCCGAGATCCTGCTGCATGGTTGGCGAGTGGAGGGCTTCTACCGATTCATGGAGTGTTTGTGATTCACGCCGAGCAAAGTGCCGTCGTCCTGCTGCGCAACCCCTTCCAGCCCAGTCAGCGCGAAGTGATGGTGGCCCACCCGAGCCAGACCATACGCCAGTGGCTGGCTGCCCAGGGCATTGCCGAATTCGACCAACCCACCGTCTGCATCAAGAACGGCGCGCCCGTGTTGCGTGCCGATTGGGCGGTCACACCCATCGATGGCGTGGTGATCTTCATCACCCTGCCGCAGGGCGGGGGAGGTGGCGGCGGTGGCAAGAACCCGTTGCGCACCGTTCTGATGATCGCGGTGATGGTGGTCGCCACGGTCTATGGCGGCCCCTTGGGCGCGAGCCTGGGATTCAGCGGCAACCTGGCCACAGCGGTCGGTTCGGCCATCATCATGACGGCAGGCTCAGCTCTGGTCAGTGCGCTGGTGCCGCTGCCCACGCCCAATATGCCGTCCTTTGCCGGCTCGGGCGGGGGCCTGGCGCAACCATCGCCCACCTATAGCCTGCAAGGCCAGGGCAACTATGCGCGCCTCGCCCAACCCATCCCGGTGGTCTACGGCCGTCATCTGGTCTATCCGGACTTGGCTGCAACCCCCTATGGCGAATATCAGGGCAATGAACAGTTCCTGCATCAACTACACTGCATCGGCTCGGGCGAATACGACATCGAGCAGATTCGCATCGAGGACACGCCGATTGCCTCGTTCGAGGAAGTGACCTACCAGATCGTGCCACCCGGCAGTCCGGTCACGCTCTTCAACCCGGATGTGGTGACTGCCCCCGAGGTCGCCGGGCAGGAATTGCTGGCTGGCACCTGGACCGGAGGCTTTGCCATCAACCCGGCCGACAGTGAGGTCACGCACATCGGCATCGACATCCTGTTACCGCGCGGGCTGTATTACGCCAATGACGCCGGGGGCCTGGACAGCCGCAGTGCCAGCTGGAAGGTCGAAGCCCGGGCCATCGATGCCGAGGGCGATCCACTGAACGACTGGTTCACGCTGGGCAGTGAGAGCCTGACCGCTGCCACCACCACGCCACAGCGGCGCACCTACCGTTATCCCGTTGCTGCAGGGCGATACGAAGTGCGTGCCACGCGGCTCGATGGCAAGGATGCCAGTTCTCGCGCTGGACATGAAGTCCGCTGGGGCGAGGCCCGGGGCTATCTGGCCGGCGGCGTCACTTTCCCTGGCAACGTCACGCTGCTCGCCATCCGCATGCGCGCCACCGACAACCTGTCGCAGCGCTCCAGTCGGCTCATCAACTGCATCGTCACCCGGAAACTCCCTGTCTGGTCTGCAGACTCTGGCTGGTCCACAGCCGCGCCCACGCGTTCGATCGCATGGGCCTTTGCCGACATCCTACGGGCCAGCTATGGGGCCAAGTTACCAGATGCCCGAATCGATCTGGCCGCCTTGGCGCAACTGGATCAGGTCTGGGCCAGTCGGGGTGACCAGTTCGATGGCGTGTTCGATCAGCAGGTCACGGTCTGGGAGGCGCTGACCCGGGTTGCCCGCTGCGGTCGGGCGGTGCCCTTTCTGCAAGGCGGCATTGTGCGTCTCGTGCGGGATGAGGCACGGCTCTTGCCCGTGGCGCTGTTCAGCCCCCGCAACATCGTCAAGAACAGCCTCAAGATCCAGTACGTGATGCCGGGTGAGGAGACGGCGGACGCGGTGACGGTGGAGTTCTTCAGCAGCCGCACCTGGAAGCCCGATGAAGTGACGGTGAGCCTTCCGGGCTCCAGCAGCACCAATCCGGCCAAACTGCGTCTCTTCGGCTGCACCACCGAAGCCCATGCAGTGCGCGAGGGGCTGTATCTGGCGGCGGCCAACCGCTACCGCCGCCGCATCATCACCTTGCGCACCGAGCTCGAAGGGCTGATTCCCACCTATGGCGATCTGATCGCCATTGCCCATGACATGCCCAGTTGGGGAGCGGGCGGCGAGATCGTTGCCTGGGATGCCGACACCCACACCGCCACGCTGTCCGAGCCTATCCAATTCACGGATGGTCAGCCGCACACACCACACGTCATGGCCTTGCGCCGACGCGATGGCGGGGTCAGCGGCCCACATGCAGTAACACCGGGAAGTGATGCGCAGCAAGTGGTCTTTGCAGACCTGCCCGACATCCCCATCGAAACCGGCCTGTCGGCCGAGCGCACCCATTTCGCCTTTGGGGTGGCCGAGCAATGGAGCCTGCTGGCCCGGGTGATCGCGGTGCGCCCGCGTGGCGAGCAGGTGGAAATCACCTGCGTGGCCGAGCATCCGGCAGTGCACAGCGCCGATAGCAGTGCCCTCCAGATTTGAAAGGAAAGAAGATGAACGAACCCCACCTGATGGATGGCATGGTGGTCATGCCCCATGACGAATTCGAAACCCTGCTGGAGCGCGCCGCCGAGCGTGGGGCGCGTCACGCCTTGTCCGATGTCGGTCTGGATGGACCGGATGCCGCAAACGACATCCGCGAGCTCAGGAATTTGCTGGACGCCTTCAACGAAGCCAAGAAAACCGCCGGTCTCACGCTGGTCAAGATGCTGGTCACGGGTCTCGTGCTGGCCTTGCTCGCTGGCACCATCGTCAAAATCAAACTGTTCGGAGGCCCGCAATGAGCCCAATCTTCACCACCTTGGCCCCCGGCATATTCGAAGCCGGCGCCAAACTGATCGACCGCCTGATTCCCGATCCGGCCCAGCGCGAGCAGGCCAAACTTGCCTTGTTCCAGGCCGAGGGCCAGCAGGCCTTGCAGGAAATGCAGGTGAGTCTGTCGGCCATTCTGGCGGAAGCTAACAGCCACGACCCCTGGACCAGCCGGGCTCGGCCGACCTTCCTGTACGTGATCTACGGCGTGATCTTGCTCTCGGTGATTGGCAGCATCATCGGCATCTGGTGGCCTGCTGAAGTCTTTCAGGCCGCTGAAAACCTGTCCAAGCTGCTCAACGCGGTGCCAGAAAGCCTGTGGTGGCTCTTCGGTGCCGGCTACCTCGGTTACACCGGTGCGCGCAGTTTTGACAAGTGGCGCAGCGTGCCCAGATAGGCCACGTCAGCGATCGCAGCAAACGCCATCCATAGACCCCGTCTTCATTGGCTTCCCTTCATGGGCAGCGGGTGAAGGCGGGGTCTTTTGTCGTTTGTGCAAACCAGCCAGCGCATACCAGTAAAC
>LNFM01010685.1_pt1 | contig 18262 bp, 16 predicted proteins | sample 596031 | NCBI WGS metagenome assembly LNFM01 (sample SAMN04254537, study PRJNA301005) | activated carbon metagenome | isolation source: dual media filters at the Ann Arbor, Michigan drinking water treatment plant | place: USA: Ann Arbor | reverse complement strand
CCGCTCCAGCGGCGCTCTTTCTTTGCCGCCGCTCAAGAGCGCCGCTGGAGCGGCGCGGCCCGAAGACAACTGCTTCACCCGCAAGCTTGCGGTCGGTCACATCGCGGCGCAAAGTCGCCGCCAACTGAACGAGGGACCGATATGAAGCGCCAGGAACTCCCCGACGGCACCGAGATCGCCAAGTGGTACGTGCGCGCCGTGAAGGCTGGGCCGTTTGTCTTCGTATCGGGGACGACTTCGCTCGACGCCAAGGGGCGGGTGCAGGGCCGCGATGCGGGCGCCCAGACGCGGGTGACCATGCGCAAGATCGTCAATGCCCTGAAGGGCGCCGGCGCCACGGTCGACGACATCACCCGGCTGACCATCTACTGCACCGATATCCGCGACGGCGCCCTGATCACCAACGAGCTGTCGCGCTGGTTCAAGAAGTCGCGCTGCGCCTCGGCCCTGATCGGCGTGTCGACCCTGGCGGTGCCCGGCCTGGTGGTCGAGATCGAAGCCACGGCGGTCGTCGGCGACGGCCGCTGATTCGAGCCAGCCCTTGAACTTGGGCGCATCAGGCGCTATTTAGGCCGCAGATTTCGGGTGCGTGTGCCGCCCCGGGTCGTGCTCCGAGCCGCAACGCCAGTTGTTTATCGGGACCGTCCAGCAGGGCGATCCGGCCGCGCGGCGAACCTCCTGATGTCGAATATCGCGGACCCTACCGCGCTTTCGGTCATTGACCTCTCAGCCCGTATTGCGGGCCTTTTCCAGACGAATCCCCATGAATCTCCAGGACCTTAAGAAGAAAACCCCCGCAGAGCTCTCGGCCTATGCCGAGGAGCTGCAGATCGAGAACGCCTCGCTCATGCGCAAGCAGGAGCTGATGTTCGCGGTGCTCAAGCGGCTGGCCGAATCCGACCAGGCCATCTTCGGCGCCGGCGTGATCGAAGTGCTGCCCGACGGCTTCGGCTTCCTGCGCTCGACCGAGGCCAACTACCTCGCCGGCCCCGACGATATCTACATCAGCCCTGCGCAGATCCGCCGCTACGGCCTGCGCACCGGCGACACGGTCGAAGGCGAGATCCGCGCGCCCAAGGACGGCGAGCGCTACTTCGCCCTGGTCAAGCTCAACACCATCAACTTCGAGGACCCCGAGCAGGTCCGCCACCGCATCAACTTCGACAACCTCACACCCCTCTATCCCGACGAGAAGCTCAAGGTCGAGCTCGAGGAAGCCGGCTTCGTCGCCGCCGAGAAGGTGGTCGAGGATGTCGGCTCGGCGCGCGTCAGCGCCGCCGGACGGGTCAGCACCGGGGCCGGCGCGCGACGCACCGCGACGCTCTCGAAGAAGCCGTCGGGCCCGACCATCGATATCAGCACGCGCGTCATCGACCTGATCGCGCCGATCGGCAAGGGCCAGCGCGCGCTGATCGTCTCGCCGCCGCGCACCGGCAAGACGATGCTGCTGCAGAACATCGCGCACGCCATCTCGAAGAATAACCCCGAGGTCATCCTCCTGGTGCTGCTGATCGACGAGCGGCCCGAGGAAGTCACCGACATGGCGCGTACGGTGAAGGGCGAGGTCGTCAGCTCGACCTTCGACGAGCCCGCCTCGCGCCACGTCGCCGTCGCCGAGATGGTGATCGAGAAGGCCAAGCGCCTGGTCGAGCACAAGAAGGACGTGGTGATCCTGCTCGACTCGATCACCCGCCTGGGCCGCGCCTACAACACGGTGGTGCCGAGCTCGGGCAAGGTGCTGACCGGCGGCGTCGACGCCAACGCCCTGCAGCGCCCCAAGCGCTTCTTCGGCGCGGCGCGCAACATCGAGGAAGGCGGCTCGCTGACCATCATCGCCACGGCGCTGATCGATACTGGCAGCCGCATGGACGAGGTGATCTTCGAGGAGTTCAAGGGCACCGGTAACTCCGAGATCATTCTCGACCGCAAGCTCTCCGACAAGCGCACCTTCCCGGCGATCGACATCACTCGCTCGGGCACGCGTAAGGAGGAGCTGCTGGTCGACCGCGGTACGCTCAGCAAGATGTGGGTGCTGCGCCGCATCCTCATGCCGATGGGCACGGTGGACGCGATGGAGTTCCTGCTCGACAAGCTCAAGACGAGCAAGAACAACGCCGACTTCTTCTCCTCGATGAACCAGTAGGATCACGACATGCGCTTCGCATCCGCCAACGAGGCGATGCAGGCGCTGTTCGAGCGACTCGGTCCAGTCGACGATCCGGACTGGCAGTTCGAATACGGCCTGAAGGCCGAGCCGATCGATCCGGCTCGCCCCGACATCCGCGCGGCGCGCGGCCCCATCGCGCGCACCATGCATTTCGGCGCGGTGCGCGTCGATCTCGCATCCGGCGTCGTCGAGTTCATCGACGAGGATCATCGCGACGGCGGCGACTACGTGTGCCGCCGCGCCCAACTATCCAGCGACTGGATTGAGGCCTTGCGCGCGCTCGGTTAGGCCAGCGCCATCTCCAGCACGCGCGCGACATGCAGCGCCTCGCGCTGCGCGCCGTCGTGGATCTGGTGCCGGCAGCTCGTGCCGTCGGCGATAATCAGCGTATCGGCGTCGGCGGCACGCACCGCCGGCAGGAGCGACAGCTCGGCCATCGCCATCGACACGTCGTGGTGCGAGGCCTCGTAGCCGAAGGCGCCAGCCATGCCGCAGCAGCTCGACTCGACCGGCGTGGTGGTGAGGCCAGGAATCCAGCCCAGCACCGTCTGCACCGGGCCCATCGCGCCGAAGGCCTTCTGGTGGCAATGGCCGTGCAGCAGCGCCCTGCTCTGGGGCAACGGCTTGAGCTTCAGGTCGCAGCGGCCCGCCGCTTTCTCGCGCGCCAGGAATTCCTCGAACAGGTAGCTGCTCTCGGCGATGCGCTGGGCGTCTTCGCCCAGGCCCATCACGGTGTATTCGTCGCGCAGTGACAGCAGGCAGGACGGTTCGAGCCCGACGATGGGCACGCCGCGCGCGACGAAGGGCGCGACGGCGGCGACCAGACGCGACGCCTCGCGCTTGGCCTCGTCGACCAGGCCGGCGGCGAGGTAGGTGCGGCCGCAGCACAGCGGCCGCTCTCCCTTGGATGGCGCCGCGACATGGACCTTGTAGCCGGCGGCCGCGAGCACGCGCAGCGCGGCGCGCGCGTTGTCGGGCTCGAAATAGGTGTTGAAGGTGTCGGCGAGGAAGACGACCTCGTGCGCGCCCGACGCCGTGCCGCTCGCGTGGAAGCGATCGCCGCGCCATTTCGGCAGTGTGCGCTTGGCTGAGAAGCCGAGAAACTTCTCCGACAAGGTCGCGGCGCCCGGCAGCGTGTCGCGCAGGTTGAACAGCCAGGGCAGGCGTGCGGCCCACGGCGCGTAACGCGGCAGGTGGGCGATCAGCCTGTCCTTCAGGCTCACGCCGTGACGGCGCGCGCGCTGATGCGCCACCTCGATCTTCATGCGCGCCATGTCGACGCCGGTGGGGCAATCGCGCTTGCAGCCCTTGCAGGCGACGCACAGATCCATCGCCGACGCGACGGCGTCGGAGGTCAACGCTTCGGGGCCGAGTTGGCCGGACAGCGCGAGCCGCAGCGTGTTGGCGCGGCCGCGCGTCAGGTCCTTCTCGTCGCGCGTGACGCGGAAGCTCGGGCACATCGTGCCGGCGTCGAACTTCCGGCAATGGCCGTTGTTGTTGCACATCTCCACGGCCTTGGCGAAGCCGCCGGCCGGATCGCCGCCGGTGCCCGGTGGCGTCGTGATCTCGGTGCGCGGATCGGCCTGGACATCCCACGCCGACCAGTCGAGTCCGGTCTTGATCTCGACAGACCGGTAGCCCGGCTTGAAGCGGAACAGTTCGCGCTGGTCCATCTTCGAGGGGCGCACGATCTTGCCGGGATTGAGGATGCCCTCAGGATCGAAGGCGTCCTTCAGTTCCTCGAACGCATGCGTGAGCTTCGCGCCGAACTGCCAGCCCACCCACTCGCTGCGCACCAGACCATCGCCATGCTCGCCTGAGAACGCGCCCTTGTACTCGCGCACCAGGGCGCCGGCCTCCTCGGCGATGGCGCGCATCTTGGTGGCACCATCGTTGCGCATGTCGAGGATCGGCCGCACGTGCAGCGTGCCGACGCTGGCATGGGCGTACCAGGTGCCGCGCGTGCCGTGCTTCTCGAAGACGTCAGTGAGCCGCGAGGTGTAGTCGGCGAGATGCTCCAGCGGCACCGCGCAATCCTCGATGAAGGACACCGGTTTGCCGTCGCCCTTCATCGACATCATGATGTTGAGCCCGGCCTTGCGCACCTCCCACAGGGCCGACTGCGCCTTGGCATCGACCATCTCGACGACGCTGCCGGGCAGGCCGAGATCGCCCATCAGACTCACGAGGCGCTTCAGATCGCGGATCTGCGCGTCGCGCTCCTCGCCGGCGAACTCGACCAGCAGGATGGCCTCCGGCTTGCCGATCAGCGCCGCGTCGATCACCGGCCGGAAGGCGGGATTGGCACGCGCCAGGTCGATCATGGTGCGATCGACCAGCTCGACTGCGACCGGCTTGAGCGTGACGATGTGCTGCGCCAGCTCCATGGCGCGACGGAAGGTCGGGAAGTTCACCACGCCCAAGGTCTTGTGCTGGGGCAGGGGCGACAGCTTGAGCGTCAGGCGTCGCGTCACCGCCAACGTGCCCTCGCTGCCCACCAGCAGATGCGCCAGGTTGATCGAGTTGTCCGATGTATACGGCCGCTCGCTCTGGGGATGGAAGACGTCGAGGTTGTAGCCGCCGACGCGACGCAGCACCTTCGGCCACATCCGCTCGATTTCATCGCGCTCGCGGGTCGCGAGATTGCGCGCGATATCGGCGAGGCGCCGCACATGTGGATTGGCGTCATCCTCGTCGTAACGGCCGAAGCGCGCCTCGCTGCCGTCGGCGAGGATGGCATCGATCGCCTCGACGTTGTGCACCATGTTGCCGTAGCGGATCGAACGGCTGCCGCAGGAATTGTTGCCGGCCATGCCGCCCAGGGTGCATTGCGCCGAGGTCGAGACGTCGACCGGGTACCACAGGCCATGCGGCTTGAGGAATGCGTTGAGATGGTCGAGTACCAGGCCGGGCTGCACGGTGACCGAGGCGCGCTCCTTGTCGAACTCGACCACCTCGCGCAGATGCTTGCTGAAGTCGACGACCAACGCCTCGCCCACGGTCTGGCCGCACTGCGAGGTGCCCGCGCCGCGCGGCAGGATCGGCACCTTCAGGTCGCGCGCGATGTCGACTACCGCGCGCAGATCGTCTTCGTCGCGCGGCACCACCACGCCGACCGGGTCGATCTGGTAGATCGACGCGTCGGTGGCGTAGCGGCCGCGCGCGGCGTCGTCGAACATCACCTCGCCCTTGAGCGCGCCCTTCAGGGCGCGCTCAAGCGTGCGGACCGGCTGCTTCACTGTGGCGACATCTGTCATCGAACCACCTTGTCCTTCTCCCCGCGCAGGGGGCTTCCCGCTCTCGCAAGCGGCACGGCGCACGGAGCAGCATCGCGAAGCCCCTCATCCGCCTCGCTGCGCTCGGCACCTTCTCCCCGCCTTCGCGGGGAGAAGGACTAGACCTTGATGGCGGCGTCCTTGGTGACCTTCTCCCATTTCTCGATCTCGCTGCGGATGCGCTTGGCGAAGTCGGCGCGCGATTCGCCGCCGGTCTGCGCCGATTGCTCCTGCCAGATCTTCTTGAGCTTGGGATCGTTCAGCGCTTTGACGACCTCGGCGTGCATGCGGTTGACGATCGGCTCCGGCGTGCCCTTGACCGCCCAGACGCCGTACCAGGTCGCGACCTCCCAGCCCGGCACGCCGGCCTCGGCCGCGGTCGGGATGGTGGGGAATTCGCTCAGCCGTTCCTTGGTCGCGACGGCGAGGCCCTTGAGCTTGCCGCCCCGGATCTGCGCCGCCGAGGTGCCCATGCCGTCGAACATCATGTCGACCTGTCCGGCCAGCAGATCGTTCATCGCCGGGCCGGCGCCGCGGAACGGCACGTGCACGATGTTGGTCTTGGTCAAGAGCTTGAAGAGCTCGCCGGCGTAGTGGTGCGCGGTGCCGGCGCCGGGCGAGGCGTAGTTCACCTTGCCGGGGTTCTTGCGCACGTAGTCGAGGAACTCGGCCAGCGTGTTGACCGGCACGCGCTCCGGATGGATCGAGACCACCTGCGGCACCAACGCCAGCATGGTGATCGGCTCGAAGGCCTTCTCGAGATCGTAGTCGAGGTTCTTGTAGATGTTGGGCGCGATGGTGTGGTGGATCGCGCCGATGAAGAACAGCGAGCCGTCGGGCTTCGCCTTGGCCGCCTGCGAGGCGCCCACCGTGCCGCCGGCGCCGCCCTTGTTGTCGACGATCACTTGCTGGCCCAGTTGCTCCGACAGCATCGAGGCCACCGGGCGGGCGAAGACATCCGTGCCGCCGCCGGCAGGGAACGGATTGAGGAAGGTGATCGGCTGGCTCGGCCAGGCCTGGGCGCGCACCACGGCGGGTGCGGCCAAGGCGGTGAGACCGCCGGCTACCATCGCGCGGCGGGTGATGCGAGAGATCATGGATTCCGTCCTTCCCTTGCTCGGTTTCATTGACCCGTCTTCATTTCCTCCAGGACCGCGTCGCGCTTGTGCGCGAGGTGGTCCACCAGCACGCGGCGCAGGCGCTCCCCGTCGCGCGCCGCCAGGGCCTCGAGCATTTCGCCGTGGTCGGCGACCGCCCGGTCCCATTTGTCCTGGATATAGTTCGAGCGAAAGCGCAGCGCATGCAGGCGATCGTTGAGCGCGCGATAGGTGCGCGTCAGCGTCGGATTGCCGGCGATGGCGTTGATGCGCTCGTGGATGACGCGGTTGATCCGGTAGTAGTTCGGCAGGTCGCGCCGCGCGTGATAGGCGACCATCTCCTCGTGCATGACCCGCAGCGCCGCGATATCGGCGTCGGTGACATGCCGGCAGGCGAGCTCGCCCGACAGGCCCTCGAGCGCACCCATCACGTCGAAGGTGTCGCGCACGTCCTCGGGCGAGAGTTTCACCACCTGCGCGCCGCGATTGGGCGGCAGCGAGATCAGGCCCTCGGTCGCGAGCACGCGGAAGGCCTCGCGCAGCGGCGTGCGCGAGATGCCGAGCTGCTCGCACAGCGCGCGCTCGTTGAGCCGCGCGCCGGGCTCGAGCGCGCCCTCGACGATCATGTCGCGCAGCCGGCTCGCCACCGCCTCGTGCAGCGCCTGCCGGCTGATCAGCGCCGAGGGACCGTCCATCGCCTCACAAATCTCCTGCCGTGAAACCCATCTGGACTCAGTCTGGCATATTGTATACAAAATGCAAGACGCTCTAGAACGGAGGGACCGACCATGCTGCGCCTCAACGGCCACCCCAGCGGCCGCCATTTCTTGCAGATCCCCGGCCCCACCAACGTGCCGGACCGCATCCTGCGCGCCATGGACTACCCGACGATCGACCATCGCGGGCCGGAGTTCCAGGCGATGGCGCTGAAGGTCCTGCGCGACGTCCGCCAAGTCTTCCAGACCCAGCAGCCCGTGGTGATCTACCCCTCGTCGGGCACCGGCGCCTGGGAAGCGGCGCTGGTCAACACGCTCTCACCTGGTGATCGGGTGCTGATGGTCGAGACCGGCCACTTCGCGACCTTGTGGAAGAAGATCGCCGAGAAGCTCGGGCTGAAGCCCGAGTTCATCGCCGGTGACTGGCGCCGCGGCGTCGAAGCCGCGTCGGTCGAAGCGCGGCTGCGCGAGGACAAGGGCCAGACGATCAAGGCGGTGTGCGTCGTGCACAACGAGACCTCGACGGCGGTGACTTCCGATATCGCCGCGGTGCGCCGCGCGATCGACGCGGCCAAGCATCCGGCGCTGCTGTTGGTCGACACCATCTCCTCGCTCGGCTCGATCGACTACCGCCACGACGAATGGGGCGTCGACGTCACCGTGGGCGGCTCGCAGAAGGGCCTGATGCTGCCGCCCGGCCTGTCGTTCAACGCCATCAGCGAGAAGGCGCTGGCGGCGTCGAAGAGCTCGACCTTGATCCGCTCGTACTGGAGCTGGGACGAGCAGCTGGCGATGAACGCCAATGGCTGGTTCCCCTATACGCCGGCGACCAACCTGCTCTACGGCCTGAGCGAAGCCGTGGACATGCTGATGGAAGAGGGCCTCGCCAATGTCTTCGCGCGCCACGCGCGCCACGCCGAAGCGACGCGTCGCGCGGTGCGCGCCTGGGGGCTGGAGCTGCTCTGCGTCAATCCGGCCGAGTACAGCAATTCGCTGACCGCCGTGCTGATGCCTGCGGGTCATGACGCCGATGCTTTCCGCAAGGCCGTGCTGGCGAAGTTCAACATGTCGCTGGGCCAGGGCCTGACCAAGGTCGCCGGCAAGGTCTTCCGCATCGGCCATCTCGGCGACTTCAATGACCTGTCGCTGATCGGTACCTTGGGCGGCGTCGAGATGGGCCTCGCCGTCGCCGGCGTGCCGCACAAGGTCGGCGGCGCGCAGGCGGCGATGGACTATCTCAAGAGCGTCGCCGCGGGCGGCGCGCAGGAACGCGCCCGCGCAGCGGAATAGCGGCGTGCGCCATCATCGACAGCGCATTCGCTGCTGCATGATGCTTCCCTCCATCGCGGCATGGAGGGAAGCATGACCTTGAAGATCTACGGCGTCGCGGGCTCGCGCGCCGGGCGCGCGCTGTGGGCGGCCGAAGAGCTCGGCCTGCCATACGAGCACATCAAAACGCCGTTCACCGGCGGCGCGCCGCGCTCGCCCGAGATGCTGAAGCTCAATCCCAACGGCCGCATCCCCGTCATCGACGATGACGGCGTCGTCGTGTGGGAATCGATGGCGATCAACCTCTACCTGGTGAAGAAAGCCGGCGGCGCGCTGGCGCCGAAGAACGTCGTCGAGGACGGCCAGATGACGATGTGGAGCGTCTGGGCGATGACGGAGTGCGAGAAGGCGGCGCTGCAGATCCTGTTCCATCGCGTCGTCTATCCCGAAGACAAGCGCGACGAAAAGGCGGTCCAGGACGCCATCGCCACACTCAGGGGGCCGCTGGGCGTGCTGGAGAACGCCTTGAAGGCCGGCGGCGGCCAGCTGGTCGGCGGCCGCTTCACCATCGCCGACCTCAATGTCGCCGCGGTGCTGTCATGGTCGCGCCCGGCGCGCGAACTCCATGCCGACTTCCCCGGTGTCGCCGCCTGGCTCAAGGCCTGCCTGGACCGGCCAGCGCAGAAAAAAGTTCAGGCCATGCGATGATTTTTAGCCCGTGTGGCATCGGCATCACGGCGACCTCGTATATCCATGGGTAGTGTGGTCGACGCCCGGCCGATGCCTATCGGTTCGATACGTCGACCGTCAGAAACCCGTAACCCTTTGATGGTACGGGCGAATTGCCGATAGCCTTAGAATTTGCAGGGGGAATTTTCAGTCGCATTCGGCCGTGACCGCGTGTCATAGTCGGGTCAACCCGGAAGGCTGCTTGGGGGCTTGGCCGCGCGGGGGGAGAACGACATGACCGGATCCGACCGGGCCAAGCGTGTGCTGATCTACAGCCACGATAGTTTTGGACTGGGCCATCTCAGCCGCTGCCGCACGATCGCCAACGCGCTGGCCGCCGCCGACGAGGACCTTTCTGTTCTGATCATCTCCGGCTCGCCGATCATCGGCAGCTTCGATTTCGGCGCGCGCGTCGACTTCGTGCGCGTGCCTGGCATCGGCAAGCGCAGCGACGGCGAGTACGAGGCGCTGAACCTCAATATCGGCATCGACCGCACCGTGAGCATGCGCGCCGCGCTGATCCGCGAGACGGCGGAGATGTTCGATCCCGACCTGTTCATCGTCGACAAGGAGCCGCTGGGTCTGCGCGGCGAGGTCCATGCGACGCTCAAGATGCTCAAGGAGCGCGGCACGCCGCTGGTCCTGGGCCTGCGCGACGTGATGGACGAGCCGACGATGCTGGCGCCGGAATGGAAGCGCAAGAACGTGCTGCCCGCCCTGAAGCACCTCTACGACGAGATCTGGATCTACGGCTTGCCGCAGTTCAACGACCCGCTGAGCGGCATCACGCTGCCCAAGGCGGTGCGGCGCAAGACTGTCTACACCGGCTATCTGCACCGCGACCTGCCGCGCGAAAGCGACGACCTCGCGGTGCTGCACGATCTCAATCGGCCCTACATTCTGGTCACTGCCGGTGGCGGTGGCGATGGTGAAGCGGTGGTCGACTGGGTGCTGCGCGCCTACGAGCACGACGCGAATATCCCCTATGCCGCGGTCGTGGTGTTCGGCCCGTTCATGGCACCCGAGGCGCGCGAGGCGTTCCGCCAGCGCGCCGAGAGGTTGCGCGGCGGGCCGGTGCGCACCTTGACCTTCGAGACCAATCTCGGGCCGCTGATGACCAGTGCCGCCGGCATCGTCGCCATGGGCGGCTACAACACGTTCTGCGAGATCCTGTCCTTCGACAAGAAGGCGCTGATCGTGCCGCGCACCGTGCCGCGTCGCGAGCAGTTCATCCGCGCCCAGGGCGCCCGCCAGCTCGGGCTGGCCAACATGCTGGCCGACGACGGCATGCGCGATCCGGCGAAAATGGCCACGGCGCTGCGGCAATTGCCGCAGCAAGGCCTGCCATCCGACGTGGTGATCCCCGGGCTGCTCGACGGCTTGCCCAATGTCGGCAAGCTGGTGGCGCGCCATCTGCGTCAGCCGGCTCGGCGGCCGATGCCGGTGGCGGTCCCGCGCGAGGGCGACGCCGATCCCGAGATGGCGCGGCGGCGTAGACAGGCGTGATCGCTCCGGCCGGCCCCGGCCCCACCCTGGCCATCGTCGTCAAAGGCTATCCGCGGCTGTCGGAAACCTTCATCGCGCAGGAGATCGCGGCCTTCGAGGATCGCGGCCTCGATCTCGTGATCGTCTCGCTGCGCCATCCCACCGAGAGCAAGACGCATCCCGTGCACCAGCGCATCCGCGCCGCGGTGCTCTATCTGCCGGAATATCTCCACCAGGAGCCGCTGCGCGTGCTGAAGGCGTGGTGGGCGGTGCGCCGTCTGCCGGGCTACAGCGCCGCGTTCCGACAGTGGCTGGCGGATTGGCGCCGCGACCCGACGTCCAATCGCGGCCGCCGCTGGGGTCAGGCGCTGGTGCTGGCGCACGAGCTGGCGCGGAGCGTGAAGGCACTGCACGTCCATTTCCTGCATACGCCCGCCTCGGTGACGCGCTACGCCGCGATGATCCGCGACCTGCCGTGGAGCGGCTCGGCGCACGCCAAGGACGTCTGGACCACGCCGGCCTGGGAACTGCGCGAGAAGCTGGCGCATTGCCGCTGGCTGGTGACCTGCACCGATGTCGGCTGCCGCCATCTCGCCGCGCACGCGCCAGCCAACCGCGTCGAGCTGGTCTATCACGGCCTCGATCTCGCGCATTTGCCGGATGCCCCGCCACCGCGTGCGGCGCGCGATGGATCCAGCGCGCACAAGCGCGTGACCATCCTGTCGGTCGGCCGTCGCGTCGAGAAGAAGGGCATCGACGACGTGCTTTCGGCGCTGGCGCTGCTGCCGCGCGACCTGCACTGGGAGTTCAACCATATCGGCGGCGGCGGGCTGGGCGACGCGCTGAAGGCGCAGGCGCGCCGGCTGGGCATCGCCGATCGCTGCACCTGGCATGGCGCGCAGGCGCAGCAATTCGTCTTCGACGCCTATGCCGACGCCGATCTGTTCGTGCTCGCTAGCCGCATCGCCGGCGACGGCGATCGCGACGGCCTGCCCAACGTGCTGATGGAGGCGCAGAGCCAGTCGCTGGCCTGCGTCTCGACCAAGGTCTCGGCGATCCCCGAGCTGATCGAGGATGGCAAGAGCGGCCTGCTGGTGCCGCCGTCGGATCCGCCGGCGCTCGCCCGGGCGATCGAGCGGCTGATCCGCGATCCCGGCCTGCGCGCCGATCTCGCCCGGCACGGCCACGACATCGTGCGCGAGCGTTTCTCCTTCGAGGCCGGGATCGAGCGGCTGCTCGCCCGCCTGCCGCGATAGATGCTATGTCCCGCCGCATGCGGATCGCGTTCCACACGCCGCTCAAGCCGCTCGATCATCCCACGCCTTCCGGCGACCGCTCGATGGCGCGGGCGCTGGCTGGCATCCTGCGCCGCCTGGGCCACGAGGTGATCGCCGTCGATCGCCACGAGCCCGGCCGCCGCGGCCTGATCGAGCCGGATCGACTGTCCGAGGAGCGCGAGCGCCAGCGCGCGCGGCTTCCCGAGCTGATCGCCCTGCGGCCCGACCTGTGGTTCACCTACCACCTCTGGTACAAACGGCCCGACTGGATCGGCCCCGAAGTTGGCGCCGGGCTGAAGATTCCGTACGTCGCCGCGGAGGCGTCCTACGCGCCCAAGCGCGCCGGCGGGCCGTGGGATCTCGGCCATCGCGCCGTCGGCGCGGCGATTCGCGCCGCCGATCTCGTGCTGACGCTCAATCCCGACGACGCGCCGATGATCGCGCCGCTCTTGCGCGCGCCCGAGGTCGCGGTGGCGATCGCGCCCTTTCTCGACGCCGCGCCGTTTCGCGCCCAGCGCCGCGCGCCAGGCGCCGGCACGCCGATGCTGCTCGCCGTCGGCATGATGCGGCCGGGCGACAAGCTGGCGTCGTATCGCCTGCTTGCCGATGCGCTGCGGCGGGTGCGCGATCTCGACTGGCGGCTGACGATCGTCGGCGACGGCGAGGCGCGCGCCGATGTCGAGGCCGCGTTCGCGCCGCTGGTGGATCGCGTCGTCTATCGCGGCGCTCTCGACGGGGCGGAGCTGCCGGCGATCTACGGCTCGGCCGACCTGCTGGTGTGGCCGGCGATCAACGAGGCCTATGGCATCGCGCTGCTCGAAGCGCAGGCGGCCGGGCTGCCCGTCATCGCCGGCCGCACGCGCGGCGTGCCCGCCGTGATCGGTGAGGGCGAATCGGGCCTGCTGCCGGCACTGGGCGACGCGCAGGCTTTCGCCGATGCGGTGCGCGCGTTGCTGGTCGATCCGGCGCGGCGGACCGCGCTTGCCGCCGGCGCGCGCGCGCGCGTCGATCGCGATCACGACCTGCCTGTGGCCGAGGCGCGCATCGCCGCGGCGCTGGCGGCGATGCTGGCGCGCCGCGCGACGGAGGCGGCGGCGTGAGCGCGCGCATCGCCTTCCTGCGGCATGGGCCGACGGCGTGGAACGAGGAGGGCCGGCTGCAGGGCATGACCGACGTGCCGCTGTCGCCGCGCGGTCGCGCGCTGGCGGCGACGTGGCGCGTGCCCTTTCAGGGCTGGCGATGGGCGTGCAGTCCGCTGACACGCGCGCGCGAGACGGCGATGCTGATTGGCGCGCCGGAGTCGCTGGTGGTCGAGCCGGCGCTGCGCGAGATGGCCTATGGCGAATGGGAGGGCCGCACCCTGGCCGACCTGCGCGCGCGCGAGCCCAAAGGCATGCGCGATGCCGAGACGCGCGGCCTCGACATGGCGCCGCCGGGCGGCGAGTCGCCGAGGCAAGTGATGGATCGTCTGCGGCCGTGGATAGCTGCGACGGCGCTGCGCGGCGAGAACGTTGTCGCCGTCGCGCACAAGGGCGTGATCCGCGTTGTGTTGGCGCTGGCGACCGGCTGGGACATGAAGAGCCGGCAGCCGGTGAAGCTCGACTGGAACCGCCTGCATGTGTTCGCCGCTTCGCCCGACGGCACGCTCGCCATCGACGCGCTCAACGTGGAGATGGCGGCGTGAGCGCGCGGCTGATGTTCCACGTCCAGCATCTGCTGGGCATCGGCCACCTGCGCCGCGCCGCGACCCTGTCGCGCCATTTCGCCGCCGCGGGCTACAACACCGTGCTGACCTCGGGCGGCATGCCGGTGCCGGGCCTCGACATCGGCGGCGCGACCTTGGTGCAGCTGCCGCCGGTGCGCGCCACCGACAAGCTGTTCAAGGTGCTGGCCGACGAGAATGGCGCGGTGATCGACGAGGCCTTCAAGGCGCGTCGCGCCGAGATGCTGGTCGATACGTTACGCCAGCACCGGCCTGGCATCCTGTTCATCGAGCTGTTCCCGTTCGGCCGCCGTCAACTGCGCTTCGAATTGATGCCGCTGGTCGAAGCGGCCAAGGCGCTGTCGCCATCGCCGCGCATCGTCTCCTCGGTGCGCGACATTCTCGTGCAGTCGCCCAAGCCCGAGCGCGTCGCCGAGATGGTCGACTTGTTCGAGCGATACTTCGACGACGTTCTGGTGCACGGCGATCCGGCCTTCATCGCGTTCTCGCGCACCTTCCCCGAGCACGTGCGCCTGGCCGATCGCACCCATCACACCGGCTACGTGATCGATGGACTGCCCAAGCCCGGTCACACGTCCGACGTCGGACGCGGCGAGGTGATCGTCTCGGCCGGCGGCGGCGCGGTCGGCGCGCCGCTGATGAACGCGGCGCTCGACGCGCGCGCGTTGACGACGGTGCGCGGTGCGACGTGGCGCTTCCTGTGCGGGCACGGGATGCCACACGAGGATTTCGACGCCTTGCGCGGGCGCGCGGCGCGGCTCGATCCGCACGGCGTGGTGGTCGAGCGGGCGCGCGGCGACTTCACCACCATGCTGGCGAACTGCGCGCTGTCGATCTCGCAAGGCGGTTACAACACCGTCATCGAGACCTTGTCGGTCGCCGACCGCGCGGTGATCGCGCCCTATGCCGGCGGGCTGGAGACCGAGCAGGCTTTCCGCGCCGAGCTGCTGGCCGAGCGCGGTGTGTTCCAGGTGGTGGCTGAGGACACGATGTCGGCGGCGACGCTCGCCGCGGCGGTCGATCGCGCGCTCGCGGGCCCCTCGATCCGCACGTTTCCGCGCATCGACGCCGACGGCGTCGCCAAGACGCTCCGCATGGTCGAGGGATGGCTGCGCGCATGAGCGACTGGTGGGCGCTCGACGAGGAGCTGGCGCGCTGGGCGGATCTCGGCCGCGTCGCCACGCTGTGGTGGCGCGACGACGACGCGACCGATGTCACGCCGGCGCTCGATCGTCTGCTGGCGCTGCGCGCGCGCCACGATGTCGGGCTCGGGCTCGCGGTCATTCCCGAGCGCGCGAGCGGCGCGCTGGCGGCGCGCCTCGCCGATGACACCGCGACCGTGGTGCTGCAGCACGGCTATGCGCACCAGAACCACGCCGCGCACGGCGAGAAGAAGATGGAACTGGGCCCGCATCGGCCGGCGATGGTCGTGCTGGGCGAGCTTGGGACGGGTTGGATGGCGCTCGAGCGCCTCTTCGGCGCCCGCGCCCTGCCGGTGATGGTGCCGCCGTGGAATCGCATCGCGCCGGTTCTGGTGCCGACCCTGCCGGAAATCGGTTTGCGCGGGCTGTCGACCCATGGTCCCAGAAAGCGCGTCGAGCCAGTGCGCGGCCTGCGCCAGGTCAACACCCATCTCGATCCGATCGACTGGCGTGGCGGCCGTGGCTTCCTCGGCGAGGCGGCGGCGATCGGGACACTGACACGATCTCTTGCCATCCGGCGGCAGGCCGGGCTTGAGTCGGCTGTCGGCGAGGAGCCGACCGGTCTGTTGACGCATCATCTCGTGCAGGATGAGGCGGTGTGGGCGTTCATCGACCGGCTGATTGCACGATTGCGCGCTCACTCCGGGGTCCGCATACTTACGCCGCGAGAGGTCTTTGGGCTGTCATGACAGGGCGTTATCGCTATAGGACGAAGGACCTGTTCGGCGACTATGCGCGGGCGGCGGCGGGCGCGCTGATCTGTCTGGCGCCGGTGGTATTCGTCGGCAGCAACGGCGTGACGCTGGGGTTGGCGGCGGTCGGTTTGCTGTTCGTCGCCTTCGGCCTGCGCACGGCGTTGCGACAGGCGACGGAGGTCGTCGTCGACGAGCAGGGCATCGCCGCGATGGGGCCTCTGTCGCGGCGAATCGAATGGAAGGCGATCCAGCGCGTGAAGCTCTCCTACTACGCCACGCGCCGCGACCGTCAGGGCGGCTGGATGCACATGATGCTGAGCGGCCAGGGTGGCACCATCCGCCTCGATTCGGCGCTCGAGGGCTTCGACGACATCGCGCGCTGCGCCGGACGGGCGGCGACCGAAAACCGCGCCGCGCTGAGCGAGACCACCCGGGCCAATTTCGCCGCGCTGGATATCATCCTGCCCGACGCCCCCGCCCCCGCGACGGATCGCGCGACATGACCGACCTGTTGCGGGTGCGCGATCTGAAGATCGATTTCCGCGTGCATGACGGCACGCTGCGCGCGGTCGACGGCGTATCGTTCTCGGTCAAGCCGGGCGGCACGGTGGCGCTGGTGGGCGAGTCCGGCTCCGGCAAGTCGGTCTGCTCCCAGGCGATCATGGGCCTGTTGCCCAAGGTGGCGACCATCGCCGGCGGGTCGATCGAGTTCACCGACCCGGCCGTGCTCGACGCCAAGCCGATCGATATCGCGCGGCTCGATCGCAACGGCTCGGAAATGCGCGCCATCCGCGGCGGGCGCATCTCGATCATCTTCCAGGAGCCGATGACCTCGCTCTCCGCCCTGCACACCGTGGGCGACCAGATCGGCGAGGCGGTGAAGCTGCATGGCGGGCAGCTCTCCGAGCTCGACACGCTGGGCGACCAGATCGGCGAGGTCGCCGAGAAGGTCCAGGCGCGCTCGGGCCGCAAGATGAGCACCAAGGAAGCGCTCGAGCTGACGCGCGAGATGCTGGAGCTGGTCGGCTTTCCCGATCCCAAGCGGGCGCTGCGCACCTATCCCTTCGAGCTGTCGGGCGGCCTGCGCCAGCGCGCCATGATCGCCATGGCCCTGGTCTGCCGCCCGGCGCTGCTGATCGCCGACGAGCCGACCACGGCGCTCGACGTCACCATCCAGGCGCAGATCCTCAAGCTGATGAAGGATCTGCAGGAACGGCTCGGCATGGCCATGCTGATGATCACCCACGATCTCGGGGTGGTCGCCAACATGGCCGACGAGGTCGTGGTGATGTATCGCGGCAAGGTGGTCGAAAGCGGCGCCAGCGAGGACATCTTCCGCCACGCCGAGCATCCCTACCTGAAGGCGCTGCTGCACGCCGTGCCGCGCTTCGGCATGGCCGACGACGAGCGGCTGGTGCCGATCCGCGAGATCCAGAGCACGACGGGCCATCTGCTCGCCGAGAAGGCGGCGGTCGAGAAGACCGCCGACTATGATCCCGACGCGCCGATCCTCTCGGTGCGCCACATCCACAAGACCTACGCCATCCGCAAGGCCGAGGGCTTTGTCGACTCGGTGTTGGGCCGCGGGCCGGCGCGGATCGTGCACGCGGTCAACGATGTCAGCTTCGACGTGCGGCGCGGCGAGTGTCTGGGCCTGGTGGGCGAAAGCGGCTGCGGCAAGACCACGCTCAGCAAGATCCTGATGCGCGCCATCGCCGCCGATCCCGTCGTGGCCAGCAACGGCGGCGGCATCGTCTTCGACGACCACGGCCGCAAGATCGACGTCATGGCGCTGCGCGGCGACGAACTGGTGCGGTTCCGCCGCAAGCTCCAGTTCATCTTCCAGGATCCGTTCGGCTCGCTCAATCCGCGCATGACGGTGTTCGACATCATCAGCGAGCCGCTGGTGATCCATCAGATCGGCGACGCGGCGCACCGCCGCGAAATGGTCGGCGAGCTGATGGAGCTGGTCGGCCTCGATCGCCGCCACCTCAACCGTTATCCGCATTCCTTCTCCGGCGGCCAGCGCCAGCGCATCGGCATCGCGCGCTCGCTGGCGCTCAGGCCCGACATGGTGATCTGCGACGAGCCGGTCTCGGCGCTCGACGTGTCGATCCAGGCGCAGATCCTCAACCTGCTGAAGGATCTGCAGGAGAGACTGGGCCTGACCTACATGTTCATCAGCCACAACCTGGCGGTGGTCGACTACATCGCCGACCGCATCGCCGTGATGTGCGCGGGGCGGCTGGTGGAGCTGGCGCCGGGCGGCGAGCTGTTCCGCAATCCCGTGCACCCCTATACCAAGGCCCTGCTGTCGGCGGTGCCCGAACCGGATCCATCCAAGCGCCTCGATCTCGGCGCGCTGATGGAAGGCAAGGCGTCGATCCCGTCGGAGTGGCCGGCGCCCTTCACCGAGAGTGACGCGGCGCCGCTCGATTGGCTCGATCTCGGCGACGGCCACTTCGTGCGTGCCGGCGCGGCGTTGCTCGGGCGTCCCTCGGAGAGGGCTGCATGATGATCGCACAAGTTCTTGCCTTCCCCCGGAGGGCAGGGCTATCGCATATGAAAAAAGAGGCTGAGAAGGAAGTCGTCGTTCCATCCGGCGCGAAGGATTTTGCGTCGCATGG
>LNFM01006915.1_pt1 | contig 18267 bp, 11 predicted proteins | sample 596031 | NCBI WGS metagenome assembly LNFM01 (sample SAMN04254537, study PRJNA301005) | activated carbon metagenome | isolation source: dual media filters at the Ann Arbor, Michigan drinking water treatment plant | place: USA: Ann Arbor | reverse complement strand
CCGCCGCGCGGCTCGATGTCAACCGTCGTTTCGTCGCTCGATTTGCAACTCCAAGTCGCTGTTTGTGTCGTGGAGTTTTCGGCGCCTATGGGGTTCGGGGGGGATGGGGGGGATGGTCCGATGGCCGGCATCGCGCGACGCAGCGCGACCACGCGTGGTGGGGCGGCGAGCCCTTGTGGACGCCTGGATCGCGTGGTCCGTGAGCGGGTCGTCTCGTGGTAGACCCGGCGCCATGGTGACCCGATGACCGCGGGATGGAACTTCGAGCGGCGCCGCGACACCTGCGCCAGGTTCCTGATCGGGGTGGCGCTGCTGGCGAAGGGCCGCGCGGAGTTCGACACCAGCCTCGAGGCGGTGCGCAGCGTGATGCGCCTGCCGCCCGAGGACGCCCTCTTCGCCGCGCGGCGGCTCGGCGCCGACGGGATGATCGCGTTCGAGCCCAACGGCGCGGTGCGCTCCAACGCCCGCGGCCTCGAGCGCGCCGAGGTGCTCCTGGCGAACGCCCGAGCGAGCGCGCTCGACCACGCCGCGGTCGCCCGGACGCTGGCGGAGGAGGGCATCGCCCTGGACGTGCTGCGGGCCGCGATCCGCGCGGACGGCGGCTGGCTGCCGTGCGGCGCGCCGGCTTCGGACGCGGACGGCGCCTACCGCCTGTCGCTCGCGGGCGACGCGATCGTCCTGGAGCGGCGGCGCGACGACGGGACATACGAGCCCGCGCCACGCGCCCTTCCGGCGTAGGTTGCGTCCCTGTGCGACGCGACGATCTTTCTGCTCGTGAACTACTCCGTGATGCCGGCGTGGGCGTGGCGTACGCGGTGCTGCGCTTCGGCGATCGCCCGGGGCCGCAGGGCGCGCACTTCTCTTCGCTCGCGGGCGTCTAGCGCCGCGCTCTCGCTACCCCGGCGTTCCGCAGAACACCGCGCGGATCGCTGTCGCGTTGTTGCCCGAGAGGCACTCGTCGACCGGCATCGGCCCTGGATTGACCGAGATGTACACGTCGATCGACCGCGGCGGAAACATCGCTTCGCACGAGACCTCCTGGCACATGCCAGGCGCGATCGACGGTCCCACCGTCCCCGTGCACAGCTCGGCGCCCATCGCGTCGCCCACGCGAAAGCTCGCGCGAACGCCGGCCGGCGCAGGGAGCGTCCCGCGATTGCACACCCGCGCGCGGAGCGTCCCTCGCTCACCGACGCACATCAAAACAAGCGGGCCCGGGTCCGCGGTCACCGTCAAGTCGGCGAGCCCGAGCGCCGCGAGCGAGCCCTGCACGTTCTGGCGAAAGTTGTTGAGCCCCATCGTCGTCCAGTTGCGACGCACCATGCTCGTGCGCGGGACGCGGCCGTCGTCGTCGATGTGGGTGACGTGATAGGCGTGCTGGTTCCAGATCGGGCGCGACGACGCCCAGCGGTCCATCTCGTCGCGAAGCACCACCACGCCGCGCTCGCGCGCGAAGGTCGCTCGCGCAAAGAGCGGGTCGGTCGCCGCGCAGCCGAGCGTGCCCGCGTAGTCGTTGGTGGTCGAGACGATTTCGCTGCGAAAATCCCCGTCGACGTCGGCGATCACGGGGTTCTCGTAGGCGGTGCCCGACGAGCGCGCCGACGAGTACACGACGCGCCCCGTGCGCCCTTCGTACACGCGCAGATAGCACTCGTCGGCGTAGACAGCCTCCGCGCGACCGTCCGCGTCGAAGTCGAAGACGCTCGAGCCTGTGACGTTGGAGCTGCTGTCTTGCGACGGCTGGTTCCAGAGAATCCCGTCAGTGCGGGTCATGCCGTTGCACCTCATGGGATCGCCGCCCATCACGCAGTCGAGGTCGTAGACGACGTAGCGGGTTCCGCCGGCCGTCGCGAACTCTGCCCGTCCGTCGCCGTCGAAGTCTGCGATCGTGGGTGGGCCGCCGACGCCGCCGCCAGGGATCGAAACCGGGCCGAAGACCACCCGACCTTCGAGGGTCTGTACGCGGACCGTGCCCGACGACACGACCACCACTTCGGGGCCGTCGAGGCCATCGACGTTCACGAGGGGATAGTTGCCGAGGTTTCCGATGGCGACCTGGCCTTGCGCGAGGGCGGTGCCTGCGAAGTACGTCTCGGGGACCCAGCGGCGGGTCATCGCGTTCCACTCGAGGATGCGGTTGCCCGAGACGAGCTCCATCTTGTCGTCGCCATCGACGTCGGCAACAACCGGGATGAGTCCGTTCGAGTACGCAGGCGCGCCGAGCGAGCCATCGAGGATGCATCCGTCGCCGCCGTACACGACCGCGCCGTGGATGATCTCGGGTCGGCCGTCGTCGTCGAGGTCGTGGATCGACGGGCCGCCCCAGTTGGCGGGGCCCGTCGCATCGGGCGTGCGCGCTCCGCCCATCGCGCACGTGCCCGAGCGCCACCACCGCGCAAATCGCCGCGTCATCGGGTCCCACTTGAACGCGAGCAGACCGCCGCCGTGCGCGACGGCGACGATCTCGGGACGACCGTCGCCATCGAGATCGGCCGCCGCGGGCGAAGCCGTCGACGTGACGAGCTCGTTGGACGCAGAGAAGCTCTGCTGCTGCGTGCAGTCGCGGCCAGAAATGATCCGAAGCACTCCCGGGTTGGTGTACGTGCCCGTCGACGGAGGAAAGCTCGCGAAGACGATGGACGGCTGCCTCGTCCCGAGGTCGTCATCGAGGTCGAGGTCCACGACCACGGGCGTGCTCATGGCTTGATTATGTGTGGGGTACATGTCCCCCATCGGCGGTCCGCTCCAGCGGCATTGCACCGAGGGCCTGAGCGCGTCGATCGAGACCGTGCGCCGACACATCGCGTTCGTCGTTCGATCCGATGGAACGCCGTACGGAACGCACACCCCTTCGCGGCAGTAGCTGTCGGACTGACACTCGTTGTCCAGCGCGCACAAGCCCAGATCCCGCACGCACCGGTCGAGAATGCATCGCTGCCCCATCGCGCAACAGCTCGCCGAGCACTGTCTCGGCGCGGGACAGGCGTCGGCGACCGCGCCGTCTGGCGCGCCATCCACAACGGTGCTCGCTTCCGACGGAGCCGTGTCCATCGTCGAGGCGTCCTCGAGCGAGCCGTCCATCCCTCCGTCGGCGCTGCGGCTGACGCATCGCCCCGAGGCGCAGCGCTGCGAGGAGGCGCACTGCTCGTCCGTGGTGCAGCTTCCGGCTGGAGGCGGCTCGCCCGCGCACGCGGCCAGAGCGAGAGAAGCAACGACGAGGCTCGGGGCAAACCGCATGTCACGCAGCGTAGCAACGACCCCGGCGGTTCGAACGCCGTTCTTTGTCGCGCCGCCCGAAACCGGACGCCGCACTGCCACCGCTTCGACGCACCGCGACGCGCGGTCGTGCTTGTCGTAGGACCCCCCGCGGAGGTATTGGACTGACACGTCAGTTCAGCGCCTTGCCGCACTCAAGCTGCGACCTCGCAGCGCGCTCCCTCGTTTGCCTACCGCCAGCGTTTTTCCCATGCCCGCCAGCTACTTCGACGTAGACGGAACGCTCATCCGCACGAACCTCCTGCATCCGACGGCGTTCTACCTGCTCAATCAGGGCTCGCCGACCAAGGCCCTGGCGCGCATCGCGAAGGCCGCGTTCAGCGCGCCTGCGCTCGCGCTGAGCGAATGGCGCGATCGGCGAGCCTTCAACGAGTCGCTCTACGCGCTCTACGAGGGGATGACCGAGGACAGGCTCTTTGTGCTCGCGGACGAGGCGTACGAAAAGGTCCTCGAGCCGGCGATTTATCCCGGCGCGAGGGACCTGGTCGCCTCGTGCAAGAACCAGGGTCACAGGGTCGTGTTCGTCTCGGGCTCGCTGGACTTTCTGGTCAAGCGCCTCGCCAACGAGCTCGGCGCGGACGACATCATCGCCAACCGACTCGAATTTCGCTCGCGAAAAGCCACGGGAAAGCTGCTTCCTCCCGTCGTCGCGGGCCCCGCCAAGGCCAAGATCATCCGCGACCACGCGCGGTCGCACGGCCTTCAGCTCGATGATTGCTTCGCCTACTCCGACAGCCTCTCGGACGTCCCGATGCTCTCGGTCGTAGGCCACCCCGCGGTGGTCCATCCGGACGCTGCGCTCGAACGACTCGCACGCGCCAACCAGTGGCCCGTGCTTCGACTGGACGGATTGTCGTGAATCATCCCTGCGTCATCACACTGGACAAAAAGAGCGCTCCCCGCACGCTGTTCGCTGGCGACAAGCTCATCAAGGTCGACCTGCCCGCGGGCACGAGGGTGATCTACCCCAAGCCTCCCCTCGCGGGCCTCAAGGATCCAGACGCGGCGATTCGCTACGCGATCAACCACCCGTACGGCTCGCCGCCGCTCTACGCGAAGCTCAAGCCGGGCATGAAGGTCACGATCGCGGTGGACGACATCTCCGTGTGTCTTCCGCCGATGAAGCGCCCCGACGTGCGGCAGCGCGTGCTCGAAATCGTGCTCGAGCAGCTGCGCGATCACGGCGTCGACGACGTGCACATCATCATCGCGACGAGCTTTCACCGTCGCATGCGCGAGTGGGAGCTTCGCTTCATGCTCGGCGACAAGATCGTCGACGCGTACTGGCCGAAGAAGCTCTACAACCACGACGCTGAAGACCCGGCGGGGATGAAGTACGTCGGCACGACGGAGCTCGGCGAGCCCGTGGTGCTCAACCGTCGCGCGGTCGAGAGCGACCTGGTCATCTACGTCAACCTCAACCTCGTCCCGATGGACGGCGGGCACAAATCCGTCACCGTGGGCCTGTGCGGCTACGACAGCCTCAAGCCGCACCACAACCCGCGCGTGATGCGCAAGTGCCACTCGTACATGGACCCGCCCAAGTCCGAGCTCAACACCGTCGTCGAGCGGATGGGAAAGGTCACCGACGCGGCGATCGACGTCTTCACGATCGAGACGACGATCAACAATCGCATGTTCGACAAGCCGCTCGGCTTCCTCTCGAAGAAAGAGGAGGACTACACGATGGCCGAGCGGGCGGCGCTCGACGCGATGATCTACACGCTCGACCGCACGCCGTCGCACTTGCGACAGGAGATCTTTCAGCGCGTTCCTGCGCCGTACGAGCTCACGGGAGTGTGGGCCGGCAAGACCGAGGCAGTGCACCCGCACACGCTGAAGAAGTGCTTCGAGCAGTACAGCGTTCCCGCGACGGGTCAGGCGGACATCGTCGTCGCGGGGGTCCCGTACATCTCGCCGTACAACATCAACGCGTACCTCAACCCGCTGCTCGTGCAGGTGATGATCGAGGGGTATCTGCACAACCTCTACCGCGGCTCGCCCGTGGTCAAGAAGGGCGGCACGGTGATCGCCTTTCACCCGTGCAGCGATCGATTCGACCCCGATCAGCACGCGCCGTACATCGAGTTCGTCCATCGGGTGTTGCCCGAGACGCGCGACGCGATGGTGATGCACAAGAAGTACGAAGAAGAGTTCAGCAAGAACCCGTCGTACATCGAGCTGTACCGCAAGGGTCACGCCTACCACCCCGTGCACCCCTTCTACATGTGGTACTGGGGCGAGGCCGGACGGCAGCACCGAGGGCGCGTGATCCTCGTCGGCACTGACAACGAATACGTGCCCAAGCTCCTCGGGTACGAGACCGCCAAGACCTTCGCGGACGCGCTCGAGATGGCCAAGGACACGCACGGCCGCAGCCCGTCGATCACGTGCATGCACGTCCCGCCGATCGGGATGGTGGACATGACTCCGGCGGGCTCGAGCGGCGCGAGCACGAGCAACAACGCCGCGCTCGCCGCGCACGGAGGCGAGGCGTGAGCGAGCTCACTCGGACCGACGGAGACTCGATGGAGGTCACCGCGCGCCCGGTGCTCGACGTCGGCAACGCGCTCGACGGCGCGAGGCTCATCGTCGTCGGCGGGACAGGCTTTCTCGGAAAGGTGTGGGTCGCGCAGACCCTCCACTGCTACCCCAACATCGGAAAGCTCTTTCTCGTCGTCCGCGCCAAAAAGGGCATGGACGCCGACACGAGGCTCTGGCGCGAGATCGTCACGGCCGGTCCGTTCGACGCCCTCCGCGCAGAGCTGCCTGGCACCGCGTTCGAAGAGTTTATTCGCGAGAAGATCGAGGCGGTCGACGCGGACGTGGGCCGCTTCAACTGCGGGCTCTCGGACGAGTGGATCGCCGCGCGCGCGGGCACGGTGGACGCGCTCGTCAACGTCGCGGGCGTCGTGGATTTCAACCCGCCGCTCGACGAAGCGGTGCTCGCCAACGCCCGCGGCGTGGCGCACCTCGTCGAGCTCGCCAAGGCGATCGGCAACATCCCGGTGCTGCACACGAGCACTGCGTATGTGGCCGGCTACCGGAGGGGAAAGATCCGCGAGATCGACCCGAAGGATTTTCCCTTTCCCAAGTGTGACGAGATCGACCCGTCGCGTTGGAGTCCGATGCGCGAGATCGACGAGTGCCTCGCGCTCGTCGAGGACGTCAAGCGTCGCGCCAAAGAAGCGCACAAGCAGACGGAGCTCGACGCCAAGGCCCGCGAGAACCTCGAGCGCAAGGGGGAGCCCAGCACGGGCCCCGTGTACGACGAAGAGCGCGCGAAGGTCGAGCGCCGCTGGCTCGAAGACCAGCTCGCCATCATCGGTCAAGAGCGCGCGAAGTACTGGGGATTCAGCAACGTTTACACGTACACCAAGAGCCTCGGCGAGCAGGTGCTCGCCAACTCGGGGCTGCCCTACACGCTGGTTCGTCCCACGGTCATCGAGTCGACCGTGCGCTACCCCTTTCCAGGATGGAACGAGGGCATCAACACGATGGCCCCGCTCATCTACCTGTGCATGAAGGGGCACATTCAAGTCCCGTCCAGCGAAGAGACCACGCTCGACGTGATCCCAGCGGACATGGTGACCTCGGCGATGACCGCCGCGCTCGGCGCGCTGGTGTCCGGTCGCGCGAAGCCCGTCTACCACGTGGGCTCGAGCGACACGCAGCCTTTGCCCATGACTCGGCTGATCGAGCTGGTGGGCCTCTACAAGCGCAAACACTACCAGCGCACTGGAAAGGGCAATCCCTTTCTCAACTACGTGCTGGCGCGAATCGAGCCGCAGGCCGTGAGCGTCACCGAGTTCTACAGCCACGGCGCGCCGGCGATCGCCAACGCGTCCAAGGGCCTCGCGGGGCTCTTGAACAAGGCCGCAGTGGGCCCGATCGCGAGCCTCGCCAAGGGCGCCGCCAAGGCGCTCTCTGGCTACAGCGAGATCGCGAAGAAGAACGGCGAAATCTGGGAGATGTTCGTGCCGTTCACCGCGGAGACGGCGTACGAGTTTCGCTGCGACGAGACGCGGGCCCTCTTCGCCGAGCTGTCCGAGCGCGACCGAGAACACCTGAACTACGCGCCAGAGACCCTCGACTGGCGGGTGTATCTGCACGACGTTCAGATCCCGGGTCTCGAAAAGTGGTGCTTCGGTCAGATCGACGAGAAGCTCGAGCGCAAGACCAAGGCGCTGCGCGCGTACACGTCGCTCAGGCACATGCTCGAAGAGCGGGTCCAGCGGACGCCGCACGCCAAGGCGATCGCGCGGTTCGAGCGCGACGGCGTGGCCGAGATGACCTACGCCGAGCTCGGCGCGTCCGTCGAGTCCGCCGCGGCGAGGCTCCACGCGTTGGGCGTGCGCAAGGGCGATCGAGTGGCGATCGCCGCGAAGAATCACCCCATGTGGGTGGTCGCTTATTTCGGCGTCATTCGCGTGGGGGCGGTGGTCGTCCCGATGGACGCCGGGCTCGAGGCAGAGCCTTTCACCAACGTGCTGGCCGCCTCCAAGGCGCGCGTGCTCGTGTGGGACGGCGAGTGCGCAGCGCAGCGCGAGAGCGCCGTGCGCGATCGCTGTCGAGACGTGGTGCTCGCGGACCTTCACTTGCTCAGCGAGCGAGAGGACGCGCTCGTCGCCCCAGAGGTCCCCTCGCCCGCGGCCGACGAGCTCGCGTCGGTGATCTTCACCAGCGGAACGACGGGCACGCCCCGCGGCGTCATGCTCACGCACGGAAACTTCTGCTCGCTCGTGGCCGCGCTGTCGCCGGTGTTTCCGCTGACCGAGCGGGATCGCGCGGTGAGCGTGTTGCCGCTGCATCACACGTTCGAGTTCACCTGCGGGCTCTTGTTGCCGATCTCGCGCGGAGCCTCGATCGTGTACCTCGACGAGCTCACGGGAGAGCGCCTCGGCGAGGCGATGAAGACCGTGCGCGTGACGGCGATGGTGGGCGTTCCGGCGCTGTGGCAGCTGCTCGAGCGACGGATTCTGTCGAAGGTCGCCGAGCGCGGCCCGTTCGCGAAGAGCGCGTTCGACTTCATGCTCGAGGTCAACCGCGTGCTCGGCACGTCCATCGGCGCGGACGCAGGAAAGGCCCTGTTCGGCGCGGTGCACGACGAGCTCGGCGGCTCGGTGCGCTTCTTGATTAGCGGTGGCGCGGCGCTCCCCAAGGACACAGCGAAGCTCTTCCAAGGGCTGGGGCTTCACTTGTCCGAGGGCTACGGCCTCACCGAAGCAGCCCCGGTGCTCACCGTGCAAAAGGGCGGGCCGGGAAAGCCCGTGGGCGTGGTGGGCGTCGCCGTTCCCAACGTCGAGGTGAAGATCAGCGCGCCCGACGCGAGCGGCGTGGGCGAGGTCCTGGCGCGCGGGCCCAACGTGATGGTGGGCTACAGCGACGACGCGGACGCGACGAGCAAGGCGCTCGACGAGCAGGGATGGCTGCACACCGGCGATCTGGGCAGGATCGACCGCAAGGGCAGGCTCGAGCTCGTCGGGCGCAGCAAGGACGTCGTCGTGACCGCGTCCGGCGAAAACGTGTACCCCGACGACGTCGAGCGCGCCGTCGGCGACGTGAGCGACGTCGTCGAGTGGTGCTTGTGCGGCGTGAGCGACCCCAAGGGCGGCGAGCGCCTGGCGTGCGTCGCCGTCGCCAAGCGCGAGAACGAGCCGAAGACCAACGGCAACGGCAACGGCAACGGCAACGGCGCCAACGGGACCCACGAAATCAAAGTGTCATCCCGCGGCGAAAGCGAGCCGGAGCTCTCTGCGAGCGAGCGTCACGAGCGCGCGCGCAAGGCGCTCGAGCGGGCGTTCGCGAAGCTGCCGATGAACCAGCAGCCCGCGCTGCTCTTCATCGTGGACGCTGAGCTCCCCAAGACCGCCACGCGCAAGGTCCAGCGCAACAAGGTGAAGGCCCTGGCCGAGCGGCTCGCCGAGGCGCAGCGCGCGGCCAAGCAGGGAGCGTCGAGCAACGGAAGCGCCAAGGGATCGACGGCGCACACAGCGTCCGTGGTGCGCGCGGCGATCGCGTCGATCGCGCGGCGGGACGTCTCGACGATCACGGCGACGACGCGGCTGCGAGACGAGCTCGGGTTCGACTCGCTGATGGCGCTGGAGCTGGCGACGACGCTCGAGTCCGTGCTGGGCGTGGCGAACGTCGGCGAAGAGCTCTCGAAGCTCGACACCGTGGCCGCGCTCGAAGAGGCGCTCGGCGTGAGCGCGCAAGAGTCGTCGATGGCTCGCTCGAGAACGAGCGCGATCGAAGCGGCCGAAGAAGAAGACGAGAAGCCCGAGCTGCCCGGGGCCCTGCGTGACCTGGGACGCGCGGCGGCCGCCGTGGCGCAGCGCGAGTTCTACGGGCGAGTGCTGGACGTGACCGTGTCGGGCAAGGCCTTCATCCCGCACAACCGCAGCACGTTGGTCGTGGCCAACCACTCGAGCCACCTGGACATGGGCCTGGTGAAATACGCGCTCGGCACGTACGGAAGAGACCTCGTCGCGCTCGCGGCGAAGGACTACTTCTTCGAGGGCAACCGCGTGCGAACGATGTTCGTCGAGAACTTCACGAACCTCGTCCCGCTCGATCGCAACGCGGGGATGCGGCAGACGCTGCGCGCGGTGGGCTCGCTCATCGAAGAGGGAAAGACCGTGCTGATCTTTCCCGAAGGGACGCGGAGCACCGACGGGACGCTGCGGCCTTTCAAGGGCGCGGTGGGCTACCTCGCGCTGCAGCACCGCGTGGACATCCTGCCGGTGTACGTCGGCGGGACGTTCGAGGCGCTTCCCAAGGGCGCCAAGTGGCTGCGCAAGCGCAAGGTGTCCGCGAAGATCGGCCTGCCGCTGGAGATCGAGCACCTCGAGCGGCTGTGCGAGGGGCTGGGCCCGGTGGATCGCGCCCGACGCGTCGCGCAGATCACGCAGAAGGCGGTCGAAGAGCTGAAGGCCGGACGGACGCTCGACCTGCGCACCCTCGCGTCGTGGGAGGACGAGGACGAGGCGAACAAGGTTCATCCCCTGGTGAGCCTGTTCGACGAGCTGGGGCGCAAATTCAAGCCGGGCGCGGTCAGCGACCCGGTGAGCTTCTATTTCACGCTCGGAAACGAGCCCGAAGCCAAGTGGACCGTGAGGGTCAACGCCCGCGAGTGCACCCTCAAGCAAGGAAAGCCCGACGGTGGCAGCGCCGACTGTGTCTTGAAGACCACCGCGGATATTTTCACGCGGATCGTGCGCGAGAACTACACGCCGGGCCCGAGCGAGTTCATGGCGGGGCTCATCAAGAGCAACGACGTGGCGCTGCTCGAGACCTTTCAAAAGGCGTTTGGCCTGGGGTGACGGGGCGACGCGGGGACGTTGCGTTCTTGCCACGCACGGGGTTTGCGGGGTAAACGCCACGCCAACTCATTTCTGTCCCCACCATTCAAGGAGCTCTGTGATGTCTCTCTCTCGCACGTTGGTCGCCTCTCTCTGTCTCTCGATCGCAGCCATCGGCTGTGGCAACACGATGCCCGCCGCGGACACCGGCGTGGCGACAGACAGCGGCGGCGGGGGCGACGCCAGCATGATGATGATGATGATGACCGACGGCGGCGCGGACGCTGGCGGCTCGTCGGGCACCTGCGGCGACGCGACGCGCATGTGCATGTGCGCTTGTGGGATGAACGCGATGTGCCAGCAGAACTGCCTCCGCATGAACATGGCGTGCAACCAGTGCGTCATCGGCGCGCAGATCGGCTGCTGTCCCACGGAAGCGGCCGCGGCCAACACGTGCATCATGAACGCGATGACGATGGCTTCGGACGCTGGCCCGGCCTGCGGAATGGACCAGAACTGCGCGATCATGCGTTGCATGGGCGAGTTTCAAGCGCTGATCGCGTGCGGCAACAGCCCCGCGACGCAGATGATGCCCGCGTGCCGCAACATGCTGGCGGGCTGCTTCGGCAGCTACCCGCTCATGTGCAACTGAGCCGCGCGCATACTCGAAGCGCTGGTGAGTCCGTGAGGGGGGCTGCGGATCGCTACCACAGCGCGCGAACGGCGTAGAGCCGCGTGAGCGTGTCGCCTGTGCCGAGCTGGCCGGAGTTGTTGCTTCCCCAGCAAAACACCTCGCCGTCCATCGATCGCGCGCAGGTGTGCCCCGGGCCGCTCGTGATCTGCGTGATGCGCGTGAGCGGAGCGCAGGACGTGCCGCTGCGCGAGCACACTTCGACGGGTCGCGGTCCGTACCGCATGTTCATGGCGACGTCCCGTCGTCCGAGCGTCGCGCGATTTGCGCCCGGCTGTCCCCAACACACAACGCTGTTGTCCGACTGAATCGCGCAGGCCCCGTCGGAGGTCACCGCGACTCCGCGAGCGGGTCCGGACACAGGCAGCGTGATCGCTTCCGCGGTGACGGGCGCGTCGGCGCCACCGTTTCCGAGCGGAGGCAGCAAGCCTGCAGCGACGATTCGACCGCTTCCGCACCAGACGACGCCCGAGGCGTCGATGCCGCACGTCGCGACGTGACCGACATCTCTTTGTGCAAGACCGTCGGCGATCGTCACCACCCTCGGAAACGCCAGCAACGTGAACAGCGGCGGCGCGGGCGTCCCGACGGTCATCAATGCGTAGGGCTCTAGCGCGTTTCCCCAGCAAGCGATCGTATCGTTCGAGCGCAACGCGCACACGACGGCGGCGCTGATCAGAGCGCGCTCGCTCACCGCGATCTGGCGCACCGCGCCGACCCCGATGGGATACGCGTCTGGGGAGCTCGGAACGGGTAGCGCGCGCGGACGACGCGACCACTCGTTCTCCATTCCCCAGCAAAATACGTCGCTGTTCGTCAACGCACAGGCTCCGATGGTGCTCGCGAGAAACGAGCGAATCGCGACGAGGTCGATCGCCGGCGTCGTCGCCGCCGGTGTGCTGATGTTGATCGCAGCGGGCACGCGCAGCGAGGACGTCGTCCTGGCGATCTGGAAGCGATTGTTGACGCCCCAGCACAACGGAGGAAGCCCGCTACGCGCTGCACATCCAACGAAATCAGAGCACCAGACGTCGGTCGCGCCGACGATGCCATCCACGCGACCGAGGCTCGATCGATCGGCGCCCGCCAGGACGCCGAGCGCCGTCGAGAAGCCCGTGGTGTACACGGATCCATCGGACGCAAGAACGCAGGTGTGCGCCGAGCCCACAGAGACTCGTACTGCAGTGATGCAACGGCCGTCCAGACAGTCGCCGAGGCACACGTTGCCGCAGGCGCCGCAGTGCTGACGGTCGAGCCCGAGATCCACGCAGCGCCCTCCGCACACCGCGGACATCGTGCCCGGACACGTGCCGCTATCTCCCGCGTCGAGCGAGGTCGGTACGTCGGCGCGGTCGCTCTCGACTCGATCCGCGCTGACGTCGCGCTGATCTTCGACGGCGCCGTCGATCACGGGGTCTACGTCCGCAGAACCGTCGACGGCGTCGAGGTTTACGACATCTGCGCCGACATCGGCGCCAACGTCACTCGAAGCATCGATCGGCAGAGGGCCCAGGTTGCGGGGTTGTTCTTGCTGCGTTCGTGCCGAGATGGGCATCGAGCACAGCCGCGAGTCGGGAAGGCACTCGCCTGCACGGCGCGCGGCGCAGTCGTCGGTAGAGCCGCAGATCCACCAACATCCACGGCCCGAGCAAACGCTTCCCACAGGACAATCTCGGTCCGAACCGCACAGCGCGCCCTCGGTCGGCAAGATGCAGACGCGCTTGCTCGGCGACTCGGAGGGAGCGCAGAGCTGTCCCGTCGGGCAGTCTCGGTCCGTGCGGCATTGGACACGACACACGCTCGCCGCACAGACGAGCGGGCTCGCGCAGTCATCGTTGAAGACACACTCGCGCCCCTCCGTGCGGGGAGGACTGACACAGGCTGCGATGATCGGCAGCCACACGAGGGCGAGCAATGATCGGAGGCGCACTGGATTCTCGAGCATCAGTACGCCCCGAACGCTCGATTGGATCGCGCATCGCGCACGACTTCGGCCGCTTCGCCCGCAGGAGCAACGCAGCGCGGCGCGCTCACTGCCGTGTGGGATCGATCGACGCGACCTCTTCGTCCGTCAGGTGCGCGGTGTTCACGCCAGGCGGAGGTGGGTTGCGTCGCCGCCTCGAAGACGAGTCGCTGGCCTCGGAGCAGTCCGACGAGTCGAGGGACGAGCCGCTGCTGTCGCTCGCGCTCTCGCTGCTCTCGAGGTTGGAGCAGTCCGCGGACCCTCCGCTGTCGCTGTCGCTGCCGTCGCTCATCCACCAACGCATCGCCACGAAGTATGACACAGCATCACACACGGGCGAACCAGAGCTGGCTCCGTCAGGGAGCGCGCAGCGAAAACGGCAGCGTCCCGCCGATCGGAGCGCTGTCGGCGACGCGATAGAAGTTCGGGAAGACCGCGTTGAGTCCGATGTTTCCGCCGGGGTTTTCGGGGGGCATCTCTCCGTACGCGAAGCCGCCCATGGAGGTGACGTAGCCCGTGAAGCCGAAGGACGCGGGCCTCCCAGCGGGGCGGACCAACGTCCACGGAATCGCGATCTCGCGCACGTTGCCCGTGGCGTTGGAGGCGTAGGTGATCCCCGTCGTGACGGGGGCGCCCCACGCGCTCACGCCGTCCCACCGTCGAAGCTCCTGGTAGCCGTTCTTGAAATACACGACGAACGTCGCGCGAAACGGCAGCGGATTGAGCCGTGTGTTGTCGTAGGTCGAGAATCCTTGCAGCGTCCCGTCCATCGCGGTTCCAGCGCTGCCAGCGACGCTCGAGCCGAGGTAGAGGACGGTGCCTTCTGCCAGGTTCGCGCCGGTGAGCGCGACGTACAGCGTCGTGTCGGTCCAGCGCATGAACCACGTCACGCGCGTGGCCGTCTCGGTGCGCTGATTCTGTCCCTCGACGTGAGAGCCGTACTCGTTGGCCGCGATGACGCCGTTGACCACCGGAGCAACGACCACGCCCGTGTCGCCGATGCCGGTGTCCCCGATGCCCGTGTCTGCGATGCCGGTGTCCCTGATACCGGTGTCTGCGATGCCCGTGTCTGCGATGCCGGTGTCTGCGATGCCCGTGTCCGTCCGCACGTCGAACGGAGTCGCGTCGACGCCGGTGTCGACCGGCGTGGTCGCGTCGATGACGTCTCGCGCGTCCATCACGGCGCTGTCGGAGGCGTCACTCACTGCGGTGTCGCGCACGTCTGCGACGACCATCACGTCGGGCGCGTCGATCTCGGTCACGTCTGGGGCGTCGATGGTCGGGACGTCGAGCGCATCGATCGTCGATGAAGCATCGGTGACGTCGCCCGAGTCCATCGCGTTGGGGACGTCGCTGACGGTCGCGTCTTGGACGTCACGAGGCGGAGAGCTCGCGTCGCGAACGTCCACCGTCGCGTCGAAGTCCACCGTGGGGCCACAGGCGGCAAGCGTCGCCGCGAGCGCAAGAATCGGGAGTCTCTTCATAGGGATTCGAGTCGCGATTGTGGCGCGACCCTACGTGAAAGAGAAGCTGCGTTCGTCAGAGCGCTTTGTGCGCCCGACGCGGCGCCGAACGGGCGCGCGGCGCTTGACGCTCAGCGCGCGGTGCACCATGGCCGCGGCCATGACCCTCTACCACCAGACAGTCCCGCAGTTCACCAAGGTGCTCTCGAACATCGAGGCGTGGCTCGACCTCGGCGCAGAGTACGCCAAGGCGAAGAACTTCGACGTGAGCGTCCTGTTGTCGAGCAGGCTCGCTCCGGATCAGTTTCACTTGTTGAAGCAGGTGCAGGCCGCCTGCGATCAAGCGAAGCTGACCTGCGCGCGACTGACCGGAAGAGAGCCGCCGAAGCACCCGGACACCGAGGTGACCTTCGACGAGATCAAAGCGCGCGTCGCCACGGTCAAGAGCTACCTGGCGACGTTTACCGAGAAGGACTTCGAGGGCGTGGACACGCGGATGATTCCGCTCGGGTTCATGCCGGGCAAGGGGATGTTCGGAGCGGATTTTCTCACGGAGATGGCGCTGCCAAACTTCTACTTTCACGCGTCGATGACCTACGCGATCTTGCGCAACAACGGCGTCGACCTCGGCAAGCGCCACTTCATCGGCAGCTTGAAGCTTCAAGATCTGTGAGCGTCGCGCTCGGGGGAAGGCGGCTGTCCACCGCGCTGTACAGTTCGCCTACCGCGCTGAACAGCGCGACGCGGCCGCGCGGTCGCGACATCGTCGAAGCGCGCTGATTCGCTGCAAATCACGCGTGTTCGTCACGCTTGTGCGCGTGGCACAGCGCCCGCAATGCGCCTGCGACAGATCCGCCGACCTCGTCGACGCGGTCGCTTGCACGCGATGGTTCGCGTGACTCGAGCCTCCCACGAGGGGAGCTCGAGCGCTGAGCGACAGCCAACACGACGGTCGAGTCGGAGAGAAAGCAGACCGTCCATGAATACCAACGAGACCGCTTCGCTGCGGCGCGGGGCTCACGGCGCGTTCGTGGCCCTGGCGCTCGTCGCGTGCGGCGACAACCGCTCGACGAGCGACGCGGACGCGAGCGCCTCGAGCGACGCGACCGCGGACATCGCGCCCACGAACGACGCCGGCGCGGACGCGAGCGACGCGGACGGAGACGCGTGCGCGCCTCGATGCGAAGGCGTCGAGTGTGGCGACGACGGGTGCGGAGGAATCTGCGGGGCTTGCGCGATCTCGCTCACGTGCACCGCCGGGCGCTGCGCGGTCCCTCCGGGCGGCTGCGTTCCGGGCGTGGAGCGGAGCTGTTACAAGGGCCCCGCGGGGACCGATCGCGTGGGACGGTGTCGATCCGGCAGGCAAATTTGCAGCTCCTTTGGACGATGGCCGAACGAGTGCGAAGGGGAGGTGCTCCCCGTGTTCGAAGTGTGCGGCAACGGCGTCGACGACGACTGCAACGGCGACGCAGACGAGCGGTGCACGACCTTCGCGACCACGCTCGTACGCGGACGGGTGACCTTCGAGCGACGACGCGCGAACGAGGCGCGCACCGCTTGGGGGCCCATCGAAACCGTGGATGCTGCGGGCTTCGCAGTGTACGCGATGCGCGGCGACACGATGATCGGCGAGGCGGTCACGACCGTTGGGCCAGCGGACGCGGGGCGCTTCGAGCTGCGGGTTGCCGCGGCGCTCGAGCCCGAAGATCGCATCGTGGTCGCGGCGCTCGTCGGGCGAGATGGCGCGCTCGAGCTGACCGTCGCGTCGCCGGAGCTGCCGCGCGGAGCGTGGTCAGCGTTTCGTCGGTCGAGCACGATGCCTCCGCGCACGTGGAGCTGGTCGTGGAGCGCTTCGGAGGTCATCGCGGCTGGCCCTGTCCTTCGGCTGCACATCGACGAGGAGAAGGGCTCGGGCGTCGCGAACGTCTTCGACGTCGCGCGAGCGACGGTCGACGCCGCGCGTCGCGCGTATCCCGACAGACCGCGTCGCTCGTTGCTGATGTGGATGGATCCGGGCGTCGAGTGGTCGTGCGGAGCGTGCTTCACGGCGCAGCCAGGCGAGGCGTTCGGGCAGTCATTTGCAGGGCAGATCGCGTTTCCGTCGGGCGCGAACGAGACGCACTGGGCGAGCGCGGTGGTGGCGCACGAGGTGGGGCACTGGGTGATGAACAGCTACGGGATCTCGCCGATGCAGGGGGGCGCACATTCATTCAACATGACGCTCAGGCCGGGGCTCGCCTGGTCCGAGGGGTACGCCACGTGGTTCGGCGCGGTCGCCCGCAACGACTCGGTCTATCTCGACCGACAAGGCGGAACGATGTTCTGGTCCGACATCGCTGCGAGGCGCGTCGGTCGCGGCGGCGCCGAGCTCTCGCCGTGGACGCGGCCCGATCCTCGGGCGGGCGTGCTGCAGGGGATCTCCGAAGAAGAGGTCGCCGCGATCCTCTGGGCGATCGAGCCCACCGGCGCGCGCGCCGCGCTGCACCGCGCGTTCGCGAGCCCGCGCATGACCGTGCGCCCGTTTGCTCGCGGGTTCATCTCCGAATTCGGCGGGAGCAGCCCGATCCTTCCAGACTTTCTGGACGCCCTCGTGTGCGGCGGGGTGCCCGCAGCGCGCATCGACGCCGCGACCCGCGGTGACTTTCCGTACCCGTCGAGCGCGCCCGATTGTCGCGTGGGCACGATGGCGACCGAGTCGCCGCTCGCGCTCTCGTGGAGGGTCGAGCGTCAGCCCGAACGCGACGCCGACGGGCTCTCGCGCGTCACGCTCGTGGCGCGCGCCGAGCAGCGCTCGTGGCTGCCGGGCCCCCTGCGCGCGACGATCACCGCGCCGCCAGCGGCGCACATCGAAGAAGACAGCGCGCCATGGAGCATCGCGGCCACAGGGCCGAACTCGGTGAGCGAGCGGCGCTTCACCGTGCGCTACCCCAACGAGACGGTCGAGCCGCTGACGTTCGCAGCCAGCGCGCGCGCCGAGTCCATGGGCGTGCACGGCGAGGCGCTCTGGCGATGGGGACGCCCCGAGCCGACGGTGCTCGGTCCGACCGCCCGCGGTCCAGCGCTGGTTGTGCGCGAACGCAACCTCGGAGCGTCGATCTCGATGCAGCCGAGCGCCGCAGAGATGATCCACGGCGGCGTCCGCGATCGCGCCGTCCGCGGAGCGCGCTGAGCCGATCGCGTTCATCGTCGACGCGCGGTCGCGCGAGCCCCCGCGATTCGACTGGGAAGGTTACTCGTCCAGCGGTTTCGAGGTGAGCTTCGAGCGCTGTCCAGCGCGCGGCAGCAGAGACTTCCGCGCGTGGGGTCGCGCAAGAGCGCGACCGTGTCTCCGCCAAAGGCGGGACTTGGAGAGGGAAGAAGGCGCTGGAGCACGATGGGTTGGACCTCCTCTTCTTCTTCGAGTCGGTCGAAGAAGAAGAGGAGGCGCGTGGGAATCCTGTGGAAATCGTGGGGAGGAGATGATGATGGATGCGGGGCGTGCCGGCGAAGCCGGTCGCGGAGGGAACGCCGAGGAGCGCCGCGCTGCGCGTTGCCGACACGCAGTGGCGGCTTTGCGCAGCGTGGTGCGACTCG
>LNFM01006914.1_pt1 | contig 18269 bp, 10 predicted proteins | sample 596031 | NCBI WGS metagenome assembly LNFM01 (sample SAMN04254537, study PRJNA301005) | activated carbon metagenome | isolation source: dual media filters at the Ann Arbor, Michigan drinking water treatment plant | place: USA: Ann Arbor | reverse complement strand
TGTTGACCATCATCTTCAGCGTCGCGATGCCGCTCTCGCCGGGGAGCTTGTAGGCGCGCGGCACGGGCGGGTGGTAGCCGCTGTTCGCGAGGCCGAGCGCACGCTGCTTTGTCTCGTAGAGATGACGCGCGCGATCGAACGACACGCCGTCGGTGGTGCGGAAGAAGCCGAGGGCCTTGCCCTCTTCGGCCGACGTCGCGACCTTGGCGAGCGCGATGTTCTTGAACACCTGCGTGACCACCGAGTAGACGTCGACCTCGACGCCCTCGGGGATGCCCTCGAGCGAGCGCCACAGCATGTTCAGCGTGCCGGCGCCGCCGGGGATGAGACCCACGCCGACCTCGACGAGACCGGAGTACGTCTCCGCCGCCGCCTGGACGCTGGCCGCGCCGTAGCAGAGCTCGAGGCCGCCGCCGAGCGTCATGTTGTACGGCGCCGCGACGACGGGCACCGTGGAGTACTTCATGCGCTGCACCGCGCTCTGATAGCCGCGCACCATCTCGCGCAGGCCGTCCCACTGCTTCTGGCCCGCGGCCATCACGACCGCGAACAGGTTCGCGCCGACGCAGAAGAACTCGCCCTGGTTGTAGACGACGAGGGCCTTGAAGTCGCGCTCGGCGCGGTCCACGGCCTCGGGGATGAACTTGATGACGTCGGCGTCGATCGAGTTCGCCTTCGTCTTGAGCGTCAGGCCGAGCACGCCGTCGCCGAGGTCCCACGCCTCCGCGCCCGCGTTCTTCAGCACCGGGGCGCCGCCCTTGCGCATGATCTCGAGCGAGACCTCGCGCGGATCGCTGTCACGCGGGACGTACTCGCCCTTCGCGGGCGACCAGATCTTGCCCTCGCCGTAGAAGCTGGTCGCGTTCGCGGCGCGCATCTTGTCGACCCACGCCGGCAGCTTCACGCCATCGGCCTTCATGCGGTCGACCGTCGCCTGGAAGCCGAGCGCGTCCCAGGTCTCGAACGGGCCGAGGTCCCACGCGTAGCCCCACTTCATCGCGTTGTCGATCGCCTCGATCGCGCCTTCACCCGGCGTGATCTCGGGGATGCGACGCGCGGCGTAGGCGAGGCTGCGCGACAGCACCGTCCACGCGAACTCGCCGACCTTGCCTTCGGTCGCGACGAGCTTCGCGACGCGGGCCTTCGGGTCCTCGAGCTTCGCGATGGACTTGGTCGCCTTCGCGATCGCCTCGTCGCCGCCCTTCGCGCGGTACTGGCCCGTCTTCGGATCGAGCGTCTGGAGATCCGCGCCGACCTTCTTGTAGAAGCCGCCCTTCGTCTTGTCGCCGAGCTGCTTCGCCTCGATCATCTTCAGGATGAAGTCGGGCGTCTTGAAGGTGTCGCGGTCCTCGTCGTCGGTGAGCGAGTTGTAGCAGTTCGCGGCCACGTGCCCGACGGTGTCGAGACCGACGACATCCGCGGTGCGGAACGTCGCGCTCTTGGGGTGCGCCATCGCGATGCCGGTGATGTTGTCGACATCCTCCGGGGTGAGGCCGCGCTCGAGCATCAGGTGGATCGTCGACATCATCGACTGCAGGCCGATGCGGTTGCCGATGAAGTTCGGGGTGTCCTTCGCCCAGACGATGCCCTTGCCGAGCGTCTTGCCGAAGTCCTCGCCGAGCTGCTTCGCGTCCTTGCTCGTGTCGGGGCCGGCCACGAGCTCGAGGAGCTTCATGTAGCGGGGCGGGTTGAAGAAGTGCGTCACCATGAAGTTCTGCTTGAACTGCTCGGTGCGGCCGACCAGCATGTCGGCGATCCGCAGGCCCGACGTGTTCGAGGCGATCACGGCGTGCGGCGCCATGAGCTTCTCGAGCTTCTCGAACATGCCGCGCTTGATGTCGAGGCGCTCGACGATGGCCTCGATGATGAGGTCGCAATCAGCGACCTTTGCCAGGTCCTCGTCGAAGTTGCCCGTCTGGATCAGCAGCGCATTGCGCGGATGCATGAGCGCCGCGGGTTTCGCCTTCCGGATCGGGTCGAGCGATGGCGTCTTGAGGTCGAGGAGCAGCACCGGGATGCCCGCGTTCGCGCAATGCGCAGCGATACCGCTGCCCATGACGCCCGCGCCGAGCACCGCCACACGGCGGATCGGATGAGTCATGCGGCGCACCATAGCGCAGTGGGCGTCGGGGCACACGGGAGCACGCCAGGACGCAGCCTTGCGCGACCCGAATGGCGTGTCGTGTGCAATCGCCTGTCGGCCATGAAGAATCAGCCGACGTGGTGGAGTCCGCCTGTTCGGGAGTGACAGCCCGTCGTGATAGACGGATATTCGATGAGCACGGACTTCGTCCCGGGACGCATCACGTCGTTCAAGCGCGAGCAGGGCTTCGGGACGATCACGCTCGACGATGGTCGTCAGGTCCCGTTCGACGCGGGCATCTGTCAGATGTCGCCGGCGGAGAACGACGCCGTGCTCGTGCAGGTCGGCAAGGCGAAGTGGGGCAACAAGGACAAGGCCGTGGTGGTCAAGCCGGTGGAGGCGTTCGCCCTCGGTAGCAACGCCACGCCCCTCGCCCGGGACCAGCAGATTGGCCTCCTCCAGGCGCAGCACCTCCTCGGCGGTCTGACCGAGGAGACGCTGGTGCTGATCGAGAAGGACCTCCCCGCCGACGCGCCGCTCGTCGCCGTCCTCGATGCGTACTACGACGTCGACCCCACCCACGCCATCGACGACGGCTACGTCCGCGTCTATGACCTCGCCGGCGCCCCCTCGGCCTTCCGCGAGGTGCTGCCGACCCTCAGCGTCGAGGCGGCCGACTCGATCGAGACGCTGGTCGCGCAGCTGAACGCCGCGCTCCGCGTGAATCGCGAGGCCAAGCGCATCCACAAGCTCGAGACCGGCGCCGCCTGGAGCACCTACTACGTGCTCGCCCACGAGCAGGCCCGCGCCCTCGCAAAGGTGTTGCCCTTCGCCGCCGCGCCCGACACCATCCCCTGATGTGGTGGATCGCGGCCCTCGTGGTGGCCGCAGGGTGTGGAGGGCAGGGAGGGGAGGCGCCGACGAAACCCGTCGCGCCCGTCGCCGTCGCCCCCGTCGCGATCTCGACCGTCGGGGCGCAGCCTTCGCCTGATCACCGAGGTTCGGCGCTGACAAAAGCCCGTCGTGTCTCCGCCGGTGGTTCACCTGGCGCCCGGCGACTTCGCCGACACATTGACGCTACCCTGCCGTCCATGGGCAGCATCGAGCTTGTCATCGAGGGCCGCGCGCGCGGCGTTGGATCGATCACCGTCGCACGCATCCTGCCATCGCCACGTCGGCGGATGGTCGGGCCCTTCACCTTCCTCGACATGATGGGCCCCGTCGACATCGCGCCGGGGGTTGGCTTCGACGTGGCCCCGCACCCGCACATCGGCCTGTCGACGGTGACGTACTTCCTCGAGGGCGAGAACGTGCACCGCGACAGCATCGGGACGGTGCAGAAGAACGTGCCCGGCGATCTCAATCTCATGACCGCCGGGCGCGGCGTGGTGCACTCCGAGCGCGCCGATCCGGCGTTCCGCGCGCGTGGGGGGCGCATGCATGGCCTCCAGATCTGGCTCGCCGTGCCGACCGAGCGTGAGGACGACGAGCCGAGCTTCCAGCATCACCCGCAGCGCACGCTGCCGTCCGTCGAGCCCAGTGATGGTACCTGCGCGCGCGTGCTGCTCGGCGATGCGTACGGCGTGCGGTCGCCGGCCACACATCCCAGCGCGCCGCTGCTCGTCGACCTCGAGCTCGCTGCCGGGGCGTCGGTCGAGCTGCCCGACGCTCTCGAGCGCGCCGTCTTCGTCATCACCGGTTCGCTCGCGCTCGAGGACGCGACGCTGCCCGCCCTCCAGCTCGCCGTGCTCGCCCCGGGCCCGATCTCCGTCCGCGCGACCGAGGCCACGCGGTTCGTGGTGCTCGGCGGGGCGCCCCTCGGTCCGCGCTTCATGGACTGGAACTTCGTGTCATCGGACCGCGACAAGCTGGTCCGTGCCCGCGACGCGTGGATCGCGCGGACGTTCCCGACGATTCCCGGGGATGACACCGAGCACGTGCCGTATCCTGGACAGCACGGATGAAGCGGCGAAGCTCGACCGGAACGGTTCACCGGCGTGGTCGAGCCGACCGCCGAGCCGAGCCGCATCGTCACCGACCCTTGAGCTCTCCGAGGTCCGCGAGGCGTGCACCCTCAGATTTTCGTGGCGTCGCCGGCTAACCACCGGTCATGGCTTGGCCACCGCGCGGCACACCCACTGCAATGTCGGTCGGCATGAAGGCCCCCCTCCTCCTCGCCGCTCTCGTCACGGCTGCTTGCAGCGACACGCGCTCCGACCCGACCAGCGAGCGGGATCAGTTCGCGACCGAGATCGGGGAGAACTACGTGTTCACGCTCTCGCGGTCCTGCGAGTGCACGGCGGAGACGGCCGGCCCGTTCCGCATCTACGTGACCGGCGACAGCGTCGACAATGCGACCGACCTCCAGGGCAATGCGGTCGATGCCGAGATCCTCGCGCAGCTCCCGACGGTCGACGACATCTTCCAGCGCATCGAGGACGCGGAGACCGAAGGCGCGGCGTCGATCAACGTCGTCTATGACCCGGATGGCATGTATCCGACGAGCGTCTTCATCGACTACAGCGAAGAGATCGCTGACGAGGAGTACTCGGTCACCGTCAGCGACCTCGAGCCAATTCTCGCCGACTAGAGCTCGACGCGCAGCGTGGCGGCGATCGTCTCGCGCAGGTAGCGTGCCGCGAGGAGCGTGGTCTTGTGCGCGCCGCGCGGGATCTGGCGGAGGGGTGGCGCGACTTCCATGATGTCGCCGCCGAGGAGCCCGATCTCGGAGCCAAGGCGGCGGATGAGCTTGAAGAGCCAGTCGGGCTCGAGGCCCCACGGCTCGGGCGTGCCCGTCGCGTCGGCCCATTCGTCGTCGGTACCGTCGATGTCGTTGGAGAAGTAGACGGCCGAGGCGTTCACCGACTTGAGATAGGCGATCACCGCGTCGAGCGATTCGCTCGGGTGGCGGCGGCACTCGTCGGCCCAGAACTGGCGGACGTTGAGCGTGCCTTCCCAGTGCTCCTTCTTCTTGCCCGAGGCGCGCGTGCCAACCTGCACGAGGCGACCGTCGCGGTTGAAGAGCTCGTTGGCGTGGAACGACCACGTCGCGAAGCAGTACTTGATGCCGAGGCGGTTCTCGAGGAGATCGGTGTGCGCGTCGGGCTGCACGATGGCCCAGCGATCCGTGCGGGCGCGGGAGAGCGCGGAGACAGCGGGCCACGCGGTCGAGTGGTCGCCGCCGATGATGAACGGCGCGATCTTCGGATTCTGCGCGAACACCAGATCGCACACGCGCTCCGCGATCGAGAGCGGCGAGACCGGCAGGTTCGCCTCGACGTGATCGGGGTAGAGGGCGCGCCGCGTGGCGAGCTTCTGCGCGTCGGAGAGCATGTCGTCGTGCAGGAGCTGCGGCACGACGAAGACATCGCCGATGTCGATCACGCCGGCCTTGGCCATGCGCGCCCCCCAGTCAGACTCGACCTCGAGGAGCGTCGAGCGGATCACCTGCGGGCCGAGGTTGGCGCCGCGGACGAAGCCCGCGCCGACGTCTGACGGGATGCCGAGCACGAAGCCCTTCGCCGTCGGAATCTGATCGAGCTGCTCGCGAAACTTCGCGCGCACGGCGTCTTCGCTGTCGGCGCGGTAGAGCGCCTTCTGGAGCCGAAGCTGCGCGGCCTTGCCCGTCGAAACGAGATGCACGCCGCCGCCAGCGGGGCGCAGCAGCAGCTCGATCTCCTCACGCCATGTCAGGGACATGGCGGCAACGATACGCTACTGCTTCACGAAGATGCAGGACGAGAGGACGGGCACGGTGCCGCCACTGCAGTTGCCGAGGCCGTCGGTGAAGCCGGCCGGTGGGGCCCAGGTCTTGTTCGCGTCGCGGTTGATCGCGACATAGACCTCGTCGTCCTCGTACGTGAGCTTGTAGACCCAGAACCAGTCCTCGACGAGGACGGTCGTGCGGGTGCCACGGCGCAGGGCGGCGTGCGCCGCGCGGAGGGTGCCGGCCTTGCGGGCATTGTCGAGCGAGCGCTGCTCCTCGGTCGTGAGGCCGGTGAAGCGCTGCATCTTGCGATTGTCCGGGTCCTGGTTGCCCGTCGTGCCGATGTCGTCGCCCTGATAGAGCATCGGGATGTTGCGCGGCGACGTCATGAGGAACGTCTGCGCGAGCCGCAGGCGCTCGTAGCCGCCCCCACGATTGAATGACTCGGTGAGCGCCCGCACCTGATCGTGGTTGCCGAAGAAGTTGCCCATGATGGCGCCGGCGTAGCCCCCCTGCTGCCCGAACGTCTCGCGCGACTGCGTGTACGCCGTGTCGTTCGGGATCGCGAACTCGGCCAGCTGCCGGACGCTCATGTCGAAGGTGAGCAGGGCCGCCTTCGTCTTGTTGTAGTACTCCTCGTCGACCTGGCCTTGGACCATGTCGGGGCGCACGTGGTAGCGCGCCCAGCCGCCGAGCGACTCGCCCACCATGTAGAAGGCCGTCGGCTCGAGCGCGAACGAGTGATCGCGCACGGTGGTCTCCACCTCCTCCACGATCGCGGTCTTGAGGGCGCGCACGAACGCGTCGTCCATGTGCTTCAGCGCATCGGCGCGGAAGCCGTCGAAGTTGAACTCCTGCACGATCCACAGCGCGTGATCGACGACGGCCTCGACCGCGGCCGGATGGCCGCCGTAGTCGAAGTCCGGCATGTCCGTCGTGAACCAGCAATCGAGCCGGCGCGCATCCCAGTTGCCGTCGCACGGGTTGTAGCCAAAGAACCACTCGGGGTGACGCTGGTAGATCTGTGCCTCGCGCTGCACGTGATTCGTGACGAAGTCGGGGATGACGCGCATGCCGCGCGTGTGGGCCTCGTCGATCAGCTCGTGCAGCTCGGCCTCGGTGCCAAAGGCGGTCTCGATCGCGGTCGCGTAGCCCAGGTTCTCGAGGTGCGTGTAGCCCGTCGCGATCGGGTGATACGCGTGATAGCTCGCGTAGCGCTGCGTGTCGGTCGTCGAGACCGCGGGCTGCGAGCGGTGCGAGTTCAGGATCGGCGAGCTGATCCAGAGCGTGTTCACGCCGAGCTCGTCGAAGTAGCCCTCGCGGATCTTCTGCGTGATGCCGGCGAAGTCGCCGCCCTGCCACTGGCTGCGCGGGTCGGTGACCCGATCGAGGTCGTCCTGCGAGTTATCGAGGTTGTTGCTCGGATCGCCGTCGGCAAAGCGGTCAGTGAAGATCTGGTAGAGGATGGAGTCGTGCCACGTGAAGTCCGCATAGCGGACCCCCGGGCCGATCCACATCGGCACGAACAGCGGGCGGACGTCGGTGCCGGTCGTGGTCTTCGCGCGCACGAGCACGCTGTACTTCGAGGGCGCCACGCCCTCCTCGCGGATCGTGAACGTCTGCGTGGCCGCATCGAACACGGTGCTCGCATCGAGCTCCTCGGCGTTGATGCGGAGCTGGGTCGCGCCGACGTCGAGCTCACCCGCGCCGGTGTAGGTCGCGACCACGAGGTACGCGTCCTCGGTCTGTCGCCAGCAAAACTCGAACGCGCCTGCGGTCGTGTCGGGCGTGCAGGACTCGGTCGGGTCCGGGCAGTCCTCGCCCTCGCAGGGGGCGTCCGCCCCATCATCGAGGTTCGGGTCCTGCGATCCGGGGCAGCCAGCGAGCAGGGCGGCGAGCAGGACCGGGAGGGCGCCGAGGGGGCGAATCATCGTACGCGCGCGTTGTTGCATGCTCTGATCCGGCCGCCAACGGAAATCTTCCGAGGCGTGGCGCGGGGTTAGCGCGGTCTCGAGCCGGTGCGTTGCCGAACGCAACCGGCCCGGGTGTCGCGCGACGCAACCGCCTACAGCAACCCGATGCCCTGCCGCCCCTGCAACGGCGAGCCGATGCCCCGGTTCTACGTGGGCGGCTGCCCCTGCCTGCCGCTCAAGAGCGTGAAGACCCGGGTCCCGATCGAGCTGCCCTGAGTGGGTGAATCGGGATCGGATCGTCAAGATCTGGTCGATCCAAACGATCGGTAGTGGCCCTACCGGGAGCACCACCACTAACGGTGGTGTGGCGCCGCGACAGGCGAAAACTGGACGGGGATCTCTCCCTTCGGCACCCTGAGTCGCAGATGTCTCTTGATTCGGGGCCGGTCCTGGGAAGCCGGCCGAATCTAGTCTCGCCCCGGTGCGTGCCCTGCCTGCGCTTGTTCGCGGGCACGCTGTTCGTCGATGACGGCACCCGCAATGGCGACGAAGTCCGCACGGCCATGCTCGCCGTGGATCTCGACTACGGCGGCCGGCGCGTGCGGCTCGGAGATCCCCGGGCGGCCGGTCGTGACCAGCGGGCGGAGCTGGCGGCCTGCCGCACGCTCGAGGGGCTCGGGGCGATCGAGCTGTCGGCCCTGGAGGACTGCGCGGTCGAGCCGGGCACCACCGCCGACTACATCGTGGCCGTCGATGCCGATGTGCATGCCCTGTGCGCCTTCACGGCGTACGCGGTCCCGCAGCTGAAGTCGCTCGGCTGGCGCGTCGAGATCGCGCCTGACTACCCGTGGCAGGTCATTGGCGCCGAGGTCCCGCTCTACGCCTCGGCGAACCCCGACGAGGATCGCCCGGACTGGTTTGCCCTGGAGCTGGGCGTCGATATCGATGGCAACCGCGTGGATCTCCTGCCCGCGCTGCTCGATCTGATCGACGGCGCTGGCGACCTCGCGAGCCTGACGCGCACGACCCGCCGCTGCGTGGCCATCCAGGTCGACGAGAAGCGCTTCCTGCCGGTGCCGCCGGCGCGCCTGAAGCTGCTCGCGAAGGTGCTCGTCGAGCTGTACCGCCGCGACGGCAAGATCACGGCCCCAGCCGTGCGTGCGCCCATCATCGCGGAGCTGTGCTCGACCCTCCACGACGGCCAGCGGCCCATGCGGTGGGTCGGCGACACGAAGCTCCGCGAGCAGGCGTACTCGCTGGCTCTCGGCCCGCGCCGCGCCGCGACGCGCATCACCGGACCCGAGACGCTCTGCGCCGACCTGCGCCCGTACCAGAAGGAGGGGGTCGCGTGGCTGCAGCACCTCCGCGAGCACGACGCGAGCGGCGTCCTCGCCGACGACATGGGGCTCGGCAAGACGCTCCAGACGATCGCGCACATCCTGACCGAGAAGGAGCAGGGGCGCCTCGACCGGCCGGCGATGATCGTCACGCTCACGAGCCTCGTCGGAAACTGGCAGCGCGAGCTCGCGCGCTTCGCGCCCACGCTGAAGGTCGCCATCCACCACGGCGCCGACCGCCACGCCACGCGCGCCACGCTCGCCGATCACAACGTCATCATCACGACGTATCCGATGATCGCGCGCGACAGCAAGGACCTCGCGACGATGCCCTTGCACCTGCTCGTCCTCGACGAGGCGCACGCCATCAAGAACTGGGATGCCCAGGTCAGCGAGGCGGCCCGGAGCCTCGATGCGCGACACCGCGTCTGCCTGTCGGGCACGCCGATCGAGAACCACCTCGGCGAGCTGTGGTCGCTGTTCGACTTCCTCATGCCCGGCATGCTTGGCGGGCGCGACGAGTTCAACCAGCAGTTCCGCTTCCCCATCGAGCAGAACGGCGATGCGGTTCGCCTGGAGGCGCTCCGCGACCGCGTGCGCCCGTTCATCATGCGCCGCACGAAAGACTCCGTGGCGCCCGAGCTTCCGGCGAAGACGATGCTCGTGCGCGCCGTCGAGCTCACTGGCGAGCAGCGCGAGCTGTACGAGAGCATCCGTGTCTCGGCCCACGCCGACGTCCGCAGCCACATCAAGCAGCGCGGCTTTGGCGGCTCGCAGATCGCGATCCTCGATGCGCTCCTGAAGCTGCGCCAGGTCTGCTGCGATCCGCGCCTCGTCGGCGTGGAGGCGGCGCGTACCGTCGAAGGCAGCGCGAAGTTGAACGTCCTCCTCGACATCCTGAAGCTCTCCCTCGAGGAAGGGCGGCGCGTCCTCGTGTTCTCGCAGTTCGCGCGCATGCTCGGTCTCATCTCCGAGTCGCTCCTCGCCCGCGGCGTGCGGCACGTGTCGCTCACCGGCCACACGCCGGATCGCCAGAAGCCGATCGACGCCTTCCAGCAGGGCAAGGCCGACATCTTCCTCATCTCCCTGAAGGCGGGCGGGGCGGGCCTGAACCTCGTCGGCGCCGACACCGTCATCCACTACGACCCGTGGTGGAACCCGGCCGCGCAGGCCCAGGCGACCGACCGGGCCCATCGCATCGGCCAGACGAAGCCCGTCTTCGTCCACGACCTGATCATCGCCGGCTCGGTCGAGGAGCGCATGCTCACCCTCCAGCGCCAGAAGCGGATGCTCGCCGACTCGATCCTCGCGAACGGCGCGCCCACCGCCCCGCCGATCACCGAGCGGGATCTGGATGACTTGCTCGCGCCGCTGGCCCGGTAGTTCGGTTCGGTCTCGCTGGCTCGCTGAATAGTCCCGCGCGCGGCGACGTTCCCTCTACAATGGCCGAGGTGACACGCCGAACGTTCCATCGGAATGCGCTCGGCACGCTGCTCACCATGGCCGGCGGCATGCTGCTCGTACGGGCCCTGTGCGTGTGGTCGAACAACTGGCCACTCCTGCTCCTCCAGGTGGTGGCAGGCACGGTGCTCGGAGCCTGGGTCGCCCGCCGGAGCTACCCCGAGCTGCGCGTCCCCGATACGGCGGTCGCAGGCGGACTGGCCGTGATGCTCGTCGTCGGCATCGGGCACATGGGCCACGCGACTCCTCCGCTCTCCGAGCTCGTGGCGTTCGCCCTGATCGCGGCGGCGAGCGCGGGGGGAACGCTCTTCTGGCTTCGCGGGAAGGCCGCACCGCCCGCGGGTCGGTTCCTGCGCGTCATTCACACGGGGACGATCGTGTGGGCGGCGACGCCCGCCACGGTCGCAGTCCTGACGCCCCTGACGGCGAGCGACGAGCTCGTGTTCGTCGGCATCTTCGTCGCGGGGATCGCCGCGCAGGCACTCGTCCCGGCGGCCAATGTGGGGATCGTCGTGCTGGGCTTCCTCGCCGGGTTGGTAGCACCGGCAACGTCCATCATCATCGTCACCGACGATCTCCGGCATCCACAGCTTGCCGTCCTCGTGCTGAGCCTGGTCGCCGTCGTCGGGAGCCTCGTCGTGGCCCTGGGCGCAGGGCTCGGGTCGCTCGTGAAGCACCAGCGGGCGCTCTCGGATGTCGAGCTCGTGCCACCCGCTCGGATCGAACCGCCGTGAGCGAGCCCGCCTAGCTAGCTAGCTAGCTAGCTAGTTCGCGGTGCGGCCGATGACCGGCGCGTCAGTCGCGACAGCGGCCCCGAACCAGCGCAGATTGCCCGTCTTGCGCGAGATCGCATCGCCCGTGACCGGATCGATCTCGATCAGCTTGCCGCTGCCTGCTTCGAAGCCATCGTCGACGAAGCCGTAGATCTTGCCGGCCCAGAAGCCGAGTCCGAAGATCTTGTCGAAGCCGGTGCCCTCGCCGATGAGAGTGGCCTGCCACGTGGTGGGGTCGATGCGCGCCAGGTAGTCGAGCCCGGTCGGATCGTCCTGGACGTCGACGGTGGCGAAGATGCCGAAGTCGCGCACGCCGAAGAGGTCGCCCGACGAGCGGATCTGCTTGCCGCTGATCGTGCCGTAGTTGCCGAGCAGGGTCGCGTTGCCCGTCGCATCGATCCGGTAGACGTTGCCCGCGCCGTTCGCGGTCACGAGGATATCGGCCGCGCCGCCACCTTGCGGGATGAACGAGAGGCTGGTCGCGCCCCGTGCCTCCATCGGAAGCGCGCGCACGAGGGTGGCCGCGCCAGTGGCCGAATCGATCTCGTAGATCTCCTCGGCGGTGACGCCGAGCATCCGGTCGTTGCCATCCAGGGCGAGGTCGAGGAGCTGCACCGTCTGCCCACCGCCGCCGACCGGCAAGCCCGTGATCGTGCCGACCTCGTCGGCGGTGAAGTCGGTGTCGTCCACCTGGAACAGGATGCTGCCGGTGTGCGCGAACACCCGCGACGTCTCGTCGATCGGCACGTCGGGCAAGAGGTCGCCATCCGGGGACGCGTCAGGCTGCGACACCGGTGCGTCAGGTTGCCCTTGCCGGTCCTCAGGACCACACGCCGCCACGAGAGTGATCGCCAGGAGGAGTCGCATGCGGGCGGGACTCTACCCATGCTCTGTATCAAAAACAGCTCGAAACGAAAACTCCGTGTCCACCGTCGCACTCGTATGGGAATCTCGTGCATCCCAGCCCGGTTTCTGTCGGTCTGACCACGCTTTATGGCCCCTCCGCCCATCGCTGACCGCACGCTGACGTTGGCCCCCCGGGGGGCCGGCGCGCAGATCGAGGTCGCCCCCACGGCGCCTGCCGGCGATGCCGTGCCGCCCGGGGAGACCGCGGGTCTGCGCCAGGTCGACGACCCCGAGCGCTACGAGCAGGTCGCCGAGCATGCGCGCGGGGGGCTTGGCCGCATCGTCCGGGCGGTCGACAAGCGCCTGGGGCGGACGGTGGCGGTCAAGGAGCTGCTCCGCCGCGTGGGCACGACCCCCGCCGATGAAGCGCGGTTCCTTCGCGAGGCGCTGATCACCGCGCGCCTCGAACACCCGGGCATCGTGCCGGTCCACGAAGCTGGACGCTGGCCCAACGGCGATCCGTACTACGTGATGAAGCTCGTCGAGGGCCGCACGCTGAAGGAGGCGATCGCGGCGCGCGGCTCCCTCCGCGAGCGCTTGGGCCTTCTCGAGCATGTCATCGCGATCGCAGACGCCGTCGGCTACGCCCACAAGGAAGGCGTGATCCATCGCGACCTGAAGCCTTCGAACGTCATCGTCGGCGAGTTCGGCGAGACGATCGTCGTCGACTGGGGCCTCGCACGCGACTGCACGCAGGACCTCCCCGAGCCCGATGCGGATCTCGCGATCGCGATCGGGAGCGGCGTCGAGACCGTGTCCGGCAAGGTCGTCGGCACGCCCGCGTACATGGCGCCCGAGCAGGCGCGCGGCGACGAGGTCGACGAGCGCGCAGACGTCTACGCGATCGGCGCCGTGCTCTACGAGATGCTCGCCGGCGCCCCGCCGCATCACGACGACACACCGCAGGGCACGCTCGATCGCGTCCTCGCCGGGCCACCGCGTCCCCTGCCGCTCGTCGTCCCGAACGTGCCGCCCGAGCTCGCCACCATCGTCGGCAAGGCGATGGCCCGCGTGCCGAGCGAGCGTTATCCGAACGCGACCGCGCTCGCCGAGGACCTCCGTCACTTCAAGATGGGGCAGCTCGTCAGCGCCCACTCGTACACGGCCTGGTCGATCCTGCGGAAGAAGCTGTCGCAGCACCGCGGCGTGGTGGCGGTGGCGGTCGCGAGTGCGGTCGCGCTCGGTGGCATCGGTGTCAGCTCGTTCCAGCGCGTCGTCGTCGAGCGCAACAACGCCCGCAACGAGCGCCGCCTCGCCGTCACCGCCCGCAGCCAGGCCGAGGGTCGGCAGCAAGAGCTCGTGCTGCTCCAGGCGGTCACGTCACTGCGCAAGGATCCGACGGCCACGCTCGCCTGGCTGCGGCAGCTCCGCATCGATGGGAGCAATGCCGCCCATGTGCTCGCGGTCCTCGACGAGGCCGAGGCCGCCGGCGTCTCCCGTCACGTGTTCCGCCCCGGCGACTGGGTGCACGACGCGGAGTTCACCCCCGACGGCAAGACGATCGTGACCGTGGCCCGCGATGGCGTCGTGCGCGCCTACGATCTCGAGACGGGCACGATGTCCGAGCTCGGCCGTGGCGAGTCGGCGACGGAGATGATGGCCGTCTCGCCGCGTGGCGACTTCGCCGTGACCGCGAGCGTCCTGGGCGAAGTCAGGCTGTGGCCACTGCCCGCTCACGAGCCCGGCGGGCGTGCCATCGAGGCGAGAGTCCTCGCGCATGGGCCGCGTCCGATCACGACGCTGGCCGTGTCGGCCGACGGCTCGCGCGTGCTCTACGGCGGCGACGCCGGCGCGCTCGAGGTGGTGGCCACCACCGGCGGCGAAGTGACGCAGCTCGGTGATGCGCAGGCGTTCCGGACCGTCGCGGCGAAGGCGAACTGGTCGCGCCAGGTCACGAGCATCACCGCGAATCAGATCGCGGCGGTCACGCAGGGGCCGACGGGCCAGACCTTGCGGCCGCTCGCGCGCATCGACAAGGCCATCTCGCACATCGCGATGTCGCCCACCGGCGATACCGTGCTTGTCCACGACGGCACGACGGTGTGGGTGGTGCCGTTCGCCGGCGGCGAGCTCCAGAGACTCACGGGGTTCGCCGGCAAGCTCTTCGACGTCGAGTGGTCGCCCGATGGCCGCACGCTGGCACTGGCCGGTTCGGATCACGACGTCGTGCTCGTCGACATGGTGACGTGCGAGCGTCGCGAGCTGCGCGGTCACACCGACTCGCTCTACACCGTGCAGTGGTCGCGCGATGGGCGCCGCCTCCTCACCGCCAGCGACGACGGCACCGCCCGCATCTTCGCGATCAATGATGGCACCTCGCAGGTCCTGCGTGGTCACGACGACGACGTCGTGAAGGCGCGCTTCTCCCCCGACGAGCGGTGGGCCGTGACGTCGAGCCTCGACGGCAGCCTGCGCGTCTGGCGCGTCGACCAGCCCGGCGCGCGCGTGCTCGTCGAAGGCGAGCCGGTCGACTCGATGGAAGTCCGGGGCGATCGGGCGCTCGTGACGACGAAGGGCGAGGTCGCCTGGTGGAACCTCGCCTCGGGGCATCGCGTGCCCATCTTCTCGTGGGCGACGGATCCGCGCGGCCTCGGTCTCGGTCTGCCGTCTCCCGATGGCGAGTTGTTGCTGGTGCCCGGCGCCGATCTCTCGCTCGAGGTGCGCAAGCGGACGGGGGCGCCGCTCGTGCTGCGCGGCTACGAGAGCGTCATCAATGCGGCACGCTGGTCGCCCGATTCGAAGACGCTCCTGATGTCGTCGTACGACGGCACGCTACGCCGCTGGGATCTCGCCACGGGCGTGGGCACACTGCTCGAGCGGGGACCCACCGCCGTGCGCACCTTCGCCGTGGCCAAGGATGGGCGCGTCGCGATCCAGGTCGGGGACACCGCGAAGGTCGTTGCCCTCGATGGCACCGAGACCGTGCTCGGCAAGGGCCCGGCGTGGTGCTGGAACCACGCCGAGTTCGAGCCCGTCCGCGATCGCCTCGTCATGCGGCGCTGCGACGGCAGCCTGGCGATGCTCGAGGGCGTCGCCGTGCGCGAGCTACCCACGAGCAACTTCGTCTGCACGCGCATCGCCGTGTCGGCCGATGGCACCCTCATCGCGGCGGCGATGACCGACCGCACCGTACGCGTCTGGAACACGACGGACGGCCGCCTCATCGAGGTGCTGCGCGGCCACACCGATCTCGTCATGGATGTCGCCTTCTCGCCCGACGGGACGCGTCTCGCGTCGGCGAGCTACGACCGCACCGTCCGCGTCTGGACGCTGGGGACTGCACGCCACCGGGTGCTGCGCGGCCACACGGCGCCGGTGAATCGCATCGCGTGGCGCGCCACGAATGACCTCGTGACGGCGTCGAACGATGGCACCCTGCGCATCTGGGATCTCCCGAGCTCGCAGGAGCCCACGCCGGCGGAGATCGAGACCCGCATCGCAGCCGCGACGAGCACGGAGATCGACGTCGATCGCCCGACGACCAGCATGCTCCGCGGTACCTGAGTTGCGCGGGGTAGGACCCCGCCGCACAGCGATTTTCCTGCGCTCGATAGTCACGCGTGACAGCAAGGAATGCGCGCTGCTGCGCGCGTCACGCGCGAAGCGCCGAATTCAGCGTCTCCGTGCACGGGTCGCGCTGGCACGGGTGCTGCTCCACCTGCCTACGACTCGGCGATCGGAACGGACCGCCCACCCACGAATAGCCAGCAGGCGTCGTTGCTGCAAAGGAACGACAGGTCGTCACCACCTCAAATCGCCACCAGGTCATACCGAGCACCGCAAGGACAGCTTGTCCACGCATCGCATCGGAAGCACGACAGACCACCGGCGACGGATTCAAGACGTTGGAAGCCACGGTGACGAAGACACCCTGAGATCGGCGCACACTCGCCAGTACCTTCACGCGGACGCGTGACATGCCGCAGAACAATCGACGCGATTCGACGGAACGAATCGATCCCATCTGCAAGGAGATGGAGCTGCGACGGACGGTACGAGTGACTCGAACGTGGTTGGCGGTCCATTCGGGTCGCCGAGTCTTCCATCGGAGGACGTATGGACAAGCGTAGGCAGACCCCGGCCGACAGAGTTGGATACCGGAACAAGCGAACGCAGCGCCACGACGAGGATGCCGAGCTCGAGGCTCGCATCCCACAATCCAGCCGCTGGCGGCCCTCCAACGACGTGTTCGGCGACGATCGGAGGATGAGTCGGACCGTCGATGCGGATCTCGACTTCGAGGGCCGCTTCGGCAAGCAGCGCTGAGGCTACTCCGCCGACTTCAGGACGATCTTCACGCTGTACAGGAAGCACGCCGGCGTCACCACGCCGTCCTGGTTCTTGTAGGGCGCGTACTTCCACGTCTTGATCGCGGACTGCAGCTGCGTCGCGACGCCGTCGGGCGCCTTCTTGATGTCGACGGAGGAGACCTTGCCGCTCTCGCTGATGCAGACCTTCGCCATCACCTGACCCGAGGTCGCGCCTCCGGTGCTCTTCAGCGTCGGTAGCTCGCCCGAGAGCTTCTTCACGGCGGTTGCGGACACGGCGGCGATGGTGGGCTTGGCCGGCTGGACCGGCGGCTTGGTCGGCTGGACCGGCGGCGGATCAGGCTGCTTCACCGGCTCCGGCTCCACGGGTGGCGGCGTGACGATGGCGACCTCGGGCTTCTTGGGGGCCGGCTCGACCTTCTCGGGCTTCTTGTCGCGATCGGGCTTCCGCGGCTTGTCGGGTCGGTCCGGCTGGTCCGGGGCCTCCTTGCCGTTGCCCGGGCCGCCCGTGGCGGGCTTCGTGATCGCGGCATCGATGGGCGTCCCCGGCTGCGCGTCGGTCGTCTCGTCGGGATCGGCCACGCCCACTCCAGGCGCCACCGTCGGCTCGCGCGTCGGCGCGGGATCGCTGCTGCCACCGCCACGTTCCGGCGGCGTCTGTGTCGCCGCCGAACCAGTCTCCGTCGTCGTCGCGATCGGCTCGCTGGTCGGCTTCATCTCGTCGGAGCCCCCGCGCAGCACGACCATGGCCACGGCGAACCCGCCACCCGCGAGCAATAACAGCAGGAGCAGCAGCGGCCACATCCTCTTGCGACCGTCGGCCGTTGGTGGCGGCGCCGGAATCGGTGCGAGGCTCGGACGCGCGACCTGCGACACCGACGGCTGTGACGGGTGATGCGGAAACGGCACGACCGGCAACGACTGCGACGAGGGCGTGTACTCGGGCGTCTGCGGTGGGGGCGTGGGCGGTACCTGCTGCACGCCGCGGACGGGCGAGGGCAGCGAGACCGAGAAGTCGAGCATCGGCATCGCGGGCGCGGTCTGGCGCGCCTGGCCCTGGACGCCCGACATGACCGCGTTCCCAGGAGTGCCCGTCGGCGTGCTCTTCCGCGCGATGGACGTCTCCGGCGGCGCCGCGAGTGGCAGCCGGTCCCGCATCGCATACGGCTGATCCGAGGGGGTGTAACCGGGCGTCGGGGGACCGCCGGTCGCCCGCGAGTTGCGCATGCTGGCGCGCCCCGAGACGCGACCGCCCTCCTCGGGCGGAATCTGCGCGAGCCAGTCCTGCACGTCTCGCGCGGACCAGTGCAGGCCCGCGTAGCGAGACACCTCGTCCAGCATCGAGCGGAAAGCGCCGGCACTCGGCAGGCGATCCCGTGGGTTGCGCGCAAGGGCGGCGAGCACCACGTCGTCGAGGCCGGGCGGCACGCTCGCGTTGTGATCCGACGGCCGCGGAATCGGAGCCTCGCGGATCTTCATGATCGTCTCGAGGTCTGTCGTCGCCGAGAACAGCGGGCGCAGCGTCAACATCTCGTGCGCGACCACGCCGAGCGAGAACACATCGCTCGCGGATCCCAGCGCCATCCCGGCCGCGGCCTCGGGCGCCATGTACGCGTACTTGCCCTTCACCCGGCCACCGTCGGTGTGGAGCTGCGCGCTCGACGCCTTCGCGATACCGAAGTCGATCACCTTCATGTGACCGGTGGGCGCGACGATGAGGTTCGACGGCGAGACATCGCGGTGGACGATGTCGAGCGGCTCGCCGGTCTCGTCATCGACGAAGGTGTGCGCGTAGTGGAGGGCCTCGCAGGTCTCCGAGAGC
>LNFM01011857.1_pt1 | contig 18274 bp, 16 predicted proteins | sample 596031 | NCBI WGS metagenome assembly LNFM01 (sample SAMN04254537, study PRJNA301005) | activated carbon metagenome | isolation source: dual media filters at the Ann Arbor, Michigan drinking water treatment plant | place: USA: Ann Arbor | reverse complement strand
TCTTCAGCTACATCAGCCTGTTCACCTTCAGCATGCTGATGCTGGTGATGAGCAACAACTTCCTGCAGCTGTTCTTCGGCTGGGAAGCGGTGGGTCTGGTCAGCTACCTGCTCATCGGCTTCTGGTTCAAGCGCCCCACGGCCATCTTCGCCAACATGAAGGCCTTCCTGGTGAACCGGGTCGGCGACTTCGGCTTCATCCTGGGCATCGGCCTGATCGCTTCGTATGCCGGCACCCTGAACTACACCGAGGCTTTCGCCAAGGCGCCTGAACTGGCCAAGCTCACCTTCCCCGGCACCGACTGGATGCTCATCACGGTGGCCTGCATCTGCCTGTTCGTGGGCGCGATGGGCAAGAGCGCGCAGTTCCCGCTGCATGTGTGGCTGCCCGATTCGATGGAAGGCCCCACGCCCATCTCGGCACTGATCCACGCCGCCACCATGGTGACGGCCGGCATCTTCATGGTCGCGCGCATGAGCCCGCTGTTCGAGTTCTCGGACACTGCGCTGAACCTGGTGCTCATCATCGGCGCCATCACGGCGCTGTTTATGGGCTTCCTGGGCATCATCCAGAACGACATCAAGCGCGTCGTGGCCTATTCCACACTCAGCCAGCTGGGCTATATGACGGTCGCGCTCGGCCTGTCGATCTACAGCGTGGCGGTGTTCCACCTGATGACCCACGCCTTCTTCAAGGCGCTGCTGTTCCTGGCCGCCGGCAGCGTGATCATGGGCATGCATCACGATCAGGACATCCGCAACATGGGCGGCTTGCGCAAGTACATGCCCATCACCTGGATCACGGCGCTGCTGGGCAGCCTGGCCCTGATCGGCACGCCGCTGTTCGCCGGCTTCTACAGCAAGGACAGCATCCTGATCGCCTCGCACCACAGCAACCTGCCGGGGGCGACGTTTGCGATGGTGGCGATCTATGCAGGGGTCTTCGTCACAGCCTTCTATTCCTTCCGGATGTACTTCCTGGTCTTCCATGGCGAGGAACGCTTCCGTCACAAGCCTTTCCCGCCGGAAGACGACCACGACCACGCACACGACGACCATGGCCAAGAAGGCCACGCGCATGTCCACGTGCCACACGAATCCGCCTGGGTGGTGACCGCACCCCTGGTGCTGCTGGCCCTGCCTTCGGTGCTGATCGGCTTCTTGACGATCCAGCCGATGCTCTTCGGCGATTTTCTGAAGGACGCGATCACCGTCGACGCCGCCAAGCATCCGGCCATGGCCGTGCTGGCCGAACAGTTCCACGGCGCCGCGGCGATGGCCCTGCACGGCTTGCAGACCCTGCCTTTCTGGCTGGCCGCCGCAGGGGTGTTCACGGCCTGGCTCTTCTACCTGAAGATGCCGTCGATTCCCGCAGCACTGGACCGCCATCTCAAGCCCCTGCGCACCGTGCTCGAGAACAAGTACTACCTCGACTGGTTCAATGAAAACGTGCTGTCTGCAGGTGCCCGCGTCGTGGGCCTGGGTCTGTGGAAGGGCGGCGACCAGGCACTGATCGACGGCGCCATCGTCAACGGCTCGGCGCGAGCCGTAGGTGCCCTGGGCGGTGCCGTGCGACGGGTGCAGACCGGCCACCTGTACTGGTATGCGCTGGTGATGATGCTCGGCATCTTCGGCCTGCTCACCTGGCAGCTGTGGCCGTATTTCAGCAGCCTGATGCGCTGATGCCTGTGACCACGACCATGCAAAACAAGAACGAAGGAAGAGGGACCCCATGGGCTTGTTGAGTCTCGCCATCTGGCTGCCCATCGCCGTCGGTGTGCTGCTGCTGGCCACGGGCCGCGACGAGAACGCCGGCGTCACCCGCGGCGTGGCCCTGGCAGGATCGATCGCGTCCTTCCTGGTCACGCTGCCGCTGATCACGCGCTTCGACAACAGCACTGCTGCGCTGCAGTTCGTCGAGAAGATGCCCTGGATCGAGCGCTTCAACGTCTACTACCACCTGGGTGTGGACGGGCTGTCGATGTGGTTCGTGCCCCTCACGGCCTTCATCACCGTCATCGTCGTCGTTGCCGCCTGGGAAGTGATCACCGAGCGGGTGGCCCAGTACATGGGGGCCTTCCTCATCCTGTCGGGCCTGATGGTGGGCGTGTTCTCGGCCGCCGACGGCCTGCTGTTCTACGTGTTCTTCGAAGCCACGCTGATCCCGATGTACATCATCATCGGTGTCTGGGGTGGCCCGAACCGGGTCTACGCCGCCTTCAAGTTCTTCCTGTACACGCTGGCCGGTTCGCTGCTGATGCTGGTGGCGCTGGTCTTCCTGTACTTCAAGAGCGGCGGCAGCTTCGAGATCGCCGCCTGGCACAGGCTGCCGTTGCCACTGCCAGCGCAAAGCCTGCTGTTCTTCGCCTTCGATGTGGCCGGTGCACACCTGGCTGCCCGACGCCCACGTCGAGGCGCCCACGGGCGGCTCGGTGGTGCTGGCGGCCATCATGCTGAAGCTGGGGGCCTATGGCTTCCTGCGATTCAGCATGCCGATCGCTCCCGATGCCGCACGTGAATTCGATTGGCTCATCATCACGCTCAGCCTGGTGGCGGTGCTGTACATCGGCCTGGTGGCGCTGGTGCAGCAGGACATGAAGAAGCTGGTGGCCTACAGTTCCATCGCCCACATGGGTTTCGTCACCCTGGGCTTCTTCATCTTCAACGACCTGGGTGTGGCCGGCGGTCTCGTGCAGATGATCAGCCACGGCTTCGTCTCGGGGGCGATGTTCCTGTGCATCGGCGTGCTCTACGACCGCATGCACAGCCGCGAGATCTCCAGCTACGGCGGCGTGGCCAACACCATGCCCAAGTTCGCAGCCTTCGCCGTGCTGTTTGCCATGGCCAACTGCGGTTTGCCGGGCACGGCGGGTTTCGTCGGCGAATGGATGGTCATCCTGGGCGCGGTGCAATACAACTTCTGGATCGGCCTGCTGGCCGCGACCACGCTCATCTTCGGTGCGGCCTACACGCTGTGGATGGTCAAGCGTGTCTACTTCGGCGATGTCGCCAACGACGAAGTCAAGGCGCTGAAGGACATCAACGCGCGCGAATTCACGATGCTTGCCGTGCTGGCCATCGCGGTGCTGTGGATGGGCCTGTACCCCAAGCCCTTCACCGACGTCATGAACGTGTCGGTGGCCGAACTGCTCAAGCATGTGGCCACCTCTAAGCTGCCTAGCTGAACCCGTCCAGGACGAACAAGAATGAGTGCAATGAACTGGTCGGTGCTGGTCCCTGAAATCTGGTTGCTGGTGGCTGCCTGCGCGGTGCTGCTGATCGACCTGGAAAGCCGCGACGAGCAACGCCGCCTGACCTTCTGGCTGACCCAGGCCAGCATCGGCGTGTTTGCGGCCCTGCACCTGATGCGCCACAACGCCGGCGAGACGGCTTATGGCATGGGCGGCATGGTCGTCACCGACCCGATGGGCCACCTGCTGGCCTTCTTCGCGGCGATCAGCGTGATGATCACGCTGGCCTACGCCAGGCCCACGCTGGGCAGCCGCGAGATGCTCAAGGGCGAGTTCTTCACGCTGGCGATGTTCGTGCTGCTGGGCATCTCGGTGATGTGCAGCGCCAACCACTTCCTGGTGCTGTACCTGGGCCTGGAGCTGATGAGCCTGAGCCTGTATGCGCTGGCCGCGCTTCGCCGCGACCATGCCGTCAGCACCGAAGCCGCCATGAAGTACTTCGTGCTGGGTGCGCTGGCCAGCGGCTTCCTGCTCTACGGCCTGAGCATGATGTACGGCGCCACGGGTTCGCTCGAGATCCCGCGTGTGCTCGAAGCCATTGCCACCGGCCGCATCAACCAGGAAGTGCTGGTGCTGGGCGTCGTCTTCGTCGTCGCCGGCCTGGCCTTCAAGCTGGGCGCCGTGCCTTTTCACATGTGGGTGCCCGACGTCTACCAGGGCGCGCCCACGGCGGTCACGCTGCTGATCGGCGGCGCGCCGAAGTTCGCGGCCTTCGCCATCACCATCCGGCTGCTGGTGGAAGGCATGATGGGGCTGGCCCTGGACTGGCAGCAGATGTTCATCGTGCTGGCCGTGTCGAGCCTGGCTGTGGGCAACCTGGCGGCCCTTGCGCAAAGCAACCTGAAGCGCATGCTGGCCTATTCCACCATCGCGCAGGTCGGCTTCGTGCTGCTGGCCATGTCGGCAGGCGTGGTCAGCGGCAACACGGTGTCGGCGGGCAATGCCTACAGCTCGGCCATGTTCTACCTGGTCACCTATGTGCTCACGACGCTGGGCACCTTCGGCATGATCATGTTCCTGTCGCGGGAAGGTTTCGAGTCCGAGCACATCGACGACCTGGCCGGCCTGGCACGGCGCAGCCCCTGGGCGGCGGGCGTGATGACGGTGTTCATGTTCTCGCTGGCCGGCATCCCGCCGATGGTGGGCTTCTTCGGCAAGCTGTCGGTCATCCAGGCCCTGGTCAGCACCAACGTCACGCTGTACATCGTGCTGGCGGTGGTGGCGGTGGTGTTCTCGCTGATCGGCGCCTTCTACTACCTTCGTGTCGTCAAGGTGATGTGGTTCGACGCACCGACTCAGACCGCACCCGTCGGCCAGACCCAGGGCGTGGGCGTGCTGCTGGCCGCCAACGGCGCTGCAGTTCTGCTGTTCGGCTTGTTCTCGGGCGGGTTGATGGCACTGTGCCGCGACGCCATCGTGCGCACCCTGGCCACCTGAACCCTGGCCATGGCCGCTGCCGACGCGCACCTGACGGAAACCGCCACCGGCAAGAGCGAGGTCCTGCACGACGGTTTCCTGCATCTGGTGCGCGACGAAGTGCGCCTGCCCGATGGGCATCTGGCATCGCGTGAATACATCCAGCACGGCGGTGCCGTGGCGGTGGTGGCCTTGCTCGACGACGGCCGTCTGGTGCTGGTGCGCCAGCATCGCTACCCGCTGGGCCGGGTGCTGCTGGAACTGCCTGCGGGCAAGCTGGACCCGGGCGAAACCACGCTGGCCTGCGCGCAGCGTGAACTGCTGGAGGAAACCGGCTACGTCGCCAGTGAATGGGCTTTTGGACTGGAGATCCACAACGCCGCGGCTTATTCCAGCGAAAGCATCTGGATCTGGCTGGCGCGTGGCCTGAAGCCCGGCCGGCAACAGCTCGACGCAGGCGAGTTCGTCGAGGTCGTGCTGCGCAGCGAGGCCGAGCTCGACAGCCTGTGCGCCAGCGGTCAACTGCCTGACGTCAAGACCGTCGTCGGCCTGCACCTGTTGCAGCGCTGGCGTGCGGGTGCGCGCGAACTGCACTGGCAGCCGGCGGCCTGATGCCCTGCCGGCGCTCGGGTGGCGGTGCGCTGCGTAAGATGCATCCATGAAAGTACTGGATCTTCGTTGCGCCCATGGCCATGGCTTCGAAGGCTGGTTCGCGTCCGAAGAAGAATTCATCCGGCAAAACGAACAGGCCCTGCTCCAATGCCCGCTGTGTGGCGACAGCGCCATCGTTCGCTTGCCCTCGGCGCCCCGCCTGAACCTTTCGGGCGCACGCGAGCCGGTGGTGGCCGAGGCAGGCCCCGCTGCCAAGCTGCCCGTGCCGGGCGCGACCCTGCCCGACGTGCAGGACGGCGGCCTTCAGACGGCCTGGATGCACGCGGTGCGTGAGCTGATGGCGCGTACCGAAGACGTGGGCGAGAAGTTCGCCGAGGAAGCCCGGCGAATCCATTACGGCGAGACACAGCACCGTGGCATCCGCGGTCAGGCCACGGCCGACGAGCGCGCGGCGCTCCTGGAAGAAGGCATCGAGACCGTCGCAATCCCGGTGCCGGTGGCCCTGAAGGGTCCGCTGCAGTAGGCGCAGACTGACGTGGACGGCCGCTAAAGAACTCGTCCCGGGTTCATCAGGCCTTGAGGATCCAGCGCCGACTTGATGCCGCGCATCATCTGCAGCGCCACAGGCGACTTGCGTGCGGCGAGTTCGCCGCGCTTGAGCTCACCGATGCCGTGCTCGGCCGAGAACGAACCGCCGTGTGGTTCAAGCGCGTCGAACACCAGCGTGTTCACCCCGTGTTCGTGTTCGGCCAGGAAACGCGCGCCATCCGCGCCGGCCGGGGCCTGCACGTTGTAGTGCAGGTTGCCGTCGCCCAGGTGGCCGAAGTTCACCAGGCGCACGCCTGGAAAGTGATGTTCCAGCAGCGCGTCGGTGTGGGCGCAAAAGGCCGGGATGGCCGACACCGGCAGCGAGATGTCGTGCTTGATGTTCAGGCCTTCCTCGGCCTGGGCCAGCGGGATCGATTCACGCAAATGCCACAGCGCCCGGGCCTGCGCGATGCTCTCGGCCACCACGGCGTCCTGCACCACGCCGCCTTCCAGTGCTTCGCCCAGCAAACCTTCGAAGCGGGTGCGCGCAGCCTGTTCGCTTTCGGGGTCGCTTAGTTCAAGCAGCACGGTCCAGGGTGCTTCGGGCAGCGGACGGGGCAGGGCGGGGAAGTGTCGGGCCACCAATTGCAGCGCAAAGCGGCCCATCACCTCGAAGCCGGTCAGGCCCGAACCCAGGCGGGACTGCGCGCGCGCCAGCAGCGCGACGCAGTCGTCCAGCGTCTGGCAGGCGGCCAGGGCGGTGGTGCTGGCGGCGGGCTGCGGCTGATGATGCCCAGCGTGCCTTCGCTGCCGATGAACAGGTCGCGCAGGTCGTAGCCGGTGTTGTCCTTGCGCAGGCCGCTCAGGCCGTCCCAGACATCGCCCTGGGCCGTCACCACTTCCAGGCCCAGGCACAGGTCGCGGGCATTGCCCCAGCGCAGCACCTGCGTGCCACCGGCATTGGTGGCCAGGTTGCCGCCGATGGTGCAGCTGCCTTCGGCGGCCAGGCTCAGCGGGAACAGCAGGTCATGCTCGGCTGCGGCTTGCTGCACGGTCTGCAGTACGCAGCCTGCGTCCACCGTCATCGTCAGGTTGGCGGCATCGATCCGCCGCACCCGGTTCAGGCGCTGAAGGCTCAGCAGCACCTGGCTGCCGTCGGCGCTGGGCACGCCACCCCCTACCAGGCCGGTGTTGCCACCCTGCGGCACGATGGCCACGCCGAACGCCGCACAGGCCTGCACCACGGCCGCCACCTCGGCGGTGCTGCCCGGCCGCGCCACGGCCAGGGCGCGGCCGCGCCAACGGCGGCGCCAGTCCAGTTCCCAGGCCGACAGGTCGCCTTCGGTGAGCACCTGCGCCGCACCGAGCCGGTCGCGCAGGGCCTGGACGAGCGCGGCGCTCACGCTGCCGGCTCTTGCGCCGCCGCAGCAGCCAGCCGGGCCTGGCGCAGCCGCCAGCGGATATAGAGTGAACTGCAGGCGAACAGGAACAGGCTGAGCACGATCTCCAGCACGGCGAGCCCGCGGCTGATGCCGGTTTCTGTCCAGGCCCGCGTCACGCCTTCCAGGAAGTACAGCCAGACCAGCATGCTCAGCCAGCGGAAGGTGTACATGCGGTGGCGCCACAGCCCGGCCAGGCACAGCACCAGCGGCACCACCTTCAGCGCCAGCGTGCCGGTGCCGGTGGGCGCCAGCCACAGTTCCCAGGCCAGGCCCAGGGCAATGAGCGCCAGCAACCCGGCCAGGGCTGCGGCCCGGGTGCTGCGTACCACGTTGTCGGGCTCGCGCGGTGGCGGGGTCAAGGGTTCCTGGGGCGACGCGGTGGTGGCAGAGCTCATGCGGCATGATAGACACCATGAGTGCGCACCCCACCAGCAGGGTGGCTTGGCGCGCCGCGCTGTCCGAGCGCGGTGCCGAACTGCTGACGACCCTGCGCAACTGGCCCTGGTTCGAAACCCTGCGCACCCTGCGCGAGCGCTTCCGCGAGGACCGCCTGGGGCTGACCGCCGGCAGCCTGACCTTCACCACCCTGATCGCCCTGGTGCCCCTGGTGACGGTGATGCTGGCGGTGTTTTCGGCGTTCCCGATCTTCGCTTCGTTCCAGGCCGCGCTGCAGAAGTACTTCCTGCAAAGCCTGGTGCCCGACGACATCGGCGTGCAGGTCTTGCGCTGGCTGACGCAGTTCGCCGGCAAGGCCAGCGGGCTGGGCACTGCGGGGCTGCTGCTGCTGGTGGCCACCGCCCTGGCCCTGGTGCTGACCATCGACCGAACCGTGAACGCGATCTGGCGTGTGCGCAAGGCCCGTTCCCTGGCGCAGCGCATTCTGGTGTACTGGTCGGCACTGACGCTGGGACCGCTGGTGCTGGGGGTGAGCCTGTCGCTCACGTTGTATGCGCTGTCGTCCAACCGGGGCCTCGTCGCGGCCTTGCCAGGGGGCGTGAGCCTGCTGCTGAACATGCTGGAATTCCTGCTGCTGGCCGGCGCCACGGCGGCGCTGTACCACTACGTGCCGAACACGCCGGTGCGCTGGCGTCATGCCTGGTCGGGTGGGCTGTTCGTGGCCCTGGCCTTCGAAGCGGCCAAGGCAGCCCTGGGCTGGTACGTGCAATCGGTGCCGACCTATTCGGTGCTGTACGGCGCCTTCGCCACGGCGCCGATCCTGCTGCTGTGGATCTACCTCGTGTGGGTGATCGTGCTGCTGGGCGCGGTGATCGCGGCCTATGCGCCCAGCCTGCAGATGCGGGTGGTACGCCGGGCGCCGACGCCGGGCTACCGTTTCGAGATCGCCCTGGCCCTGCTGCAGCGCCTGGCCGAAGTGCGCGACACGCCGCAGCGCGGGCTGTCGCTGGCGCGACTGGCGGTGGCGCTGCGTGCCGACCCGCTGCAGCTGGAGCCCGTGATCGAAGCCCTGGCCGGCATCGACTGGGTGCAGCAAATCAGCGAGCCACCAGGCGATGGCACGCCGCGGCTGGTGCTGCTGTGCGACCCGGCCCGCACCGAAATGGCCGCACTGGCCGACGCGCTGCTGGTGCCGCCCAGCGCTGCGACCGCAGGTTTTCGGGCCGCGGCGCAGTTCGAACGCATCAGCCTGGCGCAGGCGCTGGGCCGCCCTTGAGCGGCCCTGGGCCGCTTTTGCTCTGGTCAGCGGCGGGTTGCGGCTGGCGTGCATTCGGTCCAGCTTCAGCGCGCCGTGGCCACCACCTTCACGTCGGGCCAGCCCATCAAGCGCAAGAGCACATAGCCCATGGCCGCCTCGCCAGGGGCGTCGGCCAGCACCTGCACCTCGGCGTAGCGCGGCACGCCCGCCTGGTCGAGCATGTTCCAGATTTCCGAGGCCGCCTTCGGCCTGCCGTCGGCATTCAGCAGCCGGGTGTAAGGCAGGTACAGCACGCGGCCTGGCGGCGCGTTGCGCAGCGGCTGCAGGCCCGTGGCCAGCAGCACCACGGGGAAGAGCCCTGGGGCAGCAAGCGGGTCGGCTCTGCGCGTGGCGCTGCTGGCGTGTGCACTGGTCGCCAGCGGTGCTGGACTGGCCGGGCCCGCTGTACGGTCTGGACGGGCCGGATCGACAGGGCTGCTCTGACCGACGGTGGGTCGCGCCACGTCCAGGCCCTTTTCGGCCCAGAGCTCCACGCTGTCCAGGTAGATCGACACTTTCTTCAGTCCGGCCCGTTCCAGCGCCACGAAGGCCAGCGCCGAGCGTTCGTTCAAGCCCCCCTCGGAGACGACCACCGCCTCGTGGCTGGGCAGCACCCCGGCCTGGGCCAGCTTTTGCTTCAATGCTTCGGTGTTCCGGCCTGGCGCAGGCAAGGCCAGGGCGGGCAGGTTCACCGCCAGCGGCAGATGGCCCAGCCTGAACACCTCGGCTGGCCGCACGTCCACCAGGCTCACCGTCGACAGTCCGAATGACTTCAGCATCGGGCTGGCCCAGGCCTTGACCCAGGGGGTGTCGCGCATAAACTGCGGCGCGGCATATGTCCATACCGGCAGTTCGCGTGGGTCTTGCAGCCAGCCCATCTGTGATTCGGCAAACATCCTCACCCGGGGGTAGCCCAGCAGGTACTTCAAGGCGAAGAAAGGCACTGCCGCCGCGCCGCCGCCGCCGCAATAGGTCAGCACCTGCTGTTCCGGCCGCACGCCCAGGTAGTCCAGCATGCGGGCGATCTCTGGCGCCGACTTGAAGGTCTTGTCGTCGTTGAAGAAGTCGTCGCTGGGCATCAGCTTGGCATGCGGCACATGGCCGGGGCGGTTGAAGAAGCCGGCGCCGCCGTAGAAGTAGTCCGGGTCCAGGGCTTCCAGCATCACGTTCGCTTCCGGGTCGGCGGTGGCCGCCAGGAATTCGGGCAGGCGCACGCGCACGCTCGGGTCTGTCGGGCCGAGCTGGGCGGTGCCCGCCGGCGGCTTCGGCGCGGGGCCTTGGCTCAGCGCGCCACCGCTGGCCTTCCACTTCGCCATGCCGCCGTCCAGGATGAACAGGTCCTGCGCCGGCACGCCCTGGTGCAGCAGGTCCCAGAACAGGCGCGTGGCCTGGTAGCTGCCACCCTCGTCGACGATGACGATGGCCCGGCCCGGGCTGATGCCCCAGGACTGCAGCAGTTGCTGCATCTGCGCCCGCGCCGGCTCGCGCGGGCCGAAGCTGAACAGTTCGGCCGCAACGGCGCCGGGTATGCGGCTGGCCGGTTCCCGGCCGCGGGGCGAGGCATCCAGCAGCAAGAGCTCGGGCCGACCCAGGTTCTGCTGCAACCAGGGCACGGTCACCAGATGGCCTGGCGGGCGGTCGAATGGCGTGCCGGCCAGCACCGGCAGGGCACACAGCAGCAGCCACAGAGCCAGCCAGCCAACAGCCCTCGCGGCAAGCATCTTCATCAAGGTCTCCCAAAGTGATGGGGCGACCTTAGAAGCCGGCTTTCAAGCCTGCCCGCGTTTTCCGACGAAGCACGGGCGATGGGGGTCGAGTGACGTTACCTGGCCCTGAGCGGCCTGCGGCCGCGCAGGGCCGATCGCCCGCAAGCCGGCTCCCGCTGCACCCGACATCGACTTGGCCGACAGCCTGAAGAACTCCAGGTGCGCCCGGCTAGACCCCCAAGGCCCGGCGCAGCGCTGCCAGCACTGCATCGGGCGCCTCGGCCATCAATGAATGACCAGCCTTCACGTTGTGCACCGTGGCCTTGAGCATCTGGGCCAGGCCGGCGGCGGCGCGGGGCTGTGTCATCTGGTCGGCCGCGCCGAGAACCAAGTGGACAGGACAGGCCACCCGCAATGCCGCGGCTTCGGCGCCGGCATAGGCGCTGCACGCGCTGAAGTCGATGTGGAAGATGGGGCTGCCGCCCGCGGCCTCGCCCTGCAGCACCTGCCGCATCAGCCCGCGGTAGCCGCCGTGCAGCCACACGCCCGGGCTGGGGTAGGAAGGCTTGGGCGCCAGCGTCGAGATCGACCAGCCCACGACCATGTCGATGGCGGCCAGCGGTGTTTCCAGCGACGCCTGCAGCAGCGCTGGCGACACCTTCATCGGGTAGGCCGTGCCCAGCATCCACAGCTGCACCACCCGGGCCGGGGCGCGGCCGGCGGCTTCCAGCGCGACCAGCGAACCCATGCTGTGCCCGGCCAGCACCGCGCGTTGCACGCCGGCCGCGTCCAGCAGCGCCAGCAGCCAGTCGGCCATGGCCTCGACGCTGTGCAGCGGCGGGCCGGCGCTGCGACGGTGGCCGGGCAGGTCCACCGCCAGCACGGCATGGCCGTGGTGCGCGAACCAGCGCGCGAGCAGCGTGAAGACGCTGTGGTCGTTCAGCGCACCGTGCACGAACACGATGCAGGGCAGGGCGGGATCGAAGGGCTTGCCTCCGGTGTAGGCGTAGGCCTCTCGGCCGTCGACGACGAGCTTCATGAACCCGCCCCGGCACCCGCCTTCTCGGCCAGCTTGAAGGCGCGTTTCAGGTCGTCGATCAGGTCGTCGGCGTCTTCCAGGCCGATGCTCAGCCGGATGGTGCCGGGCGTGATGCCGGCCGCGGCCAGCGCCGCGTCGTCCATGCGGAAATGCGTGGTGCTGGCAGGGTGGATGACGAGGCTGCGGCAGTCGCCCACGTTGGCCAGGTGCGAAAACAGCCTCAGCGCCTCGATGAAGGTGCTGCCCTGGCGGCGGCTGCCTTTCAGGTCGAAGCTGAACACGGCGCCGGCACCGCGGGGCAACAACTGCTTGCACAGCGCATGGCTGGCGTGGCCTTCGAGCTCGGGGTAGCCCACGCGCGCCACCATCGCGTGGCCGGCCAGGAAGGCCACCACCTTGCGCGTGTTCTCCACATGGCGCGCCATGCGCAGGGGCAGGGTCTCGATGCCCTGCAGCACCAGCCAGGCGCTGTGCGGGCTGAGGCAGGCGCCGAAGTCGCGCAGGCCTTCGCGCCTTGCGCGCAGCAGGAAGGCGCCTTCAGTGCTTTCTTCGCTGAACACCATGCCGTGGAAGCCGGCGTAGGGCTCGGTCAGTTCGGGGAAGCGGCCGGATCGGTCCCAGTCGAAGCGGCCGCCGTCCACCAGCAGCCCGGCCACCACCGTGCCATGGCCCGACAGGAACTTCGTGGCCGAATGGAAGACGAGGTCGGCGCCATGCTCGAAAGGCTTCATCAGCCAGGGCGTGGTGAAGGTGCTGTCGACCAGCAGCGGCAGGCCGGCGTCGTGCGCGACCGCGGCCACCCGCGGGATGTCCAGCACGTCCAGCCCCGGGTTGCCCAGGGTTTCGCCGAACAGCAGCCGCGTTTGCGGGCGAATGGCGGCGCGCCAGGCGTCCACGTCGCCGGGCGGCACGAAGCTCGTGGTGATGCCGAAACGCGCCAGCGTGTAATGCAGCAGGTTGTGGCTGCCGCCGTACAGCGCCCGGCTGGCAACGATGTGGCTGCCGGCCCCGGCGATGGTGCAGATGGCCAGATGCAGCGCCGCCTGCCCGCTGGCCGTGGCAATGGCGCCTGCCCCACCTTCCAGTGCCGCGATGCGTTCTTCCAGCACTGCGTTGGTGGGGTTGCTGATGCGGCTGTAGACGTGGCCCGAGCGTTCCAGGTTGAACAGGCTGGCGGCGTGCTCGCTGCTGTCGAAGACGAAGCTGGTGCTCAGGTGGATGGGCAGCGCCCGCGCGCCTGTGGCCGGGTCGGGTGTGGCACCGGCGTGCAGCGCCAGGGTGTCGAATGCGGGATCGCCAGCACCTGGCATGGGGGTCTCCTGAGCCGTCGAGCTTGAGATTTCTCCAGGCATTGTGGGCTATATTGATTGCATGAAAGTCACCGACATCCTGCGCGTCAAGGGCAATACGCTGTACACCGTGTCGCCCGACCAGACCCTGCACGAAGCCGTCAGGACCATGGCCGAACTGGACATCGGCTCGCTCGTCGTGATGGAGCACGGTGACGTCGCCGGCATGCTCACTTTTCGCGAAGTCATCAGCGCCGTCGTGGCCGGTGGCGGCAGCGTCGGCACGCGCCATGTGCGTTCGGTGATGGACGACGCGCCTCTCACTTGCACCCCGGAAACCGGTGTCGACGAAGTGCGCCGCATGATGCTGCTGCGCCATGCCCGCTACATGCCGGTGCTGGACCGGCGCACGCTGATGGGCGTGATCTCGTTTTACGACGTGGCCAAGACCGTGGTCGACGCGCAGGACTTCGAGAACAAGTTGCTCAAGGCCTACATCCGCGATTGGCCCGAACGCGACGGGGAACCCGAAGCGAAAGGCGACGACGGCAAGCGGCCTGAAGCCTAGAACTGCAGTTTCAGGCTGGCCCCCAGCGCCCAGGCCCGGCCGCGTTCGCTGTGTCGGTCCGGCCGGGGCCAGAAATGGCCACCGACCAGTTCGCCTCGCAGCCAGTCGCGATGCAGGGGCTGTTCCCACTTCAGCAGCAGCCCGGCGTCGTTGGCACCGCGGCCCGTGCCTCGGGTTCCTTCACCGGCCAGAACGGCTTCGGCCGACAGCAGCCGCTGTCCGCTGAAAAGCCGGTGCGCGCCCAGGCTGCTGGACCACTCGACATTGCGCGAAACTTCGGTGATGGTGGCTGCATTCAGCCAGCGCAGGGTCCACACTGGCGAAAGATCGACTTCCCAGGACAGGGCGGTCGTCGAGCCACCCCTGTCCTCGCCCGTCCAGAACAGGGTTTGGCGCAGGTCCACCCGCTGCGCCGGAGTCGGTTGCCAGCGCTGGCGCCAGCGCAGCTGCGTGTAGGGCTTCAGGCGCGAGCTCAGCCCCAGGCGCAGGTCGAAGCCCTTGGGCAGTCCCAGGCCCAGACCGGCCAGGAAAGAGCGGTCGTTGCGCTCGTCGGCCCGCAGGCGCTGGCGCAGCGAATCGGGGTCCGGGGTGTCCTGGATGGCTTCGCGCCGGTCGTCGCGTCCGACGAACAGGTAGGCCGACTTCTCCAGGTTGGGCAGCCTGAAGCGGGCGTCGAAACGCACGTCCAGGCTCGGGTCCTGGTCCTGGCGCTTGAACAGGCTGATGTTCAGGCGACCATCGCTGACGCGGTCAACGTCGTCGTAGGTGTCGCTGCCAAACCAGCCGTCGATGCCGCGCGCCAGCCATTCGGCGGTCGACCGGGCGGCGCGTTGGGTCGTCTCGGCCATCTCGCCCAGGGTCGACCCGGCAGGTTCGGGCGGCGTGGGCGCCGCGCCCTGGGCCGCCGCCTGCGCGCCCAGCGCCAGGCACAGTGCACCCAGGCGGCACACGTTGGCACCGCGCCCCGTTCGATGTTCCTTCACGGTTTGCTCCATGGTCTTTCGCACAGTATGGTGCTGCAGGCTGGCTGGGGCGCGTGTAGGCCGGCAGGCCGTCGCATGGCGGCCTTGCCTACAATCCACCGATGTCTGGCAGCACCTTCGGCGAACTTTTCCGCGTCACCAACTTCGGCGAAAGCCACGGCCCGGCCATCGGCTGCGTCATCGACGGCTGCCCGCCCGGGCTGGCACTGGCCGAAGCCGACATCCAGCGCGAACTCGACCGCCGGCGCCCCGGCACCAGCCGCCACGTGACGCAGCGCAACGAGGCCGACGCGGTGGAGATCCTCTCTGGCGTCTACGAGGGCCTGACCACCGGCACGCCGATCGCGCTGCTCATCCGCAACACCGACCAGCGCAGCCGCGACTACGGCAACATCCTCGATACCTTCCGCCCCGGCCACGCCGACTACACCTACTGGCGCAAGTACGGCCTGCGCGACCCCCGCGGCGGCGGCCGCAGCAGCGCCCGGCTGACCGCCCCCACCGTGGCCGCCGGTGCGGTGGCGCGCAAGTGGCTGCAGCAGCAGCACGGCACCACGTTCACGGGCTGGATGAGCGCGCTGGGCGAGATCGAGATCCCCTTCGAAGACGAAGCCGAGATCGATCGCAACCCCTTCTTCGCCGCCAACGCCAGCCTGGTGCCGCAGCTCGAGGCCCACATGGACGCCCTGCGCAAGGCCGGCGACAGCTGCGGTGCGCGCATCGAAGTGCGCGCCCGCGGCGTGCCGGTGGGCCTGGGCGAGCCGCTCTACGACAAGCTCGACGCCGACATCGCCTACGCGATGATGGGCCTGAACGCCGTGAAGGGCGTGGAAATCGGCGACGGCTTCGCCAGCGTCGCCGCCCGCGGCAGCAGCTTCGGCGACGAACTCACGCCCGAAGGTTTTGCCGCCAACAAGGCCGGTGGCGTGCTCGGCGGCATCAGCACCGGACAGGACCTGGTGGTGCGCATCGCCATCAAGCCCACCAGTTCCATCCGCACCCCGCGCCGCAGCATCGACCGCCAGGGCGAACCCACGGTGGTGGAGACCTTCGGCCGCCACGACCCCTGTGTCGGCATCCGCGCCACGCCCATTGCCGAAGCGCTGCTGGCGCTGGTGGTGATGGACCATGCGCTGCGCCACCGCGCGCAGTGCGGTGACGTGCAGCTGGCGCAGGCCGCCATTGCCGCCCAAGCCCCGGTCGCCGACGCTCCCGCCCACGGATGAAATCCCCGCTGGCCGCCTACGGCGCGCTGTCGGGCACCTACTTCGCCGCGGTGGGGCTGTTCAACCCGTATGCTCCGCTGTGGTTCCAGTCGCTGGGCTTTTCCACCCTGCTGATCGGCGCCATCGCCTCGCTGCAGAGCTGGACGCGCATCTTCGCGCCTTATGCCTGGGGCTGGCTGGGTGACCACCGTGGCCGCCGCGTCGGGCTGATCCGCCTGGCCTGCGCCGGCGCGCTGCTGTCGGCGCTGGGCCTGCTGGGGGTGCGCGAAGCGGTGCCGGTGGCGGTGGTGACGGCGCTGCTGTTCCTGGCCAACGGTGGCGTCGTGCCGCTGTACGAGGCCACGCTGGCGCAGCTGTTGAACACCGCCGACGGGGTCGACCCCAAGCGTTACGGCCGGGTGCGGGTCTGGGGTTCGGTCGGTTTCATCGCGTCGGTCACCTTGTTCGGCGCGCTGCTGGAAAGGGTCGGCATCGCTGTCTTCCCGGCCTTCGTGGCGGCCGTCAACGGCCTGCTGCTGCTGGCAGCGCTGCGCCTGCCGGCCACGCAGGACGAGGTTCACCACGACGAGCCCGCGCCGCCGGTGCTGCAGCGCCTGCGCCAGCCCGAGGTGGCCTGGTTTTTCGGCTCGGTGTTCTTCACGGTGCTGGCGCACACCAGCCTGTACAGCTTCTTTTCGCTGTACCTGGTGCACCTGGGCTATGGCAAGACCATGGTCGGCGCGCTCTGGGCCGTCAGCGTGGCGGTGGAAATCGCCTTCTTCTGGCTGCAGGGCAGCTGGTTTCACCGCTTCAGCGCGCATGGCTGGCTGAAGCTGGTGGCGTTGCTGACGGCGCTGCGCTTCGTGGCCGTGGCCCTGGCCGGGCAGGACCTGCTGCCGGCCGGCCCGGCCGCGCTGGGGCTGGCGCTGCTGGTGCTGTCGCAGCTGACCCACGCCGTGACCTTTGCCGGCCACCACTCGGCCTGCATCCAGCTGGTGCAGCGCTACTTTCCTGGCCGCCTGCGCGGGCGGGGCCAAGCCTTGTACACGACGCTGGGCTACGGGTTTTCCGGGGTGTTGGGCGGTGTGGGCGGGGGCTGGCTGATCGAAAGGATGGGCTACACGCCCTTGTTCCTGGCCGCCGCCGCGGCGGGCCTGCTGGCCTGGGCCTGTGCCTGGCGTGCCGCCGCCTGGGAGCGCATGACGCAGGATTGACCCGGTTCCTGTCTCAAAGGATGGCAGGCAGACTTCGAACTGCGGGGCAACCCGGTCTCAATTCCCCTCAAGTTGGCAGCCATCCCTTCCGACAATGATTCAGGCCGATCGTGGCCTGAACAAGGTCGTACCGACAAAACACCCCATGAGCGCCAACGCCTTTTCTGCCACCAGCGCCCCTGACAACCGGAGCAGCCTGCAGCCCGCTCCCAGCTCAGGCAATGCACTCTCCGAATTCTTCCGCTACCACGGGATCTGGGCTCCGGGCATACGCCTGTTCCGCGCCATCGGCTTTCGCGCCAAGGCGATGGTGATCTCGGCCATGTTCATGGTGCCGATCGTCTGGCTGGCCTTCACCTACTACAAGGACAAGGGTGCTGCGGTGGCGTTTTCGGCGAAGGAACTCGTCGGTGTCGCCTATGCCCGCGAAGCGATGCCCTTGCTGGGTGCGCTGCAGGACCAGCGCCAGGCGGCCATGGCCGAGGCGGTCTCCGGCAAGCCGGCTCCGAATGGCGCTGAACTGCAGGCCTCGCTCGACGCTGCCTTCAAGAAACTGGCCGCGGCCGAAGCCGCCATGGGCGCTGAACTGGTCACCGACAAGGCCTACGCGACCCTCCTCGCGCAGGCCCGGGCCCTGCCTCCTGCGTCCAGCGGTCCCGAAAAGGTCATGGAAGCACACAACGAACTGCTGGCCGCATTCATTGCGCTCATCACCACGTCCACGGACAACTCCAACCTGACCCTGGACCCCGATCTCGACACCTACTATCTGATGGACAACAGCCTGGGTGCATTGCCCCAGGTGGCCGAGTCGCTGGCGCAGATGCGTGACATGAGCGTGGCCGTCATCAGCGGTCACCAGCCGTCGGCGGCGTTCTCCAAGCGCATCGCCGCCCTGGAGGTGCTGGGCGACTTGAGCGACGAGCGCTGGTCGGCCGGAATGTCAAAGATCGCCACGGTGCATCCGACCATTGCCGACGAGCTGGGTACCGAGGGCGCACAAAAGAAGCTGCACGCCTTCCACGAGCTGGCGGCCTCCAGCGAATCAGCCGCGAAGCTGTTGTCGGCGGGCGACGAAGCCCTGAAGGACGTGTTGGTGGCCCAGGACAAGACCCTGGCCAAGCTGGGCGAGTTGATCGAGGTTCGTGTCTCTGGCCTGGAAACCGAACGTCAGATCACCACGGCAGTTCTCGTGCTCGGCCTGTTCGGGGTCTGGTATCTGTTCGTCAGCTTCCGCAAGGTTCTCGACGGCGGCCTGAAGGAAGTGGCCTTCCACATCGACGCGATGCGCGACGGCGACCTGACCACCCGGCCGCGGGCCTGGGGTGC
>LNFM01006913.1_pt1 | contig 18277 bp, 24 predicted proteins | sample 596031 | NCBI WGS metagenome assembly LNFM01 (sample SAMN04254537, study PRJNA301005) | activated carbon metagenome | isolation source: dual media filters at the Ann Arbor, Michigan drinking water treatment plant | place: USA: Ann Arbor | reverse complement strand
CAGTGTATCTGCTTGTCTTCATTCGAAATCTCCTCGTTCATCTTGCCGAGAAAATTCTACTTATGCAGCCCCTTACTTTCGGGGGGGATTACCGTCCGGGCCAGTTCGACGCGGTGCTGGGCGCCATGCGCAGGGCACCCGACCCGGTGGCGCAGGGGTAGGATGTGCGCGGCGGCGAGCGCTTCACCAAGCGCGACATGCTCGAGGTCGAACAGCGGCTACACCGCGCGGCGATGACGATGACGGGGTGGGCGTGTCATGACGATGACGTCCGCGACCGCAATACAGCCCTTGCCCGCGCCGAGGCGCAGGATCTGATCCTGTCTGCCGAGCAGGCCGAGGCGCTCGCCCATGTCACCGACGGTCGCAATCCCTGGATTATCATCGGCCATGCCGGGATGGGGAAGATCGCTATGCTGGACGTGGCCTGAAAGACCTGGGAGGCGGCGGGGTTACCTCGCTGCCATTCCCTCCTCAGCCCTTGGAAGAAAGGCTTGGGTGGCCGCCTAATTTATTGCGCAGGGCCGACAGGAAACGATTGCCCAGTTCATCTTTATCGCGCGACGAAAAACGGGCAAACAGCGCTGCGGCGAGCACTTGCGCCGAGGTGCGCTGGTCGATGGCCGCTTCAATCGTCCACCGACCTTCACCACTATCAGCGACTTCGGTAGAATACTGATCCAGCATTGGATTGCTGGCCAGAGCGTCAGCCCCAAGATCCAGCAGCCACGAACTGACTACGCTGCCACGCCGCCAGACTTCTGCGATAGCGGCGAGGTCAAGGTCATAGCGGTAATCTTCTGCCACCACTGCATGACCTGCCGAGGCGAACAGCGCGAAACCTTCGGCCATGGCCTGCATCATACCGTACTCGATCCCATTATGGATCATTTTCACATAGTGGCCGGAGCCGGGCTTGCCACAGTGGAGCCATCCGGCCTCACCCGGAGCTTGAGGTCCACCGTCGCGGGCAGGTGTTCTTGCGGCCGCCTCGATCCCCGGTGCAAGCGTGTCAAGAATAGGCACGATCCGCCCGATTGCCTCATTTGCCCCGCCTAGCATCAGTGAATATCCACGAGCCAACCCAAAAACACCTCCGCTGGTTCCGCAATCAACCATATGGATGCCTTTAGCGGCCAGCACCTGGGCGCGCGCAACGCTCTCTTTGAAATGGCTGTTGCCTCCATCGATGATGATGTCGCCTGATGTGCAAAGTTGGCCCAGCTCGGTCAACACCTGCTCGGTTACTTCACCGGCGGGAACCATCAGCCAGACTACACGAGGCGCAGCCAAAGCTGCGACCAAAGACCCGATGTCGGCATAGCTGACTGTGCCGACTTCTTTTGCCAACGCTTCCCTCGTCGTCTGGTTTGCACTGTGAACGTGACATTGATGCCCGGCCTTCGACAGTCGCCGGACCATGTTGCCGCCCATTCGTCCGAGACCGATAAATCCCAGTTCCATCGTTATGTCCTTTCTTGATTTCCAATGCATATTTGGGCCGGTCCGGCTCAGCTCACCTGTACGCCGCGCCAAAAGGCGACCATGCCCCTTATTTGCGCTGCCGCCGACTTGGGAAATGCGTAATACCAAGCGGCATCAGGGTTGGTCTTTCCGTCCACCTCTAGTGAGTAGTACGATGCGGTCCCTTTCCAGGGGCAAACCGTTTCGTGCGTGCTTTGCGATAGATACTCCGCCCGTACACTTTCGATCGGAAAGTAGTGATTGCCTTCGACAACAACGGTAGCGTCGCTTTCTGCGATGACTTTGCCGTTCCAGATTGCCTTGACCATTTGGCGTCCCCTTTTGTCAGTCTGTCTGATCCATGATCTCGCGGACACGCAGACGGAGTGCCGGAAGGAGTTCTGTCCCGAACCAGGGATTGCGGCGCAGAAACGCGTTGTTGCGCCAGGATGGGTGCGGCAGCGGCAGGATTGCCGGCGCCCAACGGCGCCAGTCCGCAACGGTGGCCGTAACGCCGGACTTGCGTGCGTCTGCGCCCAGGTGCCAACCATGGGCATAACCCCCGATCAAGATAGTGAGCCTTACCTGATTGAGCGCGTCAAGCGCCCGGCTTCGCCACGTTGCCGCGCAGCGTGGTGGTGGCGGCAGGTCGCTGCCATTCACATCATAGCCGGGAAAGCAAAATGCCATGGGTAGGATACTGATCCGGTCGCGATCATAGAATTCATCGCGCGTAACCCCCAACCACTCACGCAACCGGTCGCCCGAGCGGTCATCGAAGGGGATGCCAGATTCGTGCACGCGCAAGCCAGGCGCCTGCCCAACAATCAGAATCCGTGCGCGTTGCCGCAGCCAGACGACTGGCTGGGGTTCGTGCCTTGTGGCAGTGGCTGCGAAATCTGCTGCGCACATACGGCAGGGCCGTATTTCCTGTGCTATCGCCGGCTCGCCAGCACTCATCCTCTGTACCTTTGTTCTTTCCAGGGATCACCGTAGTTATGATACCCCAGCTTTTCCCAAAAGCCCTTGTAGTCATAGGGACTGAAATGGAGGCCACGAAGCCACTTGGCGCTTTTCCACAGATATAGGTCCGGCACCACCAGTCGTGCCGGGCCACCATGTTCGACGCTCAGCGGTTTACCGTCGAATTCTGTGGCCACAAAGGCTTTGTCACCTAACATATCGACCAAACGCAGGTTCGCGGTGTAATTGCCGTCCGCACGCGCCTGAACATAAACCGGATCAGCTACTGGGCGAACGAGATCGGCCAGTACAGAAACTGCCACCCCGCGCCAAAGTGTGCCCAGTTTGGACCATCTGGTCACGCAGTGCAGATCGGCGCTGAATTCGCGCTGTGGGAGGGCCTGAAAGCCCTCCCAGTCCAGTGTGATCGCCTGTTCGACGTCACCGTCGAGGGTTAGCGACCATGTTTCCTTGTCGGCCGTCTTGGGCGTACCCGCCGTCATTACCGGGAATTTCTGAGTTACCACCTGATTGGGCGGAATGCGCGGGCGTCCATCTGGGCGAAGAGTACTCATCGTCAGCTCCCGATTGTCAGTAGACCTCAGTGACTTTCAGCTTACGGCCGCGAAACTCGCAGAATTCACCGGCTCTCTTGCCTTCCAGGGCCTCGTAGATTGGCGCCGCTTGTGAGACACCGATAAATTTCTGCCCCTGACATGAAAACTCTCCTGTCGAGACGCCAATGACCAGATAGCGATCCCCGATCCGCACTGCTGCGCCCGGCGCCACTTCGGTTTTCGGTCCGAAATCAAGCGCATTCAAAGCTGAGATTTTGGCTTCCACTTGATGCTCGCGGTCGTCGAACGCTTCTGCAAGGTCGGCGGCGGTTTCTGCTTGGCCCTGTTCGTCATTTTCAATCGGTTCCGTGCGATCCAGCCGCGCGGCGCTGAGAAATCGCTCATAGGTTTTATGGGCTTGCTCAAGTTCGGCCTCTGTCAGGGCCAGCATCGTGTTGCGCAGGTGGTTCTTGTCGATCATGGGTTTTCCTTTACGATAGTTGGAGTTGTTAAGTTGGTGATTTTGCGGGGCTTCTGATCCCGCTCAAGCGGGGGAAAAAGATTTGGGCGCAGCACTTTCCATCGTTATCCTGTTCACGATCTCGTCCACGATCGTAAGGGTCGCGGCTGTTTTTTTGGAGCACACGGGCATTTCACGAGACGTTGCCAGAGTTCAGGCCATGTCGGCACTTAGCGGCACGGGGTTCACCACGTCTGAATCCGAACTGATCCTCCAAACACCCGAGCGCAGACGTATCCTTGTGATCTTGATGATTACCGGTTCCGTCGGTTTGGCCTCGGTGGTGGCTACTGTTGTGGTTGGGGCCTTCGGGATCAAGGAAACGGCCAGCGGGTTGTTGCTTCAGCTTGCGGCGATCACCACAGCAATTATCTTTGTGCGCTACGTGCTCTTTTCCTCTGTCGTCGATAAGTTCATTTGCGGCATGGCACATGCGTGGCTCGTCAAATACATGGCGCATGATCCGTTCACGGTTTTGTATCAGTTGGATGCGGACATGGTGATTGCCCAGCATAGTTTGGCGAAGGCACCTCCTTCGAACAATGTGGAGTGGCCCGGCGACCTGACCCTCATCGGTGTGCAAAGCGCCTTCAACGCCGAGATAAAGCCGTGGGACGGAACGCCGTTGCCTGAAGGTTCGACCATGGTCTTGGCGGGGCCACGGGCGTCGCATCATGAGTTTGCCGCCGCCTATGGATTGACCCCGGATACAGGAGCGCACTGAGGCATGACAGACGTCAAAACATCGCCGGGGTTTCTTCACCTGCACGCACTGAACGGGGGCGGGGAATGGCTCCATATGTGTATCAAGCATCGAGAGACCAGCACCTATCTCATGGAGGTGGCCATGCTCGACGACCTGGTTGTCGATGCGATGATCGAAGAGGATACACGTTCGCGCGTGCGCGTTCTTGATGACGGGATCATGGTGCTTTTGAAGGCCATGCATGTCGGTCAAGACATGGCCCGCCCTGAAGATATGGTGTCGATCAGGATCTGGATCGACAAGACGCGCGTCATTACCACACGCGAGGCCGATGTTGACCCGATCCTGGCCCTTCATCAAAGGTTGTCCGCAGGCGCAGGCCCAACCACACCGGGTGAGTTTCTGGCTGATCTTATCGAAGAACACCTTGACGAGGTCGATGACCACATCGAGGAATTGGAAGACGCGGTTAACCGGATCGAAGGGCTTGTGGGCACTCATCAGGCCGAGGCTGCCTGCCCCAACATGGCACAAACCCAATCGCGTATCAGCGGCTTCTTGCGCCACCTCGGGCCACAAAAACCCGTGCTGGAACACTTGTCGCGCTGCAAGCACTCCCTTTTGAGTGAGAGAGAACGCACGCGGATCGATGATGGGCTTGATCAGCTTTTGCGGTATCTTGAAACCCTGCAAAACCTGCGGGACCGCGTTGAGATCCTCAACGATCAGGTTGCCCGCATTCAAGACAGGCAACTGACGCGCAGCTCCTTTGTTTTCTCGGTCGTGGCGACGCTGTTCCTTCCGCTTGGGTTTATTGTCAGCGCGTTCGGTGTGAACCTTATGGGGATTCCCTTCGAAGGTCATGCGAACGGCTTCACCATACTGATGGTGATCTGTCTGGCTCTGGTCGCAGGGATGCTGGTCCTGTTTCGCTGGCGAAAATGGTTCTGACGGAGGTGGCCGCTTCATTTTCATGCGCCGGTGAAGTTCATCGCGTGATGCTCAACGACCTCGGCAACAACCACATCATACTCCAAAAAGACACCGTTCTTGCCGCGGTCTTTAGCGTATTTGTGCTCGGGGTGGACATCCCATTCCTCGATCGCCTCGAAGTCTTCGAAGTAACCGATAAGCACCTTTTCGCCATCCTCGGCAGTAAAGACCTTGTGGCTCATATACCCCTTTAGCCCTTTCACCACTGTGACCATGCGGGCGTAAAGCTCGTCAAATTCGCCTTGAAAGTCGGGATCAATCCGGTGGCGAAAAACCTCTACGTGCATTGCCATCTTAGTCTCCTTTTCTGATTCAAGATTTCATGCGCCCGATGCGGGTCGCCAAGGGGGTTGAACTGAGGCCGTGCAGCAGGATGGACAGGCCAACCGTCAGCGAGACACAAGCCAGCAGTTCCTCTTCATTCGGGAAATCGAATTGATCCATCATCAGCAATGTGAAGAGGATCGAGGCCAGACCGCGTGGACCGAACCAACCAAGGAAGAGCTTCTCACGCGCGGGTAGCCCGCTTCCTGTCAGAGAAACGAAGATTGGCAAGACACGGACCAGCGTGAGGAAGACCAACGCAAGAATGATCGTATTTGGCCCTGCGTGCGCCAATCCGTCGGGCAGCAGAAACGCACCGAACACCAGAAACGCCGCCATCGTCAAAAGTTGGCCAGCCCCCTCCATGAACTCGCTGATAAAGTGGATGTCATGGCGGTAGGTGTTGCCAAAGACCATGCCTGCCACGAAGGCCGCGATGAACCCGTTTCCGTGGATGGCAACGGCAAACCCGTAAGCTGCGAAAGCGGTCACAAGAAAGACAACCGCCCCCGCCGCCTCTTGCATCAAGTTACGGTTTTGCGACCAGTCCATCGCCTTGGCCGCCACCCAACCGATGACAATACCAGCGAGCGGACCGAGCACAATTTCGGTGACTGCCTCCAGCGCCAAACCATCGGTCTGCGCGCCGCCAATCGAAGACGCAAGGATTGCACCCAAAAGAACGAAGGGCAGAACAAGGCCATCGTTCAGCCCGCTTTCCACATTGATTGTCTGGCTGAGGTGGTCTGGCACCTCTGGGTTTGAAACGACAGACTGCCCCAGCGCGGCATCCGTCGGCGTCAGGACGGCGGCGGTTAGCAATGCCACGGCAAACCCAGACGTTGGGTTGAGCCAAAGCGCGACAAATGTCCCCAGCGCGAGCGTTAGCGGTAAGCCGATCACCAGCATCCGTGTCGGGATCTGCCAATCCATCACCAGTTTCCTAAAGCGCACATGGCTGGCGTCAGAGAACAGGATCAGGATCAGCGTGATTTCGGCCAGAATTTTTTTGCCTTCGTGGATCACATCCGGCGACAAGCTGGCGCTCAATGGCACGGACAAGGCAAAGCCAAGCGCTGTGAAGATGATTGGCAAGGTCAGCAAGCTGCGCGAGATTGCCTTGCTGAACAGCGAGTAAAGGGCAAAGGCCACAAGCACGAGAAGGACTGCGGGGGTCATGACGTTGTGTATTCCTTCTTGAGCAAGTCACTGTGCCGGGCCCGAAGCTTGGCAAGTTTTGGCGCGATATAGACGCGGCAAAAGGGCCGTTCGGGGTTGGATTTGTAGTAATCGTGAAATCGGCTGTCCGAAGGCTTGAAGCCCCGGTGCATCAGGCTGCGCGTAACAAAATGCACCTCCGCCTCTGCGGCAAGGTCCCGTATATGCGTCGCGCACGCGTCTTGCTGCTCCGCGGTCATACTGTAGACCGCGCTGCGATACTTGCCGCGCATCTTGTGATCGGCCTCGCTGGCATGGGTGCTCAGGTGGACCGCGATCAGGTCGCGCAGCGTCACGTGATCCGGATCAAAACGAATTTCCACCGCCTCAGACCACGTCTCGTTAGGGGCGTCAGAGCGGATAAAGCCCTGTCGCACCTCTGACACACCCACGAGCGGTTGGAAAACTGCCTCGGTGCACCAATGGCACCCGCCTCCAAAGCCGATGGTTACCACAACATCACTCCGCCACTGGAACCTGACCTTGGGCCAGTTTCAGACGGGTCCAGAGGTTCATGTTGATGACGATGGCCGCGATTTCGGCGATGGCTTTTTCGTCGAAATGTGACGTCAGGCTTTCATGTCGCGCTGCAAAGGCCGCCGGATCATAGGCCGTGAGCGCCTCGCAATAAGCCAGCGCGCAGCGTTCTGCCGGGGTGAACATCGTGCTTTCGCGCCAGCTTGCCAGATGCGCGACCTTTTCAACCGCGATGCCCTGATCATGGGCCGCTTTGGTGTGCAGGATCAGGCAATAAGAACAGGGGTTCATCTGGGCAACGCGCAGACGCAAAAGCTGGGCCAAGCGTCCATCGACCGACAGATCGGCAGTATACCCAACCGAGGCCGCCATTTGCTTGGCGATCCCGTGAAACTCGATCAGATCAGGATCAAAGCGGGTGTTCTCGAATGTGACAGGCATCTTCAGTCTCCCAGTTTGAATTTCTCGCGCCAGTTTGCGCGTGTCCCGCCGACCTTGCGCAGGAACGGGCAGGTCAGGCGGATTTCATGTGCGCGGGTTTCAACCTCTTCAAAGACCTCCGCCGCAAATCGTGCGCCAAGGCCGCTGCCACGAAAGGATGGATCAACCTCGATATGCGTCAGGATCATCCGGTCGCCCTGCCAGACATAGCTGACGAACGCGTCGGATGGGGCCATGTGCCGGACAAAACGTTGCGCCCGTTCGTCGTGAATAAGGCCGGGGTCGTAAAGACCCGCACGGGCTAGTTCCTTTTCAAGTTCGGGCAGCTTTGGGTTACGCAGTTTGCGGCCCTTGATCTGGAAGGTCGGGAACTTATCGGCGCTGCCCGCAAGCTTGGTCAGGCGCTCGGCCGCGCGCGGGTCCTTATCGACCTCGGCCAATTCATAGGCCAGCCCCCGTTCTTCCAGGGCGGACAGATAGAACCGCGTCTTGTGGCAGCGGACCTCGCCAAAAAGTGTGATGTCATGCATCGGCAGCCTCCAGCGGTTTTAGGCCTGCAAGGATCGTCGGGATCAACTCGGCAACGGTCGGGTGAACGGGCAGCGCCTGTTGCATGATCTTGTAGCTGGCACCCGTGGCCATGAAGTTCGAAAAGATCGCGATGATCTCATCGCCCGCAATGCCGAACACCGTGGCACCCAGAATAGCCTCGCTGTCGCCGTCCACGATGATGCGGATCAGTCCGGTTGTCTCGCTTTCTTCCTTGGCGCGGCTGATGTCGGCCACCCTCATGTCGGCGATCAGGATGTTGCGCCCTTCGGCAGCAAGTTTTCGCGCCTCGGTGCGGGAAAGGCCGACGCGCCCCAGTGGTGGGTCGGTGAACATGGCATAGGTCGTTGGCCGCTGATCGGCGTCCTTCCATTGATAGAGGTCTTTAACCCCATCAAGATCGGCCAGCACGATTTCGTGGTCGTGATAGCTGGTATGGGTAAAGGCGCCACGCCGGTTCACATCGCCAAGCGCCCAGAGGTTGGGCACCTTGGTGCGCAGCTTGGCATCGGTCGGAACGTATCCGCGTGAATCGGTTTCCAGACCGACCGCCGCAAGGTTCAGCCTGTCGGTGTTCGGGGCACGCCCGGTGGCGAAGAGGATGTGGCTGCCTGCGATTTCGGTGCCGTCCTCAAGCGTCATCAGAACGCCCCGCATGCTGGACCCGACACGCGCGATAATGGCGTTGAGGTGCAGCGTCACGCCTTCATCCTGAAAAAAATCCGCGATGATTGCCGAGACATCCTCATCCTCGCGTTCGGCCAAACGGTCGGAACGGTGTACCACCGTGACCTTGCTGCCGAGGCGGCGGAAAATCTGACCCATCTCAAGGCCGATGTAAGAACCTCCCACAATGATGAGGTGATCAGGCAATTCATCGAGCGCCAGAAGTGATGCATTATCGAGCGCATCGATGTTTTCAAGGCCGGGAACTGGCGGGGTAAACGAACGAGTCCCGGTATTCAGAAAGACCTTGTCAGCCGAGAACTTGCTTTCGCCAACATTGATGATGAACCGGCCGTTCTCATCAAACCCTGCAAGGCTGCCCCAACCGTGGATCACCTCGACACCTTTGGTGCGCTTTAACCATGCTGTCAGTCCCCGGCGGGCCGTGTCAACACGCTCGCGCATCCGCGCCATTGCGGCGGGAAAGTCTACAGTAACCTCCCCTGAGGACACACCAAAATCTGCCGCGCGCCGCACCATATGAGCAACACGCGCTGACTTGCGTAACGTCTTGGTGGGCGTGCAGCCGCTATTGACGCATGTCCCGCCCAGCTTGTCGCCCTCGATCAGGGCAACGGATTGCCCGCGATTGGCCAACCCGACCGCAAGCGAAGGTGCCGCTTGGCCAGAACCGATGATTACGGCGTCAAAATGATTCATGTCTTCGTCCTCTGCCATTCTCACGCTTCGCTGTTTTCGCCTTGGAAAGGCACCCGTTGGAGGCGCTCATCCCCGATAATCTTGGTGACCAGCCAAACGTATTCCTGTTTGGCCGTATCGAATCCAAGCATGGTAAAGCCCTGACCAAAGGGGCATTCTGGGAAATCGGGGAACCCAAGTCTGAGAACATAGCGTCCGGGGTCGGCGTTGAACTCGCTCTTCCGGACCTTGCGGACACCGTATCGGTAATCCTCGTTCTCGGTCATCTCGCTGCGCGTATCCGGTTCGGCAGTTTTGAGTGACTTGACCAGATCTTGCGGGGCACCATCCCCCTCAAGATCAAGCGCATCGACAAGAAACCCTTTGACGCCCGTATCTGCGATCTCAAGCGCATAGATATTCGAGGCGTCGCCCGAATCCGGCTCAGTCTCAAATCGGAGTTTCATCCGGACCGTCACATTTGCCGGATTTACAGCGAGACCTGTGCTTACATCCACAAGCTTTCCGTTCTGAATGCGAAAGTCATGGGTGAATCCGGCCTCTACCAGTTCCGACAAAGCGGCCACGGCATCAGTTGCATCAATTTTCATGGGTCGTTCCCTTCGAATTTGAGTAAGGTTAGGTGCCGCAAAACGTCACGTGGCGGGGCGCGCCAACCGGGGCGGGTAGCGCATAGGCTTCCGCCCCGTCTTGCTCGGTGAATGGATGTGCCAGCACCGCTGAAAGCTTGTGAAACGGCTCAAGATCGCCCCCTGCGGCGGCCTTCAGGGCCTCTTCAACCAGATGGTTGCGCGGGATGTAGATCGGGTTGATCCTGTTCATCGCTTCCGCCCGCAACTCCGCAGCAATATCTTCCGCCGCAAGCCGCGTGTGATAGCGGGCCACCCAAGCGTCAAACGTCGCAGGATCATCGAAATAGGCACGCGCCAGTTCGTCATTGCCACGAACAGACGTCGCCAAAGCGCGGAACAGGTTGGTGAAGTCAACATCCTGCCCTTCACAGGCCTTGAGCAGATCATTTGCCAAGGCCAGATCTTCGGGCAGTTCCTTCAGCAGACCCAATTTGGCCCGCATGCCCCGCAGCCATTCCTGCTGGTAGTGCGCCGGGAAGGCGTTGATCTCATTGGTCAACTGCCGGATCGCGTCGTCGCTGTCCTCGGGGTTCACCAGATCAATCAGCGTCTCGGCAAAGCGCGACAGGTTCCACTGCATGATCACCGGCTGGTTGCCATAGGCATAGCGCCCGTGTGCGTCGATCGAACTGAACACCGCTTTAGGGTCATAGCTGTCGATGAAGGCGCAGGGACCGTAGTCGATGGTCTCGCCCGAAATCGTTGTGTTGTCGGTGTTCATCACACCATGGACAAAGCCGATATTGACCCATTTCGCGACCAGCGACGCCTGTGCATCCCTGACGCGCCGGAAGAATTCCAGATACCGATCCTCACGGCCCGCGATGTCTGGAAAGTGACGTGCGATGGCATAATCCGCCAGCTTGCGAATCTTGTCGGTCTCGCCGCGCGCGGCAAAGAACTGGAATGTCCCAACCCGCAGATGCGAGGCCGCGATGCGTGCCAGCACAGCGCCCTTTTCCAAGCCATTGCGCGCGATCTCTTCGCCCGTCGTGACCGCAGCCAAAGCGCGCGTTGTCGGAACGCCGAGGGCATGCATAGCCTCGCCCATCAGGTATTCGCGCAAGACGGGGCCAAGAACGGCCTTGCCGTCGCCGCCGCGTGAAAACGGCGTGCGGCCCGAGCCCTTGAGGTGCAGATCACGGCGGCGGCCTTCGGTATCGACAAGCTCTCCCAACAGGATCGCGCGGCCATCGCCCAGTTGCGCCGAAAAACCGCCGAACTGATGGCCCGCATAGGCCATGGCCAAGGGCGAAGCGCCAGCGGGCGCCATCGCGCCGGACAAGGCGACGGCGCCAGCGGCCGAGTTCAAGACGGCGGGATCAAGCCCCAGCTCTGCCGCCAAAGCGGTGTTCAGAACGACGATTTGCGGATCGGGAACCTTGTCGCCTTGCCAAGGGACAAAGAAGCCCTCCATTTCGTCGGCAAAGCTGTTGTTGAAGGGGAACGCAAGGGCATCAAGCATGGTCATTTCCTTTCTGCGATGGGCTAAACAAGGGCCAGCGCATGATGGTGTGCGATAGCAAGGCAAGCGGCGAGCAAGCCAAAATCCTTCATCAGGAATTGCCCACGCGAGGACAGGAAAAGACGGCCTGCCTCTTCCTCGAAATACTGAACAAAAGGGAACAGGCTGAGCGTGACCAAGAAGGTCAGCACGCCAATCAAACCGCCCAGAAGGCCAAGATTGGGAAAGAAGATACCAAGCACCAAAAGCGAAGCGGTGCTCAGCTCAACAATGCCCAGAAAGATGCTGAAGCCCGCCGACGTCATCAGTTTCGGGCCAAACCGCAAGACCGGATGACCCGCGACCAGCGTCTTGACAGCGTCCTGTTCATAGCGCGCAAACTTGGCAATGCCGAAGGCAAAGAAGATTGCCGCAAGCGCCAGTGACAAAAGTTTCATTGCTGGCACCCAGCGGGTGATTTCAGCGACCAGTTCCATTTCCGTCCCTCGTTATCGTTTGTTTGGCTGCGGCGATCTGGCCGCCGGAGCCAATGGTCAGGCGCGCTTCAACTCGACATCGTCAGCCCCGAGCGCGGCAAGAAAGCGCTGCGGATCAAGACGGAAGTCGGCGTAGACCACGTTCCCTTCCGGATCGATCACGGTGAACCACGGCGTGCCACCAGAACGGTAATCCTCCATGAAGGTCGGGTAGCGTTCACCTGCGGGCGGGGTGTCATGACCAAAGGGCATTTTCAGCCCATACTGCTCCTGATTGATGCGCAGCTTATCGCGGGTGTTTGTCTCGGCACCCTCAAAAACGGTCTGAATGACGGCGAAATCGAACCCTTTGTCCTTCAGTTTGTCATGCAGAAAGCGCAGCGTCGGAAAACCGCGCGAATGGCAGCCGGGGCACCAGTGCTGGAAGCAATAAATGATCTTGTAGCCGTCTTTCATATCCGAAAGGCGAAGCGGCCTGTCCATCGGCTTGCCATCCGCATCGATCCAATCGTTGACGCGCAGTTCGGGTGCCGTGTTGCGAAGTTGTCCAAAGTTCATGACTGAAGCCTTTCATGTATGGCGATTTGGTTCGCTACTTTCGCCCGCGCCGCCAGCGCACTGACGTCTTCGAGCGGAAAAGCCAGAACCTCCGCGCCGATTTCGGTGACGGCGGGCGAGAGATAGCGAAGCCCCTCAACCTCCGTTTCAAGTCCGGGCCCGACGATCAGGCCCGTCTTCGTTTCGTTCATCCGTAACCAGCCGTTGCGGATCAGGCCGCTTGTCAGCAGGTCCACCGCAAGCTGGTCTCCCGGACCGGATGTGTTGATCACGACTGAGGTCGCGATTTCTTCGTTCGTTCCCATGCCCGCCCGTTTCAGGCGGATACGGGTTTTGCCCTCGGTTTCGGCAAAGACCCAAGTGATCTCGCCATGCTCCTCCACGATCTGGCCTGCCGCTCGGAGCCGCGCATAGTCAGCGAGGCTGTCGTGCGTTGCACGCCTGAACCGCCGCTCAAGTTGCGGTATGACCTTGCGCCGCTCCGAGAGGGAAGGCAGCAGCCTTTCAAGCCCTGTTTTGGCCGCCCAATTCAGATAGCCTGGTCTGAGTTCGGCCATGCTTGCGCCCTTGGCACGGAACGCGGCAATTTCGGCGTCGACCGCGGTCAGAAGCGTCTCTGCATCGCGGTAAGGGCCCGTCAGTTTGGGCGTCACCGGCTCTTTGCGCGGACGCGTCCAGATCAGCGGCTCCGGCTTGAACCCACGGGTGATCACCCGAAGCCGGATGTCCTGCTCGTCCATTATGGACTGCATAAGCCGCAGGACATCCAGCATCGCGGCGTTGCCTCCGAGGCAGGTCATTTCCTGCTTCGGACGCAGGACCTCGGCAATCGCTTGCTCGTTGCCATAAAGCGTCGTGAACGCCGTGGGGCCGCTATCGGCCCCAAATCGTTGAGGCGATGGTCCCCCGGTGGCCACGTCCACCCGGTCCGCCCGGATCACCTCGCCTGTGGCAAGCGTGATCCGAAACCCGTGTTCATCCTTGGCCAGGTCGGTGGCCAAAGCCGTCCGCTGCTGCACCGTCACGCCCATTGCGGCATGGGCAGCCAAAGTTCCTCGCCCGATTTCGGCAAGATAGTCGCCAAAGACCGCGCGCGGGGCAAAGACAGCGCCGAAATCGCCTGCAGCCATATGATCCGCCGCAAAGTCCAACCAGCGTGGTTGGTGGGCAGCAATCCGCGGGCGAATATCGCCCCAGTTTGCCTCGAACCATTTGACGAAACCCTCACCAAAGGCACCAGACGGCGAATTCATCAGATGGGCATAGCGCCAAGGTACGTCGCTCGGATAATCCGCATATGCCAACCCTCTGCCGAATTGACCCGCGTTGGCCCCAAGAATGGTGAGCCGGTCACCAGACTTTAGCGCCAGTGTGTCCGCAAGTGCCCCTGAGCTGGCCCCATCGCCGATAATCAGATGGTGATGAGGCCCACGCATGACCTATTCAGCCGCCGTCGCTGCGCGCTTGGGCAAAACCCAATTGGACCGCGGGAAGTGGCAAGTATAGCCATTCGGGATACGCTCCAGATAGTCCTGATGCTCTGGCTCAGCTTCCCAGAAATCGCCGACCGGTTCCACTTCAGTCACGACTTTGCCTGGCCAGATCCCAGAGGCGTTCACATCCGCGATCGTGTCTTCGGCAATCGCTTTTTGTTCGTCATTCACATAGTAGATGGCGGACCGATAGCTGCTTCCGCGGTCATTCCCCTGACGGTCTTTCGTTGTCGGGTCATGGATCTGGAAAAAGAACTCCAGAAGTGCACGATAGCTGGTTTTCGCAGGGTCAAAGAGGATCTCGATCCCTTCGGCATGGGTGCCATGGTTGCGGTAAGTCGCAAATTTCACGTCACCACCGGTGTAACCAACGCGGGTGCGTTCGACGCCGGGCAGCTTGCGGATCAGGTCTTGCATCCCCCAGAAGCAGCCTCCAGCCAATACGGCACGTTCAGTCATACTTTTTCCTCCACTTGATCGAGGTATGCGCCATACCCCTCGGCTTCCATTTGGTCTTTCGGCACAAAGCGCAGGCTGGCCGAGTTGATGCAGTAACGCATCCCGCCCATTTCGCGCGGACCATCATTGAAGACATGGCCCAAATGGCTGTCGCCGTGTTTGGACCGCACTTCGATCCGGACCATGCCGAACGACGCATCGCGATGTTCGGTCACGTTGTCGATCGGCTTGGAAAACGCAGGCCACCCGCAACCGGAATTGAACTTGGCTGAGGATGCGAAAAGCGGCTCGCCGGAAACGACATCCACGTAGATACCTGGCTCGAAATGTTTGTCATACTCGCCGGTAAAGGCACGCTCGGTCCCGCTCTGCTGAGTGACGCGGTATTGTTCGGGTGTCAGCTTGGCGAGAGCATCCTGAGATTTTTCGTAAGTCATTTGTATCTCCTTCTTCTTCCGTTGAGAGGAAGATGGAGACTTTCGACCCGTTTGTGAAATTCCTGTCGGGAATAGTTTTTATAGCTGCGCGCGCGTGCCGCTTACCAATTGAAATTCTTGGATAATCCAAGGATGACACGGACTTCGCGCGGGTTGGCAGAACCAGAAACAGCAACTATGCTGATATTGCGTGACAGGGTCAGGCCCTTTACGGCGCGCAAGACGATACCATCAACAATCGCTGAATGTTCGGGCAAGGAACACACACCCGCACCTTGCGCCACCATCTGCTGCACCCAGTCTTCCCGCTCGGACTGAAAACGCGGCCGCATGACAATGTTCCGATCCATGAAATGCTTGATCAGTTGCGTACGAAACTCGCAATGCATCCTGTCGATATAGGGCTGCTCCATCATTTGCTCTTGCGTGATTTCATCTGTCCCGGCGAGCGGGTGATGACTTGCCAAGGCCAAGCGCAACCGCTCTTGGAACAGCGGTTGGATCGTCAGTTTGAAATTCGGTTCCGGCGGATTGGTCAGCAGGCACATGTCGTATTTACCGGACAAGACCTCTGCCTCCGCCTCGCCGGGGTTCAGAGGATGGAGAAGAAGCTCAACCTCGGGCAACTCCTTTAGCACGAGCGCCCAAAATTTGGCAAAGACCCGGGGCGCAATAGTGCTGGCGACGCCGATATTTATCTTCCGGCTGCGCCCCGCGACCGAGTTTTCCGCAAGCTCGTTGATGTTTTCGAGCGCTGATTGAATGCGCATGAACTCTACGATCAGATCACGGCCCAAGGCCGTCAGGCGCGTGTCCTTGCCGTCGCGATACAGCACCGGACCGCCAAACTCATCTTCCAGACGTTGAATCGCCTTGGTGAGACTGGGCTGAGAGATCCCGCTGACCCGCGCCGCTTCCGTGAAATTCAGGGTTTCGGCGAGGTTGAGAAAATACCTGACCTGATTAAGATCCATTTGCCTGCGTCACTCCACGAGATCGTTGGCCTCCTTATGCCCACAAGCCTCTGAATTAATCAAGCTTTTCAACCTTATAGCGCCCTTCTCTTGCGAGTTGTGGGTTTCGGATATGATCGTGAAGCGCCCCGACAACGCCGCAAGCCCGGCCGCGACAGGTTCCGGGCGCGGATGGAAAGGTTTGTTCGAAACGCCGTCGATGTCACTGAGCGCCCGGTGCTGAATCTCGCCTCTTGGGCCATAATGGATCGGTGTGTAGTGAAAATGTGTCGGCGTATCTGGGTTGGACCGCTGGAACTCGTCAATCCTTGCAAACACTTGCGCAATCGCATCGGCCGTCTCAAGCCCGCCGAGAGAGCGCGCATGAACATGCCCGAAATCAATGCAAGGCCCGACCCCTTTGATCGTCGCGGCCACATCAAGGATCATATCGACAGACCCCATCTGTCCGACCTTGCCAGCGGTTTCGATCATAAGGCTGATGTCAGTCTTGCCCAATTGCGCCATGAATCGCTCAAGGTTCTCGGCAAACCGGCGAGACGCGTCGGCTTCGGGCGCGCCGTAGAGCGACCCGGGATGCAGCACAATTTCGCGCGCGCCCAAAATGTCGGCTTGCTCATAGGTCCGCAGAAGCGTGTCGACAGAGCGCAGGACCTTTGCCGGATCGGGGCTGGCAAGCACGATGTAGTAAGACCCGTGAATCGATATCTTGATGTCGTCTGCTATTGCCAGCGCGCGGTAGCGGCGCCCCTGTTCAGCCGTCATTCGTGGCCCATACGTCATTTGCAACTCGATTGCGTCGAGCCCGACTGAACGCAGCCACGCGAAAACGGCCCCCCGGTCCTTCGCTTCCGGACGGGCGGTGAAAGCCAAAGGAAAACCGCCAACGCCGAAACGGATATCAGGCGGAATGGCAAGCCCTGTCATGTTTCCAAAGGTGGATTGAATCTAGAATATGCACCCAGCTTCCAAGCCGGTTCAGGGCGATGCGGCGCCAATTGCCAAGCTTCTATGTTGAAAGTCCAATAGCGGCCATCGGCACCGTCATGTGCCATGCGCCCTTCCAAGTTGAGCGTGGCTTGACCTGTCAGGTTCAGCTGTGCGCCGGTATCGAAATCGACGAAGGTAATGCCCGCTCGGGGCTCAACCGCCAGATTGCCCAATGTCATGAACATCGAATTGCCGAAGTAGTCGGGAACGATAAGCTGTTTTCCCTTCACGTTTACGAATCCCGGATACCCTCCACGATGGCTTGCATCATGATCTCCGTCCGGGTGTTTGCTGGCCACGAAAAAAGTGTCGGCCTGCCGGATCAGGTCCGCCAGATTTTCCGGCAAATCAGAGCCCGAGGCGGGCGAAACACCCTGATAGCGATTTTCTGCCACAGGCAATCGTTGCTGGATGTATTTTGGGCAATTCGGGCAGGTTTGCGCAACATCGATGGTCACCCGTTCAAGCGTAACCTCACGAACCGAACCATTGATGCGAAACCGCCGCGCGCTGGTCAGGTCCATTGCAACAAGGCCTATCGGCGCTCCGGCACTGACCATCCTCCATAGCGCGGACGGAACGGTCATTTCGCCTCGATTCAGAAAAACCGTCTTGTCATCACCGCGGGCAACAAATCCTTCTGGGCCGTTGGCCAGAAATGACCAGACACGCCCCTCAGCATCACTTACGGCGGTATTCAGGGTTGTCGCGAGACCCAGCATCCGTTCGCTGTTTGCAGAAAGTGTCGGGCGGATGAAACGCCCGTTCCGAAGGGCCAGCACGTCTTCTCCCGTGGCTTTCTGGACAAGGCGTTCACCCTCATGAAATGGCGTTCCACTCATCCTCACAGTCCCATATCAGACAGACTTGGCGTGTTATCAGGGCGGCGTCCCAAAGGCCAATGGAACAGGCGCTCGCTTTCCAGGATCGGCAGATCGTTGATGCTGGCGTGACGGTTCGTCATCAGGCCATTCTCCTCAAACTCCCAATTCTCGTTGCCATAGGCGCGGAACCAGTTTCCAGCAGCATCGTGGTATTCATACGCATATCGAACTGCGATGCGGTTATCCGTAAAGGCCCACAGTTCCTTGACCAATCGGTAGTCCAATTCCCTGGTCCATTTGTCTGCCAGGAACGCCACCACCTCATCGCGGCCCTTCACAAAGGTCTCGCGATTGCGCCATTTAGTGTTTAC
>LNFM01006912.1_pt1 | contig 18279 bp, 16 predicted proteins | sample 596031 | NCBI WGS metagenome assembly LNFM01 (sample SAMN04254537, study PRJNA301005) | activated carbon metagenome | isolation source: dual media filters at the Ann Arbor, Michigan drinking water treatment plant | place: USA: Ann Arbor | reverse complement strand
CGTACCAGGACATCACGCGCACCAGCGCGCCATCCACCACCTGCGTCTGCGTCGCATCGAAGGTGGAGCTGTGCGGGTCGTGGTTGAAGTCGATGGAGACCAGCGGTGCCGTGTTGTAGCCAAGGATGCCCTTCAGCGGGCCGGACTCGGAAGCTGCCTTCATCACAGCGTTCACCGCTTCCGCCGTCACGCCCGACTTGGCCGGCACGAAATCCAGGCTGACGAGGGACACGTTCGGCGTCGGGATGCGGATGGCGCTGCCATCCAGCTTGCCCTTGAGCTCCGGCATCACCAGGCCCATCGCCCGCGCCGCGCCCGTGCTGGTCGGGATGGCGGAGACGGCCGCGGCCCGTGCGCGGTGCAGGTCCTTGTGCAGCGTGTCGACCGTGTTCTGGTCACCGGTATAGGCATGGATCGTCAGCATGTAGCCGCGCTCGATGCCGAAATTGTCGTGCAGCACCTTGGCCACCGGCGCCAGGCAGTTGGTGGTGCAGGAGGCATTGGAGATGACCGTCATCTCCTTCGTCAGCGTCTTCTCATTCACGCCATAGACGATCGTCGCATCGGCGTTGTCGCCCGGGGCGGAGATGATGACCTTGCGCGCGCCGGCGGTGATCAGCGCGGAAGCCTTTTCCTTGCTGGTGAAGATGCCGGTGCATTCCATGGCGACGTCGACGCCCTGGAAGGGCACCTTGGACGGGTCGCGCTCGGCGCTGACCACGATCGGCGCATAGGTGCGGCCATTCGCCGTGATGATCAGCTTGTTGCCGTCCACCGCCACTTCGCCGGGGAAGCGGCCATGCACGCTGTCATAGCGGAACATATGCGCATTCGCCTCGACGCTGCCGAGGTCGTTGATCGCGACGCATTCCACGTCGGTGCGGTTGCTTTCGATCATGGCGCGCAGCACCAGGCGGCCGATGCGCCCGAAGCCGTTGATGGCAACCTTCACCGTCATGGTCATCTATCCCCTTTTGTCAGCCAACTCAGCTCAGGCGAGGCGCTTCTTCACGGCGGCCACGGTGGCCTCCGCGGTGATGCCGAAATGGCGGTACAGCTCATCGGCCGGTGCGCTGGCGCCGAAGCCCTGCATGCCGATGAAGATGCCATCCGGCCCCAGCCAGCGGTCCCAGCCGAAGGACAGCGCCGCCTCGATCCCCACACGCAACACATCGCCGAGCACCTGGTTCCGGTAGCCCTCATCCTGCAGGGCGAAGATTTCCCAGCTCGGCAGCGACACCACGGCGGTCGGAATGCCCTCCGCCTCCAGCGTCGCACGCGCGGCAATGGCCAGGTGCACCTCGGATCCGGTGGCGATCAGCGTGGCCTTCCGGGGGCCGGAGCTTTCGGCCAGCACATAGCCACCACGGGCGCAGCGATTCTCGCCGGAATCGGCCCGCAGCGCCGGCAGGTTCTGCCGTGACAGCGCGAGGACGGACGGGCCATCGGCGCGCTTGACCGCCAATTCCCAGCATTCGGCGGTTTCCATCGCATCCGCCGGCCGGAATACCGCCAGGTTGGGGATGACGCGCAGCGAGGCCAGCGTCTCCACCGGCTGGTGGGTCGGCCCATCCTCGCCCAGGCCGATGCTGTCATGCGTCAGCACATGGATGACGCGCTGGCGCATCAGCGCCGCCAGCCGCAGCGCCGGGCGCAGATAGTCCGCGAAGACCAGGAAGGTGCCGGAATAGGGGATCAGCCCGCCATGCAGCGCCATGCCGTTCATCGCGGCCGCCATCGCATGTTCGCGCACGCCGTAATGGATGTAGCGGCCGGCATAGTTGCCGGGCGAGACGGCGGGGATGCCCTTGACGTTGGTGTTGTTCGAACCCGTCAGGTCGGCCGAGCCGCCCACCATCTCCGGCACCGCCGGCACCAGCGCTTCCAGCGCCCGCTGGCTGGCGATGCGGGTGGCGATCTTGGGGCGGTCCTCGGCGTGCTTCGCGCGCAGCTCGGCCAGCTTCTCATGCCAGGATTCCGGCAGGCGGCCGGAGATGGCGCGGTCGAACTCATCCTTCTGCGCGTGGTTGGCCAGGCGCTTCAGCCAGGACCGGCGCGTGCCGGCACCGCGGCGGCCGGCTTCTTCCCAACGCCCCTTCAGGCCTTCCGGCACCTCGAAGGGCTCATGGTTCCAGCCCATCGCGGCCTTGGCGGCATCCGCCTCCGCCTTGCCCAGCGGGGCGCCGTGGCTGGAGGCGGTGCCGGCCTTGGTCGGTGCGGTGAAGCCGATGATGGTGCGGCAGGCGATCAGCGTCGGCTTGCGGTTGCGCATGGCCCAGGCCATGGCGGCCGCGACCTGCTCATGGTCGTGCCCGTCGACGCGGCGCGTCGCCCAGCCATAGGATTGGAAGCGGCGCAGCGCATCGTCCGACAGCGAGATCGAGGTATCGCCATCGATCGAGATGTTGTTGTCGTCATAGAGCACGCAAAGCCGTTCCAGCTTCATGTGCCCGGCGAAGGAGGCCGCCTCGTGGCTGATGCCCTCCATCAGGTCGCCGTCGGAGGCGATGACCCAGGTGCGGTGATCGACCAGGGACTTGCCGAAGCGGGCCGCCAGCATGCGTTCGGCCAGTGCCATGCCGACCGCGGTGGCGATGCCCTGGCCGAGCGGGCCGGTGGTGGTCTCGATGCCCGGATGCTCGCCGAATTCGGGGTGGCCGGCGGCGGGGGAGTGCAGCTGGCGGAAGCGCTTGATGTCCTCGATGGACATGCCTTCCTGGCCGGTCAGGTGCAGCAGCGCGTACAGCAGCATGGACCCGTGGCCGGCGGACAGCACGAAGCGATCGCGGTCGGGCCAGCGCGGGTCGGCGGCATCGTATTTCAGGAAGCGCGTGAACAGCACCGTCGCCACATCCGCCATGCCCATCGGCATGCCGGGGTGGCCGGATTTCGCCTGCTCCACCGCATCGATGGCGAGCGCGCGGATGGCATCGGCCATCCGGCGTTCCTCGCTGGCGGGGCGCGCAAGCAGCAGGGCCTGGGCCGCCTGGGCGGCGGTGGGCTCCGTGCGGGGTTGGTTATCGGGTTCGGTGGTGGCCAAGGGGATACTCCGGACGGCCCAGCCTATAGACACCGCCCGCGCCTGCGACAACCCGATCCACCCTGGCAGGCTACCAGCTTGCCGCGACCTGGCCGCGCAGATGCCGGAAGCTGGATGGATGAGGATGCGTCGCATTCCCATTTTATCGTTGTTTCACAATAACTTGCGGTCTATCCGGCGGCCCTCGGTGCGTGACTTCGCCGCCCGCCAGCGGCTATGGTGCGCCGATGCACAGCGCCGCCACCCCGACGTTCGATCCGACCCTGGAGCCGACCCGAGACGGGCTGCCCCCCATGCCGCCCGGCCCACCGCATGAGGAACGGCACTTCGCCGCCATCGCCCCGGTCCGGGAAATGGTGGCCGGCGCGGCGCAGGGGCTGGTGCTGCCCTTCGCCGTGACGGCGTCGCTCGCCGGGCTGGGCGCCGCCCCGTCGCAGACCATCCTGGCCGGCCTGGCCGCCGCCGCCGCCGGCGCCGTCGCCGCGGGTCTCGGCAGCGCCCTGGCCGCGCGTGACGCCGCGGCGCGCTACCAGGCCGAACGGGCGCGGGAGGAGGAGGAAAGCCACCTCTACCCGGATCGGGAGCGGTGGGAGGTTGCCGCCATCCTGCATCGCTACGGCGTGCGCGGGCAGGTGCTGCGCCAGGCGGTGGAGGCGATTGCCAGCGATCGCCGGCGCTGGGTGGATTTCATGATGCGGTTCGAGCTGGATCTGTCGGAACCCGATCCGCGCCGCGCCGCGCGCTCCGCCGCGATCCTGTCCGTCGCCCTGCTGCTGGCGGGGCTGCTGCCGGTGCTGCCCTATGCGTTGATGGCTCCGGGCGCGGCGCTTGGCTGGTCCGTCGCCATCACCGCCGCGGGCCTTGCCCTGTTCGGCGGGCTGAAGGCGCAGTCGGAGGGGCTGGCGCCGCTGCGGGGCGGCGCGCAGGCCCTGGCGCTCGGCGGGCTGGCCGCGGCGGCGGCCTGGATGCTGGCCGCCGCCCTGGGCTGAGCCGCCTCAGTTCGCCGGCTGCTGCTGCTGGCCGATGGCCTCGCGCAGCCGGGTGAGGGTCGCCTGCGCCTGGCGCGCCTGCTCCGTCAGCTCCGTCGCCTGCCGCGCCGCTTCGGATGCCGCACGCTGGCGTTCGGCGAGGGTGGTGCCCGCCTGCTCGGCGGCCTGCCGCAATTCGGACAGCCGGCTGGTCTGCGCCTCGACATTGGTGGCGAGGCCGGAGAGGCGCTCCTCCGCCGCGCGCAGCTCCGTCTTGGTCTCGTCGAGACGGGCCTGCGCCTGCTGCGCCTCCCGCTCCGCCGCCTGGCGCGCCTGGGTCAGGCGTTCCGCCTCGGCCTGGATGCGCTGGGACTCCTGGCGGCGCTGGTCGCGCTCCGCCTCCGCGGCGCTCGTCTCGTTGCGTAGCGTGGCCAGGCGCTGGCGCAGCTCGCCGGCCTGCTGGGTTGCCTGCGCGATGTCGCCCTGGGTCGCGGACAGGCGGTTGCCGGCCTGCTCGGCGCCCTGGGTGGCCTGTTGCAGCCGGGTCTGCACCTCGGCCAGGGCGGAGCGGCGGGCGGCCAGGTCATTCTCCAGCAGCGCCGTCTGGTCGCGCAGGCCGCGCAGCCGCTGCTCGACGCCGGCAATCTCGGCGCGGCGGCCGGTCAGCTCCTCCTGCGCCCGGCCGGCCTCGCGCGTCAGCTCCGCCAATTGCTGTTCGGCGCTCTGCACGCCCGCATTCAGCTCCGCCGCGCGCGCTTCCAGCTGGGACAGCGCCTGGGCGGTGGAATCGCGGCTTTCGGCGGCGCGGGCCTGCGCGGCCTCGGCCTGCTCGACGCTGCCGCGAAGCTCGGCCAGGCGGGCCTCGGCCTGGCGAAGCTGATCCCCGGCCTCCGCGGTGCGGCTGCGCAGCGCCTCCGTCTCGACCAGCGCCGCGTCGCGCGCCTGCTGCGCCGCCTGGGCGGCCTGTTCGGCCTGTTGCCGTGCCTGCTGGCCGGCTTCGGATTGTTCCCGCAGCTGGGCCAGGCGCTGCGTGGCGGCCTCGGCTTCAGCCGTCAGCTGCTGCGTGCGCTGTTCGGCGGCCTGGCGGGCCTGTTCGGCCGCCTGCGCCCGTGCCTCCAGGGCGGGCAGGGCGCCGTTGGCGGCGCGTTCCGTGGCCAGCGTCGAGTCCAGGCTGGCGCGCTGGGCCTCGATGCGCGCGGCCCGTTCCTGCGCCTCCCGCGCATCGCTGCTGACGGTCATGACGGTGATCCAGCCGATCAGGCCGAACAGCAGCAGAAGTCCGGCGGCGATCTGGGCCGGGCGTGGCCAGGTGGTCGGGTTCATGATGCGCTGGCTCTCCGTGGAATGAGGTGCGAGGCACGGGACATGCCCCGCGCCAAGCGCCCCAATCACGTGAAAGTTGCGCGGCGCGCCGCGAACCGCTGCGCCGTTACGGAAGCGCCCGGTTGGCGCGCGCCACCACCGCCTCGAACAGCACCTGGCAGCCGGCCTCGGCCTCGGCCGGCTCCATGCTCTCGGCCTCGTTGTGGCTGAGGCCGTCCTTGCAGGGGGTGAAGATCATCGCCGCCGGCATGCGCCGGGCCACATAGACCGCATCATGCCCGGCGCCGGAGACCATGCGCCGCGCGGGGTAGCCCAGGCGCTGCGCGGCCTGTTCGACCAGCGCGACGCACTCCGCATCGAAGGGCTGCGCCTCGTAATGCAGCACCTGGGTCAGTTCGAGCTGGCAGCCGGTTTCCTTCACCACCGCGGTCGCCATCGGCGGGAAGTCGCGCGCCAGGCCGGCGATATCGGCGCTGTCCGGGTGGCGGAACTCGATGGAGAAGCGGACCTCGCCGGGGATCACGTTGCGGCTGTTGGGCTCCACCTTCAGGAAGCCCACCGTGCCGCGGCCCTCCTCGCCCCGGTCGCGCATCAGCCCATCCACCAGGGAAATCACCTGCGCCGCGGCCACCAGCGCGTCGCGCCGCGTGGAGGGGGGCGTGGTGCCGGCGTGGCTGTCCTGGCCGATGATGCGCGCATCCCACCAGACCTGCGCCTGGGCTCCGGTGACGATGCCGATCTGGCGGCCCTCCCGCTCCAGGATCGGGCCCTGTTCGATATGCAGCTCGAAATAGGCATCGGCCGGGAAGGGGGCGGCGGGGTGCGCGCCCTGGTAGCCGATTTCTTTCAATGCCTGTTCCACGGTGACGCCCTGCTGGTCGGGCAGGGCGTAGCTGCGATCCAGGGGATAGACGCCGGCCCAGGTGCCGCTGCCCATGAGGGACAGGCCGAAGCGGCTGCCTTCCTCATCGGTCCAGTTCACCAGCTCCAGCGGGGCTTCGGTGGTGATGTTGAGGTCGTGCAGCGTGCGCATCACCTCGATCCCGGCCATCACGCCCAGCGCGCCGTCGTATTTTCCCCCCGAGGGCTGGCTGTCCAGGTGGCTGCCGAAGAGCACGGGCAGGCGGTTGGGGTCGCGGCCCTCGCGGCGGGCGAACATATTGCCGATGGCGTCCACCCGCACCGTCAGGCCGAGCGCCTCGCATTGGCTGCGGAAATCGTCGCGGGCGGCCTGGTCGATGGCGGTGAGCGTCAGCCGCCGCACGCCGCCCTTGGGCGTGGCGCCGTGGCGCGCCATGGCCATCAGGCTGTCCCACAGGCGCCTTCCGTCGATCCGCTGGTTGGTGCCGCTCATGCCGCTGCCCCTTGATGGTCCCGGCGCTGATCTGGCGCGGATTGCTGGGCTTGGCCAGATCGCGGGCTTGCAGCGGGGCGGCGCGGCTGCAATTCATCCTGTGTCCAAAGGAAAGGCCCCTGCCATGGCGCATGCGCTGAACGCTGCCCCTGCCATCCTGCGCAATTCGGAGCTCGATGCCGATGCGGTGCGCGCCGCGCGGGTGGATCTCGCCGCCGCCTTCCGCATGGCCGCGCGGCTCGGCATGCATGAGGGCATCTGCAACCACTTCTCCCTCGTCGTGCCGGGCCGGGACGATCTGTTCCTGGTGAACCCCTTTGGCTGGGCCTTCGCCGAGATCACCGCCTCCCGCCTGCTGATCTGCGACTATGCGGGCAATGTGGTGGCGGGTGAGGGCGTGCCGGAGGCGACGGCCTTCTACATCCATGCCCGCGTCCACAAGAACCTGCCGCGCGCCAAGGCCGCCTTCCACACCCACATGCCGAACGCCACCGCGCTCGCCATGCTGGAAGGCCCGCCGCTGGCCTGGGCCGGGCAATCCGCGCTGAAATTCTACGGCCGCACCGTGGTGGATGAGCATTACAACGGCCTCGCCCTGGATGAGCGGGAGGGGGACCGCATCGCGGCCTCCATCGGCGATGCCGACATCGTCTTCATGAAGAACCACGGCGTGATGGTGGTCGGCGCCAGCGCGGCGGAGGCCTGGGACGACCTGTACTACCTGGAACGCGCGGCGGAGGCGCAGCGCCTGGCGCTGTCCACCGGCCGCCCGCTGAAGCCGGTGCCGCCCGAGCTGGCGCAGAAGACCTATGACCAGATGCGCCTCGGCGACCGCGAAAGCGCCGTGCTGCATCTGGAGAGCATCAAGCGCCGCCTGGCGAAGGAGGAGCCGGACTTCCTCAATTGAGCCGCGCCGCGGCGCTGGATCCACGCGGCCTGGCGCTGCTGCTGGTCACGGCAATCGGCTGGGGCCTGAACTGGCCGGCCATGAAGCTGTTGCTGGCCGAACTGCCGCCCTTTTCCATGCGGCTGGCCTGCGCCGCCATCGGCATCTCCCTGCTGTTCGGCATCGCCCGCTGGAAGGGGGAGGCGCTGGCGGTGCCGCGCGCCCTGTGGCCGCGGCTGGTGCTGGCCAGCCTGCTGAACGTGACGGCCTGGATGGGGCTGGCCGCCTTTTCCCTGCTGTGGCTGGCGGCGGGGGAGGCCACCATCATCTGCTACACCATGCCGGTCTGGGCCTCGATCTTCGCCTGGATCATCCTGGGCGACCCGCCGAGCCGGAGGCGGATGGCCGCGCTGGCGCTGGGCCTGGGCGGGCTGCTGGTGCTGGTGCTGGGCTCCGGGCTGGATCTCGGCCTGGCCAAGCTGCCGGGGGCGGCGGTGGCGCTTTCCGCCGCGGTGCTGTTCTCGCTCGGCACGGTGGTGACGAAACGCTGGCCGATGGCGCTGCCGCCCACCGCCTCCGCCGCCTGGCAGCTCACCTTGGGCTGCGTGCCGCTGCTGGTGGGGGCGCTGGCGGTGGAACGGCCGGATTTCGCGGCGCTGTCGCCCGCCGGCTGGGCGGTGATGCTGTATGGCGGCATCGGGCCGCTGGGGCTTTGCTACCTGGCCTGGTTCGCCGCGCTGCGCCGCCTGCCGGCGGAGGCCGCGGCCTCCGGCACCCTGCTGACCCCGGTGATCGGCGTGGCCGCCGCCGCCCTGTTCCTGGGCGAGGCGCTGGGGGTGCGGGAGGTGGTGGCGCTGTGCATGACCATCGGCGGGGTCATACTGGCGGTGCGCGGATAGCGCAGGCTGGCGATAAGCGGCCGATCGCGTCATAGGCCGGCCATGACCGAGCATCCGCTGATCCGCCTCGCCCCTGGCGGCGACCGCCGCGTGAAGATGGGCCACCCCTGGGCCTTCTCCAACGAGATCGCCATGACCCCCGCGCTGCGCGCCATCCCCCCCGGCACGCCGGTGCGGCTGGAGGGCGATGACGGCGTGAAGCACGGCGTCTGGCACTTCAACCCGCACAGCCTGATCGCCGCCCGCCGCCTGGATGCCAACCCGGCCGCGACGATCGACGCCGCCTGGTACCAGCACCGCCTGGCCGCCTGCCTGGCGCTGCGGGAGCGGCTGTTCGACACCCCCTATTACCGCCTGGTCCATGCCGAGGCGGATGGCCTGCCCGGCCTGGTCATCGACCGCTACGGCGATGCGGTGGCGATCCAGGCGAATACCGCCGGCATGGATGCCGCGACGCCCCACATCCTGGCCGCCTTGAACGCCCTGTTCGCCCCGCGCCTGGTGGTCGCCCGCAATGACAGCCCCGTGCGCAAGCTGGAAGGCCTGGCCGAATCCGTCACCGCCTTGCAGGGGGAGGGCACGGCGACCGTGCAGGACTCCGGCCTCAGCTTCCCGGTGGATCTGCTCGGCGGCCAGAAGACCGGCTGGTTCTTCGACCAGCGCGCCAACCGCGCCATGGTCGCCCGCTTCTGCCGCGGCCGGACCATGCTCGACGCCTTCTGCCACACCGGCGGCTTCGGCCTGGCTGCGGCGGCGGCCGGCGCCTCCGAGGTCACCCTGCTGGACCGCAGCGAGCATGCGCTGGACCACGCCATGCAGGCCGCCCGCCTGGCCGGATTTGCGGAGCGCGTCACGCCCCTGAAGGCGGAGGCTTTGGACCAGCTGGAGCGTATGGCCGCCAACTCGAAAAAGTTCGATGTGGTGGTGGCTGATCCGCCGGCCTTCGCGAAAACGCGAAAGGACCAGCCGGCGGCACTGCGCGGCTATGGCAAGCTGGCGCGGCTGGCGGCGGGGCTGGTGGCGCCGGACGGCATCCTGTTCATCGCCTCCTGCTCCCACCACGTCTCGCCGGGGGATTTCACCGATGCGGTGGGCTGGGGCGTGCACAAGGCGCGCCGGGAAGCGCGGCTGCTGGCCACCGTGGGCGCCGGGCCGGACCACCCGGTGCATCCGGGACTGCCCGAAAGCGCCTATCTCAAGGGCCTGCTGCTGCATCTGCCATGAGCCGCATGCCGCCGCTGCGCGCCTTCCGGGCCACCGCCTATGAGGCCGCCGGCGCCGTGGCGCGACCCGGCCGGCGCAGCCCCGCGCTGGATGCGCTGCTGGCGCGGCACCGCCTGCGCCAGGCCGGCTTCGTCACCGCCTGGAACCCGCTGAGCTGCCGCATGCCGCTGGGCTGGAACCACCGCATGCAGGCCCGGCTGCGCCAAGCGGCGCGGGGCCGTGTGCTGGCCGAGGGATTCGGCCGGGCCGGTCGGTGGGCCGAACATCACCTGCTGCTGGGGGGCGACCCGCGCCGGCTGGTGGTGCTGGCGCGGCGCTTCCGGCAATGGGCCATCCTGGCCGTCACGCCCGGTCAGCCGGCCCGGCTGCGCCTGGCCATTCAGCCGCCGCGGGCCGGATAGGCGCTGTAGCCGCCGATGACGATGCGGCGCAGCCCGGCAAAGCGAATCTGCTCATCCCCCAGCGTGATCACGCCGCGCACCCCCGCCACGCCGATCTCCCCCAGCATCAACCGGGGCTTGCCGGCGGCATTCGGCTCCGGCCGGATCGCGGCCAGGACCTGTTCCAGGGTGCGGTCGGTATCGTCGAGCTGGAGGGTACGGACGCCGTCCTGCAGCGCGATGGTCAAATTGCCATCGCCGGGATGCCAGGTCAGGACCTCATTTCCGGCGCGCATCCGGTGGTTCACCGGGCCACCACGCCAGCGCCCCTGGGCGGGCAATTCCGGCATGATGAAGTCGAGGTCCCAGCTTCCATCCCCCGGTGCGGTGTCGTTCATGGCCTGATCTCCAGCTAGGTTTCGCTGGGCAGATCAAGCGCGTCCGGGTGCCTTGGCTCCAATCCGAAGACCCTCTCGGGGCCATAGGATGTGCCGATGCCGGGCCTCGGACACATGGGCTGCGATTGATTCGGGCCGGCGGCTTGTGGCGGGTGGCGATGACCGGCCCGCCCCAGGCGGATCGATCGCGATCAATCCTCGAAGAAGGGCGTTTCCTCCTGCGCATTGCCCTGGAGACGGATGTCGAAGCGGAAGACGCGAAGCCCCTCCGCCACGCCATCCGGCACGGCGATCAGCTTCGGGCGATGGGCCGCCGCGACCAGGGCCAGGACCGGGTCGGCCGCATTCGCGGACGCGAAATCGGGGAAGAACACCGTGGTCTGCGCGCGGCGCATCAGCCCAGCGCCCATCACGCTCAGATTGATGTGCGGCGCGCGCCGGCCGCTGGCATCGGCATAGCCGCCCGGAAGCAGGGTGCGGAATTCGTAGCGCCCCTCGGCATCGGTCCAGGCGCGGCCCCAGCCCAGGAAATCGGGATCCGCCAGGTGATGCGCGGGGTCGAGCGGGTGTTTGAAGCGGCCCGCGGCATCCGCCTGCCAGGCTTCCAGGATCTGGTTCAGGCAGGGCACCGCCTCCGCCCGCGTCACCCGGCCGCGCAGCAGGATCGCCTCGCCGCGCTGCGTCGGCGCGGCGCCATGCGCCACCAGCGTCAGGTCATTGTCGCCGTCCTGGAAGAAGGTGCGTGGGAAGAAGGGGCCGATGGTGTGCTGCGAGGTCGGCGCGAGCAGCGCGCGGGGCGCATTGGCGGTCATGCGGCGTGGCTCCTCAGGGCGCGGACGGCGTGGCGTGGCGGCCGCGCAGGATGATGTCATGCGTGAAGCCCAGCCATTCATCGCCGACCTCCGCCGGCGGCAGGTCACGCGCAATCAAACGCTCCCGCGCCGCCGCGTCCGGAATCGAGTTCAGGATGCGGTCGAGCGCATTGAGCGGGTCGCCGCGGAAATACATCTGGGTCACGAGCCGTGACAGCGAGGACGGGCCAAGCACCGAGAAATGCAAATGCGGCGGGCGCCACCAGGTCTCCTTCACCGGAACCGGATAGGCGCCGGGCTTGACGGTCAGGAAGGCGTAGCGACCTTCCCGGTCCGTCCGAATGCGCCCATTGCCGACGAAATCGGGATCGAGCGGTGCGGCGCGCTGGTCGATCGGGTGGAAATAGCGACCGGCCGCATTGGCCTGCCAAAGCTCCACCACGGCGCCGCGCACCGGGCGGCCATCCTCATCCAGGATGCGGCCGGAGATATGCATCAGCTGCCCGATCGCGGTGCGGCCCGGGGTGAGCTGCGCGAGATTGGCGTCGCCACAGGGCAGCTTGCGCTGCAATTCGACGGGTCCGGTCACCTCGGTCCGCGTGACGGGGCGGCGGATGGCGGGCTGGGACGGTGTGAAGGTCCAGGTGTTCGTATAGCCCGGGATCGGCACATTGGGCTCGATACCGGGCGGCCAGGGATCGAAGCGGTTCGGCAGCTCGCTCTCAGCCATGACGTCCATCTTTCCGTTCGCGGTTTTCCGGGGCAGGGGCGCGTTCCATGGCAACGCCCCCGGCCGTGAGGGTGAAGCGCATCAGGTCTTCGCCGAAGACGAGCGGCCCGTCATACACAGCGCGGGTCTCGGCCTCGATCGCCTCCAGCGACACCGGCGCCACCCCCGCGGCCGCGATCTGCACGATATGGGTGAAGGCGGCCAGGCCCGGCCGGGTGGCGGCAAAGATCGCGCCTGCCTCGGCGGGCGAGGTGTGGTGGTCCGCGATCGCCTTTGGGCCGGGCCTGTCGGCGAGGGCGGCCGGCAGGGCGCAGACCTCATGCACCAGCAGGTCCACGCCCGCACCCTGCGCCAGGACGTTGGGGTGCGGCTTGGTATCGCCCGAGAGCAGCACGGATCGCCCGGCATGGTCGATCCGGAAGCCCACCGCCGGCCGGATATGGGCGCCGTGATCCACCTCGAAGGCGGTGACGCGCAGGCCCGCTGCCTCGAAGACGATTCCGCCGGTTGCGGGGAAATCCTGCGCGTCGATCCGCGTGGCCTCCTCCGGCACCGCCTCATCGGCCATGCGGATGCGGATGTCGTCGGCGAAGGCTTCCCGCAGGTGATGCGCCATGCGCGCCGTGCCGGGCGGGCCGAACAGCCGCAGCGGCACCCGCCGCCCACCCCAGCCCGGCGGCACGTAGGAGCTCATCCACAGATCCGCGAGCCCGTTCACATGGTCCGAATGGAAATGCGTCAGGAACACCGCATCGACGCGCCCGAGCGGCACGCCGCATTGTGCGAGCCGGATAGGGCAGCCCCGGCCGGCATCGAAGACCAGGTTCAGCCCAGCGGCCTGGACCAAGGTGGCCGGGCCGAAGCGGCGTGGGTTCGGGTTGGGCGTGCCGGTGCCCAGCAACGTCACCACCATGCCGCCATCCGGGGTGTTCATGCCCGCATCCTTTTGCTGTCGTCCTGCCGCTGCATGCGGGAATTCAATCCGGCTTGATTCCAGCCTCGGCGATGATCGCGGCGTAGCGCGCCGTATCCTGCCGCATCAGTTCCGCGAAGGCGGTGCGGTCCAGCGGCGCGGGTTCCTGGCTGATCCGGCCCAGCCCCTCCGCCGCCTGGGGCGTGGCGAGCCAGGCGCGGATCTCGGCATCCAGGCGCTGCACCGGCTCATCCGGCGTTGCGGCCGGGGCGAACAGCCCGAACCACACGCTACCATCCAGCCCTGGCAGCCCGGCTTCGGGCAAGGCGGGGACATCCGGCAGGAAGGGCGAGCGCTCCGCGGCGATCGCGGCCAGGGCGCGCAATTGCCCGGCCGCCAGGGCTGAGCGGAACACGGTCAGGTCTGCCATGGCCATGCTGACGCGGCCCGTGATCAGGTCCGCCATGGCGGCCGGGAAGGCCCGGTAGGGCACGTGGATCAGCTCGATCCCGGCCGCCCGGCGGAACTGCTCCGTGGAGATGTGGCCCACGGTGCCGTTGCCGTTGGTGGCATAGGTCATCGGCTCCCGCGCCCTGCGGGCCAGGTTGATGAGGCTCGCCACATCCGTCGCGGGGGAATTCGCCGGCACGAACAGGAAAAAGGGCAGCCGGGCAATGCGGACCACCGGCCGGAAGTCCCGCAGCGGATTGTAGGAGAGCCGGCCGCCGAACAGGGCGGGATTGATGGCCATGACGGAATTGGAGGCCAGCAGCAGGGTGTGGCCATCCGGATTTGCCGTGGCCACCGCATCGGCTGCGACCGCGCCGCTGGCGCCCGGGCGATTCTCCACCACGAAGGGCTGGCCGAAGGCCTGGCTCAGCTGGGGCAGGATGAGCCGGATCGCGACATCCGGCGCGCCGCCGGAGGCGAAGGGCGCCACGATGCGGACGGGGCGTTGCGGCCAGGCCGCTTGCGCCCGCGCCGGGCGAGGGGCGGCCAGCAGCGCCGCGCTGGCTTGCAGCAGCCGGCGCCTGGGCAGCGGGTTCGTGGCCGCAGATTTGCCAAGCATTTTTTCCTCCCCAGCTATTGGGCGGCGCTGGATTTCAGCGCGCCTGGTACCGCCGCAACCATGTCCCCGCATGGCTTGATTCAAATGCGAAAAGTGCCGGGCGCCGGATCACAATCCGATCGCAGGGCCATTTCCATTCCGGAGATGAACGCGACGCATCTTGGGTGTCAATATGCTAGTTTAATGACCTAAGAATTCGCCTGCGCGGCGCGCCCGCATGCGTGCCCCCACGCGTCCCGCACCACGCCCGGCCGCGGAAGCGGCCTCAGAGAACCGGCCGCGGAAGCGGCCTCAGAGAACCAGTCGCGGCAGCGACCTCAGAGAACCAGTCGCGGCAGCGACCTCAGAGAATCCGTCGCGGCAGCGACCTCAGAGAACCGGTCGCGGATGCGACCTCAGAGAAACCGCTCGCGGATATCCACGCTGCTTTCGCGGCCGAGCTTGTCGAAATGGCTTTCCAGCCACAGTTCCGCCGCCTCCCGCCCATAGCGCTTCAGCGTCATCAGGAACTGCCAATCCCCGTTCAGCTTGGTGCTGAGCTTGAAGTCCCGCATCCGTGCCTCATCCTCGATGCAATGGACGAACAGCTTGCGGTAGCGCGGCTGCTCCAGCCGGCCGGCTTCCAGCAGCCTTTGCACGAAGTCGATGGCGCGCATTTCCGCCATCAGGGAGGCGTTGAAGCTGATCTCGTTCAGTCGGTTGACGATTTCCGTCGGCCGGGTCGGCAGCTCATCCCGCACGATGGGGTTCAGCTGCACCAGCACAATATCCGGCGGGCCGCCCTGTTCATACAGCGGCCACAGCGCCGGGTTGCCGAGGTAGCCGCCATCCCAGAAGGGCTCGCCATCGATCTCCACCGCCTTGAAGAACTGCGGCAGGCAGGCGGAGGCGAGCAGCGTATCGACGGTCACTTCCTCCCGCGCAAAGACCCGCGGCTTGCCGGTGCGGACCGAGGTCGCGGAGATGAACAGCTTCGGCCCCTTCCCGTGGCGCAGGATGTCCGGCTTGATCTCCTCGTCCAGCACCTGGCGCAGCGGGTTGAATTCGTAGGGGGTCGGGTTGAGCTGGTAGGGGGACAGAACGCGGGTCAGCGTCTCGAAGGTCTGGTAGGCGAAGGACCAGGTCAGGTCATGGCCCCAGATCGCCTTTTCAAGCGGGGTGTTCTGCAAGGGGCTGTTCGCCATGCGGCCCGCGGCATTGCGCCAGAAGCGGTCGAGCGCCAGGCGCGCGCCGTCGCGGCCGCCCTCGCACAGGCCCTGGACGAAGATCGCGGCATTCATCGCGCCAGCGGAGGTGCCGGAGACGGCCTCGAACTCCAGCCGCTCATCCTCCAGCAGCCGCTCCAGCACGCCCCAGGTGAAGGCGCCATGCGTGCCGCCGCCCTGCAGCGCCAGGTTGATCCGGCGAGTGGTGGGCGCGGCGCGGGCGGCGCGCGGGGTGGGGCCGGGGATGGCCCCGGCGGCGCCCAGCGTATCGGCCGCCTCGGCGCGGAATTCGTTCTCGATCATGGGGCGAAATCTGGACCTTGGCAGGTTGCGTGCTGGCGGGCCGCGCACTTCAGCGGACCGAGGCCGCGAATGCGGCCCGCGCCCAGCCTGCCCGCTTCGCCTTGCCGAACCGTGCAGGGCGCGAAGGCAAGCGGCCGGAGGCCGCGCCCGTCACGCCGCAGGCGTGCCTCCGGCACGACTGAGGGTAAAAACACTATTGTGCGACCCAGCCGCCATCGATGCTCAGCGCGCTGCCGTTGATGCTGCCGCTGTTCGGGCCACACAGGAACAGCGCCATCTCCGCCACTTCCTCCACCTCCACCCACCGCTTGTTGGGCTGGCGCTCCAGCAGGAAGTCGGTCAGCGCCTTGTCCTCGGTCACGCCGTGCTTCTCCGCCAGCGGCCCCACCTGTGCCTCGGCCAGCGGGGTGCGGACGAAGCCGGGGCAGATGGCGTTGCAGGTCACCGGGCTGCGGGCGATTTCCAGCGCCACCGACTTGGTCAGCCCGACGACGGCATGCTTGGCGGCCACATAGGCGGTCTTGAAGGGGCTCGCGACCAGGCCGTGGGCGGAGGCGACGTTCACGATCCGCCCAAAACCCCGCGCCTTCATCCCCGGCAGCGCCGCCTTGATGGCGTGGAAGTTGGAGGTGAAGTTGATGGCGATGATCCGGTCGAACTTGTCCTCCGGGAAGTCCTCGACCGGGGAGACGAACTGGATGCCGGCATTGTTCACCAGGATGTCGCAGGCGCCGAGCTCGGCCTCGCAGGCGCGCACCATGGCGCGGATTTCCTCGGGCTTGGACATGTCAGCCCCCGAATAGGGTGCTTCCGACACGCCCATGGCCTCGCCCACCGTGGCGCGGGCGCGGGCGATGTCCTCGGCGCTGCCGAAGCCGTTCAGCATCACCCGCGCGCCGGATTGCGCGAAGCCCAGCGCGATGGCCAGCCCGATGCCGGAGGTGGAGCCGGTGACAAGGGCCGTCCGGCCCTCCAGCTTGCGTGTCATGGTCATGCCGGTCATGGCGCCTTCTTCCCGCATTGCAGCATCTTGTGGCGGAGCCTCGCCTACGGAAGGCGCTTGAGCAAGCCGACAACGCGCTTGACCAGGGGCGAGAGCAGCTTCGGCGCATAGAAATCGCCCGCCGCCCGCTTCGCCGCCTCCGCCAGGGTGGGATAGGGCAGCACCAGCCCGGCCAGCGCCGACAGCGGCAGTTTCCGGCCGATCATCAGGGCGAAGGTGCCGGCCATCTCGCCCGCATGGGGGGCCAGGATGCCGGCGCCGAGCAGGCGGCCCTTCGGCGTCACCACCAGCTTCACCAGCCCTTCCTCGATCCCCTCCGCCACCGCGCGATCCGTCTCCGCCACCGGGAAGCGCAGGATGGTGACCGCATGGCCCGCCTCGCGCGCCTCCTCCTCCGTCAGTCCGATCTGGGCGAGCTCGGGGTCGGTGTAGGTCACGCGGGGCAGGGCGGCGTAGTCCACTTTGGCGGGCAGGCGGAACAGCATGCGCCGCGCCAGGATGCCGGCATGCTGGGATGCCACATGGGTGAAGGCGCGTGGGCCGATGCCCGCGGGGTCCGCGATGTCACCCACCGCCCAGACCCGGCGGTTGCTGGTGGAGCGCAGCCCGGCATCGGTGGCGATGCCGCGTTTCGTCGCTGTCACCTGGCCGGCAGCCAGGTCCAGCCCCACCAGCCTTGGTGCGCGGCCCACCGCCAGCAGCAGGTGGGTGCCGCCGATCTGCCGCCCATCCTCCAGATGCGCCACCAGCCCCGGCCCGCCATCCTCCGGCCGGTCGGAGCTGACGCGGGCGAGCCTGGCGCCTTCCAGCAGCGTCACCCCATCCCGCAGCAGGGCGCGGCGCAGGCCATCGGCCAGTTCCGGGTCGTCCCGCCCGGCGATCCGCCCGGCCTCGATCACCGTGACCAGGCAGCCGAGCCGGGCATGGGCCTGCGCCATCTCCAGCCCGATCGGGCCGCCGCCGAGGATGATCAGGTGGGCCGGCGGGTCCTCCAGCTCGAAGATCGTCTCATTGGTCAGCCAGGGCACTGGGCCGAGGCCGGGGATGTCCGGCACGATGGCCTGGCTGCCGGCGGCGATGACGCAGCGGCGGAAGCTCAGGCGGCGGCCGCCGGCCTCGATCATGTCAGGTGCCACGAAATGGGCGGAGGCGCGGATCACCTCCACCCCCATGCCGCGGAAGCGGGCCTCCGAGTCGATGGGCGCGATATGGGCGATGGCGCCCTGCACATGGGCGCGCAGCGCGGCCCAGTCGATCACCGGCTCCGGCAGGCGGACGCCGAATCGGTGGGCGCGGCGGGCAGAGGCGGCGGCATGGGCGGCGGCGAGCAGCGCCTTGGACGGGACGCAGCCATAATTCAGGCAATCGCCGCCCATCCGCCCGCGCTCCACCAGCGCCACCTTCAGGCCAAGGCCCGCGGAAAAGGCGGCGACGGACAGGCCGGCGGCGCCGGCGCCGATCACCACAACATCGAAATCGGGCATCAGGGCTCCATCTTCGGGGCGGGGTGTTGCATGCGGTGTCCCTCATGCCCGATCCGCGCGGTTGACGGCAGGGGTGGCGCTTCCCTATACCCCGAGGCCTTGCCGGGGTGGCCCTTGTTTCGTGGGGCTGCCGCCGGCAATTCCTCTAGATACCAGCCGGTGCAGTGATGGCCAGGGAGATCCCCCGGGGCCAGCTGGGGCCGGAGCCCGCGGGAGTGTGTCGTGAAGCGTACTTATCAGCCCTCGAAGCTCGTCCGGAAGCGCCGCCATGGCTTCCGCGCCCGCACG
>LNFM01006911.1_pt1 | contig 18280 bp, 11 predicted proteins | sample 596031 | NCBI WGS metagenome assembly LNFM01 (sample SAMN04254537, study PRJNA301005) | activated carbon metagenome | isolation source: dual media filters at the Ann Arbor, Michigan drinking water treatment plant | place: USA: Ann Arbor | reverse complement strand
TCCTACAAACAGCCGGGGGGCGCGGGCCGAGGGTGACGCCCGTCCGGGCGAGGGTTCTGCTTCCTGAGCGAACCCTGGGGCGACAACCCGTCGAAGTCTCAATGCGCATGACCCGCCTCCAGTCGCTGCAAACCAGCGCGCAGCGCGGCTTCGGAATCGAGCAGGAACTGCGCCGACACCACGACGCGCTCGCCTTCCTTGAGCCCGTGCAGGATCTGGGTGCGGCCGTCGACGCGCAGTCCGGCGTGCACCTCGGCCACGCGGAAGCGGCCCTCGCCGGCATCCACCACCACGCGCTCGCCGTCGGCGGTGCGGATCACCGCTTCGCTCGGCACGCTCAGCACCGGCTCGCCGTCTTCGCCGCGCAGCCGGGCCTCCATGTACTGGCCCACGCGCAGCAGGCCGCGACGGTTGGGCACCGGCACGCGCAGCTGCACCGTGCGGGTCATCGCGTCCTGGCTCGGATAGACGTAGCTGACCTCGCCGCGCCACAGCCGATCCGGCTGGTTGGGCAGGTTCAGCGCCGCGTAAATCGTGCCGCTGCCCAAGCGTTCAAGCTCCTCGGGGAACACCGAGACGCTGACCCAGACCTCGCTGAGATCGGTGATCTCTAGCACCACCGTCGAGGGTTCGACATACATGCCATGGCGCACGTCCAGCGCCGTCACCACGCCGCTGGAGGGGGCCAGTACCGGCACCCGCTGCAGCGAACTGCCGCGCCGGGCCAGGGCCGCGATGAACTCGTCGTCGACACCGAGTCGGCGCAGGCGCTCGCCGGCCGCTCGCTGCGCTCGCGACCCGGCGCCGCCCGAGCGCAGGGCGATCAGGTAGTCCTCCTGGGCGGCGACCAGATCCGGCGCGTACAGCTCCATCAGCACCTGGCCGGCGCCCACGCGCTCGCCCAGCGCATGCACGCGCAGGTCCTCGATCCAGCCGGGCACACGGGTGTGCACGTGACGGATGCGGTGCTGGTCGGCCACCACCTCGGCCGGTGCGCGCACCCGCGGCGACAGCACGCGGCGATCGACTTCGGCGGTGCGGATGCCCAGCGCCTGGCGCAGGCCGGCATCCACTTCGATCACGGGTGCGGCCTGCGCGGCGCTGCGGCTGCGCGCGACCAGATCCATGCCGCAGATCGGGCAGCTGCCGGGCGTCTCGCTGGTGATCTGCGGGTGCATCGGGCAGACGTAGAGCGAGGGCGCGGGCGCTGCGGTGCCGGGCAGGGCCTCGGCGCTGGGGGCCGCAGGCAGGCTCGCGTTCGCTGCCGCCGCGGACGTCGAGTCGGCATGCGCGGAGTGATCGTGTCCGTGGCGGGCGTGCTCCGCCGAGGCTGCCTGTGTCTCCGCATCCTGGGCGGAGGATGCGTGGTCCGCGTGGTCGGGGCCTGCGGCCGAGGCCGCGTGCTCCGAGTGATCGGCGTGCGCGTGCTCGGACGCCGGCGGCGCGTCCTGCGCGCTGATCGGCAGGGCGGGCAGGGCGAGGGCGGACAGCGACAAGGGCAGGGTAAGCAGCAGGGCGCAGCGGCGCTGCGACCGATGGGAAACGGCGGACATGGGAGATCTCCAGCAACAGGGGCCGGGCGCGGCCCGGCGGCTCAGGCGTGATGCGCTGGGCGGCTGGAGATCGGAGGTCTCAGGTTCGGCGCGCTGAAGGGCGAGGGCGGCAGGCTGCGCTGCGCGCTGGCCGCGTGCGACGGCGGCAGCAGGGGCTGCAGGCTCAGGAATTCGACCGGCGGCACCTGCACGCGGCACTGCTTGCAGTGATCGCAGCCCGTCTTGCCGGTGCGGGACTCGGCGCTGGCGTCCCCGGCTTCAGGCTGAGCCTTGGCTGACGCCCGTGCATGCGGGCAGTCCGGCATGGCGGCGTGCGCCGAGGCTCCGGCCGCGGACGGTGTCTGACCCTGAGCCTCCGCCGCGGCCGCCATCGGACAGCCGCGCGCCGCCGCGCCGGTGGCGAGGCAGAGCATCAGCAGCAGGGTGAGCAGGCGGCGCAGCATCCGGCGGATGTTAGCGCTGCAGGAGTGAACGTGCTCGCGAGCGTCCGCGCCGGCGTTGGCCGGCTTGGGTGAGGCCAGTGTCGAGCTGCGGTGGGCCAGGGCCCACCCCATGAACTCTTGCGCAACGCGGCGACCCGCATAGGGTGGGCCCTGGCCCACCGGAAGCACCGCCGTCGCCGCGCAGCCGGCGACCGTGCGCGGGGGCCGGAAAGTGATGGCGGTTGCGGTCGCTGTCGGCGCACGCTCCGGCTTTCGTTCGCGCGCTCTCTGCGGCGCTGTCGTTGAGTCTGATCGTCGACCGCGCGCGCCTTGCCTCAGGTCCTCGGGGCGGGCGGCGGCGCCGTTCGTCGCGGTGTCGGACCGAGGCTGGCAGGCCAGGCGCCGAGACGCGCGCCTTCAGTCCTCGAACCCGTCGGCAAACAGCTCGGCCGCCTGCAGCTCGAAGGCGCCGACGTCGCAGGCGGCGATGCCGTCGCCGTTGCCGTCCTGCGGGCGCGGTGTGCCGCGCGCATCGGTGGGCAGGCAGCGTGCGGCGTCGGCACCGTCCACCGCAGGGCTGGCGGGGTCGAAGACCAGCACCGGCATCGGCGGTGTGTCGTCCACGCCCAATACCTGCAGGCTCACGCCCGTAGGTGTGCCCGGCAGGCCAAGACGACAGGTGGTGTCGCCGGTGTCGAGCAGGGTGCCGGTGGTGTTGGCAGCGGCGCTGCTGATCGCGCAGGCATTGCCGGAACCGGCGCGCTTGGGCGCCATCGCGCTGTTGCTCCACTCGACGAGCTGGGTGAACGAGGTGGTGAGGTGCGCGCCCAGGTTCGCCTCGTTGCCGAAGAAGCTGAGGTGGCGGCCGACCAGGCGAGCGCCCTGGGTGGCCAGCGCGCCGCCATCGCCGCTGACACGGTTGCCGACGAAGCTCAGGTTCTCCAGCGTGACTTGGGCCGAGCCCTCGCCGCTGTTGCCGCGGGCGAAAAGCGCACCGGCGAAGGCCGAGCGGTTGCCGCCGAAGTAGCTGCGCACGATGCTGAGCGTGCAGCTGGGGCAGTCCAGCGTGAGCGCCCCGCCGTAGCCCGAGCCACCAGCCTCCGGCACAGCGAGATTGCCGATGAACACGCTGTCGCGGATCTCCACGGTCGAGGCCGTCGCACCCAGCCAGCTGATCGCACCGCCGCTGGTGAAGCTCCCGTTGGTGATGTTGTCGATGAAGCGCGAGGACTGCACCAGCAGCGGGCCGCCAATGGCCAATGCGCCGCCCGAGCCCGCGCCGGTGCCGACGTGGGCGGCACCGTTGCCCTCGAACACGCTTTCGAACACGCCGACGCTGGCAAGTGTCGACCAGCGCACCGCGCCGCCCTGAGCGTTGGTCGCGCCGCTGCCGGTGGCCAGGCAGCCGAAGAAGCGCATGCGGTCGAGCACCAGGCTGGCGCCACTGCCCGCGCCGTCCGAGGCCAGGCAGCCGCCGCCACCGACGGCGCGGCCTTGCTGCAGGGTGAAGCGGCGCAGGGTCAGCGCGCGAGATGTCGCAAGCAGGCGCAGGTCCTGGGTCGCATCGAAGGGCCGCAGCACCGGCGCGCGGCCGTTGCCGTCGATCTCGGCGGCGACAAAGAGGTTGGGCAGCGCCGTGAACAGCTCGATCTCGCCACTCAGCGGATAGCCCGGCGCGAACTCGATGCGATGCGGGCCGGTGGCGTTGCCGGCCGCGTTGGCCGCCAGAATCGCGGCGCGCAGCGAGCCCGCGCCGTCGTCGTTGATGCTGGTGACGCTGAAGGTGGCCGCGGTGGCGGGCAGGCTGGCGAGCGCCAGCAGCAGGGCGGGCAGGGTGCGAGGCATGGGGTGGATCCGCTGGGATGACAGCGGCGATACGGCGCCGGCGGCGGCGTTCCGACACCCTCCGGGTTTCCACCGACCCAATAGGGTGGGCCCTGGCCCACTATGAGCCCAAGGCTTGCCCCGGTCTTGGCTCTTCAGAGCACGCAGTGTTCCCGTTCTCACGCCAGCGCAAGGGCCCACGCGATGACCGCGGCCGTGGAGGCGGAACGGGCGGAGCGAAGCCGGGCGCGACAAGCGACAACGGGGCGATCCTCAGCGCCTCTCCGCTCAAGTCGCGGAACAGCATCATCCACCGCAGCCTCGGACGCCGGTCGCGACTTGTTCCTCGAACGCGACATCGGCGGGGCCCATGGCGACAACCGAGAACACTCTCCCGAACTCCACGGCGTGCCATCGGCGATCGCAGTCCACGCCGGACAGATAGGCCTCGATATCGAGTTCGACTTTCCATGACCCATTTTCCAGTCGCCGCTCCAGCAGCTTCTTGGCGCTGTCCTCGGGCAACAGGCGACGGGCGGCCTCCTCGCTCTCGATCATAAGCAGGATAGGTACGGGCGAACCCAGGCGAGGCAATCGATCGAGCGCTTCCGCATCCAGCTGCAGGACGGCGAACAGCTGCGCTGGTTCCGATTCGCCATCTGCCGTCCAGGCGAAGTGAGCCACCGCTGCGACGCGTGCCTGCCCTTCGAAGCGGGCGATCTCCTCGGCGGCAGCTGAGCGTTGGGCGAAGCTGCCGTCTGCCGGCAGGGTCCACTGAGGACCTTCAGCCTGGCTGGTCGCGAAGGCCCACAAGAGGGAAATGCCGAGGCCGATGCCGATCAAGGATCTTCCCTGCATGTGTGCGTCCAGGTGGGTGGTCTGCATTGCCGTGGAAGACTACTCCGGGCGGATGCCCGATCGTTCGTCCGCACTCCACTACACTCCGCCCATGCTCTGGGAAACCCTCACCGCCGCCCGTGACCTTGGCCGCCTGCATGAAGTGGCGGGCGTGCTGGTGCGTCATGGCTTTGGCGATGTCGCGCGCCGGCTCGGCATGTTGAGTGCGCTGGAACGGGTCGGGCGGGTGCTGCCGACGCAGAATCTGGAGGCGCTGGTCGCCTTGAAGCCCGAGCAGCGCATCCGCTGCGTGCTGGAGGAACTGGGCCCCTGCTTCGTAAAACTCGGCCAGGTGCTGGCGACGCGCGTGGACCTCTTCGGGCCGGACTGGATCGCCGAGTTCGGCAAGCTGCAGAACCAGGTGCCGGCGGTCGACTTCGCCCTGCTGCGCCCGCAGCTGGAGCAGGACCTCGGCGGCAGCATCGAGACCGTGTTCGCCGAGTTTGACACCACGCCGCTGGCCGCGGCCTCGATCGCCCAGGTGCATCGCGCGCGGCTGCCCGAGGGTCGAGCGGTGGTGGTGAAGATCCGCCGCCCTGACATCGAAGCCACGGTCGCCGCCGACACCCGACTGTTGGAGCGCGTCGCCCGCGTGGTCGAGTCGGAATGGCCGGAGTGGCGGCGCTACCAGCCGCTCGCGCTGGTGCGGCAGCTGAAGTCTTCGCTGCGCCGTGAGCTCGACCTCGCGGCCGAGGCCCGGCACTCCGAGCGCATCGCGCTGGCCTTTGCCGACGAGCCGCGGATCGCGGTGCCGCGGGTGTACTGGCCGCTGACCGGTACGCGGGTGAACGTGCAGGACTTCATCGATGGCATCGCGCTGTCCGACCTGGCCGCACTGGCTGCGGCAGGCGCCGATCGCCATGCGGTCGCCCGGCTGGGCGCGCAGGCGGTGCTGAAGATGATGTTCGAGGACGGCTTCTTCCACGCCGATCCGCACGCCGGCAACGTGTTCTGGCTGCCGGGCGACCGCCTCGGCCTGATCGATTTCGGCATGGTCGGGCGCCTGTCGGAAGCGCGGCGCGCGCAGCTGATCGAGTTGATGCAGGGCCTGGTCGGGCGCGACACAGGGGCGGTGGTCGAAGTCCTGCTGGCCTGGGCGGAAGAAGGCGAACTCGACGAAGACGCGCTGGCCGAGGACATCGACGCGCTGATCGACAGCTACCACGGCGTGCCGCTGGGCCAGCTGCAGTTCGGTCGCCTGCTCAGCGAGGTGATGGCCCTGCTGCGCGATCACCATCTTGTGCTGCCGGCTGACCTCGCCCTGGTCATCAAGGTCTTCGTCACCCTCGAAGGCATGGGGCGCATGCTGGATCCCGGCTTCGACATGGCCGCTGAAGCCACCCCCTTCCTGAAGCGCTCACTGCTGCGCCGCTACCACCCGCGGGCCATGGCCAAGCGCGGCTGGCGCGCAGCCGGCGATGCCCTGGCCCTGCTGCAGGCAATGCCGCGCGAGCTGCGTCAGCTGCTGCAGACCGCGCGGCGCGGCCGCTTCAACGTGCATATCGACGTCGAACGGCTGAAGCGTTTCGGTGAACAGGTCGAGCACTCGGCCAACCGGCTCAGCATCGGCGTGGTCACCGCCGCCCTGATCATCGGCTCCTCCATCGTGATGACCGTTTCTGGCGGCCCGACCCTGTTCGGACTGCCGCTGTTCGGTCTGCTCGGCTTTCTCGGGGCCGGTGCCTGCGGCGCCTGGCTGATCTGGTCGATCTGGCGCAGCGGCGGCGGGCGCTGATCAGCCCCTCGAAAGACCGAACGCTCCACCAGACATCTGTTGTCGTCCCCCCGCGAAGGCCGGCTTTTTGTGGGAGCGAGCTTGCTCGCGACCCGCAGGGTGGGCACAGAGCGGAGGCTGCGGTCGCCTGCAAGCAGGCTCTACATACAGCGCGAGCCGGTGAACTCACGTTTCTTCGGGAGTCCCCGGGCCGCAGCGCTGGGCTGAGAAGCTCTCAGGGCGCCTCAAACCCATTGGCAAAGATCGACACGCCCGCGGCGCCAGCGACGTACTGCCGGCAGCGACCGAACTCGGAGGTGCCGCGGTGGCTGTAGGCCCCGGTCAGCGGTGGCCCCGAGAGCCGGGTCGCGGTGGCGGTGATCCAGGTGCTGCCGGCGACGAAGTAGCTGCTGCTGCCTTCGCGCTGCAGCTCGACCCCGCTGAAGCTGGCGCTGCCGTCGTTGGTATTGGTGCCGTTGCTGATCTGCAGGAAGGTCGAGCCCAGCCAGTCGCGGCCTTCGCCGAAGAAGCCCACCGGCAGCTGGCCGGCAATGACCAGCGTGCAGCCCGTGGTCGACGGAATGCCGTAGAAGTCGATGCGATACCAGCCGTTGGCGGAGGTGAGTGCGCCTGCGGCAAGGCCGGTCGCGGCGGTGCCAGCGACGCTGCTCAGGCTGGGTGCGTTCTGGCCGTCGTTGCCGGCCTGGATGGGCGCCGCGACGCTGTTGTTGACGTCGAACAGATTGCGGCCGTCGTCGCCGAGGTCGATGCCGATGCCGGACTGCGCGTACAGCGTGTTGCGCCGCAGGCTGTTGCGACGGGCGCCGGTGACGGCGATGCCGTCGAGCCCGCTGTGGGCGATCAGGTTGGACTCGATGCGGTTGTCCTGCGCGCTGTTGCGGATGAACACGCCGTGGCCGCCGTTGCCGCGACTCACACAGTTGCCGCTGCACACCGCCGGCACGCCGATACGGTTGTCGACGATGCGGTTGCGCAGAGCCAGACTGCCGGACAGCTCGACGCCATGGCTGCTGGCGTTGGCGATCACATTGCCGCGAATCAGATGGTCCGGACTGGCGATGAACACCCCGCGCTCGCCGCCGCGCACATCGCCGCCGCTCTGGGTGCCGATGTAGTTGTTCTCGACCACAGCGCCGAAGGGCTGGGTGCTGCCGGAGCCGCTGAGGTTGACGCCGATGCCGAGCGTGCTGGCGATGACATTGCGATCGCCGGGCTCGGGTCCGCCGACGCGCACGCCCTCGACGCTGCCGCCGATGCGCACGCCGGTGCCCGAGGCGATCAGGCTGGTAGAACCGACGACACCGCCGATCTGGTTGCCGACGAAGCGATGGTCGCGGCCGGCGATGAACTGCGCGGCGGCGAAGGAATGGCCGGAGAAGGCGATGCCTTCGATGCTGACCGTGGCATCGGGGGAGGCGCCGGTGTTGACGTTGAAGCCGTAGGCGCCGGTGAGCTGGTTGGCGCCGTTCAGCACGATGCACAGGTTGGCGTTCCAGCCGAGCACGGCGATGTTGCGGCTGGCGCCGGGCTGGCTGTAGCCGTCGATGCGCACGGGATGCACGATGTCGGGCAGCAGGCTGGCGAGCGTGATCGTGCGCGGGCAGGTGCCGCTGATGTTGAAGCGGATCTCGTTCAAGTTCGGCGCGGCATTGGCATCGATCAGGGCCTGGCGCAGCGAGCCGATGCCGGCGTCATTGGTAGTGGTCACCGTCAGCACGGTCGCCGTGCTGCCGATGTTGGACTCGAAGGCGCCGCGGTCGGGCGCTTCGCCGAACCAGCGCTGCGCGCCATCGAAGTCGCGCCGCACCAGCAGATTCGTGCCCACCCGACCCGTGTTGATCGCGGGTGAAGCGCTCGACAGCCGCCAATTGCCGGCGGCGGCGTTGACGAATTGCGGGTTGGCGGTCGACGTGGCCACCGGGGCGGTGCGCAGGGCCCGATTGGACTGGATCGCGGTGTAGGTGTTGTTTCGAAGCACCGCGTCGATGGTTTGGACGTCCGGGTTGTTGAGCTGGACGTCGACGCCGCCGTTGTCCCAGAAGACGGAGTTGGTCAGATCAAGGCGCCAGTCGTCCTCGTCCTCATCGATACGCCCCACGCAGAGGCCAGGGCCCGCATTGTTCACAAACGTGCTATGCGACACCGAGGCGCGCTCGAAGTAGGTTGAGAACGTGAAGCCGTCGATAAGGTTGGAGGCAATCCAGAGGGCGCAGGAGCCGCTGCGGCTGACCACGCTATCGAGCACCTTCACTTCGGCGCCGGTTGCCACGATGAAGCCTTCGAGCTGATCCAGCCAAACGCGGTTCAGGGTCAACTCGGCGTCGTTGGAGAGGTTGCTTTCCAGTACGACTCTGATGTGGCGCGCTCCGCGTAGGGTCATGCGATCAAGCACAAGATCGCCCGCGTACCAGCCCGAGCGAGTGGCAAAGATCAGGTCGCCGCCGCCGCCATGCGTGATGACGGTGGCGCCGGGATCCTCGACGCGGGACGTACACGTGCTGTTGTAACCGCCGAGGAGGGTCATGTCCTCGTCGACCATCACAGCGTCCGGGGCGAACGGCTCGAACAGCGTGCCTGCAAGGTCGTAGACCCCCGTCGCCAAGCGGATCACGACGGGGTCGTCTTCGCCCAAGGCCCAGGCGCTGGCCAGTTCAGGCACGGTGCGCACACAGCGCTCGACCTGGGCCATGGCGGTGCCGCCGCCGCCGATCAGGCAGAGGCTTGCGAACAGGAGCGATAGGCGGCGCATGGCGGATGTCCTGGCTGGGGCTTGAGGCCAGGAATGCGCGGCGATGGAGAAAGCGAACGCGGGTGACGTCGCGACGCGCTGGGCGCTGTCGCAAGCGCGCGGCATACTCGGGCGCCGGAGGACGCATGAGCATTCCACCCAGCGAACACGAGGACGCGCCGACCGTAGGTATTGCCGCGGCCTCGGCGGTCGAGGGCTCGGCGGCCCAGCCCGGCCTGCGCATTGGCGCCTACCAGCTGAAACGTTCGCTGGGCGCCGGCGGCATGGGCGAGGTCTGGCTGGCCGAGCAGCTTGAGCCGGTGCGCCGGCCGGTGGCGCTCAAGCTGATGCAGCGACAGCTGCTGAACCCGCTGTCGGAGGCCTACTTCGAAGTCGAGCGGCAGGCGCTGGCGCGGATGGACCACCCGGCCATCGCCAAGGTCTTCGACGCCGGCCGCACGCCGGAAGGCCACCCCTGGCTGGTGATGGAGTGGATCGACGGCGAGCCGCTGCTGGACTGGTGCCGGCAGCGCCGGCCCGAGCTGCCGACGCGCCTGCGTTTGATGGCCGCTCTGGCCCGCGGCGTGCAGCACGCGCACGCGCGCGGCGTGCTGCATCGCGATCTCAAGCCCGGCAACGTGCTGGTGGTGCAGGTCGACGGCCAGCCGCAGCCCAAGCTGATCGACTTCGGCATCGCGCTGGGGCTTGATGCAGGGCCGACCAGCCCCGGTGATGCGCACAGCTACGAAGCCGCCGGCAGCGGCGCCTTCATGAGCCCGGAGCAGCGCGCCGGCACGGCCGAGGCCATCGATCCGCGCGCCGATGTCTATGCGCTCGGCATGATCCTGCTCTGCCTGCTGCTGCCCGATGCGCGCCTGGGCGTGCTGGGCGAGGACAGCCTCGATGCGCAGCGCCTGCGTGCGCGCTTCGACGCCGCGTTGGCCACCGGCCGTGGCCGCAGCGAGCCGCTGCTGGCGGCCGTGCCGCGCGCGCTGCTGCAGGTGCTGCGCTGCGCGCTGGCGCCACGCCAGGCCGAACGCTACGCCTCGGCCGAGGCGCTGGCGATCGAGCTCGAGCGCTATCTGCAGCGGCGACCGCTGGCGGTGGTGGGCGAGGGCCGGCTGTACCGCTCCGGCCTGTTCCTGCGCCGCAATGCGCTGGCGGCCTCGGCAGTCGCCGCGATCGTGCTGGCGCTGGCGGCGGGGCTCAGCTTCGCGCTCTACGGCCTGCGCGAGGCGCGCAGCGAGGCCGAACACGCACGCCTGATGAGCGGCTTCATGGCGGATGTGTTGACCGGCGTCGATCCGCAGTACGCGGACGGTCTGGACCGCAGCCTGCTGAACCGCATTCTCGACGATGCCGCCGGGCGCGCCCAGGACCAGCTCGCCACGCGCCCGGACGCGCTGGCCGAGGTGCTGGGCGTGGTCGGCAGCACCTATGCCAACGTCGGCGACCACGCGCGCGGCATCGAGTTGCTGCGTCAGGCACAGGAATTGGCCGAAGCGCGGCTGCCGGCCGGGCATCCCGCGCGCCTGCACGTGGCGCGCCGCCTCGGCGATGCGCTGGCCATCACCGGCGAAGCGAAGGAGGCCGAGGTCCTGCTGAGGCCCGCGCTGGCGGCGATGCGCGGGTTCGACCCGCGCTACCCGTTGGCCGCGCCCGATCTGCGCTTGAGTCTGGCCTGGGCACTGCGCGACCAGGGCCGCCTTGAAGAGGCGCTGATCGAGGTGCGCGCGGCGCGTGCCGAACTTGCGGACCTGCCGACGCCGGACGGCGATCCGGATCCGCTCACCGCCGGCTACGTCGAGCAGGTCGTGCTGAGCGACATGGGGCGCCCCGCCGAGGCGGAGGGCTTGCTGCGTCCGCTGCTGCAGGAACATGTCGCTGCGTTCGGCGAGCACCACGCCCGCACACTGCGGCTCAGCAACAGCCTGGGCGTGCTGCTCTTGCAGCAGCGGCGCTTCGCCGAAGCCGAACCGGTGCTGCGGCAGACCTTGAGCGCCAGCGAGGCGCTTTACGGCGCCCATCACACGGCGACCCTCAACCCCCTGAGCAACCTTGCCGGCGCGCTGCGCCAGCAGGGCAAGGTCGAGGAGTCCGGACCCTACTACCGGCGCGCCTACGAGGGCTTCGTGGCGGCCTTCGGCGACGCCCACCCACGCGCGATCCAGACCCTGGCCAACCTCGGCAACTACCACCTGAGTGCGGGCGATGCGCAGGCCTCGCTGCAGAACCATCTGCGTGCCCGCGAGCTGTCGGACGGCGTGTTTCCGGCCGAGCATCCGGTGATCGAGGAAACCCATTTCGGCGCCGGCAAGGCGCATGCGGCGCTGGGCCAGTGGGCGGACGCCCAGGTCGAACTGGAGCGCGCCCTGCAGCTGCGCAGCGCCCGCCTGCCAGCCGAACACCCCGGTATCGCCGACGTGCAGGCGGAACTCGACAAGGTGCGGGCCGCGCTGGCGGCGGGCGATCGCGGCTGAGGTGTTCGACCACGCTCCTAAACGCGCCTGCCTTCGATGCAGCTGATCGGGGCGAGGGTGGGGCTCGTAGAGAGCCAGTGCTCACCCGATACGGTCGACGCGTGGGGCCGGCCCTCCGCGTAGGTTGGGCCAAGCGAAGCGTGGCCCAACACCGCAGGTCCCAAGTTCGCGTCGAGCATTGATGCCGCGCCGTTGGGCCGCGCTGCGCTTGGCCCAACCTACGATGCTTGGCCCAACCTACGTTCAGCCTAGGTTTGCTCGGCTCACCCTGCGATGGCCGCCGCTGGCGTCCGGCTTTGCCGCGAAGTGCCAGCGCCTGCCTCAATACACCGGCGGCTCGCCAGGCGGTCTGCGCTTGTAGCGCTTGTGCACCCACAGGTATTGCGCCGGCGCCTCGCGCACCATGGCTTCGACCGCGGTATTGACCCGCGCGGTATCGGCCGCAGCATCGGCGCTGGGGAAATCGGCCAAAGGCTGGCCGATGCGCAGCACATAGCGGGCGCCCTCGCGACGATGGAAGAAGGGCACCACGGCCGCGCCCGACAGCCGTGCCAACTGGTGGGTGGCGGTGATGCTGGCGGCGGGAATGCCGAAGAAAGGCACGAACACGGTGTCCTTGCCCAGCATGTCCTGGTCCGGCGCGTACCAGAGGATGCCGCCGCCCTTCAGATGCCGGATCGCCGCGCGCAGCTCCTCGCGCTTGAACATCGCGCAGGCGTAACGCAAACGCCCGGCCAGCACGGCGGCCTCCATCACCGGCTCATCGTGGGCACGGTACATGCCGGCCACCGGCACATGCGCGGTCAGCAGGCGCCCGCAGGCTTCCAGGGTGGTGAAGTGGCCCGACACCAGAAGCACGCCGCGGCCCTCGCGGGCCAGCGCCTGCAGGTGCTCGATGCCTTCGATTTCCAAACCCTGCCGCCAGGGCTTCTCGCTGCCGAACCAGGCGCGGGCGAACTCGAAGGCGCCGGTACCCAGTGCCACGAAGTGCTCGCGCAGGAGTCGCGCGCGATCGGCCGGTGCCAAGGCCGGAAACACCAGTTCGAGATTGCGCGCCGCCACGCGACGACGGCCCGGCGCCACCCACAGCAGCAGGCGGCCCAGCACCGGCCCGATGCGCAGCTGCCAGGACCAGGGAACGCGCGCCGCCAGCTTGAGCGCGGCGACACCGAGCTGGGCCGGCCAGTGGCGCGGCGCCCACAGGGAAGAAGGCTTGGAACTCATGGCGCCAGTGTAGCCGCCGCGCCCTCCCGGCCGGAGGCCTGCAGGGCGCGCCAGGCGCCGACCAGCGCCCGCGCATGCGCATGCTGGGGCGCCTCCAGCAGGCGGTCGGTCGGCCTCACTTCGACCACCCTGCCTTCGAACATCACCGCACAGCGCTGCGCCAGGGCCGCGGCCGCGCCCGGATCATGGGTGATGAACAGCAGGCTCAAGCCCCGCGCGCGCTGCAGGTCGCGCAGCAGGCCCAGAACCTGGCGGCGGCTGATCGCGTCCAGCGCGCTGACCGCTTCGTCGCAGACCAGCAGCTCGGGTTCGAGCATCAGCGCGCGGGCGATGGCGATGCGCTGGCGCTGGCCGCCCGAGAAGGCGTGCGGATGGCGGTTCAGAGCGTCGGATTCCAACCCGACTTCGTTCAGGGCCTGCACCAGCCGCGCGCGCGGGCAGGGCTGGCCGTGCAGGGCCATCGGCTCGGCCAGCAGGGCCTCGATGCGCTGGCGCGGGTCGAGCGAGCTGTAGGGGTCCTGGAAGACGATCTGTGCGCGCGGACGCAGCCGTCGCAGCGGCGACCCGCGCAGCGTGTGCAGTGGCGCCTGCTGTAGCCAGGCCTCGCCCTCGATGCGCGCGTCGGTGAGCCGCAGCAGGCCGCGCACCAGCGAACTCTTGCCGCTGCCCGAGGCGCCGAGCACGGCGAGGCACTCGCCCCGCGCGAGCTCCAGATCCACGCCCTGCACGGCGGCGCGTGCGGTGCCGCGATAGCGCAGGCCAAAGCCGCGCAGGCGCAGCAGCGGTTCCACTGTCGGCGTGGCCGTCGACGTGACCCGGGCTGCGGCGCTGCGCGCGTCGCTGCCTTGCTCTGCGGTGTCGACGGCGTCGCCTGCGCCGGCCGTTTCGACCGCAGGCGCCGCATCCGCGCGCGCCGCCAGCAGTCGCCGCGTGTAGCCCGCCTGCGGCTTTGCGAGGACCGCGGCCGTTGAGCCCTGCTCGACCACCTGCCCGCGTTCCAGCACGCAGAGCCGATCGGCCAGACGCGCGACCACGTCGAGGTCGTGGCCAATGAACAGCAGGGCGAGGCCGCGCTCGCGGCGCAGGCGTTCGAGCAGTTCCAGCACCGCGTGCTGGCTCAGGAGATCGAGCGCGCTGGTGGCCTCGTCGCAGATCAGCAGCTGCGGCTGCCCGCACAGGGCCAGCGCGATCATCACGCGCTGGCGCTGGCCGCCGCTGAGCTGACCCGGGCGGGCGCGCAGGAAGCGCTCGACCGACGGCGCCGCCGTGCGCGGTGCGCCTGCAGGGGCGCGCGGCCTGTGCTCGCGCAGGTCCGGGGTCGCGCCCTGGCCGATCGTTCCGCGCCCTGGTTCGTTCGGTCCCGGTCCGCCCGGCCCGATCTGGCCGGGTCCGATCTCGCCCGACCTGCTCTCGCCACGCCCCGACGCGCACGCCGCGACTGCGTCCGACTCGGTCTCGCCCAGCCCGACCTCGATCAACGCCGCGCGCGCGGTGGACTCCAGCGCCTCACCGCGCAGGCCGCGCAGCTGGCGCAGGCTCTCGCGCAGCTGGCTGCCGACGCTGCGCAGCGGATGCAGGCTGGCCAGCGGGTCCTGGAAGACCAGGCCGATCGCGCGGCCGCGCAGCCCGGCGGGCAGCGGTGCGGCAAGATCGATGCAGCGATCGCCAAGCTGCAGCCGCCCCCGCGCACGCAGCCCGCGCGGCAGCAGGCCGGTCAGCGCCAGCGCCGACAGGCTCTTGCCCGAGCCTGAGCCGCCGATCAGGCCGAGGCACTCGCCGCGCGCCAGCGCGAACGACAGTGGGCCGATCACCCGGCCGTCGGGGAGCGTGATCGAAAGGTTCTCGACGGAGACTGTGGCCTCTGGAGTGGCGCCGGATCCGGAACGCGGCAGTTCGGTGAAAGCGGCTTGCGACTGAGGCAAGCGAATCTGGGCCCCCGCCTGCGCGGGGGCGACGGCGGCTGAGGTCGGCGAGCCTTCAACGTCGTGGAGGCGATCCAGTGGCGCGTGGCCAAGGTGCTGCTGCGAAACCAGCGATTCGTCATCCCCGCGAAAGCGGGGATCCAGCGCGCTCGCGACCGAGTCGACTTCCTTCGGGTTGGCTGCAGGTCCGGTGTTGCTGGCCTCGCCGGACGCGTCGCGCAGCCGCGGATCCAGCGCATCGCGCAGCGCTTCACCCAGACGCTGGAAGGCGAGCAGCAGCAAACACAGCAGCAGGGCCGGGCCGATCAGCACCCAGGGCGCGGTGTCGAGCTCCTGTGCGCCTTCGCCGAGCAGCGCACCGAGTCCGGCCCAGGGCTCGCTCAGGCCGAGGCCCAGAAAGCCGAGGAAGCTCTCGACCAGAACGACATTGGCAGCGATCAGGCCGGCATAGACCAGGGCCAGCGGCAGCAGATTGGGCACGACATGCCGGCGCAGCAGATCGAGTCGCCCGGCGCCGGCGGCGCGCGCGGCCAGCACGAAGCCGCTGTCGCGCAGGCGCGCGGCCTCGGCGCGCATCACCCGCGCGAGATCGATCCAGGCCTGGCCGGCGATGGCGGCCAGCAGCAGCCACAGCGAGCGCTCGAACAGGGCCAGCAGCAGGATCACCAGCAGCAGGAAGGGCAGGGCGGAGAGCACGTCCAGCGCGCGCATCATCAGCCGCTCGCTGCGGCCGCCGACCAGCCCGGCCCAGGCGCCGTAGGCCAGCCCGATCAGCAGGGCGACCAGCGTTGCGCTGACGCCGATCAGCAGCGACATGCGCAGGCCCATCAGGCTGCGCGCCAGCACGTCCCGGCCGATCGCATCGGTGCCCAGCCAGTGCTGCCGGGACGGCGGCTCCGAAAGAGCCTCCCAGTCCGGCTTCCAGGCCGCCTCGCTGCCGGTGAGCAGCGGCCCGATGAAGGCCAGCACGGCCAGCGCGCCGAGCAGCCACAGCAGGCGCCGCACGGGCGGAGAGGTCAGCGCGGAGGCTTGGGCGGGCAGGGCATCGACGGTCATGGCCGCGCAGGATACGGCCAGGCGATCGCGATCAACGAGCGCAGACAGGCTCAGCCTTACACTGCGCGCCTTTCCAGCATCGACCGGAGCCCGCCATGGCCTACCCGCACACCCGCCCCCGCCGCATGCGTCGCGACGACTTCTCGCGCCGGCTGATGCGCGAGCATCGCCTAAGCGCCGACGACCTGATCCTGCCGGTGTTCGTGCGCGAGGGCGAGAACCTGCGCGAGGCGATCGGCTCGATGCCGGGGGTGGAGCGGCTGTCGATCGACCTGCTGCTGCAGCTCGCTGACGAAACGGTGGCGCTGGGCATTCCCGCGCTCGCCCTGTTCCCGGTGACCCCGCCCGAGGCGAAGTCGCTGGACGCCGCCGAAGCCTGGAACCCGCAGGGCCTGGCCCAGCGCGCGGTGCGCGCCTTGAAGGCCCGACACCCGGGTCTCGGCGTCATCACCGATGTCGCCCTGGACCCCTTCACCACCCACGGCCAGGACGGCCTGATCGACGCCAGCGGCTACGTGGTCAACGACGAAACCGTCGAGGCTCTGGTGAAGCAGGCCCTGAGCCATGCCGAGGCCGGCGCCGATGTGGTCGCGCCGTCGGACATGATGGACGGCCGCATCGGCGAGATTCGCAAAGCGATGGAAGCGGCGGGCCACATCCACACCCGCATCCTGGCGTACTCCGCAAAGTTCGCCAGCAGCTTCTACGGGCCCTTCCGCGACGCCGTCGGCTCGGCCGGCAACCTCGGCAAAGGCAACAAGTACACCTACCAGATGGACCCGGCCAACTCCGACGAAGCCCTGCGCGAGGTTGGCCTCGATCTCGACGAGGGCGCCGACATGGTGATGGTCAAGCCGGGTCTGCCCTACCTCGACATCGTGCGGCGGGTGAAGGACCGCTTCGGCGCACCGACCTTCGTCTACCAGGTCAGCGGCGAGTACGCGATGCTGAAAGCCGCCGCGCAGAACGGCTGGCTGGACGAACGTGCGGTAGCGCTGGAGTCGCTGCTGTCGATCAAGCGCGCCGGCGCCGATGCCATCCTCACCTACTACGCGCTGGACGCTGCGCGCTGGCTGCGCGAGGGCTGAGCGCATAGGGTGGGCCCTGGCCCACCGCGGCCCGTGCAAAGCGCGAGCGCCTGGTCGCTTCCCACCTGAGGCCACGCGCTGGCTGAAGACCCGCGCCGCACCGGGCGCCGCAGGCAAGCGACAGATCCGACTTTGAGGCGCGCTGGCGCGCGCCAAGGCGGCTGACGCAAGCTGCTAGAGTCCAAGGCCTGTCCCTGTCCCTGTCTTCGAGGAGCCCGCCATGACCCAGCATTTCGCCGTGTTCGGCCAGCCCATCCACCATTCGCTCTCGCCCTGGATCCACGCCGAGTTCGGCAAGCAGTGCGGGATCGACCTCGACTACCGCGCGATCGAGGCCAGCCCCGCGGACTTCCCGACCGCGATCGCGTCCTTCGGGGCAGCCGGCGGGCGCGGCGCCAATATCACCCTGCCGCACAAGGAGGCCGCCTACGCCCTGTGCAAGGAAGTGAGCGAGTACGCCTTCCACGCCGGCGCGGTGAACACCCTGATCCGCCAGGGCGACGGCTGGCTGGGCGACAACACCGACGGCGCGGGCCTGATCCGCGACCTCACCGAGCGCGAGCGTCTCGACCTGCGCGGTCGCCGCTGCCTGATGATCGGCGCCGGTGGTGCCGCGCGCGGCGTCGCGCCCGCGCTGATCGAAGCCGGCGTGGCCGAGCTGATGATCGTCAACCGCAGCCCGGAGCGCGCCGACAAGCTCGCGGACATCCTCGGCGAGCCGGATCGCGTCAAGACCCGCTACTGGCAGGACATGGGCGAGCAGGGCAGCTTCGAGCTGATCATCAATGCGACCTCGGCGGGGCGTCTGGGCGGCAGCCTCGACCTGCCCTTCAGCCTGCTGGCGCCGCGCGCGCTTTGCGTCGATCTGAGCTATGGCGAGGCGGCAATTCCCTTCCTGGCCTGGGCCCGCGCCGGCGGCTGCGAGCATGCCGTCGATGGCCTCGGCATGCTGGTCGAGCAGGCCGCCGAGAGCTTTCTGCGCTGGCACGGCGTGCGTCCGCAGACCGACGAGGTCTATGCCGCGCTGCGCGCCCGCGAAGACGAACTGCAGACCGCCGACTGATGCGTGGCGGCGGGCCCTGCCGGTGATGGCATGTCGATAACGCTGTGCCGCGCAGGCTGCGGCGCCTGCTGCATCGCGCCCAGCATCAGCAGCCCGATTCCCGGCATGCCGCAGGGCAAGCCTGCGGGCGTGCGCTGCGTGCAGCTGGATGCGCTGAACCGCTGTCGGATCTTTGGACAGCCCGAACGCCCGGCGGTGTGCTCGGCGCTGAAGCCCGAGCCCGCGATGTGCGGCGCCGACGCGGCCGGGGCTCTGGCTTGGCTGACGCGGCTTGAGCAGGCGACGCGC
>LNFM01001104.1_pt1 | contig 18280 bp, 18 predicted proteins | sample 596031 | NCBI WGS metagenome assembly LNFM01 (sample SAMN04254537, study PRJNA301005) | activated carbon metagenome | isolation source: dual media filters at the Ann Arbor, Michigan drinking water treatment plant | place: USA: Ann Arbor | reverse complement strand
CGTGACACCTGTTTCTCCAACGGCGGCTGCGCGCGTTTTGGCGACGGCAACTGGTCGGCCGGCCGCGCAAACTATGAAACGGTGAATTATGGTGGTCCGGTGCCATCGCGCGCAGGCATAGCCACCCGATATCAATACTACCTCAGCGAGATTGCGACGGCCGGAGCAGGAAGCATTCTGACGGGCCGCTCCGAGACAGGCCGACCGGTCTGCTCGAACCAGACGCCTGCCCCCCCGGATCGCCGCGTGATCACGGTGGCTGGCATTGACTGTGGTGAACACAACATCCGCGGTGCGGCCGATGACGTGCCGGTCAAGGAGTTCTTCAAGATCTTTCTGACCGAGCCGGTCGATGCAGGCATGAACATCTGGGGCGAGATCATCGGGTCGGCGAGCGAAGTCGGCACGGGTGCCGGGGGCACCGGCGGCCTCGTGCGCGATGTCGTGCAGTTGTACAGGTGACCCGGATGCAGCGCACCTTTCGCAGTGTCCGAAGCCACCTTCGCCGCCTCGCATCCGACGAGTCCGGCACACATCTGGTCGAGTTCGCTTTCGTCCTGCCCATGATGCTTCTGGTCTTCGGCGTCATCATCGAAGGCGGCCGGATGATGTGGTCCTACCAGACGGTGGTGGCAGGCGTGCGTGATGCCACGCGCTTTCTTGCCCGCGTCACCCCCCGCGACATCTGCGACGACGACGTCAGCGCCATATCGGACTTCGACGACACGCTGATCGGGTTCATCCGCAACGACAGTGATGGCAGCTCGGTCCTGCCCTCTGGCGTGACGGTCACCGGAATCGTGACAGAGCTTGAATGCTTCGACGGCGAATTCCGTTCGGATGTGGCTCCGATCGCGACCGTGCGTGCGGATGTCGAAGTGACCTTTCCGTTCGCAGCCCTGTTCATTCTGGTCGGCGCCAGCCACCCGACCGTTGAGACCAGCGTCACGGATCAGAGCAGGGTGTACGGATCATGACCGAGCATAGCCGCTTCAGACCCAGAAACCTGATACGTGAGGAAGACGGCTCAACCCTGGTCGAGTTCTCGATCGTGATCAGCCTGTTCCTGCTGATCTTCTTCGCGCTGATCGACTTTGGCCGCCTTGCCTATCACATCGTCACGGGCGAGCGGGCGATGCATGCCGCAGCCCGGATCGGAGCGGTCCGCCCGCCCGCCTGTCCCGGGGTTCCAGAGTTCCTGGAATTGTCGAGCAGTGCCCCCGCGTCGACCGATTACGGGACAAGCTGCGACGCAGGCGGGTCGATCTGCGAGGATCCCGGGCCGATCTCCTGCAACGGCGACATGACCAACGCGACGGCAGCCGAAGTCTGGGAAGTGGTCGGGTCGGTCATACCTCCGGGAAACGACATTTCGAACCTGCGCTTCAGCTATACCTATGACGCGCGGCTGGGCTTTCTTGGCGGACCCTATGTCCCGGTTGTCACGGTGGCGATGGAAGACGTGACATTCGACTTCGTCACACCGCTGGCAGGCCTTGCTGCGTTGGCCGGAGCGACAGGCAATTCTGGAATTGGATCAACGGTGACGATGCCAAGCATGAGCGTCTCGCTTCCGGGCGAGGATCTTGCGCAGGGCGTGGATGGCTAGGCCGGCGGGGAGGAAGCAGCAAGATGGCGACGGGTGACAAGGACATTGTCCTGATATCGGAGGACCCGGCCTTCAACGATCGGCTGGGCGCGATCCTGGGCAATCAGCCGGGCTTTGCGGTGACGAGGTGCAACGCTTCGTTGGCGCGGATCAACGGCAAGGCGTCGGACCTTGCCAGGGTATCCGAGCTGATCGTCTTCAAGGCAACCCCGGATGCGCTGGACGAGACCGAGGCGCTGCGCGCGCTGATCGCCTCGGGCGGGAGCGCGCGGATCCTTGCCGTCAGCGACAGTTCCACGCCCTTCGGCCTGGCGCACAGCCTGTTGCGGGCTGGCGTGACCGAGGTTGTCCCGGACACGATAGATGACGCCGAACTGGCAAAGGTGGTCGGCCGCCTGTCGATGCCGCGTCGGTTGACCCTCGCCGCACAAGACCAGCAGGACGGACATGTCATTGCTGTCTCGAAGGCCCGGGGCGGGATCGGGGCGACGACATTGGCGGTGAATCTGGCCGATCAGTTGCGTGGGAAAAAGAAGCGTTTCGGCAAGTCCGAAACACGGAAAGTGATCCTCGTCGACATGGACCTGCAGTTCGGGTCGGTAGCGGGCTTCCTGGACCTGCCGCCGAACGATGCGCTTTACAGCATTGCCAAAGACCGCATCGAACCGGACAGCGTCTTTCTGCAGCAATCCATCGTGACCACACCTTCGGGCCTTGCCGTTCTTGCTGCACCGGATGGGTTCATGCCGCTGACCGCGCTGCATCCTGACCAGGTCCGCTTTCTGATCAACCGGCTTCGGGCAATGTACGATTTCGTCGTCATCGACCTGCCACCCGCGATGGTCGACTGGCTGACGCCGATCCTCGAGGCGGCCGATCACGTCCTGATCGTCAGCGGCACCTCGGTGCCTTTCGTGCAGCAGACCCGACGGTTGATCGACTTCTTCAAGGACCAGAACCCCTCGCTGCGGATCGAGGTGGTCATCGGCCAGGAGAAGAAGCCGATGATGCGCTCTCGCCGCCACACCGAAGCGGCGAAGGCATTGCAGACCGATTTCATCCATTGGCTGCCACCCGATGGGAAGGCCGCCGAAGACGCGATGGATCGCGGTCGACCGCTGTCAGAGACAGCGTCCAGCGCGCCCCTGACCAAGGAAATCGCCCAGATCGCCGCTGATCTGCTGAAGGCGATCGCCGCCAAGACCAGCACCAGAACCGTAAGCGCCGATCGGCAGGGAAGGTAGAGCCATGTTCAAGGATTTCGTCGATCTTTCTCGCCGCGGCGCAAAGACCGAAAAGGTCGTGCCCTTCATCGGTGCCGAGGCGCCGCGGCCGATGGTGCCGGCTACTATCGAGCCCGAAGACCGCGAACTGCTGCAGTCGCTGGAGCTGAAGAGCAGGCTTCACGAACTGCTTCTGGACCGTCTGAACCTTTCGGTGATCGACAAGGTCGACCCCGAGGAACTGCGGCGTGAGGTTTCGGAACTGGTGAACGAAGAATTGCGCCAGACCGGCCGACCGTTGCGGGCCGACGAGTTCCGCAAGCTGGTGAACGAGTTGATGGACGAGGTCCTGGGTCTGGGGCCGCTGGAGCCGCTGATGGCGGACCCGACAGTGAACGACATTCTCGTGAACGGCCACGGCAACGTCTACGTCGAACGCAATGGCGTGCTGGAACGCGCGCGGGCACGGTTCCGGGACGAGCGCCATCTGCTACGGATCATCGAGAAGATCGTCTCGCGCGTCGGACGCCGGGTGGACGAGAGCAGCCCCTGGGTCGACGCGCGGCTGGAAGACGGCAGCCGGGTCAATGCCATCATCCGCCCTTGCGCCATAGATGGCCCAAGCCTGTCGATCCGCAAATTCGCGCGCAAGCCCCTGACGCTGCGTCGGCTGGTCGAGATCGGCACTTTGACCGAACCGGCAATGCGGTTCATGCAAGCGCTTGTCGCGGCCCGGCTGAACATCCTGATCTCGGGCGGCACGGGATCGGGCAAGACGACGCTGCTGAACGCGATCTCTGCATCCATCGACGACCGTTCAAGGATCGTCACCATCGAGGATGCGGCCGAGCTGCAGTTGCAGCAGGCCCATGTCGTGCGGCTGGAAACCAGGCCGCCCAACCCGAACGGTCAGGGAACCGTGGTTCAGCGCGATCTGGTGCGCAATGCCCTGCGGATGCGACCCGACCGCATCATCGTTGGCGAGGTCCGCGGCGCGGAAGCCTTCGACATGCTGCAGGCGATGAACACCGGCCACGATGGGTCGATGACCACCGTCCACGCCAACTCGGCCCGCGACGCGCTGGGGCGGATCGAACAGATGGTGACGATGATCGGGCTGGACTTGCCGCTGTCCGCGATCCGGGCCCAGATCGCTTCGGGGGTGAACATCGTGCTGCAGGTCGCGCGGCTTTCGGACGGGAGCCGCAGGCTGATCTCGATCAGCGAGATCACCGGCATCGAGGGGTCGGTGATTACAATGCAGGACATCTTCCTGTTCCGCCGGACCGGCCGGACCGAAGAGGGGGCTATTCTGGGAGAGTTCCTGCCCACCGGCATCCGCCCCAAATGTGCCGAGACATTGATCAGCGCCGGAATTCCGTTCGACCCGGCCGATTTCATTGTCGGCAGGAGCTGACAAATGCCGGACTTCATCTCGGAACAGACTTTGACCTTCATCATCTACTGCGGCGTCGCCGTCGGAGTTCTGATCGCCTTCACTTCGCTTGTCGCTTTGACCAACCGCAGCGAGACGACGGGAGAGGTCAGGTCCCGCCGACTGCGGATGATCCGCGAGGGGCGAACCCTGGAGGAGCGGCTGGCATTGCTGAAGCCACCCTCGGCAGAGGAGGCGGGGGGCAGGCTTGCGGTCCTGGGCCGGCTGACTCAGCTGCTGCGGCGAGCGGATGTTTCCATCCCGGCCTCGGGATTTCTGTCGGCCTGCGCGGTGCTTGTTCTGGTGATCTTCACGGGGCTTCTGCTGACACCGCTGCTGGTGCCGATATCTGCCGCAGTGGCCCTGGCTTTGGGTGTGCTGCTGCCGATCGCGGTCCTACAGGCCCGCATCGACCGGAAGACCAAGGCGCTCATTGCGCAATTGCCGGACGCACTGGAACTGATGGCGCGCGGGCTTCGGGTTGGTCATCCGCTCAACACCTCGATAGCGAGCGTGGCGCAGGAAATGCCCGACCCGATCGGAAGCGAGTTCGGCATCATCTTCGACCAGATCAACTATGGCGACGATCTGCCGGAAGCCTTTCAGGATTTCGCCGAGCGGATGGACGTCGAGGACCTGCATTATTTGTCGGCAAGCATCGGGATCCAGCACGGGACCGGCAGTGATCTTGCCCATGTGGTCGAGCTTCTGGGCAGGGTCGTGCGCTCACGCATCATGATGCGAAAGAAGATAAGCGCGATTTCGGCCGAGGGTCGGATCTCGGCGATCATCCTGTCCTCATTGCCGGTGGTGATGTTCGGTATCACCTCGATGTTGTCTCCGAACTACTACTCTGGCGTCTTTGACGATCCGGCCTTCGTACCGATGGCGGCGTTGGTCGTCGGGCTGACTGTCGCCAATGCCCTGATCTTGCGGAAACTGGTCAATTTTCACGTCTGAAGGAAGCAGGCCATGCTGGAATATGTTGAACAGGTTGCACTTCGGCTCGGCCTTCCGATCGAGACACTGCTTGCAGCTGGCGCAGGCTTTGGCGTGCTGCTTCTGTTGTTGGGATTGGTTGCAGCCGTGCGGCGCCCGGACCCGGCGGTGGCCAGGATCGCCTCCATCTCGAAAAGCCGTGGCCAGGACCGCAAGGACCGGGTGTTCCTGATGCCCGCGGATCGAGGTCCGGGTGCGCTGATGAAGGCGTTCGTTCCCTCGGAAAAGGAAAAGCGCAGCACCCTGCAGCGCAAACTGACCCACGCGGGCCTGACAGATTCAAATGCATTGCAGCTGTACACAACGGTTCGGATCGGGCTTGCCGTTGGCCTTCCGGTGCTGTTCCTTGTGCTTCTCAGCCTGGCGCGGATGTCTGATACCATCCTGCCAAAGGGCTTTGCAGACCTGCTGCAGGGGCTCAGCACGCTGCGCATCTACCAGGTGCTGTCTGTGCTGATCGCCGTCGGATACTTCGCGCCGACCTACTGGCTGGAATCGAAGGCCAAGGCCCGCAAGCTGCGGATCGAAGAGAGCTTTCCGAATGCGCTTGACCTCATGCAGGTGTCGATCGAGGCGGGGCTTGGCTTCGATGCCGCGATGACCCGGGTGGGCAACGAGTTGAAGCGACCTTCCCCCGAGATCGCCCAGGAATTCCTGACAGTGCAGTATCAGGTGCAGGCGGGCCGTCCGCGAGAACTTGCCTTGCGTGAAATGGCCGAGCGGATCGGCCTGGATTCAATCCACTCCTTCTCCACCGTGGTCACCCAGTCGATCAAATTCGGCACCAGCATGGCTCAGGCGATGACCACCTATGCGGACGAGCTGCGCCAGACCCGCGAGATCCGGGCCCAGGAGATGGCCAACAAGCTTCCGGTGAAAATGTCCGCCGTTATGGCGTCCCTGATGCTGCCAGCCCTTGTGTTGATGACAATTGGGCCAGTTCTGATTCGCTACATTCGCAATTTCTGATTGTATTCTTTCCCGGACTCAGTAAGCCTTGGGACTATTCTTGCAAAATTAATCTTCGGTTAATCTTGGGTTAATTTTCGGTTAATCTTGGCCACAACCGATAATTGAATTTTTCCGGGCGCTGGGGATATTCAGCATTTCTTCTTGCGCCGGTCCGGCGTTGGGTCACACTTGGGCTATATTCAGGCATTTTGATGGTGACCCTCGTGTCTACGACTGATGTGCATCGCGGCGGAAGCGAAGATCAGTCTGACAGCTACCTTCTTGCTGAAGTCGGTCTGATTGGCGCAGTAGCACAATGGTGCGAATGCCTGCATGGACGCGACCCCTTGCTGCGTTCTCTTGAAGTGCTGGGAACGGGGCTCAATGCAGAAATCGTGGCTGTGTCACGCTACCCCCTTGATGGCAAAAGCCCCGCCCGATCCGTGATCTGGGACCGTAAGGGAGACGATCCCAACGGCGCTGGAAAACGGTGTTTTGCCCGGTCCCTGATCGGTAGCTACTTCGAAGCAGCGCGTCCGGGAAGCCTCTGGTTCCGGTCAACGGTCGAGAGCAGCGCCGCCAGCGAAGTTGCCGAGTTTCACGCTGCCCGCCAGCTTCGTGAGCTTGCAGTGATACCGTTGCAGGCCGGCAGCAGGTTCATCGATACATTCGAAATGCACTTCTCAGACCGGCTTCGCAGCCAGCAACAGCTGGTGCTGACCAGTCTGGCGCCGGTTCTGGCCCGTACCTGGCGCGACCGTGCCGAGGGTCTTTTCACCGAAGCGCTGCTGCGCGTTTCGCCTGCCACGGAACGCACCGGACTCGGGCACATCCTAAGTGCGGAAAACCCGGCCCGCCTGAGCCGGGCCGAATACCGGGTCTCGCTTCTCCTCTCGCGTGGTTTTTCGATCCAAGAGGTAAAGACCGAGCTTTGTATCCGGGATTCGACCATGCGGTCACATTTGAGCAGCCTTTATGCCAAGACCAACTGCTCCAATCTCGGCGAATTGATCTTTCGTTTGGCTTCGACCAATTTCCCGTTCGCTGCGTCGGCAGGGAGAATTGGGTCGGCCAAATGACGGCCGACTTGCTTCTTCTGCTATTCTTTCTGCCAATCATCTTTGGGAGCGCAATTTCTGACTTCAATCACCTGAAGATCAGAAACGTCCAGGTCACTGTTGGGCTTGCTGCATTCCTGGTGATCTCTCCGTTCCTGCTTGACCTGAATGAGATTTCGTTTCGCCTTTTGTCCGCAGTGCTGATATTCGGAATCTGTTTCATTCTCTTCTCGCTGCGTCTGATCGGCGGGGGCGATGCCAAGATGATGCCGGTGGTTCTTCTGTTCGTTCCATCCGACGAGGTCGTTCTCTTCCTGCGCATCTTTGCTGGTGCACTCCTCTTGGTCAGTCTAGGAGCGCTTTTCATTCAGCGCACTCCCAGGCTGCGTCGCGCGGGTTGGACCACTGCACAAGAGCGCCGGCAGGTTCCGGTCGGCGTTGCCATGGCACTTTCCGCGGCGGCCTTGGCAGCGTATCTGGTCTTGAGACCATGAAGAACAGAACTGGGCCGTTCCGGGTTTGACGGAGGCTTCTGTCGGCAAGTCCTGCGACAATGCCTGGAATATTTCAATGTGCGCAGACGGGTGCCTTCTGATCAGCACGAGGCCGTTCCTGATCAGCCAACCCAAGCGCGGCCGATGACGTCGACTTCAACAGCATGCATTCGAATATGTTTTAGGCATTTTGAGATCCGGACGGATTGCACGACCCTAATTGGCGGCGCAAACCGGAGGCCAGGGTAATCGTACATTCCGACCAGGGATCGCAGTTCACCCGCCGCGAGTGGCAGGTATTCCTCGGCCAGCGCAATCCGGATGCCAGCATGCGCAGACGGGGCAAGAGCCACGACACTGCCGTCGCCGAAAGCTTTTTCCAGCTCTTGAGGCAGAAACGCATCCTTCGCCGCACCTATCTGACCTGAAAAGCTGCAAGGCAGGACGCGTTCGCTCGAGACGTTCTACAAACCGATGCGCAAGGACACGAACAACGGCATGCTGTCGCCCGTTGACGTCGAAACCAGACAGCAGAAACTGAACGAGGCGGGCGTATGGCTTGCGGCACCTCATTTCGACTTGATCTGGTCGTGGGCATAAGCCGCACTGGTTCTTGGCGCGATCGTAAAGAGCGTCTCTCAGCAGTCGCTACCAGTATGGACCCACGCTTTGACGATGCTTGAAGGCGCGGCGACGCCGCGTATGGGCGATCTAGCTCACTGACGAGATCAGGTGGTCTGCGAGGTTGACCAGAATTTCCACATTCCAAAGATTTTTTTCAGTTGTTTTGGAGGCTATGTGGTGCCCAGAGCCGGAATCGAACCAGCGACACGCGGATTTTCAATCCGCTGCTCTACCAACTGAGCTATCTGGGCACCGAGGCCATGGGGCGCTGCCCCTTTGGTGGGCGGGTGATACTCAAGGGGCGGGGGGCTGTCCAGAGGGAAAACGACCCTCAATGCGGCTTTGGCGGGGTCTCTTCGGCGGGCCCATCCTCGGCCTCATCCTCGCTTTCGGCCGGGATGCGGTAGCTCTCGTTCAGCCAGCGGCCCAGGTCCACATCGGCGCAGCGGCGCGAGCAGAACGGGCGGTAGGCGGCCACGACGGGCTTGCCGCAGACCGGGCAGCTCATGCCTGCCCCCGGGGCCACAGAGCGGCCAGCGGCAGGCGGTCGCGCTTGCGGGTCAGCTCGTAGAGGCCCAGCACCGTCCAGCCGGCCAGGTTCGCCTCGCCGTCGGTCTTGAACGCGGCCTTCAGCACCTGGTCCAGGATGTGCCGCTCGCGCTTGGGCATCGGGGCGAAGTCCACCACCACCTGTCCGCCAAGCCCCCGCAGCCGCAGCTGACGCGGCAACTCGCGGGCCGCCGCGATGTTCGCCTTCAGCGCCGCCGCCGGAGACGTATCCGGTCCGGTGTTCACATCCACCGCTACCAGTGCGCGGGTCGGCTCGATCACCACGCTGGCCCCTGCCTCCAGCTCCACCCGAGACGCCAAGAGTGCCTCGACCGCCTCCATCACCCCGTGCCGCTCAAAGCTCTCGGCCTCCGTATCGGCATCGTCCACTGCCGGGTCCAGCCAGTCACGGAACGCCAGGTCATGGGCGGAAGGCCCGTCAACCAGCAGCTCCGGCCCGCCCGTCACATCGGCCAGAACCGCCTCGGCCAGGCCGCGCATCGCGGCGATGTCCTCGGCGATCGCGGTATCCTCGGCCTCTTCGCAGCCCGACCGCAGGATCAGCCCCAGCGTGCCAGCCGCCCCGGTCATCCCGGCCTCGGCCATCGCGGACAGCTCGCTGCGCCGGTCCTCATCCTTGATCCGGCGCGAGATGTTCAGCCCCGGAGCCTCCGGGGTGACAATCGCAAAACGCGACTTGAACAAGAGCCGCGTCGTCACCGGCAGCGCCTTGCCCGGTTCGGCCGGGCCGGTCACCTGCACCAGAAGCCGCTGGCCCGGTGCCACGCCAGAGATCTGCCGCAGAAAGCCCGACCCCGACGGCAGCTTGACGAAGATACCGCCCTGGCCCTTGACCGGGCGGTCGGCCACCGCGCGATAGATGGCGCCGGGCAGGACCAGGTCCTCGACCGGGTCAATGGCCAGCTCTTCGACGCGACCGTCGACCAGAAGCGCTGCCACCTGGCGCCCCTCGATCTCGTCCAGAACCAGAAGCCGTCCCTTCATTCCTGCCTCCAGACCGGATAACCCACCGCCGTCAACAACGCAGCCGTCTCGGCCACCGGCAAGCCCATGATGCCGGTGAAGGACCCGGAAATCCACGGGATCAAGGCCCCCGCCAGCCCCTGGATGCCGTAGCCCCCGGCCTTGCCCTGCCATTCGCCGCTGGCGAGGTAGGCGTTCAGTTCCGCATCCGAAAGCCGCTTCATCTTCACCACGCTGACGCTTTCGCGGACCAACACCCTGTCACCCCGCCGCACCGCGACCCCGGTGATCACCTGATGCCGTCGCCCGCCAAGTGCCGTCAGAAACGCCGCCGCTTCACCGGCATCCTCGGGCTTGCCCAGGATGCGGCGGCCAAGGGCCACGGTGGTATCGGCGCACAGAACCACGTCATCGGGACCGGCTGGCACTGCCTGCGCCTTCTCCTGCGCCAGACGCAGGCAATAGGGGCGGGGCAGCTCACCCTTGCGGGGATCTTCATCGATGTCGGGGGGCAGGATCAGGTCGGGCACGATCCCGAGGCCCGCCAGCAATTCCTTGCGACGCGGGCTGCCTGATCCCAGAATAAGCCGCATTAGTCAGACACGCGCATCTTGGCCCGAAAACCGGTGCCCACTTTTCGCGATGCGCTCACTTGAAGCGATAGTTGATGCGACCCTTCGACAGGTCGTAGGGGGTCATCTCGACCTGCACCTTGTCGCCGGCCAGAACCCGGATGCGGTTCTTGCGCATCTTGCCTGCCATCACCGCGATCAGTTCATGGCCGTTCTCGAGTTCGACCCTGAATGTCGCGTTGGGCAGGAGTTCCTTTACGACACCGGGGAATTCGAGAATGTCTTCCTTGGCCATGGTCTCTCCATTGCAGGTGGGCCCGCAAGGTTGTCCTGCAGGCGCCCGGGCCGCCGTATGCCCCCGAAAGGTCCGGTTTTCAAGCGGATTCGTGTCGGGCCTTGCCGTCCCTGTCGCCAGGGGCAGCCCAGTCCGGTGCCGGGGTCGTGTCCCCGATGCGGGCCTGGGGATGAGAGAGGGACCTACAGGCGGAGGTGGCGGTGCAGCGAAGCAGGGGGCGTTGGCCTGTGTCGCAGGGGGGAATCGTTGCGAAAGACGCAAAAAGGGCGCAGCATCACGGAATATTGACCACGCATTTTTCCCGGAGCATTCGCCATGCCCATGCGCTTAGCATTTGTATTGCTTGTGGTTTTCTTCGGCTGTGCGCCGCTGACCCAGAAAGATCTGCGGCTGGAATACTTCGCGCAGACCCGCGCCATCGGCATGACGCCGGTCTACCCGCCGCGCGGCGAAGTGCAGGTCGGGGATGTCTACCTGATCTTCACCCCTGCAGACGGCGGGGTGGACGAAACGACGGCACTTTATGTCGGCCGGATGCAAAGCATAAAGCGGCAGGCGCTCGACTATCTTGCCAGCCGCGACAACATCGGTGGGCTGATGCCCGAAGACAAAGGCGGCGGCCCCTTGACCGCGATGACCGAACTGCCCGCTGTCAACTTTCCGACGATCAAGGGCAGCGCGGCCTCTTCGGCATCGCTCGGGGCAATCGCACCGGTCCTGTCGGGCCTGTTTTCGGTCGGCTCCTCCGACACCGTCAGCATGAAATTTGTCGATGTCCGCGCCTTTGGCGTGCCGTTCCTGTCGGCCTCGATCTCCGGCCCCGATTTCCAGCATACGGTCTGTCCGGTCTTGCGGGACCGCAAAGACAAGCTCTACCGCCAACTGGGATACACCCAGGAGCCCGAAGATGCCGCCGCGCCCTGTGCGGATATCGACGCGATCTCGAAGGGCCAGCGCTGCGACATGCATATCGTCACACGCACCTATCTGACCCGGCAGATCACCTTCACTTACAACCAGCGCCGCCGCATCAGCGCAAGTGGTTCTGCTGCCAGGCCGCTGCCCGCGCCAACCCAGGTTGCACCGATCCCGGCGGTTTCGGTCAACATCGACGCCAATACGACGCCCAACACGGCGACCTCGGTCATTGATGCGCTGAAGGCCCCGGTCAACACCTCTTCCAGCACGGTGGGCGCGGCGGCAGTGTCTGAAACCAGCCAGGGCATGGAGTTCGACCAGACCTTCAAGGACCCGCTGGCCGTTGCCTATGAATCCGTGACCGTGTCCCTCCTGGACGCGGCGCGGCTGTGTTCGTCGCAGAACTGATCTTTATATCAAGGAAAGGGGAGGCAAGATGGCCGGAAAACAGGTGACTCTGCGCGGCGATCTGGACGGCGTCGTCATCGAATTAAGCGCCGCCCGCAAGATCACGCGCGTCGTCAAGAACGGCAAGCTGATGGAATGCGAAACGACCGAGTTCGGCACGTTCTGCCATGTGGTCGGCGCGCCGGTGCCGGGGCCGGGGACCGGTCCTGCGCTGCAGCTGCGGGTGACGCCGAAAAGCCTCTTCGCCAGGGCTGTGCCGGATGGCGGGGTCGGTCTGCAACGCGCTTTGCGGACCGGGTTCCAGCGGCACCGGGTCTGATCGGTTGATCGATCGGTAACGGCGCTGCACCTGCCTACAGGGGAGCGTGCGGCTATGGTTTCGGGCCTCGCTGAGGGCAGCCTCTGTGGCCGCAATGCCCAGGGATCAACCCCTTAAGAAATCCCTAACGCCTGCGGCCAAGTCATTGTAAAGTTTAGATGATCAGAGTTTGTCCACCGTGGACACCTTTTCGGATCACAGCTCGCGCATCCAGAACTGCAGCGGTTTCTCGGTCTCGACCGTGTCGCCCACATCCTTCCAGCTGAAATGGGCGACCACGCCGGGAAGGGGATCATAGCCCCGGCCCATCCAGAAGCTGTCGTTCTTCCGATAGATCGCCGGCCGGGCCGGGTGATCGTCCGACCGGATGACCGAACAGAAGGCCACATGCGTCCGCCCCAGCGCCCGGGCATGCGCCTCGCGCAGGTCGATGAAGCGGTGGCCCAGCCCGATGCCCCGGTAGGGGCGCAGAAGGACGGACTCCGCGCCGTAAAGGATGCTCTCCGGCTGCAGTCCGAGGTCCCGGAACGGCGCCGAAAACTCCGGCGCGTGGTCCTCCATCGGGGTGGAGGTCGAGGCGCCGATCAACTGGCCGTCATGGAAGGCCCCCACCAGCAGCGCGCCGGGGTTGTCGCGGTAGGTGGCGAGGTATTCACGTTCGTATTCACGAGAGCCGTCGTAGAGGTACGGCCAGTCCCGGAACACGGTGATCCGCAGCTGGGCCATCCTGTCAAGGGCGGCCTCCAGGTCGGGGCCCTTCAGGACCCGGACGTCGATCTCGTCGATGTTCATCGGCTGACCTGTGCGATCCAGTCGTTCAGGTTGTAGAAGGTGGTGATGCGGGAGATGAGGCCGTCGCGGACCTCGAAGAACCCCCCGGCGGGGAGGATGTAGGTCTGGCCCTTCGCTTCGGGCAGGCCGGGGTCGGTCTTCAGATATTCGCCGTGGACCACGAACTCCGCGGCCGCCCGGGTTCCGTCGTCGGTCGCGAAGATGGTGAGGTCCCGCAGCTGCTCCCGGTAGCTGACCCCCATGTGGCCGCAGAACTCGCGGAACTTCGCCTTCCCGATCCGGTGCCCGCCCTCGTTCACCCGGTGCTCGATGTCGTCGGTCAGGCAGGCGAGCATCCCCTCGGGGTCGCCCGCATTGAAGGCGTCGTAGTAGCGGCGGATCAGGGAGAGGGTCGTCTCGCGGGTCATGGGGGTCTCCTTTGGGGTCGGAGAGTAGCGGGCCGGGGCGGGGTTTCCAAGCCGGAGGGGACGGATTGGGGGCGGAAAACGAGCTTGGGGGGAGGGGTGTCCACGGTGGACAAAACGGAGTCCGTGAGGGATTTCAAGGGGTTGGGCTCGGGCTTCAGGGCATTGTTAGGTTTGCGGCAATCAGGTGTGAGAGCATGGTTCCAGAACAAAACGCAAAATCGACAATCAATTTGTGGGGAGCGTCATGGCACGGGTGGGCAAAGCTCACTGATGTGTGAAGAACACGAACGTTGCTCCTCATTGTCCCTCGCCTCGTTACGCCTTGATTTCACCGCGAATCTATGGTTTTCCCCCAAAAACCCGCGAGGATACACAATGCCCACTGACCACCCTGTCCCAGTTCGAGACGTGAGATCGTTCCTTCGAGAGGCGTTCCCGCACTTTCGCTTTGGCTTTTCTAACAACTCTGACGTAGCAACAAGAGCGTTCTCTGACGAAGAAGCTATGTTGGAGTTTATGGTCGGATCGATACCTCCGGATGCGTTGCTCGTCAAGCAGCGCTAAGGCATCGCCTATCCGTTGATCTAGGCGAAGAACAAAAGTGGAAACTTTAGATCGTGACAGCCCGTGACGGTAAGCTTTTCCATCCTTTCAGCACGCTGGAGGCCTTTGAACGTTTTTTCAAATCCGTATCGAATCAGATCTTCGATCAGTTTGATGCGTCGGTGGACTTCGACGATAATGCGATCGAAGACGCATATTTTCTGTGGCGTTCTGATGTTGAGCGATGGGCTGGAGAAATACAGCCAAAGTTCGGCTTGACTGATGTGGATGCAATTGAGCGAGCGACGGAAATCCCCAGTACTCTGAAGAAAGCTGGTGCATTGACTGCTGCGATCAATCGATGCAAGCCTATTCGCCAGCTGAATCGAAGGCTCTACTATGAATACAAGGTCCCAAAGCCGTTTCAGCTAGTAGCCGGCTTCTATCCAAACGAATACATCGCTTTCGAAGCAGCGAAGCGTGTTTTCCTGGCTGCCGAATTGAAGCGAAAAGACATGGCTGAACTCTCGGATTTCTTGCAGGTGCTCAACCTAGATGGCGCCAGCGGTGGTGTGTTCAGCGAAAACTTCGTCAACGATGTCTGTTACTATCTACGATCGCGTGCTCCTTCTTCCACGTCGATTTATATGTTTTACCAAGCGTTTTGGGCAATTCCGCATGTGTGGCGGCGTTTGAACCATGAGCCAAAACTGCTTGGAGCTTAACGGCCCACTTCTTTCACCCCTGCAACGTCCGCACCCCATACCCCTCGCCCCGGGCCTTCATCGCGGCCACCGCAGCCACTGACGCCGCAGCTGTCGTGAAATACGGGATCTTGTCCATCAGGGCGACCCGCCGGATATCCCGGCTGTCGGACACCGCCTGCGTCCCCTCGGTCGTGTTCATCACCAGCGCGATGTCGTTGTTCTTCAGCCGGTCGACGATGTTCGGGCGGCCTTCGTAGACCTTGGCGACGGCCTCGGAGGGCACGTCCTGCCCGGCCAGCCACTTCGCGGTGCCCTTGGTGGCGACGATCACGAAGCCCATCGCCACAAGGTCTCGGGCGGCATCAGCCAGCGCCGGGGTCTTGTCCATGTCCTTGACCGACAGGAAGACGCGGCCCTCGGTCGGCAGGATGGTGCCTGCGCCCATCTGGGCCTTGAGGAAGGCCAAAGCGAAGGTGCGGTCCCAGCCCATGACTTCGCCGGTGGAGCGCATTTCCGGCCCCAGGACCGGGTCGACACCGGGGAAGCGGGCGAAGGGGAGGACGGCCTCTTTCACGCTGAACCAGGGGGTGTTCGGGTCGGCGAGGGTGAGAGGGTCGGCGAGGGGCAGCGGGCTGTCGGGGCCGACGCCGGCGGGGTAGGGGGCGCGCATCGGGAAGTTGGACAGCGGCTCACCGGCCATCAGGCGGGCGGCGATGGAGGCGATGGCACTATCGGTGGCCTTGGCGACGAAGGGCACGGTGCGGCTGGCGCGGGGGTTCACTTCCAGGACGTAGATCACGCCGTCCTTGATCGCGAATTGCACGTTCATCAGGCCGACGACGTTGAGGGCGAGGGCCATGATGACGGTCTGGCGTTTCAGTTCCTCCACCGTGTCGGCGGACAACTGGTGCGGCGGCAGGCAGCAGGCCGAGTCGCCGGAGTGGACGCCAGCTTCCTCGATATGTTCCATGATTCCAGCGACATGCACGGCTTTACCGTCGCTTAACGCATCGACGTCAACCTCGACGGCACCTGAGAGATAGGAGTCGAGGAGGACGGGGGAGTCGCCGGAGACCTGCACGGCGGTGGTGATGTAGCGTTCCAGCTGGGCGTCGTCGCGGATGATCTCCATCGCGCGGCCGCCGAGGACGAAGGAGGGGCGGATGACGAGGGGGTAGCCGACATCCTGCGCGACGGTGAAGGCCTCATCGCGGCTGCGGGCGGTGCCGTTGTGCGGCTGCTTGAGGTTCAGTTTGTGGAGAAGCTGCTGGAAGCGCTCACGGTCTTCGGCAAGGTCGATGGCGTCGGGCGTGGTGCCGAGGATTGGGATGCCCTCGGCGTGAAGGGCGTTGGCGAGTTTGAGGGGCGTCTGGCCGCCGAACTGGACGATGACACCGTGGAGGGTGCCGTTTTCCTGCTCCACCCGCAGGATTTCGAGGACGTGTTCGAGGGTCAGGGGCTCGAAATACAGGCGGTCGGAGGTGTCGTAGTCGGTGGAGACGGTTTCCGGGTTGCAGTTGACCATGATGGTTTCATAGCCCGCCGCGGTCAGCGCATAGCAGGCGTGGACGCAGCAATAGTCGAACTCGATCCCCTGGCCGATGCGGTTCGGGCCGCCGCCGAGGATGACGACTTTCTTCGCCTTCGAGGGGCGGGATTCGCATTCCACGTCGCCCATCGCGGGGTGTTCGTAGGTGGAATACATGTAGGGGGTCTGGGCCTCGAACTCGGCGGCGCAGGTGTCGATGCGCTTGAAGACGGCGGTGACGCCGAGGCGGGTGCGGGCGCGACGGACTTGCGCCTCGTCGCGGCCGGTGAGTTTGGCGAGGCGGGCGTCGGTGAAGCCCATCATTTTCAGCTTGCGCAGTGCTTCGGCGTTGGTGGGCAGGCCGTCCTTGCGGATGGTGGCTTCAGTGTCGATGATCTCGCGGATGCGGGCGAGGAACCAGGGGTCGAAGGACGTGATCTGGTTGATCTCGTCATCGGTCAGCCCGTGGCGCATGGCCTGGGCGATGACGCGGAGGCGGTCGGGGGTGGCCTGGCCGAGGGCTTTGATGATGGCGGTTTTTTCGGGGGCACCCGGGATGGCGATCTCGTCAAAGCCGGTGAGGCCGGTTTCCAGGGAGGCGAGGGCCTTCTGGAGCGACTCGTGGATCGTGCGGCCGATGGCCATCGCCTCGCCCACGGATTTCATCGCGGTGGTGAGGTTGGGCTCGGAGCCGGGGAACTTCTCGAAGGCGAAGCGGGGGATCTTGGTGACGACGTAGTCGATGGAGGGCTCGAAGGAGGCGGGCGTGACCTTGGTGATGTCGTTGTCGAGCTCGTCCAGAGTGTAGCCGATGGCGAGTTTCGCGGCGATCTTGGCGATGGGGAAGCCGGTGGCCTTGGACGCGAGCGCCGAGGAGCGCGACACGCGGGGGTTCATCTCGATCACGACCATGCGGCCGTCGGCGGGGTTGATGGCCCATTGGACGTTGGAGCCGCCGGTTTCGACCCCGATCTCGCGCAGGACGGCGATGCTGCCGTTGCGCATGATCTGGTATTCCTTGTCGGTCAGCGTCAGGGCCGGGGCGACGGTGATGCTGTCGCCGGTGTGCACGCCCATCGGGTCGACGTTTTCGATGGAGCAGACGATGATGGCGTTGTCGGCTTTGTCGCGGACCACCTCCATCTCGTATTCCTTCCAGCCGAGGAGCGACTGGTCGACCAGCACCTGCGCGACCGGGGAAGCCTCAAGCCCGGACTTCACGATGGCTTCATAGTCGTCGCGGTTGTAGGCGACGCCGCCGCCGGTGCCGCCAAGGGTGAAGGCCGGGCGGATGATGGCGGGGAGGCCGACGTATTCGATGGCGGCGATGGCTTCGGCGACACCGGCGGCGATGTCGTACTTGCCAGACGCAAGCTTGGGCGCGGCGATGATCGTCGCCTTGGGGTTTTCGAGGCCGATCCGGTCCATCGCCTCGCGGAACAGCTTGCGGTCTTCGGCCATCTCGATGGCCTCACGCTTGGCGCCGATGAGTTCGACGCCGAACTGGTCCAGCACGCCCATGTCGGCAAGCGCCAAGGCGGTGTTGAGGCCGGTCTGCCCGCCCATCGTCGGCAACAAAGCGTCGGGGCGTTCCTTTTCGATGATCTTGGCGACGACTTCGGGGGTGATCGGCTCGATGTAGGTAGCGTCGGCGAGACCCGGGTCGGTCATGATCGTCGCGGGGTTCGAGTTCACCAGGATGACCCGGTAGCCTTCTTCGCGCAGCGCCTTGCAGGCCTGGGCGCCCGAGTAGTCGAACTCACAGGCCTGGCCGATGACGATGGGGCCCGCGCCGATGATCATGATCGACTTGATATCGGTCCGCTTCGGCATGTCAGCCCCCACCTATTGCGCAAAATTGTGCG
>LNFM01005096.1_pt1 | contig 18282 bp, 14 predicted proteins | sample 596031 | NCBI WGS metagenome assembly LNFM01 (sample SAMN04254537, study PRJNA301005) | activated carbon metagenome | isolation source: dual media filters at the Ann Arbor, Michigan drinking water treatment plant | place: USA: Ann Arbor | reverse complement strand
GCGGGCCGGGCGAAGATGAACACCATGTCGGTGGGCGACACTTTGGCCTTGAGTTCGGGCGACAGATCCACCGTGCCGGAGACCGTGCTGCCACCGGACGGCTTGGCGGCGGGGGCGGGCGCGGGGCTGGGCGCGACCGGTGCCGCAGCCTTCGGCCCCCCAGCCGTGCCGCCGGCCGTGCCACCCGCGGCAGCACGCTTATGGACATCATCCTGCGGCATCGGCCCACTCGGCGCAGCCGGCTTGGCCTGCGCCACTTGCGTGTCCTTGCTTGGTGCGGCAGCCGCGACTTCAGGCGGCATGCCGGCGCGCTGGCGCGCCTCGGCGATCGAGCTGGAGATGTTCTGCGCGATCGGCGCCTCGGGCGGCAGTTGGGCGCGAAGCTTTTCCCAGTGCGTGATGGCCTGCTTGAAATTGCCCTGGTCGAAGGCGTCGGTGCCCGCCATGGCGAGCGCCTTCCACTGCGTCGGGTCGAGCTTGAGCGCGCGCGCGACCAGCTCGCGCGGCTTGCCATCGAAGCGCCGGCCCTGCGCCATCGCGGCGGCGTCGGCATAGTCGGCCAGCACGCTGGCGTCGTCCGACACCATCTCCACCAGCTTCTCGTAGGCCTTGGCTGCTTCATCGAACTTGCGCATCTGATACAGCGTGCGCGCCAACGTCAGCCAGCCATTGGCGTTGTCGGGCTCCTTCTCCAGGCGCTGGCGCAGCGATGTCACCATCTGCTCAAGTTGCTCGCCCGTCATGTGACCATCAGCAGGGTCCTGGTTTGCGGCCCGCAGGTTGGGATCGAGCGCGCTCGGATCGCCGAACTGCAGATACATGCCGACCGAGGCCAGCGGCACCAACACGGCCACCACGATGGCCGGCCAGCGCGATGCACGCTTGCCTCGCTGCACGGGCGTCTCGACGTGCACGTCCTCGAGTACACGCCGCTCGAGCTCCGCCTTGATCTCGGCGTACTGCTCGTCGGCCACGATGCCGCGCGCATGATCGGATTCGAGTTCGGCCAGCTGATCTTTCAGCACGCCGAGGTTGGCACGGGCGCGATCGACGTCCTCACGGCTGCTGCGGCCGCGCAGCAGCGGCGGCAGAATGAAGACCAGGCTCAGCGCGGCGAGCAGGGCCGCGAGCAATACGAACGACGTCACTTCAGTTTCCCCTTGCCCTTGAGCAGTTCTGCGGCCCGAGCGCGCTCGCTGTCACTCAGCGGTGCCTGAACCGCGATAGTGTTGCGCGCGCGCACGACGCGCCACGCGACGATCACGCCGGTCAGCAACAGCAGCAACGGCCCGAACCAAAGCAGCAGCGTGGAGGCCTTCACCGGCGGGCTGTACAGCACGAAGTCTCCGTACCGCGTAGTCATGAAATCGATGATCTCGCGATCCGACTTGCCTTCGGCCACTTGCTGGCGCACCTGGTTGCGCAAGTCCACCGCAAGGCCGGCATCGGACTCGGCGATCGACTGGTTCTGGCACACCAGGCAGCGCAGCTTGAGCGACAACTCGTACTCCCGCTTGGAGGCGATCGGATCGTCGAGCGTAGGTTGCGCCACACCCGCGGCAGGCGCCGCGGCGGCGCCCGACGGGCCGGCGGGCGCGCCTTGCGCCAGGGCAGACGACGCCAGCATGACGCCCGTGATCATCACGGCGGCGTGGAGGATGGAACGGACACTCATGATTTCGCCTGCAGTTCGCGCACCAGCGGAATGATCTTCTTCTGCATCGCTTCGGGCGTGACCGGACCGATGTGCTTGTGGCGAATCACGCCCTGCTTGTCGATGACAAAGGTCTCCGGCACGCCATACACGCCGAAGTCGAGCCCGACGCGGCCATCGCCGTCGACCACGGTGAACTGATACGGATCGCCCAGTTCACCCAACCAGCGCCGCGCGGCGGTCGGCTGGTCCTTGTAGTTGAGGCCGATGATCGGAACGATGTTCTGCTTCGCCAACTGGTTGAACAGCGGATGCTCGACCCGACAGGGCGTGCACCAGCTGGCCCAGACGTTGAACACCCACACCTGCCCGAGCATGTCCTTGCTCGAAAAGGCAACGTCCGACTGAAGCTTGGGCAGCTCGAACTGCGGCGCCGGTTTGCCGATGAGCGGCGACGGCACCTCGCGAGGATTGAGGAACAGGCCGCGATACAGGAACACCGCCAGCAGCAAGAAGGCGAACAGCGGCACCAGGAAAACAACGATGCGTTTCATGTCAGTCCGGAGGATCAAGGCTCGGTTCGCGCGACGGCCTGCGGCTGGCAGGCCGTCGTCTCAGCGAGCTTGGCAGAGATGATCACGCCGCCGCCGGCTTGGGGCCGCGACCGGCGTCGCCGAGTTCTTCCCTGCGCGCGAGCGCCCGGTAACGGCGGTCGGACATCGCGACAAAACCACCGAGCGCCATCAGCACGCAGCCGCCCCAGATCCACGTCACGAACGGCTTGTAGTAGATGCGCGCCGTCCAGGCGCCGTCGCCCACGGGCTCACCCAGCGACACATAGACGTCGCCGGTGATGCTGCTGCGGATCGCGGCCTCGGTCATCGGCATCTCCGATGCACGCGCGAAGAAGACGCGCTTTTCCGGCTCGAGCGTGTCGATCACGCGCCCCCTGTGCGACAGCGTGAAATTGCCCTGCGCAGCGCGATAGTTGGGGCCCTCGATTTCCGTGACGCCGTTGAACTTGAAGGTGTACTCGTCGACGGTGATTACCTCGCCCGGGGAGATCTTCACGTCGCGTTCCACCTCGTAGCTGCGTACCGAGGTGACGCCGACGATGAACACCGCGATCCCCAGGTGCGCGAGGATCATCCCCCACCAGCCGCGCGGCTGCGCCTGTAGCTTCGCCGCCATGCTCCCTGGCGCATGGCGGATCTGGCGCCGGATCATCTCGAGCGTGGTGACAGCGATCCACGCCGCCATCCAGTAGCCAAAGGCGGCCATCGGCGTCCAGCTCAGTCGCTCGGGGTCATCGGCCACGGCCACGAACGGCAGCGTCACACCCAGGATCAATGAGATCGCCAGCGCCCACTTGAGCCGCGTCCACAGATCGGGCAGTTCGGCGCTCTTCCAGCGGGCGATCGGCCCCACACCCATCAGGAACACCAATGGCGCCATCACCGGCACGAACACCGCATCGAAGTACGGCGGACCCACCGAGATCTTGCCCATGCCGAGCGCATCGAGGAACAGCGGATACAGCGTGCCGAGCAGCACCGTGCCGGTCGCCACCGCGAACAGCACATTGTTGCCGAGCAGTAGCGATTCACGCGACAGGCCCTCGAAGCGGCCACCGAGACCGATGCTCGGGGCGCGCCAGGCGAACAGCGCCAGCGACGAGCCGATCACCAGCACCAGGAAGATCAGGATGAACACGCCGCGCGCCGGATCGGTGGCAAACGCGTGCACGCTGGTCAGCACACCCGAGCGGACCAGGAAGGTGCCCAGCAGCGACGTCGAGAAGGCGAAGATCGCCAACAGCACCGTCCAGGCCTTGAAGGTGCCACGCTTTTCTGTCACGGCGAGCGAATGAATCAGCGCGGTGCCGATCAGCCAGGGTACGAAGGACGCGTTCTCGACCGGATCCCAGAACCACCAGCCGCCCCAGCCGAGTTCGTAGTACGCCCACCAGGAGCCCAGCGCGATACCCAGCGTCAGGAAGCACCAGGCCACCGTGGTCCACGGCCGCGACCAGCGCGCCCAGGCGGCGTCGAGCTTGCCGCCGAGCAGCGCGGCAATGGCGAAGGAGAAAGCGACCGAGAAGCCGACATAGCCCATGTAGAGCAACGGCGGGTGGAACACCATGCCCGGGTCCTGCAGCAGCGGGTTCAGGTCCTGCCCCTCGACGGCTGCCGGGAACATGCGGTCGAACGGGTCGGAGGTGGCCAGCATGAAGGTGATGAAACCGATGGACACCAGCCCCATCACACCGAGCACGCGCGCCACCATTTCCTCAGGCAGATGGCGACTGAAGATTGCCACCGCCAGGCCCCAGCCCGCCAGCATCAGGACCCACAGCAGCAGCGAGCCTTCGTGCGAGCCCCAGGAGGCGGCGACCTTGTACTGCACAGGGAGCAAGGTGTTGCTGTTGGTCGCCACGTTGATCACCGAGAAGTCACTGGTGACGAACGAATAGACCAGGCAGCCCCAGGCGAAAGCAACGAAGAACGCCTGGCCGAACGCGGCGGGTCGCGCCACCGCCATCCATTCACGCCTTCCCTTGGCGGCGCCGATGATCGGCAGCGTGCCCTGCACGACTGCCAGCAGCAGCGCCAGGATCATGGCGAAGTGACCGAGTTCTGGAATCATCGAAGGGTGCTTTCCGTTGACGTGGTTGATGCACTTGATAGACGCCGCCGGTCAGTGGACCGACGTCTCACAAAACGCTCAGCGCGAATCGAGCGGAGCGAAGCCTCGTCTCGCTCATGCGAGACCGCTCGCCCGCCCTTGCACTTGGCCGACGGCGCAACACGGAACAATCGAGTCGTCATGCGCCCCAGCCAACGCGCCGATCAGTTGCTCGTCGGCTTGCCGGTGACCTGCGCATTGGCCGGCACCTGCAGCGTCTTGCCCGCCTTGTGCGCCTGCTCGACCGCGTGCGCAGCCTCGGGCGGCATGTAGTTCTCGTCGTGCTTGGCCAGCACCTCGGACGCGCGGAAGACACCGTCTTGGCCGAGTTTGCCGTTGGCAACCACCCCCTGGCCCTCGCGGAACAGGTCGGGCAGGATGCCTTGGTAGCTGACGTTGATGACATGCGCGGTGTCGGTGACCTTGAAGCTCACCATCACGCCGTCGCGCTTGACGCTGCCTTCCTCCACCAGTCCGCCGATGCGGAACGTGCGGTCCTTGGGCGCCTTGGCGGCCGCCACATCGGACGGCGAAAAGAAGAACACCAGGTTCTCCTGAAACGCGGACAGGATGAGCGTCGTGGCCACGCCGAGAACGGCGACGCCGCCGACGATCAGGGCCAGGCGCTTGTGACGCGGTTTCATTGCCATTTCAGACTCCCTTGCTGACGCCGCGATCGGCGAAATTGCGTGCCTCGGCAAGCGCACGGCGACGACGGCCGCGCACGAGCACGATCTCGGCCACGATCACCGCGGCACACACCAGGTACGCCCCCCACACAAAGAAGCCGTAGCCACCCATGTTGAGGAAATTCTCGACACTACCCCATTGCATCTTGCTTACCTCGAGGAACCGGATTTCGTTTCAGCCGCGCGGTGCGCGTACCAGGTCGGTGACCCACTGTGCGCGCTTCTCGCGCTCGAGGATCAGGGCACGCACCCGCAGCAGCACCATGCCAATCGCATACGCCCAGAACGCGAACACCATGACCATCAAGCCGGTGAGCATGATGTCGGCCATTGATGAGCCGCCGGGCTTGATGCTGGCGCCCTGGTGCAGCGTGTTCCACCACTTGACCGAAAAATAGATGATCGGCACGTTGACCACGCCGACCAGCGCCAGCACGGCGGAGGCCTTGTCGGCCCGGCGCGGATCGTCGATGGCGGCCTGCAATGCCATGTAGCCGAAGTAGAGGAACAGCAGGATCAGCGTCGACGTCAGCCGTGCATCCCACACCCAGTAGGCGCCCCAGGTCGGCCGGCCCCACAGGGCACCGGTCCACAGCGAAACGAACGCCATGATCGCCCCGGTCGGCGCAATTGCGCTGGCCATGATCGATGACAGCCGCGTGTTGAACGCCAGGCCGATGCCGGCCCAGAACGCCATGACGAGATACAGGAACATCGCCATCCAAGCAGATGGCACGTGGATGAAGATGATCCGGTACGAGTCACCCTGCTGCGCATCGACCGGCGCAACGAAGAAACCGATATACAGGCCGATCGCGGCCAGCAGGCCGCCGATCGCCAGAAACCAGGGCGCGAGCTTGCCCGCCAGCGGGTAGAACAGGTGCGGCGCGCTGTAGCGGAACAGGCTGAAGCCCGCGGGTGCGGCGACGGAGTTCATGGGTCAGGGTGCAGTCGAGAGTCGGTTGCAAAGACGGTTGTGAGAGCGGTTGCGAATGTCGCGTCCGGGCCGGATTGTCCTCGTTGGCGCGGGACTGTAACGGCGTCCGTTACCGGATCCTTGACTTCTGTCAGCCCCGCCTGCTCAACCCGGGGAAGTACGAGGGAAACGCTGTGCCCTCCGCGCGGCGCCAACGGGCCGACCTTGGACCCGCCTCGGCACGAAACATTCCGCGACCCGGGTTACTCCATTGAAATTCGCAGTGCAGCGCCCACGGCCCAGGGCGCCAGCACCGCCGCTCCGAGCGACAAGGCGCCCAGTAGCAGCAGATGGCCTTGCGGCGAGATGCCGCCGGCCGTCGCCTCGACGGCGCCAGCTCCAAAAATCAGCACCGGCACGTAAAGCGGCAAGACCAGCAGGGTTATCAGCACGCCGCCGCCGCGCAAGCCCAGCGTCAGCGCCGCGCCCACTGCGCCGATCAGCGACAGCGCGGGCGTGCCCAGAAGCAGCGACACCACCATGATGCCGATGCTGTCGGCATGCAGGTCGAACATGATCCCGAGCAGCACCGACATGACGGTGATGGGCAGGCCGGTCACCAGCCAATGCGACGCGCACTTGGCCAGCACGATCAGCACCAGCGGTTCGCCGGTCAGCAGCATCTGCTCGAGGGTGCCGTCGGCATGGTCATTGGCGAACAGACGCCCGAAGGACAGCAGGGCCGCCAGCAGCGCGGCCACCCAGATGATGCCGGGGGCAATGCGGCGCAGGGTGTCGGTTTCCGGTCCGACGCCGAGCGGCACCATGGTGACGACCACCAGGAAGAACAGCAGCGTATTGGTCACGTCGGCGCGCTGCCGCGCCGCCAACAGCAGGTCGCGCCGAAGCACGGTGCCGATGGTCCCGATCATGCCGCTCACGCCGTCGCCTCCACGGCCTTCAGATCGAGCCGCTTGACCGAGCCTGGCAAGGGGACATCCTGATGGGTGGTCAGCACGACGATGCCATCGCGCTTGAGATGGTCGCCGATCAAGCCCGACAGCACGCCCACGCCGCGCACGTCCAACGCGGTGAACGGTTCATCGAGGATCCATAGCGGCGCCTCCTTGGCGAAGAACAGGCGCGCCAGGGCGACGCGCCGCTTCTGCCCCTGGGAGAGCGACCGTGCCAGAGACGACTCGAAGCCGCCGAGGCCAAGTGCTGCCAGCGCCGCCGCCGCTTCGGCCAGTGACCCGCTACGGCCGGCGATACCAGCGGCAAAGTGCACGTTCTCCAGCGCCGACAGATCGTCCTTGACGCCGTTCAGGTGGCCCACGTAGGCGAGCGCCGACCAGAACTCCTCGCGCAGTGTGCGGGTGCTGGTGCCTTTCCAGCGAACGTCGCCGGCAGTCGGGCTCATCAGGCCGCACAGGATGCGCAGCAGGCTCGTCTTGCCGGCGCCATTTTCGCCGGCGATATGCAGGCAGGTGCCGGCATCGACGCGGAACGTGAGGCCGCGAAACAGCAGCCTTTCGCCACGCACGCACTCCAGATCGATCGTTTCGAACATCGGACGAGAAGCGCGCTAGCGCGCGGTAAGCAATCAGTGATGCCGGGCGAAAGGCATGGGGTGGTGACGCGAGGCCGCGTTCAGCGAGGCCTGCTTCAAAGCCACGCGCCAGGCAGACGCGGCAGCCCGTGTCAGAGCGGCGTACCTCGCGTGATCCCTGCCGCTCCCGTCAGCGGGCGCGGAAGGGTAAGCGAGGACTCCATCGATCGCAAGTTGCTGTTGCGGCGGCGTCTGCCCAGACTCGCAGCAGTCGGGCAGCGAGCCGCGCGCCCGCTGCCGGGCGCGCTCACCCGTGCGCGCTCAACGCCAAGTGTAGGTGTACGTGATGCCGAGGAAGGTGACGTTCTGCAGCTGAAGTTGCGAGACCGTCGAGTTGTCGCTGTAGAGGAACGGCACGCCGCCGTAGCCGTAGCTCCAGTCGTCGTACTTGGCGCGCTGGTGAATCGCATCCAGCCGCAGCGCCGAGTTGTCGCTCAACGCATAGCGCCCATACAGGCGCAGCTCGGTGCGACGGAAGACGATGTCGGGCAACCCACCGCTGGCGGCCAGCAGCGCCGCGGAACTGGCGCCGGCACCCGGATCGAGCGATTGCGCGTAGACGTTCTTGTCGTTGATGAACGACAGGCCGCCGCCGACATCGATCGTCTCCGACGGCTTGCCGACGACGCCGAAACCTGCGCTCGTGCTCTTGTTGTCGAACGCCAGCACGTAGCCCGCCGGGCGCGCCTGGTTGAGCTTCTGGTTGCCCTGCGACAGGTAGCCGTTGAGGCTCCATTCTTCAGACAACACGTAGTTGCCATCGAGGCTGTAGAAACTCACCTTGGTGTCGCGCAGCGCATAGGCGGTCGGCGCGGTGTACTCGTCCTTGCCCTGCTCGGCGCTGATCTGCAGCGAGAAGCTCTCGGTCGCCTGCCAATTGCCGTTCAGGCGGATCTTGTCGCGCTGACGGTCCATTTGCGTCGGCATGAATATCTCGTCACCGACAAATGGCGTGACGACCTCGATCACGCCGCGGCCCGTGTTCGACGGCCGCAGCCAGGCCGAGCCGTCGCGCTTGGCGCTGATGTAGGCGATCGAGCCGCTGAAATTGGTTGTCATCTGGCGGCGCAACTCGGCACGCCACGCGGTCTCATCGGTGTCCTGTCGCAAGGCGCTGACGCCGCGCGAGGCGCTGGTGGCGGTGTACGACCCGCGGTCGATCGACTCCTGGTCGAAGCCCACGGTGGCCGCGTAGCTGCGGGCGAATCGATACGTGCCCTGCAGCTTGTTGCGCACGCGCACGTAGTCGAAGGCGCGATTGGTGAAGAGCGCGGTGCCTTCGACGCCATAGTTGGCCAGCGGCGTCTTGTCTTCGCGGTCTTCGAACTTCGATTCGGCGATCACCGTCAGCTGCGGCAGCGGACGGGCCGACAGACCCAGTTGCGCAGTGGTCGTATTGACCTTGCCGTTCAGATTGGTCACACCGGCGGGGGCGCCGGTCAGGCCGGCGCCGGCGAAGTCCTGGTCCTGGCTGGCACGCGCATGCGCAACCTTGAAGGTGGCGCGAGAAGTCGGCGTGATGACGAAGTTGCCGCCCACATCGAATTGATGCACCTGGTTGTCCGGCGGCAGTGCGACCGGCTGCGTGAGGATGGTCTGCAGTCCGGCACTGAGCGGCAACGGCGCGCCGACCGGATTGTTGAGCGTGGCCGGCACACCTGGATTGAGCGAGCCGTTCGAGTTGCTGTAGAACGAGCCGTAGTAGCCGCCATTGAGCCGTAGGCGCGCGCCGGCGTAGGTCAGGCGAGTTTCGACCTGGCTGTGGTTGGAGTTGATCGGCTCGGGAACCGCGAGCACGGCAAAGCCGGTACTGGTCGCGGTGGTCGGCCCGCAGGCCGGAGCGACCGTCGACGGACAGGTGATGCCGATGCCGAACAGGCGCGAGCCGTCCTTGTTCTCGCTCTTGGCGTCGAGCGACAGTTCGAGCGTGGAGGTGATCCACTTGGCTGCGCCGAGACCGATCGCCTTGCGCTTGGTCTCGAGGTCGAAGTTGGGACCGGTGCCGGGCACGCCGCCCCAGTATTGCAGCTGCGGGGTCGTGGTCCCGAGGCCGATGCCGACACTGTTGAGCGTGTAGGGATCGCGTCGTACCAGTTCGCCATAGCTAGCCGCCAGCCGCCAGTTGCCCTGCTTGGCCCAGAGCAGTCCCAGCTCGCGCGTATCCATTGCGAGATTGCTGCCGTAGAACTCCACCAGCGACCCGGTGGCGTTGTTGCGGCGGATGTAGTCGACGCCGAGCAGGCCATAGGCCTTGCTGTCGCGCATGCCGTTGTACTGGCCGAAGAGCGCGCGATCTGCGGCGTCTCCAGTGACGCCGGCGGCACCGGCAGTCACCGAAATCTCGGCGATCTGCGCTTCTTCGTCTTCAGCCTGAGCCGGGCCGAAGGCCGAGAGAACCGCGACAGCAACAGCGGTCGGGGCAAAACGGAACTGCCGAACAAACGAGTTCATTGTCGCGCTCCAGTCTCAGCGGAACAGGTAATGGGGCGTCGGATTGGAGGCCGCCGGGTTGTTCGAGCCGTGGACCTGCGTATGGCAGTTCATGCAGCTGCGACCCTGCCAGATGTTGACGGTGTTCTTGCCCGACGACGTGCCCGTGACGGCAGAAGAGCCCTGACCGGCCGCAGCGGGCGGGAACACGCCGGGCCGGCCACCCAGCGCACCAATCTCGCCGGCGACATGGGGCGTATGGCACTGGTTGCATAGGATCGGCGCACGCGCCTTGAGCATGCCCGGCACGACGCTGCCATGCGGGTTGTGGCAGATCGCGCAGTCCTCGGTGACGGGCTCGTGGGCGTGAACGAACGGGCCGCGCTTCTCGGCGTGGCAGGTGAAGCAGGTGTCGTTGGTCGAGTCGCGCTTGGCGAGCTTGGGCCCGATCGAGCCGTGCGCGTTATGGCAGTCCGAACAGCTCATCTTGCCTTCGGCCAGCGGATGGCGCGACGGCCGGTTGGCCTCGGTACGCTGCTGCTTGTGGCAGGCATAGCAGACATCGGCCTCGGTCGCCTTCGCGAGCACCTTGTCTTTGTTGACGTGGATCTGGTGACAGCCGCCGCAGGAGACATCCGAGGCCGGATGCGCGCTGGTGGCCCAGTGACTGCGCTTGGCGTCCTTCTCGTGGCAGCTCAGGCATACGCCGCTGGCCGCGCTGGCCTCCAGCGCCTGCTCGCCCTCGAAGCTGCGGTCGACCTTGGCGGCGCGCGGCTTGGCGGCATGGGCGGTACTCGGACCATGACAAGACACGCAGGTCGGCGCCCGAGCATCGCCGGCCACGGCATGCGCGGTCCGGTTCATCTTTTCCAGATCCTCTTCATGGCACTTCATGCACCGCTTGGACGCCTCGGCATCCATCGCCGCCGACGCACTGCCCAGCAACCCGAACAGGCCAAGACAGATGGCCGCCAATGCACGCTTGATCCGCATTCGAATCCCCTCAAGAGCCTGACTTCGACAAGATCAAGCCACCGCAAGCGCGGCGCAGACCCCATCCGTGGCAATGATCGTTGTCGACAAGTTCGCTACCAGCCTGCACGCGCCTCGCGGCACACAGCCTGCTCCGGCACGTTCCTCAACCCAGCCGGTCCGGGGCGGTGTGCGCCGCCCCGTGCCTTGCTGGTCCATCTATCTTTGTCCGTGCGCCACGTCCACGCCCTTGAAGTTGCCGGGTGCGTGGCAGTCATCGCACGTCTCGCGCGGCGCACTGAACAGCTGCCCCTGCGTGATGGTGCCGAACGACGAGCCGCCGAAATTGATCACGTGGTCGATCGCCTGCTTGCTGTCGTGGCAGGCCGTGCAGGTCGCCGCTTTGGGCGAGATGACGCGCCAGTCAAGCGGGTCCGTCCCGGCACGCAGCGGCGTGGCCGTGCCCACCAGCGGCTTGGTCACGACAGAGCCGAGCTGGCCGAGGTCGCGCTTCCACGAGTCGTTCACATGGCAGCCGTTGCAGGTCAGGCCCACCGACGGATAGGCGACTTCGGCAGCGTAGTTCTCGACCCCCGCCCCGAACGGCGTTCCAGCCAGCACCTGCGTCACGGTGGCGAACGGCAACTGCAGCGTACCCAGCGGCGCCGCGGCGGCGGTGCCGGATGCGAATCCATTGGCGAGGAGCAGGCCAGTCTTGATGTCGAACTCGCCGATCACGGTGTTGCCGTGCGTGAACGGATAAGTCCGTCGCGAGTTGCCGTGGATGCCGTGGATCATCCGCTTGAACGAGTAGTTTTCGCTCAGCGCCATACCATTGGTCATCACCGTCGACGAGAACCTGTTCTGGTCGTGGCACAGGGCGCAGGACTCGACCGTGTTGCGGGCGCCCCCGTGGAACGCGTTCGCCAGCGTGTTGGAGCCGGACGTCGTGCCGAGCGCACCGTGGCACACATTGCACTTCTCGTTCGAGACCACCTGGCGGCGCGGGTTCAGTTCACCGCTCAAGGCCACGTCGGCGAACGTGTGCTGCACCACCGTGTTGACCAGCACCGTCGGCACGATCGGCGGGCGCGGATCGGTCGCGGACCGCACGTCGAGCTTGGCCTCCTTGATTTGCCCGATGCTGATTACGCGCGCCGTGCCCTTGGCGATAGCCGTGGCGGTATCGGCGGGAATCGGGATCGTCAGCGTGTAGCGGTTGCTGCCGTCATTGGCACCTCTGTATGCAAAGGCGTTGGCGCCGCTGCCGCCGTTGTTGAATGCCGAGAACTCGGTGATGCGGTCAGGCTGGCCGATGACGTTGGCGTAGGCGACGTAGAAACGCAGGTTGCCGAATCGCGTGCTGTTGCTGCACGTCAGCGTCGCCCCGGCACCGGTGCAGTCGGGCGTGACGAGGTTGTAGACCGCGTTGCCGTTGGTCGGATCCGACAGGGAGTACTGCACCGTCACTGCGCGCGCCGTTGCGTCGTACGACGTGCGCTCGATGTTCATCTTGTACTTGGCGGCGTTCTCTTCGGTCTGGTTCCAGTGCACGCGGTCGGGTGCCAGGCCGGTACCGGGGCGATGGCAGGCGGCGCAGTCGCGATTCGGAATGTCGGCGATGACGGCAGTCGGTCCGATCAGACCCTGTGCGATCAGCGTGTGGCTGACGTAGAAGCTCGAGCCTGGCTTGTCCGAGTGGCAGGTGGCGCAAGCTTCCTTCGACGCACTGGTCTTCCACAAGTCGCCCTGCGGCGTGTTGGGGTTGGCGGCCGTGTGGCAGACACTGCAATTGCGCAGGTCCTGCGGGTAGCCGACTTCGGTGTAGTCGTGCAAGGAATTCCTGAAGCCCCAGATCTTGTACTCCTCGCCGCCCTGGCCGGCATCGAACTGCGACTTGAGCAGGCGACCGGCGTGAATCTTGTGCGTCATGGTCGACATCGTCAGCACGTTGCCGCTGTTGGCGTCGAAGGTGGACGGGTTGTGACACATCACGCAGTACTGCACGTCGACCCGGCCGCCGCCGTGAATTGCCAGCTTGTCGTGGCAGCCGTTACAGGAAGCGGTGTCGGCCATGACGCGGGTCTTGGCCGGATCCGTCACCGGCACCGACCTGCCGTTGGCATCGAACGTCACATCGAAGTACGGATTCACCAGGATCTGCTCACCCGCCCGGTTCGTGTACGACAGCTGGATCGCAATCCGATGGGTGCGGTTGGGTTCGAACACCACGCCGCTGGTACTTGCGGGATTGGTGATATTGGTACTGAAGGTATAGGTGTAGTAGCCGTCCGGGTTGAACACCAGCTGGTTGGACAAGCCGGCCGGCTTCGGATCGTTGGTCGCCTGTAGCGCGGTCGGCAAGACCGGGTTGCCGCCCGGACCCACGCCTGCGGTGGCGGTTTCCGTGCGGTAGACGTAGCTGACCCAGCGATCGATATCGCCGTTGGCGCCCGGCACCAGTTTCGCGATCGCGAAACTCACGTTGCTCAGCACGAGGTCGCGCTTGGCCAAGCCATCGGAGAACACCGCGAAGTTCACCACCGGCGCGCCGTTGACGATCACCGCCGGCACGCCCGCGCCTTGCAGGACCTTGAACGCCGAACTCGAATTGGTGGCGGTGTCATTGGCAGGGAGTGCCGCAGCAGCCGCAATCGTCTGCCCGACCGGCGTGGTCGCAGGCGGCGGTGCTGATGAGTCGCTCCCGCCACCGCACCCGGTCACGGTTGCCAGGACCAGGGCCGCAGCCCCCAACCACTTCATCGAAGAGTTCATGCAAGGCTCCATCACTTCTTTGCCGCCGGTAGTGCGGCCTTCTGGACTGCAACGATCTTGTTCGCGATCGACTGGTGGACGCGCGCCGACGGAATCGTCCCGGCCGCACGATCCGCTTTTCTGTTCGAATCCGTCCAAGTGGCACGGGCAAAAATCGAACTCGGTCGAATAGGTGGGCGTGCAGTTCGTCCGACGGACGAGTTACCGCCGACGTGGTGTAGCCCGCGTTGCGACGGTGCGTTGCGGAGCCGTCCCGGCCATCCCCGTGGCGAACGAAGCAGGGTTCGCGCATCGGCACTGCCCAGACCCACGGGCACACATCGATCGCCGAGCAACAACTTAAGCTCCCCAAGACCCAAGAAACGCACTCCCAGCGTGGCCACGGCGTCCGCAACTTTGACCGGTCGCATTGCGCCTCGTGTGACAGCAGGCACACTCCGCGGGGGGAGCGTGCCTGCGACTGATGCTGGCGCAGTTGATCAAGCGCAAGTCATCAGCCGAGTGTGAGAACTAATCGCAACAGAGCGTCTGAATTACGACGCGACGTCATTGCGACGCAGCATCAAGGGCAAAAAGAAAGCCGGGCCACGGCCCGGCTTCTCACCCTGAGACCCGCGCCAATAAATCCTCTGGTGGCGCTCGTCCCGTTCCTGGCGCGGTCTGCGCTACTGGGTGAGCACCCAGGCCATGATTGCCTTCATGTCGGCGTCGCTCTTCACCCCCTTGAGGTCGTCCGCCTCATGCGCCTCTTTCATCTTTGCGACGGCCTTGTCGCCACTGAGACCGGCCTTCTTGAAGTCGGCGGCCGATGTCTTGAACGCCGGTCCCTTCTTCTTCTTGTCAACGGTGTGGCACTTCAAGCACCCAGCATCCTTCGCCAGTGCCTGACCGTCCTGTGCCTGCGCCATGCCGGTCAGAGAAATCAAGCTGGCAGCCAGCGTGGTGATCATCAGTTTCTTCACAAGTCCTCCAGGTCCACGCTGGACGCGTGGGGTAGTTAACAAAATAGACGCTGTCGCGCCGCGCCGCTCGCCTTGGTCTCCACGATCCGGCGGCGACGATGCTCGCACGAATCAAACGCCCGTGTTAACGACAGGTTGACCCACGGGTCGCCCTTGATAGGGGTCAAGCCACGTCCGCGCGTCCCGCTCACCATAGCCCTGTCGCGTCGGTGCGAGCCGCACGATGTTGCTAAGTTGCCAGTGTGCGTCGCAACAATTCCATGCGCGGGTGTGAGCCCGCGGCAGATGCGCAATGCCTCGGTCCGTCACGCTCCCCCGGACCGGCTCGGTCAGCGCCGCAGCCGACAGGGCGATTGCGTGCGTGCTGCAGGCCGAGCGCGATGCGCGCGTCGCCGTACGGGCCTGCGAACAGCAAAGCGACAGCGAAGTGCAGGCTGCGCGCGAGCGCGCGCGCGTGATCGCCGAACGCGCCGCCGTGCGTGTCGCGCGCGTCCACCGCGCGGTCGAAGCGCGACTTGACGCGGCCCTTGCGCGCATCGATGCCCAACGCACCGTACTGGCGACGGTCGTCAACGACGCGCCCGCCGATCCGGCCCGCCTGGCCGCCGCCGTGCAAGCGCTGGCGCATGAGTTGACGCACGACCCGGGAGCCTTGGCGCAGGTCGCCCGGGCGCCGACCCCGATCGCCGAGGCCGCGACATGATCGACGGACTCACGCTCGACTACGCGGGCAGCCGCGCGATGGCGCGTCTGGCCTGGCGCCCGGATCAGCGCCTGTGGCAGCGCCTGCATGCCGCCAGCAGCCTGCACGCGCTGCTGGAGCGCGCCCGCAGCGCTGCCGTTGGCAACTACCTGAGTGGCGTCGCGCGCATCGCGGACTGCGACGATGTGGACGCTGCCTTTCGCGCGCAGTGGCGGGCTCGCGTGGCCGAACTTGCGGGTTGGTCGCCGGCACCATGGCGAGCCGCCGTCCGCTGGAGCGCGCACCTTGCCGACGTGAGCGGCGTGGCCCACCTGTGGATCGCCGCGCCACTGCGCTGGATGCGCACCGACGCGGTGTTCGCCCGCTACGCCGACGGCAACACGGCGATGCGTCGCGTCGCGCTGACGGCCGGCCCACTGGCACCGCTCGGTCAGGCGCTTGCATCGCTCGCCGTGAGCGACAGCTATGTCGCCGATGGCGGCGACGTGCGGACGGTGACGCACGCGCCTGGGGCCCAGGTGCAGCCGCGCGCGCTCGCGGCGTGGCTCGCTCACTGGCGCGCGCTGTGGCCGGCCACGCGTGCCGGCGAACGGGCCGATCTGGACGACCTGGTCACCCTGACACGCGCGCATCGCCAGCGCTTCGCGGCGTTGCCGGTGGCCGATACCGGCGCCGCCCGCGAAGCCTTCGCCGAGCGCGTCACCGCGCGACTGCGCGCCGATCCGTCGCGCCCGGTGGCGCTGTTCGCCTATCTGCTGCTGGTGGCACTCGACCTCGAACGCCTGCGCGCCGAATGCCTGCTGCGCGTGGTCGACGACGGGACCTCGAGACCCGATGAGGCGCCATGAACGCGCGCGGCCGTCATAAGAGCGAATCCCTGAGCGCGCAGCGCGCGGGCCGTTCGGTTCGCGCGCCGGGCCGCTCACAAGCGCGTCCTGCGCAGCGCGTCGCGCGGAGGGTCGTTAGATGAGCCTGCGTCCCCGTGCCGCCTGCTGGTTCGAGGTGATCGGCGCGCGCGAGGACGCCTATCTCGCGCTGGAGGCGCTTGCCAATGCCGGCTGCGTCGAGATCGAATGGCATGCGACCGATGGCGTGGCCGCCAAGGCGCCCGGCAACGTCGCCGCGCTGCTGAAGGACTACACGCAACTGGCGCGCCGCCACGGCCGCTACTGGCCGGCTGCGCAACTGCACCTGGGCACCGATGCGCGCTCGCCAGCTGACGCGCTGGCCGCCGGCATCGAGGCGCTTACCGCCTGGGCGCGTGACGCCGCGCCGCTGATCGCGCAACTGCAGCAGATCGAGGCGACCCGCGCCGATCTCGTGCTCGCCGACCGCGCGCTCGCTGCGCTGGCCGACAGCGCGATCGATTTCTCGCTGCTCAACCACGGTGATGGTGCCGTCGGTGTGCAGCCGGCCCTGTTCGCGCTGCCCGCCCAGGCCGAAGTGCCGGTGCCCGACGATGTGCTGACACGCTTCGCGCCGGTGGGCGATGAAACCCTGCTGCTGGCGGTCGGCCCGCCGGCAGCGATCGACGCGCTGGCCGCGTCAGTGGCCGAAGCCAACGGCCGGCGCGCGCGCTTTCCCGACTGGTTGCAACCCAGCGCGCAGGCCAGCCGGGCGCAGATCGCCGAGCGCAACGCGACGATGGATCTGCGCGCCAGCGACCTGCGCGCGCAACTGGCGGCACTGAACGAGACCCACCAGGTCGCCGGCGCGCTGGGCGATGTGGCGCGCGCCACCTGGTGCTTCGAGCACGGCGGCGCGATCAGCCTGGGCGACCGCGAGCACGGCGACGTCTTCGCGCGCCTGACTGGCTGGGCCACCGATCCCGACCGCCTGGTGGCGGCGATCGAGGCCAGCCCCGGCCGCGCGCTGGTGAACTTTCCGCCGCCGCCGCGCGGTGCGCGGGCGCCACTGGTGCTGGCCAACCCGTGGTGGGTGCGGCCGTTCGAATTGTTCCCGCGGCTGGTGGGCATGCCCGGTGCCAGCGGCGCCGATCCGAGCATGCTGCTCGCCTTCGCCGTGCCACTGATGTTCGGCTACATGTTCGGCGACATCGGCCAGGGCCTGGTACTGGCCGCGGTCGGCCTCGCGCTGTCGCGCCGGCTGCCGGTGCTGCGCCTGCTGGTCCCCTGCGGGCTGTGCGCAGCGTTCTTCGGACTGGTGTTCGGCAGCGTGTTCTCGATCGAACACCTGTTCGAGCCGCTGTGGCTGCATCCGCTCGCCCATCCGCTGCCGGTGCTGGTGGTGCCGGTGATCGCCGGCGCCGCGCTGCTCACGCTCGGCCTGCTGCTCGGCCTGCTGCAGGCCTGGTGGCAGCACCAGACGCAGCACTGGTTGCGCGACGAGTTTCCGGTGCTGGTGGTCTTTCTCGGTGTGCTGCTGGGCGTGGTCAACCCGCTTGGCTGGATCTTGGCAGCGGTCGGGGTAGCACTCGCACTGGCGCTGGGCGCGTGGCCACCCCTGCCCGCAAGCACGGACGCCTCTGTCGGCGGCCCGACCCTCCTGCGCGCCCCTGAACGGCACCGGCCACTGGCCGCCGCACTCAAGGCGCTGGGGGCGCTGGTCGAGCACACGCTGCAGGTGCTGATCAACACGCTGAGCTTTGCGCGCGTCGGCGCGTTCGCGCTGGCACACGCCGGCCTGTCATCGGCGGTGGTGTCGCTCGCGGCCGCCGTCGACAGCCGCTTCGGCTACGTGCTGATCCTCGTGCTCGGCAACCTGCTGATCATCGCCATCGAAGGGCTGGTGGTGTCGATCCAGACCACGCGCCTCGTGCTGTTCGAGTTTTTTACCCGGTTTTTCAAGGCGGAGGGACGCGAGTTCCGGCCGCTCGTTCCGCCGCCGTCGACGCTCGCGTCGGCCGACGCCGGATTCACCCAGGAGA
>LNFM01001036.1_pt1 | contig 18285 bp, 16 predicted proteins | sample 596031 | NCBI WGS metagenome assembly LNFM01 (sample SAMN04254537, study PRJNA301005) | activated carbon metagenome | isolation source: dual media filters at the Ann Arbor, Michigan drinking water treatment plant | place: USA: Ann Arbor | reverse complement strand
TCACCCCCACGTGTTGCGCCCGCGCGGCAAACGTCCCACTCGCACCGAAGAATTCTTCACGTGGGCGCGGCCACGCTTCCCGCAGGTCGCCGCGTGATATCGTGGTCGACGGTGGACGGCCCAAGCGACGCGGCGCTGCTCGAACGCTGGCGCGCGGGCGATCGCGCGGCGGCCGAGGCCCTGACCCGCCGCCACTACGGCAGCGTGCTGCGCTATTTCGAGCTGAACGCCAGCACCGTGGCCGAGGACCTCGCGCAGACCACGTTCCTCGCCTGCGTCGAGCGGGCCGCCGACGTCCGCGACGCCGCCGCGTTCCGGGCCTACCTCATGGGCATCGCGCGGCGGCAGCTCGCCCTGTACCTGCGCAACCTCGTGCACGACACCGAGTACGAGGACTTCGCCCAGGCGCCGCAGCGCACGGCGATGAGCACGCTCGTGGCGCGCAGCCGCGAGCAGCTGCTGGTGCTGCGGGCCCTGGCCGCGCTGCCGCGGCGCCCCCAACTGCTGCTGATCCTGTTCTACTGGGATCGCATGGGCACCCCGCAGCTCGCCGAGGCGTTCGGCGTCCCGCAGAGCACGATCCGCACCCAGCTGATGCGGGCGCGCGAGCGCCTGCGCGCGCGCATGGAGCAGCTCGCCGCCGATGGCTCGGTCCGCGTCGACGACGACGAGGCGTGGTTGCCGCAGCTGCTCGCGTCGGTGCTCTCGGAGGCGGGACCGCTGACGTTCGCGGCGCTCTAGCTGACGTGATCGACGAGGACGACACCGTGGACGCACCACAGCTCGCACCGGCACCGGCGGCCTCGCCCAGCGCCGCGCCGGCGAGCTTGCCCGCGGGCGCGCGCCTGGGTCGCTACCAGGTGATCCGCCGACTGCAGCGCGGCGGCATGGCCGAGCTCTACCTCGCGCGTCACCTCGCCGAGGGCGGCTACGAGAAGATCGTCGCGGTCAAGCGCGTGCTGCCGCACCTCGCCGAGGACGAGATCTTCGTGCGGATGTTCCTCAACGAAGCGCGGCTCGCCGCCGCGCTGACCCACGGCAACATCGCCCAGGTCCTCGACTTCGGCTCCGAGGGCGACGAGCACTACCTCGTGCTCGAGTACGTCCACGGCTGCTCGCTGCACGAGCTGCTGCGCGCCTCGGGCAAGCACGGCGGCGTGCCGCTCGGCTGCGCGCTGACGATCGTGCACGAGGTCGCCGCGGCGCTGCACTACGCCCACGACAAGGCCGGCCCCGATGGCCGACCGCTGGGCCTCGTGCACCGCGACGTGTCGCCGTCGAACGTGCTGGTGAGCTACGACGGCGAGGTCAAGCTCGTCGACTTCGGCATCGCGAAGGCCACGGCGCACACCCGCGTGACGCGATCGGGCACCATCAAGGGCAAGCTCGCGTACATGGCCCCCGAGCAGGTGCGCGGCGAGGCGATCGATCGCCGCGCCGACGTGTTCTCGCTCGCGGTCGTCGCGTACGAGCTGTGCACGGGCCGGCGCTGCTTCGTCGCGCCCGGCGAGTTCGCGCTGATCAACCGCGTCGCGGCCGGCCGCTACGAGGCGCCGTCGTCGGTGCGGCCGGGCTTCCCCGCCGCGCTCGAGGCGATCATCGCCCGCGGGCTGTCGGTCGCCGTCGACGATCGCTTCGAGAGCGCGCGGGCCCTGCAGCTCGCGATCGAGGGCTTCGCCGAGGGGCACGGGCAGCGGCTGTCGAAGGTCGCGCTGTCGGAGATGATGCACGGGCTGTTCGGGCACGTGGCGTACCCGACCAGCGACGCGCTTCCGGCGTTGGTGCCGGTGGTGGTCGCGGCACCGGAGATCGTCGAGCCGACGCGGGCGCGATCGCGGGGCCGCACGACGGCGATGCTCGCGGGCGGTGCGTTGGTGGTGGGGCTCGGCCTCGGGATCGGTCTGCCGCGATTGCTCGCCGACGACGCGCGCGAGGTGGAGGCACCGAGCGCGCCGCGGGAGGCTGCGCCGCAGGAGGTTGCGCCGCGCGAGGCTGCGCCTGCAGTGATCACGCCGCCCTCGGTCGACGTCGCGCCGGCCCCGAGCGCGCCGGTGCCGGTCGCCGAGACCCCGCCCGAGACCGTCGACGACGAGCCGGTCGTGATCCCCGACGGGGCCCCCGCAGGCCGCCGCCGACCGCCCCGCACCAAGCCGCGCAAGCCCGCGCCGACCTCGAGTGCACCGCCGGGTGGCCACGAGTACTTGCCACCGTCGCGACGCCCGGGCTAGCTGTTGCGCATGTCGCCTGCGGCAGCGCTGGTGCTCGCCGGCCTCGCGCACCGCGGGCCGGACCCCGCGGTCACCGTGCCCGACGTCGAGCCCGCGACAACGCGCGGGCCCGAGGGCGATCCCGCGGACGATCCCACCGAGGATCCGGCCGTGCGTGCCGCGACGCTCTTCCGCGAGGGTGACTTCGTCGCTGCGGCCGCCGCGTTCCTCCGCGCCTACGAGCAGACCGGCGACGCCGCGCTGCTGTTCGGCCGCGCCCAGGCGCTGCGTCGCGCGGGCAACTGCGGCGGCGCGATCGAGGTGTTCGAGGAATTCATCGCCGCGGGTCCGCCGGCCGCGGACGTCGAGGCCGCGCGCGGCGTGATCGCCCAGTGCCGCGAGATCCTCGGCGAGGATCGCCGCGAACCACCGCCGCCTTCGCCGGTGGAGACCCCGAGCGACACGCCGTCGCGTGAGCGACCCGCACGGTGGCACCGCGACGTCGCGGGCGGCGTGCTGCTCGGCTCGGGGCTGGTCGTCGCGGCGATCGGCGGCGCGCTGCTCGGCACCGCGTACGGTCGCGACGGTGCGCGCGAGGAGAGCGAGTCCGACTACGAGGCCCGCGATCGCAGCGTCCGCGCGCTCGGGGCCAGCGGCACTGCGCTGCTCGTGGGCGGCGGGGCGTTGTTGGTCGGCAGCGTGGTGCGGTACGCGATCGTGGCGAAGCGGCTGCGTCGCCGCGGCGAGGTCGCGACGCTGGCGTGGGGCCGGTTCTGATCCCCTGGGTTCGTGCTGCCGCCGGCCGCTCGCGTCGCGGCGGCGTCAGACTTCGGCCCCAGTGCCGCTAGACTCCCGCGCCATGAGCACCAAGTTCTTCGCCCAGCAGCGGAGCGAGACCCCGATTCCCTCGGCCGTCGAGAAGGTGCGCCCCGATCACGCGCTGTTCTCGGTCATGCTCACGGTCTCGGATCTGGCCGCCGCGCCGTCCCTCGCACTGCTCGAGCAATGGGTGCGACGGCTCGAGGTCGCGGTGCCGAAGGCCGCGCCGGCGTCGACCGTGAAGGTGACCGACTTCGACGCCCCGAGCATCGCCGCGCTGCTGTCCAAGGGCGGCGACGACACCGCGGCCCGGTTGACGCTCACGGTCACGGTTCCCCTCGACCTCGACGCCGGCTTCTTCGCACGGGCCGAGCGCGTGGCTGCGGTCGACGACGTGCTGCGTGCCCTGTTGGTGGACGGCCGCAAGAACAAGCCCACCATCACGGTCACGCGCCACCTGCCGGTGTTCCTGGTGGCCGAGGGCGTGCTGCAGACGGCCCGCGAGCGGCTACTGGCCCGCTGGCAGACCCGCCTGCAGGATCTCTCGCGCTTCGCGTCCCTGTCGGTGCAGGGGGTGTCGCCCGCCATCGACGTCACCCAGCACAGCGTGTCCGTGGAGGAGGTCGAGCTCCGCTTCGAGCCCGGCGGGCACGCCACGCTGCAGATTCCCCAGCAGGCGCCCGCCTGAGCGTCTCTTGGCGCTGGAGTGACGACCTACGTCGCGGGTTGCGGCGCCTCGGCCAGACGTCGGGCGATCTCTGCTCGCAGCGGCTCGAAGATGTGCTGCTCGGTCCACTCGATCCCTTCGGCTTGCAGCTGCAGCAACTCTTGCTCGCCGTCCCAGGCGCGCCAGCGATAGGCGCGCACCGTGCAGGTCTGATCCGTCCCCTCGATGCGGAGGTAGTACTTCACAGACTGCTGCGCGAGAAAGCTCTGCTGGGTCGTCGTCGGGGTCGTCGTCGTGACGGTCGACGAGGTGCCTCGCGAATCGATCGAGGTTCCACTCGAAACCGTCGTGCCTGTCGTGGTCCTCGTTGCGTTGACCCAAAGAACCTTGCGATTCGTGATGATCTCACGTTTCGCCTCGTCGCGATGCTCGATCTCGAAGCCGAGGTCGTCCGTCAACGCGGAGGCCGTCGCCGCATAGCACCGACCCGGAGTTCCAGAGAACGACCAGTTCAGGTGCGCGGCATAGAACGCGTCGTCGATGGGATACTGCGTGCCCGTCTTCACGACGGGGGCACCCGCCGCCGCCGCGCATGCGGTTGCGAAGAATGCCACGGCGGAGAAGACACGGAAGACGTCGGAGCGGAACACAGGCTCGGCGAGGAGCAACAATGGTGCCAGGGAGACCCCACGGTGCCGCGCACCGGGGCGTGGTGTTCCGCCACGTCGGCCAGTCGAGGGGGGGTGGACAGGAGTCGAGGGTCGTCGTGATCAGACCGACGATGGGATGCCGAGTCGCGCACGCGCGTCGTCGAGCGCCGTCGGCTCGCTCGATATCCCAACTGGGGCGAGCACGGCAGCACGGGTGTGACGACCGGTCCGCGGGGCCCGTCGTTCCAGGGCGCGTGGGATAGCATTCGATCCGGGCGGGCACGTGACGCTGCAGATCGCCCTGCACGTCCCCGGCCTACGCGTGGGCGACCGCCGAAGTGATCAGAAGGTCGCGCCGACGGTCTACCCCTGCATGCCCATGCTTCGCCGATCCCTCGTGGCCCTCGCCCTGCTCGCCGCGCCGACGGCCTTCGCTGCCCCCGGCGTGGATCGGCGTCCGCCCGGCGGCGTGCTCGATCCGACGCCCGGGCCTTCCCCCGGCCCGGTCGCGCCGGCGATCGACCCGGTGCCGGACAAGCTCGATCCCGGCTTCACCTCCGGCGCGGCGTGCACTCGCCCCGACGACTGCGTGCAGACGGACGCCGACGGCGACGGCGTGCCGGACATGTGGGAGGACAAGTTGGCGGTGAAGTTCGCGCCCGAGCTCCACCTCCCGCCGCAGTCCGAGGACTGGACCAGACCGGCGAACGTCGACTGGTACCTGGCGCGCGTGCACATGCGGTTCGAGCACGACGACTGCAGCGACTGCCAGGTGCTCGGCGTCGGGGCGGTGACGCAGGAGAGCATGTGGCAGCAATCGCATCGCGGGAAGAACTGGCGGTGCGCGCACAAGGGCAGCTGGCACGCCTCGACCGAGCCGACGAACTTCTTCCTGCAGCCACCCAACGACTCCACGCACAACGGTGCGCCGCCGAGCGAGTGGCGCGTCTACGATCACGTGCGCCGGATCGCCACCGGCTACGACATCCAGTTCTGGGTCTTCTTCGCCTACAACGACTCGGTCGGCTCGGCCAACCACGAGGCTGACTGGGAGCACATCACCGTCCGCACCGACGACGACGGCAACTTCGTCTCTGCCTGGTACGCCCAGCACGAGGGTGGCCAGCGCTACACGCCCACCGCGCTGACGTTCGCGGGCACCCACCCGCAGGTGTGGGTCGCCGACGGATCGCACGCCAGCTACCCGAGCGTCGGCGCGTTCGACATCCCCAACGTGCCCGCCTTCGACGACCACACCTACGACGGCGGCCCCGTGTGGCAGACGTGGACGAACCTGATCCACGTCGGAGAGAAGTCGAACCCGCGGGGCGGCCAGGACTTCATCCGCTACGGCGGACGCTGGGGCGAGCACGGCAGCACGCCGTGGACGACCGGTCCGCGGGGCCCGTCGTTCCAGGGCGCGTGGGATGGCGTCTGACGGCGGGGATCAACGCCGTCCGCGGATCACTCGCACGGACAGCCCGGCACCTCGATCGCCGCGCAGTACGGCGCCGTCACGCTCCCCGTGATCGTCCACCCCTCACCGTCGATCGCGAACGTGCCGACCAGATCCGGCGTCGCGGTCTCGGGCGACACGTCGGGATCCAGCGGCTCGACCAGCTCGAAGCCCGTCAGCGGCCCGCCGACGCCGCCCGCACCCACGTCCTTCACCACCACCTCGCGCGGGCCGAGGTACGGCTCCGTTCGCTCCCATGTGCCGGGGACGTAGACGCGCACGTGCGGGGTCGTCAGGACGCCGTCGCGGATCTCGAGCTCCGGTGCCTCGGCGAGCACCAGCAACGGATCGGTGACGCAGCAGAAGTCCCACGCCCACCACGCGTGGGTCGGCGCGAACGGACCGCTCGGGGTCGTCATCACGACGTCGACCTCCGCACCCGCGCCCGCGCAGGTGACGATCTGCGGCGGTGCGTCGGGGCCCGGCACGTCGAACCGCGGTCCCTCCGAGGTGCCCGAGTCGTCGGTGCCCGTGCCGACCGGCCCCGACGAGGCCTCGGCGGCGTGGGTCGAGCTCGACTCGGCGATCGCGATCGGCGACCCGCCCGTACTGGTTCCGGTCGACCCTGCGGCCTCGATCGGCAGCGCATCGGCGGCGCAGCCAGCGAGGATCGCGAACGACGAGACGAGAGCGATGCGACCCACCGCTCCACGGTACGCGCTCGGGTCCCGCCAACACAAGTTCGCCCGTCGCGACATCCGGCGCCGCCCGCGGCGAGGCGCTCGCGTACGATGCCGCCATGCGGACCGTCGTCACCGGGGCAAATCGTGGGATCGGGCTCGAGCTCGTGCGGCAGCTGCAGGCGCGCGGCGACACCGTCGAGGCGTGCGTGCGCGACCGGGGCTCGGCCGCGGCCCTGGCCGCGCTCGCCGGGGATCGCGTGCGCATCCACGCCGTCGACGTGACGGTGCCCGCGACCGTGCGGGCCTTCGCCGATGCCCTGGGCGACGCCGCGATCGACACCGTGTTCAACGTCGCCGGATCGTACGGCGGCCCGACCCAGAGCCTCGGGCAGATGGCGCAGGACCTCGCGCTCGGCGACGTCGCGGCGACCTTCGACATCAACGCGATGGGGCCGCTGCGCATGACGCTCGCGCTCTTGCCCCACGTGCGCCGCGGCGCCACGAAGAAGCTCGTGCACGTCACCTCCGGCATGGGCTCGATCGCCGACAACACCAGCGGTGGCTACTACGCGTACCGCATGTCGAAGGCCGCGCTCGACATGATGTCGAAGTCACTCGCAGTGGATCTCCTCCGCGAGCAGATCATCTCGGTGGTCATCAACCCCGGCTGGGTGCAGACCGACATGGGCGGCCCGCATGCGCCGACGCCGGTGGCGGACTCCGTGCGCGGGATCCTGCGCGAGACCGACGCGGCGACGCTCGCGGACTCGGGCGAGTTCCTGGACTGGAAGGGCGGCCGCCTGCCGTGGTGAGGCTCGTGCCGCCGCGATGACGGAATCGGTGCGCCACCGCGGAGATCCGCCAACCCGGTTGGCAGCGCCGCGACACACCGGGTGCTAGGCTCCCTCGATGATGTGGCCAGGCGTGGCACTGCTGTGCTCGGTCGCGGTCGTCGGCTGCGCGCGCGACGACGGCACCCTCGGGGACCGCGACTTCGTCTCCGAGTCGATCGAGGGACGCTCGCTCATCCCCGGCACGCGTGTGCGCCTGCACTTCTTCGACGACGGAGCAGTCAACGCGTCCGCCGGCTGCAACGCCATGCCCGGCGACTCGTATCACCTCGCGGACGGCGAGCTCGTCATCGATTCGCTCGGGATCACGGAGAAGGGCTGCTCGGGACCCGCGGGGGACTATCACGCCCAGGACGACTGGCTGCTCGAGTTCCTGTTGTCGCGACCGTCGTACACGCTCGACGAGCCGCGGCTCGTCCTCGACGACGGCAGCGTGACGCTCGTCCTGCTCGACCGCGAGGTCGCCGATCCCGATCGCACGTTGCAGGGTCGGGTCTGGCGGGTCAGCGGGCTCGTCGACGGTGGGTTCGGCGTCGTCTTTGCGACCGATGATCCCAGTGCGCTGGAGTTCGGGGACGACGGCCACGTGACGATCGTGACCCCGTGTGCGACCGGGAGCGCCGGGTATCGCGTCGACGGTGCGACGATCGAGCTGAGCGACGGCGCGATCGCGATGCCTGCGTGCGCGGCGGACGAATCCTCGCCGGTGATCGACGAGCACATGCGCAGCGTGCTCGCCGATGGCGCGCTCGACCACGAGATCGACGCGAGCCACCTGACGCTGATGCGCGGCGACATCGGCCTCATGCTGCGGACCGAGTAGGCTGCCGCGCGGGTCGTGACCGCTCACCCGCCGCAGTCGCAGTCCGTCGGCTCGAGCGCGGCGCAGTACGACGCGGTGAACGGGCCGAGGTCCAGCGCAGGTCCGAACCGGAGGTTCGCGTGCAGCGGCGCGCCCATCATCGGCGCATCCTCGGGCGAGACCGGCTCGAGGATCTCGATCGTCGCGGGCCCGCCCACCACCAGGGGCCCGCCGCTCACGACGGACATGCGACCGTCATACTCGCCCTGCAGCGGCGGCGCGAGCTCCTCATCGAGATCGATCGTGGCCTCCACCCGCGGCTCCGGCAGCTCGTCCACGCCGCCGACGTCGAGCACGGGCGTGTCCTCGAGCAGGTGGATCACCGGACGCGCGACGCAGCAGCGATCCCACGCCCAGTAGCCGTGCGTCGGCACGACGCTCCCCGGGACGTCGTCCTCGCCGTCGGGGCCCCAGCCCGTGTTGGCGCAGGGACCTGCGGGGGTCGGGAGGTCGGCGGATCCCCCCGAGTCGGCGTCTCCGGAATCGACGCCATCGTCCTCGCCGTCGAGCCCACCCGCGTCGCCCTCGAGTGCGCCGGTGTCCGTCTCGAGCGCGCCGGCGTCGCCCTCGAGCGCGCCGGTGTCCGCCTCGAGCGCGCCGGTGTCAGCCTCGAGCGCGACGCGGGGGCCACACGCGACGGCGCCCATGAGCACGGCCGCGCAGCCGAACGACACACGCAACACGGAGGTGCGGGTGGGCATCGCCCATCCCCTTGGCGGTGGGAGCCGACCTGATGACGCGACGCTCCGCAGCTCGTCATCGACGCCGCGGTCACCGACCATGGGAGCGGGTGAGAGTCGTCGCGCATCGGATCGCGTGGGCCCTGCTCGTCGGCGCGTGCCAAGGGCCAGACCTCTCCAGCGCGGGCGAGTCCTCGGATTCGACGACCGGGAGCAGCGGAGGCAGCTCCAGCGCCGCGGCACCGCCGGCGGACCTGGGCGCGGAGATGGACGACACCGCCGCGACGTCGAGCACGACCGGCGGCGACGATCCGTTCGGCGACGATCCCCCCGACGGCGAGCCGTTGCCACCGGCGCCGCCCGGGGTGTGGCAGTGGGTCGACATCGACCGCGCGATCTGCCGCGACGGCTCGCAGGCGCGCATCGCCGTGCGCTACGGGACCACCAACGAGCTGCTGGTCTACTTCGCGCCCGGGGGCGCGTGCTTCAACGGCGGCACGTGCCTGCTGTCGCCGCCCAACCTCGACGACGCGCCGCTCTACCAAGGCGGCATCTTCGCCGATCGACCCGACAACCCGGTGCGCGACTGGAACGTCGTGCTCGTCCCATACTGCACCGGGGACATCCACGTCGGCGCGCGGGACGATGGCGTGTCCTTCGCGAACGGGGCCGATCGCTTCGTCGGCTGGATCGACAACGGGCTCTACCTGTCGCGGATCCACCCCACGTTCGCCGACGTCGATCGTCTGCTCGTCGCCGGCTCGAGCGCCGGAGGTTTCGGCGGCGGCTCCAACTTCGAGCGGTACGTGCGACGCTTCGCGCCACCCGCCGCCATCATGATCGACGACTCTGGACCGCCGATGTCGGACGACTACTTGCCCCCGTGTCTGCAGGCGCACTGGCGGGAGATCTGGGGCATCTCGGACACCTTCCTGGCCTCCTGCGGCGACGCCTGCAGTGGTCAGCGCGACGGCGGCGGGATCATCCACGTCGTCGAACACCTGTCGACGGCGCTACCGAACACCACCATGGGCTTCATCTCGCACCTCGAGGACGAGACGATGCGGCTGTTCTACGGCTACGGCCTCGACGAGTGCTCGTCGCTCTACTCGTTGGCCCCGCTCGCCTATCCCGCCGAGCAGTACGCCGAGGGTCTGTTCGACCTGCGCGACTTCTACGCGACGTCGCCGCAGTGGGGGACCTACTACCTCGACGGGAGCTCGCACACCACGTTGCTGGGCGACGGCTTCTACACCGCCGACGTCGGCGGTGTGTCCCCGCGGGAGTGGTTCGTGGCGATGCTCGACGGCGAACCGAGTCACGTGGCGCCCTGAGGCTCCGCCGGGCTCTACGCCAGCCCCGGCAGCGCGCCGCGGCAGATGTCCGGGTACCCGAACCGATCGTCCTCGTACCCGAACAGGTTCAGCACCGACACCAACAGATCGTTGATCGTATACCCGTCGTTCGGGTTGTTCATCCGCCCCGGGTACACGAGGTGACGACCGGTCTGCAGCGCGCCACCCACGTTGCCCGCCAGCACCACCGGGATGTCGGCGGCCCAGTGGGCGGCGCCGTCGCCGAACTCGCTGGCCCACACCACCAGCGTCGAGTCGAGCATCGAGCCCTCACCGTCGGGGGTGTCGGCGAGCCGCTGCAGCAGGTACGCGAACTTCTCGGCGTACCAGCGCATCGCGGCGACCATCGCCGCGCGCGGCTCGGGGTGATCGCGCGCCGGGTCCGGGCTGATGTGGAACATGCCGTGCCAGTCGGGCCACTCGACCGCGTTGTAGCCCGGCCACGACACGTCCGGGATCGTGAGTCCCAACCACGGAAACCGGTTGTTCTGGCCCTGCGTGAACTGCAGCGACGCGACCCGCGTCATGTCGCACGCCATCGCCATGACCATGAGATCGATCTGCGCCATGGCGCCGAGATCGTCGAAGTCGGAGTTGTGCGGATCGTAGTCGGCCGGCACCGAGTAGCTGGGGATCGCACAGCCGGCCCCACCGCCGCCGCCACCGGCGAAGCGCAGCTCGAGCTCGCGGATCTTGGCCGCGTGGGCCTCGAGGATCCGGCGATCGTCGGCGCTCGCGCGCGACGACAGGCTGTCGTACGCGCTCCCCACCCGATCGAGCACGCTGCTGCGGGCCGATCGAAGCCGCTGCATCGGGCTCGGCTCGCCCGGGTCGAAGCCCGCGAACAGCCGGTCGAACGCAGCGCGCGGATCGTTCATCGTGCCCAGCGGCTCGTCGGGTCCGCGCACGAACACCTGCAACGCGTGCAGGTAGCTGTCCGTGCCGACCGCGAACTCGAGGCTGCGGTACGGCGTCGGCGCGCCCATGCGATCGGCGATGACCTGATCGATCGACGGACCACCGCCGAAGACGTCGAACGACTCGTCCGCGCTGATGTGCTGGTCGTTGGGCCGCAGCTGCCCGTTCGCGTCGAGGTTCGCGGACAGCGGCATGCCCGTCATCAGGCCCTTGTGCGCGCTCTCGTGGCCGCCGGCCTGGTAGTTGAGCCCCGCCGCCATGTTGTCGAGCCCCGACACCACGACGATGCGATCGCGCATCGACTCGAGTGGCGCGAGGATCGGCGACAGCGTGAAGTCGGCGCCCGTGCCCACCGGCCTCCACTCGTCCATGATGAAGCCCTGCGGCTGCACCACCACGATGAGCCGACGCGGCGCGCCGGGGCTGCCGCCCGCGCGGGCATCGAGGCTCGCGAGGTGCGGCAGCGCCACCATGGCGCCACCGGTGGCGGCGAGGAAGTTGCGGCGAGAGACGATCTTGCTGCGATTCATGGTGCACCTCCGACGTCGCGGAACCGGAAACCATCGCCGCGCACGAACGCGGCCACGAGCTGTGGAAGGTCCTGACCCGACTCGGCGAACGCCGCGGCGAGATCGTCGCTCGCGCACTCCTCGACCTCCGTCGTCGTCGGCCCGCCGCGGGCGTGGCGGACGAAGTGCTCGACGTAGCAGGTCGACACCTCGTCGGCCGCGGCGATGCGGGTCGCGAGCTCGACCGCGCCGACGAACTCCCCGGACTCCACGCCCTCGGGCGGAGACGCGAGGATCCCGGTCGCGTCGATCGCCGTGCCGGTCGGATACGTCGTGCGCCAGGCCCCGATGGCGTCGAAGTTCTCGAAGCCGAAGCCGATGCCGTCCATCTGCAGGTGACAGCCGCCGCACTCGGGGTTCTCCATCAGCGCCTCGCCGCGCTCGCGCTCCGTCGCGTCGGGCGGCAGCTGCGGGGCCTGGGCGGTCGCGTTCGGGGGCGGCGGTGGGATCGGCTGGCACAGCACCCGCGTGCGCACCATCTTGCCGCGGTGCACCGTCGAGCTGCCGATCTGCGTGGCCTGGGCCGCGAGGACCAGCGGCGTGGTGAGGATGCCGGCGCGCTGGGTCGGATCGAGCGCCAGCGGGGCCCACCCCGACGCGGGTGCCGGCGCGCCGTAGATCGGCGCGAGGTTGGCGTCGATGTCGACGGTGTCGGCGGTGAACAGCCGCGCCAACGTGGGCTCGTCGCCGCGGAACACACCACCGATCAGGCGATCCACCTGCGCCAGCATCGAGGCCACCTGCGGCGCGCCGTAACCGGGATACATCGCGGGGTCCTTCTCGTTGCCGCGCAGCGTCGGCAGGTCGAGCCACTCGCGATGGAAGCGGCCAAGCGCAGCGTCGGCGCGGCCGTCGGCGAGCAGACGACGGGCCTGGGCCTCGAGCGTCTCGGGATCGCCGAGCGCGTCGGCGTCGGCGAGCGCCCGCAGCTCGTCGTCCGGCATCGTGTCCCACAGCAGGTACGACAGCCGCGCGGCGAGCTCGTGGTCGCCGAGGCGCGCGACGTTCGGATCCTCGTCGTCGATCACGCCCGACTCGACGAGGTACAGGAACTGCGGCATCTGCAGCGCGACCGCGACCACGCGACCGATGCCGTCGGCGGGCGAGTCGGCCGCGCCCTCGTCGTAGGCCGCCAGGAGCAGCGCGCGCTCGTCGGCGTCGAGCGGGCGCCGGAACGCCCGCGCGCCGAAGTCGTCGACGAAGCCCTCGACGCAGCTCGCCGAGAGATCGCAGCCGACGACCGTATCGATCGCCGCCATCACCTGGTCGGCGACGTCCTCGGCGGCGTTCATCACCTCCTCGACGTCGAGCGCGGAGATCTCGTCGGCGGCGGCCTCGTTGGTGTAGTCGTAGCCGAGCGAGGTCGCGGGGAAGTTGTCGCTCGGTGTGATCGCGCCGGCGAACAGATCGCCGATCGTGTTGCGGTACTGCACGTCGGTCAGGCGTCGCAGCGGCGTCCGGGCCGGACGCAGCCCCTCGCAGCCCACCGCGGGCGGATCGTCATCGGTGCCGCCGCTGCCGTCGCTGCCCGACGCGTCGTCGCTGCCGCCGGTCCCGTCGGCCGACGATCCCGTGCCGCTCACCCCCTCGTAACAGGCGGTGCCCGCCGTCAGTGACAGCGTGAAGATCCACCGCGCGGTGTGTCGTGCGTGCATGCCGAGCTCCCCGTTCGGTGTCGCAGGAGGCCGACCGGCGCCGATGTGGCTCACGCCGACGGCCGATTTCTCCGCGGGCGCCGTCGCGCGGCGACTACGGGGCGCAGATCCCGACGACGGCCGCGGGTCCGGTCACCGTCACGTTGTTGGAGTCCGTGCTGTTCGGGGCGATCACGTTGACCGCGTTGCCCGTCGCACCGCCGCTCTGGCACACCGTGTTGTCTCGTACGATCGCATCCCCGTCGAGCACGTCGCCGGGGCCGTACTCGTTGCTCCCCACGCTGATCGAGGTCTGGTAGGTCGCTTGGGTGTTGATGACCACGTTGTCCTCGACCAGGATCCCGGGCGCAGACTGGGCGTTCATCCCGGTGTTCCCCGCGTTGATGATCGTGTTGCCGCGCACCACGAAGTCGAGGAACCACTCGGCCGTGTCGTAGCCCTGCGTGATCGACATCGCCCAGCAGCCCGGCGCAGCCGCGTCCTGCTCGATTCTGTTGCCCTCGATCAGCACGTTGCTCAGCTGACCGTGGAAGGTCATGTTGCCGCCCTGGCACACGCCGTCGACGACGGAGTTCCGGATGTAGCGATTGTTGCGGATCGTGATGTTGGAGCCGCTCTCCGGCGCGTAACCCGACAGATAGGTGCCATGCTCGAAGCCGCTGCCGCTGAAGTTGTTGCCCTCGAACAGGTTGCCTTCGATCAGCGTGTCTTGGAACTGACCGAGGATTCCCATGCCGAAGTTGCGACTGATGCTGTTGTTGCGGATCGTGATGTTCGTGACACCGTGAGGGGCGCCGGCGTGGGACTGCACGCCGAGGTAGAACCCTTCGATCTCCATGTTCTCGATGATCACGTCGTGCACGTTGTAGGAGAAGAAGAACCCGAAGCTCGCGTCGGCACCGTGCCCCTGCAGGCGGAGGTTGCGAAAGGCGTAGCCGCCGTCGTTGTCGACGTTCTCCCAGTACCCGAAGAGCACGCCCGACTCTGGGGCGTCGAGGATCGGGAGCGGGCCGCTGCCGTAGGCGTCGAACATGAGAGGTTCGGCGGCGCTGGTGTTCGGGTTGTCGAAGATGAACAGCGGCCACGGGTAGGTTCCGCCCCGCTCGAAGACCAGCAGGGTGCCGCCGGGGAAGGTGTTGAAGTCGATCCCGGTCGTGTCGCGCTTCGGCGAGTCCTGCGTGCCTGGATTCGCGTTGTCACCGCTCGGGCTGAAGTACAGCGAAGGCTCGAGGTCGACGGGGGGACCGGAGTCGCCCGAGCCTCCGCTGGAACTCTCCGCGCCGCCGTCGCTCGCATCCCCACCGGCGTCGCTCGCATCCATGCCGCCGCCGCTCGCGGCCGCGCCCCCGCCGTCGGATCCGTCGCTCCCTGCGGTGCCATCGCTGCCGCCGCCCTCGGCCGACGATCCCGTGGTGCTGTTCGGGTCCTGGCAGGCGGCGCTCGCCGTCAGCGACAGCGTGAAGATCCACCGCGCGGTGTGTCGTGCGTGCATGCCTGAGCTCCCCGTTCGGCGTCCCAGGAGGCCGACCGGCGCCGATGTGGCTCACGCACCCCGGGGATTTCTCCGCGTGCGTCGCACTACGGCGCGGGCAGCTCGGCGTGGCGACGCACCGCGGCCACGCGACGGCCGTCGGGGTACGCCTCGAGGTACGCGCGCGCGCGCGACCGTGCCGTCTCGAGCTGGCCCGCCTTCGCCCACGCCTCGACCTCGCGCGCCAGGGCATCGGCCGCGAGCGCGCCGGAAGGATCGAGCGCCCGCGCCTTCGCGAAGGCCCGCGCCGCGTCGGCCGGCGCGCCGAGCTGCTCGAGCCGCACGCGCCCCAGGGTGAACGCGGCCAGCGGCGCCATCGCGTGGCGGGCGTGCGCGTCGATCACCTCGGACAGGTACTCGGGTGCCTCGCTCGGGTGCCCGCCGAAGCGCGCCGCGTCGGCCGCGGCCATCAGCGCGTCGACCGACGCCCGCACGGTCTTCGGGTCGGCGCGCTTCATCTCGGTGTACGCCTCGGCCCAGTCGCGCGCCCGCACCAGCGCGCGCCACTTGGGCTTGGCCTCCGCGCGCGGTCGCGACGGAGCCTCGTCGGACGCGACCACCTCGGGTGCGACGACGGCAGGCGCAGGGATCGCTGGTGCCGCGGCCGGATCGAACACGAGTCGGCCGCCCGCCGCGATCGTGCGGTCCCCGAAGCGGACCTCGCCCGCGTCGACGCGCACCTCGAACCCCGCGCCGACCCGCGACAGACCGAAGCGCGCGCGCTCGATCACGAGCTGCTGATCCGCGACGAGCACACGCAGCGCGACGCCGTCGACCTCGATCGCCCCCGAGATCAGCTCGAGCCCGGCGCGGCTCCCCTCGTCCGGCAACGCGCGCACGTCCGTGCCGTCCCCGACCAGGGCCACGTGCGAATCACCGACCTCCATCGTCCATCCGGCCGCCGAGGCGCCCGGTACGGCGTGCTCGGCGAGGGTGTCGTCGTGGCCCTCGACGCGGGTCTCGAGCGCGCCGCGCCAGATCGCCGCCGCGCCGAGGCCCACCCCGACGACGAGGCACGCCGCGAGCGACAGGCCGATCCGACGCGATCGACGGTGCGCCGCGATGCGCTCGTGCGTGCGCTCGAGCAGGGCGTCGACGCGCGGCCGATCCCACGCGTCCTCGGTCCGTGCGAGCGCGTCCCGGGCGAAGTCGAACGACTCAGGCATCGTCGTCGTCCTCCCTGGGCGCGTCGGCCTCGGGGCGCACCATCGGCGCGCCGGTGGCCGCGCGCACGCGCTCGCTCGCCGCGGCGATGCGACGCTTCGCGGTCGCGAGCGAGCACCCACACAGCTGCGCGACGGCCTCGAGCCGCTCGCCCTCGACGTAGCGCAACGTCCACGCCAGCCGCTCGGCGGTGGGCATGCGATCGAGCACGCGGTAGATCGACAGCAGCATCGCCCGGTGCTCGGGCGTCGCCCCGTGATCGGCGAGGTGCGGCGAGTCGGCGACGTCGCCCGCGATCCCGAGGATCCGCTTGAGGCGCCGTCGCTTGAGTCGCCGCGCCGACTCGCGCACCGCGACCCGGGACAGCCACGCCTTGGTCGCCGCGCGATCGCGGACCGCCCCGAGGTGTCGATGGGCGATCACGAACACCTCCTGCACCACGTCCTCGACCTCGTCCGCCGCGCCGAGCACGGACAGGGCGATGCGGCCCACGTAGGGCGCGAAGCGGCGGAAGAGCGCGTCGAAGTCATCGGGACCGTCGTCCGCGGCCACAGGCGGGCCCTCACCCTCGACGAGGGTGAGGCGGGCTTTCGACTGGGCCATCGGCGTGCACGAGGGGAGGCGGCGAGCCGGCGAAACGGCTCACGACGGTAGCGCGTTCGCGACACCGTGAGCTTTTTCGGCGGGCGCCGTACTCTTGTGGCCCGTGGGCGCGCGATCATCATGGGCTCTGGCGGCCGCGCGCGCGACCACGACAGCCCTCGTCGTGGTGGGATGCACGACCACCGGCGACGTCCTCGACGCGATCGGCACGGACACGGGGGACCCCGGCGCGGCCACCTCGGCGGGCGCGTCGGGCTCGGGTTCGTCGGCCGGCGACGACTCGAGCACGGGCACGCCGGGCGATCCCTGCGGCAGCGACGGCGCGTGGTGGTGCCCCGAGCCGGGCATGTCGTGGCAGGTGCAGCGCTACGTCCCCATCGACGACACCGTCGCCGCCGCGGTGATCAGCGTGCCGCTGTTCACCACCGACCTCGCCGCGATGGCGGCGCTGCACGCCCAGGATCGCCGCGTGCTGTGCTGGTTCAGCGCGGGGATCTCCACGTGGGGCGAGCCCGACCGCGACGTGGTGAACCCCGCGGCCACCGGCCCGGAGATCGTGCCCGGTCAACCCGAGCGGTGGATGGATCTCGACAGTCCCATCGTGCGCGACGCGATGATCGTCCGGCTCGATCAGGCCCGCGCCCTCGGATGCGACGGCGTCGAGCCCAGCGACATCGACGGCTACCTCGCCGACAGCGGCCTCGCCCTCACCCGTGCCGGGACGGTCGACTTCGTCACCTGGCTCGCGGACGAGGCCCACGCGCACGGCCTGGCGATCGCCCTGCACGACGGCAACGAGCTCGTCGGGGAGCTCGGCGACGCCGTCGACCTCGCGCTCGACTACGGGTGCCTCGCGTCGGGCACGTGCGCGTCGCTGGCCCCGATCAGCGACGCGGGCAAGCTGGTCCTGCACGCGGAGATCGTCGCCCCCGAGAAGGTGGGCGACATCGCCACCCTCGCGATCGAGGTGTGCTCGACCAGCGCGATGCTCTCGCTCGTGACGGTGTTCAAGAAGCCCGACCTCGGGGGTTGGTCTTACCCCTGCGACTAGCGCCATGGGGCTCGCGACTTGGTTGACGCTGTCGCTCGCGGGATCCATCGCGCCACCTCCCGAGGCGTGGGGGCCGGTGCCGGCCCGCGTCGACGCGTGCGTCGAGGCCCGCGGCATCGATCGCGCCCAGCTCGCCTACCTGGTGATCAACGAGCTCGAGGGCGCGGCCGCGAGCACCGCAGCCCGACTCGGTGACCAAGGCGCGAGCTTCGTCGTCGCGTGCACGGAGCACGGCGTCGAAGCGCGCATCGACGGACCGATCGCCGCGCGCACGCAGGTCGAGACCCGCGGTGTCGCGCGCACGGTCGCGACGCGCACCGTCGCGCTGGCGATCGTCGAGCTGCTGAGCGAACTCCCGCAGGCCACACCCGAGCCGGAGGTCACGCCCGAGCCGGAGGTCGCGCCGGCGCCCGAGATCACCGCAACGCCGGCGCGCACGCCCGAGCCGACGCCGACCCGCGCGGACGCGACGTGGATCGTGCGCGTCGGGCCCGAGGCGCTCGGCTTCGTGCTCGCGCCCTTGGGCCTCTTCGGCGGCGCGATCGACCTGCGGCACCGCGCGTC
>LNFM01016336.1_pt1 | contig 18286 bp, 14 predicted proteins | sample 596031 | NCBI WGS metagenome assembly LNFM01 (sample SAMN04254537, study PRJNA301005) | activated carbon metagenome | isolation source: dual media filters at the Ann Arbor, Michigan drinking water treatment plant | place: USA: Ann Arbor | reverse complement strand
GTCTTGCTGGCATCGATCGGCGTCGGCACGGTGACGATATGGAAGTCGGCGGCGCCCAGGTCTTCGGGCCTGAAGGAGAAGCGGAGCCCAGGAGCGCGCAGCTGTTCGCGCTCGACCTCGCGGGTTCGATCCTCGCCCCGCGACAACTCTGCAACCCGCCTGGCATCGACGTCGAAACCGATGACCTGGAACCCTGCCCGGCCGAACGCCGTGGCGACGGGAAGGCCGACATAGCCCAGGCCCAGGACGGAAATACGTCGAAGCATGGCGCTCAGTTGTGACAGGTCACCCGGATATTCGCATCCATATTCTCGTCAGCCGCCGAGGCCCGGCAGGCGCGGCGCCAACCTCGCCGCACCGGCGAGAAACATCCGGCATCTGTCCCGGAACGACAGGTCGTAGACGTTGGTGGGCTCAATCCAGCGGCCGGACAGCAGCCGCCCGATCCCAAGCAGGCGCCACTTCGTCCGCACGACCAGAAATCTGAGCCGGCTTCCCCGGGCGTACTGCGGAAGATATCGCAGCTGCGACATGAGGTTGTCGGCGTGATGCTCGCCACCGTGGTTGAGCTTGCCGATGGCGGCGTGTTCCTTGTTCGGAAGCCCGCCGTGTTCGCCGTAGTGCCGCGGCGGCATATACGCGGCCGCGCCCTTACCCATGAGATGCCACTGCAGGAAAGTCTCGAAGGAAAAATACTGCGACAGGTCCTGCGTCGACGACAGATGCTCGAAATACCCGAGCATCATTCCGGCCACGGTGGCATTGACGACATAGGCGACCGCCGGCGAAGCGTGGGCGCGCAGGTAAGCCGGCCGCCCTTCGGAGAGCCACAGCAGGCGCGGGCTGCCCTGATAGAGGTAGCCCCAGGCGCGCGCATTGGTCTGCGGCCAGAATACCGGGAAATCGCCAAGCCCCCGGCAGGGTACGAAATCGGACTCGCAGATCAATGTATAGCCGGGTAGCTGTGCCGCCTTCTCCCAAGCCAGGCGGTGATTGAGCAATGTCCGCGAATTGAGGGCGTAGGTCAGTTCCTGGGGCGTGTAGGTGATGCGCTGAAGGGAGGCCGGAAGCCGCTCCTCTTCGAGCGCGGTCAGGAGAGGCTGCGCGTCCTCCTTGTAGGCAAGCACGATCGCCTGCCGTACGACATCTCGAATGGTGTTCCCGTCAGCCATCCGAACCTGCCTGCGAGTCGGGGCTGCATGTGCCCGACTGACGCCCAGCGAGCTACTTCTTCGCCAGCTTCAGGGTCGGGCGTGCCGGATCGCTCTTGGCCGCCGCCGAATCGCCCTGGCTGTAGTAACCACGATAGCGCGAGTAATAGTCGCCGTGGTCGCCGTAACCGTAGCGGCCGTGCTTGAAGAGATTGACCCGGTTGATGACGATGCCGATATGGCTGGTCACCTCCAGCAGGGAATCGACCGCCGTCTTGACGACTTCGCGATGGGTCTTAGCCCATTGGACGATGAACACCGTGTAGTCGGCCAGGCGGGCGATGATGCGGGCGTCGGAAACGGCCAGGACCGGCGGGGCGTCGAGAATCACCAGGTCGTAGTTGTCCGAGAACACATCGACCGCGGCCTTCATCGCATGCGACTCGAGGATTTCCGGGGCGTTCGGCGTGTTGGGCCGGGCGCAGATATAGTAGACGCCGGATTGCTCATGACGCCGCGTGCATTCCGCCAGCGTCTTGGTCCCCATCAGGTATTCGTCGATCGTACCGCCGCGCTCGCCGATGCCGAGCGCCACCGACAGCTTGGCCTGACGCAGGTCGAGATCGACGATCAGCACCCGGCGCGAGGTGTTCATCTTGGTCAGCAGGCCGCCCAGCGAAGCGACGAAGGTGGTCTTGCCTTCGCTCGGCGTCGAAGAGGTGACCGCGAGCACGCGCGGCAGGCGGTCGAGGCTCGCTAGACTGATCGCGGTGAACACCGCACGCACGGCCTCGGCCGCCGGTGAAGTCGTGTTCTCGAGGATGGTCGTGACCACGTTGGAGCGCGTGGCGGTGGACCCTTTGACTTCCGGAACCATTGCCAGGACGCTGACACCGGTTGCCTCTTCGACCTGGGCGGCGGAGCGGAAAACGCGGTCCAGTTTCTCGGCGGCGATCGCGCCCGCCATGCCCAGCAGGCAGCCGACCACGAATGCCCCCATCAGGCCCGACTTGAAGTTGGGCGACGACGGTGCGCCGGAGGGACGCGCATAGGCCAGGATGCGCGCGTCGGCGCGCTGGATGTCCTGCTGCTCGCGCAGTTCCTTGAAGCGGCCTAGGAAGCTCTCGTAGAGCGTACGGTTGGACTGGGCTTCGCGCTCGAGCTGCTTCTGCTCGGCTTCGTACTGGCTGGCCATCCCGGAGACGACCGAGGCCTTGTCGACCAGTTCCTTGAGCTCTTCCTCCTCGGATGTCGCGGCGTCGAGTTCGGCGCGAACGGCCAGGGTGATGCGCTGCGTCTCGACGATGAAGCGGGCGCGGACGGCATTCAGCTCGTTGCGGACCTGGATCAGCTTGGGATGGCTGTCGCCCAGTTGCGAGGCGAGTTCCGCCGACTTGCGGCTGAGCTCGACGTCCTGGATGCGCAGTGCAGCGAGGCTGGTGTTGCCGGCAACCTCCGGGATATTGGCGAGTTCGCCGGGATTGAGGCTCGCCTTGCTGAGCGCAACCAGCCGGCCTTCCTTTTCGATGCGGCGACCGCGCGCGGCGGTGTATCGCGAGTTGAGCTCCGAAAGCGTCTGGGTCGAGATCGTGCCCTCGGGGCTGCCGGCCAGACCCTTGTCGCGGCGATAGGCAGCGACCGCTTCCTCGGCGGTCTGAAGATTGCGGCGCAGCTCCGCCAGACGCTGCTCGAGCCACTCCGTCGCCCGCCGGTTGGCCTCGTTCTTGGTGTCGATCTGGTCGGCCAGGTAGGCCTCGGCGACGCCGTTGGCGATCCGCGCCGACATCGTGCCGTCGGGGCTTTCGGCGGTGATCACGATGACGAACGTGCGCCCCAACAGGTTGACGCTGAGGCGGCCGGCCACGGCGCCGATCGCCGCCTGACGCCGCGGGTCGCTCGCTTCCGCTGCCCGGTCGTGACGGGCGCCCGCTCCCGGCCTGGGCGTCTGGGCCGGCGTCGGCGGCGGCGGTGCCGGCGCGAGCAACGACGAGATACCGCTGCTCCAGAGTTCGCGAATCGGGTCGAGCGCCGAGTCGAGCACGCCCGGCGGCTTGGTGCCGTTGAAATCGGGATTGCTCGCCAGGCCAAGTTTGTCGACGACGCGGCCGATGACGAATTCGGACGAGATGACCTCGAGCTCGCTCTGGATTGCGCCCATGTTGAGCGTATCGACGCCGCCCAGGGCGCCTTCTGTGCTCAGGACCTTGAAGGTGCGGGTGTCGAGGATCAGCCGCGCGGACGCCTTGTACATCGGCGTCTGCTGGGCAATGACGAGGGCCATCAGCACGGCGGCGACGAGGCCGCAGCCGATGATCATGATCTTGTGGCGGTTGACGAGCCTCAGCCAGCCCCAAAGCTCGCTCGACGCGTCTTCAGGCGCGTTCGTACCCTGACGCGGCAATGCCGTCAGTGGCGAGTTACGGTTGATCGCCGGTTCGTCGGCAATCTCGCTGGCTCTAGACATCGATCCCATCCAACCACACTCCGCACGCGACGTGCTTTGCAGGACACCCCACGCCCACAACCCGCCCATCCCAAGGCTGGTTGCCGCGCTTCTCTCTATTCAACACGCGGCCCCACACCGCACGTCTCGAGCACACTGACGCTACGCTACTAGAACCACCGCTCGGGGACGGAAATCACGTCTCCCGGGCCGATGGGACTATCCTCTGTGACTGTCTCTTCCTCGCCTGCCGGTGAATTGAAGCGCCTCACGGTGATGCGCGTCTTGGACGCCCTGCGGGTATAGCCGCCGGCAATGGCGACGGCCTGAATGACGTTGATGCCGTTCACGTACGGGAACGCACCGTTCCTCGTGACCTCGCCCACGACATAGAACGGGCGGCGGGAAACCAGATCGACGCTGAGCTTCGGATCGCGCAAAAAGCCATCGGTGCGGTAGCGGTTTCGCAGCATCGACTCGATCTCGACCGTCGTCATGCCCACCACCGACATGCGGCCGGCCATGCGCGGCGAAATCAATCCCGTCGAATCGACCTCGTAATCGCCGGAAAGCTCGGTATCCGACAGCACGACGACCCGGATCTTGTCGCCGGGAGCCACGCGGTACTCGCCCATCCGGATGGTCTGCGTGACCTGGGAGGGCTGCTGCAGCGTCTTGGTCGTCATCGGCGGCTGCGTCTCGCAGGCGGCAAGGCCAAGAATCGCGCCGAACAGACAGGCCCACAGACCCAACGTTCGAAGGCGAAGAGTTGTGCCGGTGCTCATGTCGTCACCGCTTCGCGATCAGGCGGACGGAAAACAGGTTGCGCGTGTACGACGGTCCACCCGCGGCAACGTCGGTCGACCATCCCTGCATGTATTCGTACAACGGGCCGATCTGGACCTGCGGGCGGAGCGAGTACATCACGCCGATCGACCCCTTGAAGAAGTAGTCGGTGCGCGGCGCCACGTTCGGCACGCCGGTCGCGGGCGTATAGTCGGCGGAATTTATCGACGTTCCGCCGACGGCCTGCCACGGGCCATGGACGTCGTAGGTGAAGTCCAAGCCGAGCGTCGTCGAGACGTAGTTCTGGTAGTTCACGAGTGCCGACTGGTTGATGCCGCGCAGAAACGACGGGCGCAGCATCAGCGGCTCGTAGCCGTTCCAGGTGCCGCTGAGGCCGAACGTAAAAGCCCCCGTCTGGGTGCCGTCGGCGAGGTAGGTCTGTGTCTGGTAACCGACGAAGCCCTCGAGCTGGCTCTTCGGGCCGAGCCTGGTCGTCATCCCGAGCGGGAATATCCAACCCTGGGAGTCGCGCTGCTGCCCGGCGACGTTGATGACCTGCTGGTAAACGCTCTGTTGCAGGCCGGGCGCGATGAAGACCGAGGTGCCATCGTAGATTTCGTAGCCCAGGCGAATCGTCTCCGCGTAGTCCGTGCGATCGCGGCTGATGCCGGGCAAGCCGGTCGCGGTGATGGTGCTGAAGTCGTAGAACCAGTAGCGCGTCGCGCTGGCCGTCAACTGGTAGAAGAACCGGTTGAATTTCTGGTAGAGCGAGATCTCGACCGGCACCGAATCGACGATGGTCGGCGCCTGCGCGAACGAGACGTCGGGCGTACCCAGCGCTTCGGTGGCGCGCACGACGCCAACCCTGGCCGTGACGTAGAAATCTTCCCGGATCTCGAACCTGCCGTCCGCCACCAGGCTGTAGTTCTGGAAGTTCTGCGTGGGCGCACTGACGTAGAAACCGAACCCGCCCGAGGCGAGCACTCGCAGGGAATGGTTGAGCCACTCCGACTTCAGTTCGAGCTGCGGCTTGACCACCGTGAACATCGAACCGGTCGTCGGCGCGGTGGTGGCGAAGACGTTGCTGTCATAGCCGCCCAGAATCTCGATCGAGGGGAAGAGCGTGAAGGATCCCATCGCGATGCCCAACTCGCCGCGCCCGCCGCCGCCACTGCCGCCGCTGGCTTCAGGGATGGTCTGCAGCAGGTCGATGGCCCCGCCCGGCACTTCCTGCTCCTCGAGCGTCTGCAGGCCCGGTGTCGTCGTCTCCTCCTGGGCTTGCACCCCGGAGACAAGACAGGACGACAGGAGCACCCAGCCGAGAACGGGCGACCAAATTAGCTGCGAGCGATTCGCACTTATAGCCATGGGAGCGGCGGTCCATCCCGGCATAGGCCCGAGAGCGGGCTGGGAAAAGTCCCGAAGCAGTCCTGCTAGCAAGAGGGGCTGACCTGCGTCTGGCACGTCGGATTGAACGTCGGCGGCGGCAAGCTAACGGGTGGCTGAGGCTGTGGCGTCGGCGTTGGCGGCGGCTGCGATACCGGCACGAAAACCGGCGGCGGCGCCGGCGGTGGCGCGGGCGGCGCGGGCGTCGGCGTCGGTGCGGGCGGCGGCGGCGCCAGGGTGTTGACGAGCACGGCCAGAACCTGCGGGCTGGGCGCGTTCGGCCCTGACAAGACCTGCACCAGCAACTGGTTCATCGTCATGGCGGTGACCGGAGCCGGACCGGGCGGCGGTGCGACGGGACCGCCCAAAGGCGCCGGCGGCGGCGCCACCGGCGGCGGCGCGGCGTTCAAGGCATTGAGGCCATCTGCCGGGCCGGCATTCTGAACAGGCGCCGCGCTCTGAAGCGGGCTGGCGCCCTGAAGCGGACCCGCGCCCTGCAACGGACCAGCCCCCTGGAGCGGACCGGCACCTTGCAGCGGGCCGGCGCCCTGGAGAGGACCGGCACCCTGAAGCGGACCAGCACCCTGCAACGGGCCGGCGCCCTGGAGAGGACCAGCACCCTGCAACGGGCCGGCGCCCTGAAGCGGGCCGGCCCCTTGCAGCGGACCACCGCCCTGCTGCGGACCGCCGCCTTGCTGCTGGCCTTCCTGCTGCTGGCCCTGCTGCTGCTGAGCTTCCTGCTGCCCTTGCGCTCCCGGAGTTTGCGCATGCGCCGCGCCAATGAGGGCGAAGGACGACGCGAGTGCGAGACACTGCGTTCTAAATGCAATTTTAACCATGAGACCCAACCCCACCGCCGCGGCAAACGCCATTGCAGTCATTTTTGAAGTATTCACACCCACTTGGCCCGACCGGCAGAGCTCGGCTCGGTCCCACCCAAGTCAGCCCGCAAGTTACCGAATCGTGCGCATTAAGCCAAGCCCCTGCCCGCTCATTGCAATCGATCGAGAGTTCGGTCGAGAACATCTGGAGGCAACCCCAATAAGCTCAATAAATACGGCTAATATAAGCCCTCGGATTTCCCAAGGATTAAGTCAGCGCTTCGCCAACCGGCAATATTCCAAATAGAACAGACTGCAGTACCAACGCAGACAAAATACCATTAGCTAACCTTGATATCAATACCATTAAATTTCAACAAGATAAATCAGACTCCTAAACCTAATTATGAGCTCCACTGTAGTCGTTGACAGAGCCGTCACCGTGGAGGACTTCGGTCCCGAAGGTTCGAGAGCGGTAGAAAGATCTGCGTCAAATTCGCACTCTGAGCGCCAATATCCACCGCTCCCACCGTCGTACGTCAACAAACGCGACTGAGGCGTCGGCTTGAAATGGTACTACTCGGCCATGCTGATCACCGTTGCCTTGCCCATCTACAACGGCAATCCCTATCTGGCGAAGGCAATCGGCTCCATTCTGGCGCAGGATGTGGAGCTCGAGCTGATCATCTCCGATGACGGTTCGAGCGACGGCTCGCTGGAGGTGGCGGAGGGATTTGCCGACGCCCGCATCCGCCTCCTGCGCACCGACCGGAACCGGGGAATCTTCGGAAACCTGAACCGATGCGTCTCGGAGGCGCGGGGCGATCCGATCCAGATATTTTCCCAGGACGATGTGATGCTGCCGGGGTACCTGGCCTCGCAGGCCGCGCTGCTGGTCAAGCATCCAGACGCGGGCCTCGTCTACGGCATGCCGGAACGCATCGACGAACAGGGCCGCCTGCTCGGCACATACGACAATGATACTACGCCGGAGCGGGTCGAATGGCCGCTCTATCTCTGGATATCCTCGCACTACGGCAACCTGCCGGCATCGATCTCATCGATCATGATCCCGCGCCGTACGTTCGATGCCGTGGGTCCGTTCGATCAGACCTATCCCCTGGCCGGCGACCTCGAATTCTACAATCGGGTGGCGGAGCGGTTTCCGATCCTACGCAACGCGGAAGTGCGGCATGCCGTCCGAACTCATCAACTCATGACTTCGGCGTTGCCAACATCCGGTGCCAGGTACTTGCGCGAGGAATTGAGGCTGGCGGATTGGTACCGCAAGCACTGGAGCGAGGCGGAGCTGAAAAAGGTCCGCTACTTCAGGGCCCATATGCGCGGCCGGTATCATCTCGGCTGGATCAGGCGACTGGCAATGCGAGGTCACATCGCCCGGGCAGCCCGGGCACTGGGAGACTTGAACCGTCTCTATCCGCTTCGTTGGGTCATCGGCCTGCAATTGCAGCAGTTGCTCGGCGTGCGAGGGCTGGACCGGCCGAGCATCCCGCCTCCAAAGACCGCCGCCGTCGCCTGAGCCGGGAGGCTCCGCTCAGGACTCCACAGCCCTGATATTCTTGTGCGTGGCGCCGGCCGAGCCGTTGAACAACGGCAGCAAGGCGTCCTTTTCCGACAGGACGATTTCGCTGTAGATCAGCGGCCATCGCACATTGAGTTCCGGATCGTTCCATCTGATCCCCGCTTCGCTCTCACGCGAGTAAGGGGCATCCACCTTGTAGGAAACGATGGTCTCGCTCGACAGCGTGAGGAAGCCATGCGCGTACCCGCGCGGGATGTACAGCTGCTCGCCTTCGTCAGCGCTCAGCGCCGTGCCGATCCATCGTCCGTAGTTTGGCGAGTTCGGCCTGATATCCACGACGACATCGTAGATCGCGCCCTTCAGCACGCGGACAAGCTTTGCCTGCTCGAAGGGGGCGCGCTGGAAGTGCAGGCCGCGCAATGTGCCCCGGGCCGAGGAAAGAGACTGGTTGTCCTGGACGAAATCGGCATTGATACCGACATGAAGTGTCCGCGGCTGTCGACAAACCGCTTGGAGCGGACCAGTAGTACGCCACTGCCCTTTTCCAGCTCTTGTGCGGTGAAATTCATGGATGCCCCTGGCCGTCTCTGGTCGAGTTCGAAACCAAGTGATGCAGTCTATATCAAAAAGCCAATGTTCTCAATGTTGCGGCTGGTGTCGTTCTCCTGGTGACGCGAAGAAGTCGACATGAAATTGCTCGTCTTGGGTGCTCAAGGTCAGCTCGGCCAGGAACTCGCGGCCTTGTGCGCCGCGCGCGGCATCCCAGCCAGGCTGATGACGCGGATGGAATGCGACATTTGCAATCCCGGTCAGGTCCGCGCAGCGCTCGAAGGCGCAAGCCCGTCCGTCATCGTCAATGCCGCCGCCTATACGAAAGTGGATCAGGCAGAGAAGGAGCCCGGCCTGGCGCAGCGGGCGAATCGCGACGGTCCGGCATTGCTGGCGCAGGCGTCGGCGGACCTCGGCATACCGCTGATCCATGTCTCCACCGACTACGTTTTCGATGGCAGCAATCCCTTGGCCTACGTCGAAACGGATCCGGTCATGCCACTGGGCGTCTATGGCCTCTCCAAGGAAGCCGGTGAGAGAGCCATCAGAAGCGTTCAGGCGCGTCACATGATCGTCAGGACGGCATGGGTCTACGGCATCTACGGACGCAATTTCCTGAAAACCATGCTGGATCTCGCCGCTTCAAGGGAAAGCTGGGGCGTGGTCAGCGACCAGGTGGGCAATCCTACGAGCACGGCCGATCTCGCGGAGGCACTCCTGAAGGCCGCCGAAAAAGCGACCGCGAGCGACGCCTGCTGGGGGACCTATCACTTCGCCGGGCAAGGCGATGCAACCTGGTTCGAGTTCGCAGAAGAAATCGTGGCGGCGCAGACGGCCTTCACCGGCAAGCGTCCCGCCCTGAAGGCCATTACGACGGAGGAATATCCTACTCCGGCGCGCAGGCCCCGCAACTCGCGCCTGAACAGCGACCTTTTCGCTTCCGTCTTCGGTGTCCGGGCCCTGCCCTGGCGCGAGAGAACGCGCGACGTCGTGAAGGCGATCTTCGCGCAGCATCGCGGACAAGACTGAGAGCGGTTAGCGGCGAGACTGCGAAGACCGATCGGCAAGCTGCTCCAGCGCGGTGGCAAAACCCGTTGGGTCGCCGCTCGCGACACGCCAATAACCATCTGGCTCCGCGGCACGCGCCAGCAAGTCGACATCGGAAGCCGCGCTGCCCACGAAGAGCACCGGCTTGCCCGACTCGATACAGGCGTAGATTTTGGACGGCATCACGAAGCCCACGAACGCATCCTTCAAGGTCACGAGATGCGCATCGGGCGCACGCAACAGCGCGGCCAACCGCTCCAGGGGAACGGGTTGGGATTTGTGGAAAGGAAGGCCCTGCTCGGTGAAGCGCGCGACAAGCTCGTCGGCGCCGGCCCCTGTCGCGCTCAACCACAGGCGCACCCTGCCGCTGCCTGTGCGATGATGGAGCCTGTATCCCTCGGCAACCGTCTCGACGTCGTGTGCCACGCCGAAATTTCCGGCGTACAGCAGCACGCAGGAGCCCTCGAGGTCGGCCGGCAGCGGGTCGGCCACGGCATCCTTGCCAAACGACACCGGCGAGCCGTCGCGCACGAGGGCGATACGTTCCTCAGCTACTCCGGTCTCCCGCAGGCGCTTCAGCTGGTCGAGCCCGAGCACTTCGAAGCCGCTGATCCGCCGTCGCCAGAAATTCGTCAATCCGAGCAGCAGACCGAGGGCCGAGGACGGGCGATCGCGTGCGGCGATCAGGCACTCGGGATGGAAATCGGTGATGCGATAGACGAGACGGCCGCGCCACAGCAGCTTCAGCGGCGCCAGCAGGTGAATGAGCAGCGGCGGCGATCCGGTAAACAGAATGCCGTCGGCTGCCCGCAAGGCCCGAAAGCCCGCCGCGACCAGCCGCAGATCGGTGCCAGCCGTCCAGAGCAGCCGGGCCAGGAAAGAGCGGCGCGGCACCGGACGGGTCGCCAGCCGGATCTCGCTCAACGACCCCCTGCCCCGCAACTCCCGCCGGGTCGAGCTCTCGCCCGAAGTCAGGCCGATCAGCGTCACCTCGTGGCCCTGTTCGGCGAGCGCGCGCGCGCGCAACTGCATGTACTGGCCGACCGCGCCAAAATCGGGCGGCAGCCAGTCGGCGATGATCACAATCCGGCGCTCGGACGCGAGGTCGAACGGACTATGCTTCAGCAGATCGCTCATGCGCCGGCATCCCCGGCACGCTCCACGCGACCGACCGAACGGTAAAGCGTCTCCATGCGGCGCGCGACCGCGGGCCAGCCATATTGCTCGACAACGATGGCCCGGCCGCGCTCGCCCATGAGCCGGCATCGCACGGCATCGCCAAGCAGCGCCTTGAGCCCCTCGGCAATCGCCGCCGGCCCAGGGTCGACAACCAAGCCGGCCCGGGCTTCGCGGACGATTTCCGACATGCCGACATCGGCCGTCGTCAGGACCGGAACGCCGCGGCGCATCGCCTCGAAGGCCGCGAGGCCGAAATTCTCCGACAACGACGTCATGGCGAACACCCGCGCCGCGCCGAACAGCGCCTCCTTGTCGGCGCCCGCGACGTGACGGGCGAGGATCGTCACGCGTCCCGAAACGCCGAAACGTTCCGCCTCGGCCGCCAGGAAGGCGGCGTGCCCATCGGCATCGTCGCCGGCGATCACGACGCGCGCCTCAGGCGCAAGCGGCAGGGCCGCAATCAGCCGGTCGAGCCCCTTCTCCCAACTGATGCGGCCGAGTGCCAGAACCGGCGCACTGCCGCCGATGGCCGTCGCTACGTCAGGCGACAGCGGCGCAACCGATGGCTCCGGCGGGTCGTCGACACCATGGGGGATCGTGGCGATGGGCGGCAGCCGCCAGCCGAAGCTCGCGATGTGTCCCGCCTCGACCGCCGACGTGGCATGAATGGCGGCGGCGCCTTCCAGATTGGCGCGCTCTACCAGCGCGATCCACGCCGCCTTCGCCCAGCGACTCTTGCGGCGCATCAGTTCGGGCACCAACATGCCGCGCGGCGATATCACGTAAGGCACCCGGTGCGCTCGCGCGGCCCGGGCGCCGGCCCGGATCGGCCACAGATAGACGGCATGGAGATGAACGGCATCGAAACCCGCGACCTGCTGCGCCAACGCGCGCGCCATCGGCGGCGACCAGTACAGGCGGCGCAGCAGGCTACTCGGAAAGTACGTCACCTTGACGCCCTCGAGATCGACCGGGTGCAGCAGCGGCACGGCACTGTCCCGATCGCCATCGACATTCGTGGTGAAGACGTGAACGTCGTGGCCATGCGCTGCAAGCGCGCGACAGAGAGCGTGGACCGTGCGGATCGGGCCGCCGTACCGAGTTGCGGGCAAATAGGTCGGTACGACGTGAAGCAGGCGCAAGGACGACCCGGCGGCGGTCAGGACTGCTGCGGCTGGGCCCCGCCGGCACGGGCGTAGAGCCACTTGAGGCCGATCGGCAGCGCGTATTTCACCAGTGCCCAGTAGACGAGGAAGAACATGATGGTCGCGCCGAACATCTTGGGCAGGGATATTTCAACACCGGAGCCCGCCACGTTGTAGACGAACGCCAGCACGACGCCCTGCCGCACCATCCACGGCAGCCGCGATCGCATGAAATGGCGGATGACGAAGGCCATCATCAGGCCCACCGCCGCAATGCCCAGCAGCATCCCCGGAAAACCAAAGTCGGCGTAGTTCTCCGCCATGTAGCCGACGCTGATCGATGTCGAGCCGCGGACTACCTCGAACGGATCGGCGCCGGTCAGGCGGGCGAAGACCTCGGTGTCGGAGAGCGCCGCCTTGCCGGGAAAGAGAATGCGCGGCCTGAAGACGTGATCGAAGGCACTCTGCCATTGCCCCACGCCCGTAGCGCCCTCTCGAGCCACCTGCTGGTAGTCGATCACCGATCCGAAAATGTCCACGTAGGCGAAGCGGGTGAGCAGCGCGTACGAGGCCTGACCCCAGTCGATGTCTTGCGGGTTGATAGCCTGCGAACCGAGATAGGCAAGTCGTTCCGACAGCGGTATCGTGATGTGTTGCGATTCCTCGCCGCCGGTCGCGTACTCGCGATAGTCCATTTTTACCGCGGTCCAGAAGAGCCCCAGTCCCACAAGGACAGTGAGCCACAAGACGCCGCCGAGAATCGACCCGACGCGCAATGCCAAACGTGACGCTATTGCCGCGATCAGCAGATAAACGAACACACCGCGGAAATCCGACAGCATGCCGCTGAAGCCGATCAGGATCTCGAACAGAACGGCTGCCATCATGAACTTGCCGCCGCGGCCGGTCGACATGACGGTGACGAACAGCAGGAATTCGGCCACGATCTTGAGCCGCGATACCGCCTCGAACTGCTGGCTGAGGCCGGGGACGAGCCGGCTCGCATAGGTACAGGCGACCGCCAGAACCAACGTTGCACAATAAAGAACGAAAAGATCCATCGGCCGCCATTCGTGGTGGGCGTACTCGTCCTCGGGCGCCGGCTTGGGAATCCCGCCAAGCATGGCGCGAAACACGCACGCCAGGATCACGAGGCTCGCGAGCATGTACCAGTAGGCGTGGACGATACCGGAGCCGAAGGGGCCTGCCCCCAGGGCCTCTCCCTCGACCATCGACTGCAGAATGCGGGCGTAGGCCTGCGACCACTGCCAGAGGAAAATATAGATCACCGCAGCTGGCATCGTCGGCTTGGCCACGATGCTGAGGGTGATCCAGGGCACGAAGCCGCCCACCGCCATAGCCAGCGGATCGAGCGAAAACGGCGAGATCAGAAGCAGCAGCATTCCCACGCCGAAAAACGCGCGACGCAGAAAACCGTAGTCGAGCATCATATTCGGCGTCCGGGCGGCCCGCGCACGCAGGGGGGAGTTCACGGTCACCACGAGTGGTCTCGCACTGGATAGCGTTTCATTCTGTCCTGCTTCGGGACTTCAAGGCGCTTGCCGCGCCTGCAATACCTTGGGCGGCCCGCGCTGGCGAGTAGGTTTCCATCCGCTCCAACAGGGCCCGCCGGGTACGGACAGGGTCGAAGGACAACACCTCGCCGATCCCGTCGGCCAGGGCCGCGACGTTGCCGAGGGGAAAAACCGCCCCGGTGACGCCGGTTTCGATCAGATCGGGGCCGCAGCCGACTGCGTCGGAAACCACCGCCGGCACGCCGCACGCCATGGCTTCGTTGACGACCAGTCCCCAGGTCTCGCGCCCGTCGGACGGCAGGACGATGACATCGGCGGCGGCGTAGATGCCTGGCAACTCGCTTTGATTGACGAAACCGTGGAAATGCGTGCGCACGCCCGAGGTTGCCGCCGCAGCGGCGAGCGCGTCCTGCTGGTCGCCGGATCCGGCAAAAGCGACATCGACGGGACGGCCGTCCGCTGCCAGTCGCGCTGCCGCCTGCAGCAGGTCGAACGGCCGCTTGCGCTCGATCAGCTTACCCACGAACAGCACGCGCCGGCCCGGCCCGTTACTGCGGCCGGCGGCCAGGCTTGCGGCCTTAGAACAGCCGCTGCGACGGCGCGCCGTAGTGCAGGAGATAGTCGCGGTTCCTCTGCCCGACGTAGAGGAAGCCGTCGAACCGCCGGAGCACGCCGCGGAAGGCCAGAGCCTTCACCAGCCGGATCGCCCCGCTCCGCGGCCCGACGAGTTGGGAATCGCCGCGCACGAAAACCGGGACCCGGCTGCGCCGGCAGGCTTGCACGGCCTGCCAGTACGCGCGAAGCGCCCATCCCGGCACGACGAAACCGTCGAACGACCCGTCGGCAATTTCCTCGGCAATTTCAGGCGTGTCACAACCGAAGAACCGGTCGGTCGACGGCGCCAGCGCCACGTTGCGCAGGAACTTGCTGTGGTAGCCCGACAGGAGATCGACGTCCCACTCGAAGGCGACGTCGAACCCGGCGCGCGCCTGCTGCTCGGCCGTCTGGCGATGGGCATAGAACACGGTCAGGTCGCAGTGCTTCGCGAGCTCGCGAAAGAGCGGCGTGAAGTACTGGATCGGATGGCTGATCAGGAACCCGATGCGCAAGGCGTCCTCAGCGGGGCCGATGCCGCGCGCAGGCGCGGTCGAGCGCTTCGGCCAGGAGGCGGGTCGAATGGCGCGCGGAAAAAGCCTGGAAGCCCGACCGGTCGACCTTCTCAGGATCGAAGGCGGCACTCTCGTCGATGAAGGCACGGAGCGCGGCCGCGACGACCTCCGGGGTCGGCAGCATACCTTCCGTGAGGGTGGTCACCCGGCCGGCATGCGCCGCGCGGACCATCGCGACCGCTGTGCTCTGCTCGTGCAGGAGCGCGAAAACCGGCCGGCGCGACAGCATTCCCTGAAACACCTTCGAGGGGGAGTAGTGAGGCTCGGTGGAGCCCAGCACCAGGACCGCATTGCTCTGCATCAGATGGTTGAGCATGTCGACATAGCCGATGCGATGCGGATTCTCACGGACCATCTCGTCGACGCCGAGGCGCCGTGCCCGCGGCATCACCTGGAAGCCCGCCGGATCGTCCGGCGAGGTGCCGGTGCCGGTGAAATGCACGCGCAATCGTTTTGCGAGGTCGGGCGCCGTCTCGCGCAGCATGCGCAGGCCGGACAGGAAAGCATCGAGAACGACCAGGCCGGCGGGCAGCAGGGCGCCGCCGTAGATCATGTGAAAGCAGCCGTCCCCGGGGTCGAACAGAATGGGAGGACGATGCAGGTCGCGGACCGGCGCGAAATCCTCGGGCGCGATGCCGAACGGCATGTAGGCGAGCTCGGCGTTCTTCGCCACCGCGGGGTTGCGTTCCAGCATGCCCGAGACGTAGCCGGGCGCGACGCCGGTGATCAGCGCCGCGTCTCGGACCGCCCATGGCTCGAGCCAGTGGGCAAGATGATACGAGCCCCAGGCGCGGCTGAAGGGCCGCTCGACGCCGGGCCAGCGATTGACCCAGGGATCGACGTAATCGATGCCGTAGGGAACGCCGTACCTCCGATGAACGAGGCGGCCGACCGGGCCCAGGAAGTTGGACGGGATAATGACATGAATGAAGTCGATCTCGCGGCCGGCCGCCAATGTCGAAAGCGCGCGGTAGCAACCCCAGAAAGAGCGTACGCCGATGTCACCTACGAGACGGATCGGCCGCGTCGACCAAGTCGCAGCGTGAACGACCCGTAGCTCCGGCGGAAGCAGACGCATGAGCTCGGGATCGGGACGTTCCTCATACTGCTCGGGGTCGCCCGAGACCACGATCGGTTCCCAGCCGAATTCAGGCAGATATTGCGCCCATAGCCGCGCGCGTTGGGCGCCGACCAGATTGCTGGGAAAGAAGTGGCCGCTCACCAGGGCGACGCGGCGGGTCATCGACGCTCCATTTTCGCGCGCATACCAGCGTACAGTTCCTGATAGCGCGCGACCACTGCCCGCGCCGAGAAATGCTCCTCCGCCCTGTGCCGGCAGGCGGCGCGATCGATCGTGCCAAGCTTCGCCACCGCGTCGCAGCCTTCCTCGATGCTTTCGATCAGGAAACCGTCGATGCCCGGGCGGACGATCTCCGGCAGCGCGCCGCGCGGACAGGAAACGACCGGAGTGCCGCAGGCCAGTGCTTCGGCGAACACGATTCCGAACGGCTCGTTCCACTGGATCGGCACCACCATGGCCCGGGCCCGGCCCAGCAGCGCGTTCTTCTGTACATCGTCGACCGGCCCGACATAGTCGATGCCGTCGCGTCCGATCCACGGCGCGATCTGTTCGCGCCAGTACGCGCCCTCCTCGCCTGTCTCGGCGTGATTGCCGGCGATGACCAGGCGCTGTCCGGTGCGCCGCGCGATCTCGATGGCCCAGTGCGCGCCCTTGATGCTCTCGACCCGGCTGAGAAACACCAGCGGTGCATCGGCCGGCACTTCAGGGCTGAACGTCAGCGCATCGGTGTCGGCAAAATTCGGGATGCCGTGCCACAGCCCGCCGGCCGGCCGGCCGCGGCTGGCGATGTATTCGCTGCAGCCCGTGAACATGAGCACATCGGGTGCCGCCAGGCGCGCGGCCAGGCCTACCGTGCGCGGCGTGGGCTCACGCTGAAACGACATCACGAGGGGCACCGGCCCGCGCAGGTGCGGCAACAGGTAGGCGATGCGCGAAAAGCTGTGGATCACGTCGGGACGGAAATCCCGCACCACCCGACGCAATGTCCACATGTTGGCCAGCGTGTCCTTGACCGACTGCGAACGCGCACCGGGCCAGGCGAAAATCTCGTCGGCCGGACAGGTCGAACCCGCCTTGGCGACGAGGCCGACATGGTGGCCCTCGGCGCGCAGCCCACGCACCAGCGCATCGACGATGCGTTCGATGCCGCCGTAGGTCAGCGGCGGCACCTCGATCTCCGGATCCACCGTCATCAAAAGGCGCACTACCGCACCGCCTTGCCGGGGCCGCGAAGCGTGAACGCGCGGTCGACCGCTTTCAACAGGAAGTCCCTCTCCACGCCCCAATTGTAGCGCTCGCGGCCAAGCCGCCAGGCCGTGCGCTTCGCTTCCGCCAACCGGGCCGGTGCTTCTCCAAGGTCGTCGAGCGCGGCCGCGATCGTCCCGGGATCGGACAACGACACCAACATGCCGGCGGCACCGAGAGCCGGCGCAAATTCGCGCTGAGCCCGCGTATCGCTCATCATCGTTGGAATCCCGGCCAGCAGATACGTGAACAACTTGTTGGTGAGGCAGATCTGGTGATTCTCGGTGCCCGCCGTCTCGAGCGACAGGCCGATATCGTAGGCCGCCGACAGCCTCACCATCTCGTCGGGCGGCGCCTTCGGCAGGACTGAGACGCGATCGGCGACGCCAAGCTCGCGGGCCAACGCCATCAGCCGATCGCCGCCGCCCCACTGGTTGCCGCCGCGAATGTCGAGCGTGACGTGGCCCCGTGTCCGGGCCATCGCCTGCAGGAAAGGCTGCAGCCCGCGGTCGAGGCCGATCGTCTGCGAGAACCAGTAGGCTTTGAGCCGCGTTGGGTCACCCTGATGCGGCGCGGCCGGCGCCATGTCGAGCGGAAAGACATTCAACACCGTGGTCGGGGCGATTCCATAGCGTCCGGCATAGGCCTGCCCGATCAGTGGCGACGCGGCCGTCGCATACGCGCATGAGGGCAAGGCAGCCTGCTCGACCGCTTCAATCAACTTCATGCGGAAGTCCTCGTCCGCGCCGCCGGTCCCCTCGCCGGAATGGAAATCCTCGGCGTCGAACCCCAGCATCGCCCCGCGCTGCCGCGCCACCGGCGCCACCGCCGCGAGGCCCGCGACATAGTGGGCGATGTAGAGATCGGCGGTGACGTCGCGCGCGGCCCGCCGCAAAGTGGACACCGGCCCGCCGGTGGCGCGGGCAGCCAATCTGGCCGAAACCGCCGCGCCGGTTGCCGCGACCATCCGGGCAAGCCGTCTTGCCGCTGCCGTGACCACCCGCTCGCCCAGCGGCCTCGGCACGCGCATGACGGTCCACGGCACCCTGGCCTCGATCGCATCGTCGGTGCTGCGCAGTTCGGCGCTGTAGTCGCACGCCACGACCGTGACCTCGTAGCCCGCCCCGTGGAGGGCATCCGCTTCCTTCACCAGGCGGGGGTTCGACGCCAGATTGCCGGGGCTGACAATGCAGACCGTCTTGGACA